>Ga0315287_10002444_pt1 | contig 17627 bp, 14 predicted proteins | sample YL17G11_0_MG_FD_205037 | JGI IMG/M metagenome (GOLD analysis project Ga0315287, IMG submission 205037) | Sediment microbial communities from Yellowstone Lake, YNP, Wyoming, USA - YL17G11_0 | ecosystem: Environmental > Aquatic > Freshwater > Lake > Sediment | place: USA: Wyoming | collected...
AGGAACGGGCACGGCGCCAGCGCGGAGGACGAAGTGCGGGCGGGCGACAGGATCCTGGTCTCCCCGATCTTCTCCGGGGGCTGAGCGCCCACCCTCCGGCGGCCCGCGCCGGCCCGCGGCGGCCCGCTGGACCGAACGCCGCCGTACCGGTAGGCTCGGGTCGACTCGTCCGCGCCGCGTCCCGTGCTGGAGGATCCTGATGACCAAGGCCGCACCGCGCCCCAAGATCACGTACGCGACCCTGCGCAACGACAACGAGGTGCTCCACGCGCAATACGACGCGGGGATCGAGAAGGCGCGCGCCCGCCTCGGCGCCCATCACCAGAACTGGGTCGCGGGGAAGGGTCGCGACGGGGACGGGGCGTTCGAGCTCCGCTCGCCGATCGACCGCGAGATCGTGGTCGGGACGTTCGCCCGCGGCACCCGCCAGGACGTCCGTGACGCCGTGACCGCGGCCCGGGCAGCGCAACCGGCCTGGCGCGCGACCCCCTGGCGCGACCGCCTCGCGATGCTGCGCCGCGTCGCGGCCCTCATCTCCGAGCGCCAGATGGAATACGGGGCGCTCATGGCGATCGAGGTCGGCAAGAGCCGCCTCGAGGCCCTCGGCGAGGTGGAGGAGTCGGCCGACCTCATCCGCTACTACGCGGACGTCTACGAGCGCAACGACGGGTACGTCCAGCCGATGGACAACCTCGGCGACCCGACGGTCCGCACGCGCTCGGTCCTGCGCCCGTTCGGTGTCTTCGCCGTCATCAGCCCGTTCAACTTCCCGATGGCCCTGGCGGCGGGCCCCAGCGGGGCGGCCCTCATGGCCGGCAACACCGTGGTCTTCAAGCCCGCGACGGCGAGCGCGATGAGCGGCGTCCTGTTGGCCGAGGCGTACCGCGACGCGGGCCTTCCGGGCGGGGTCTTCAACCTCGTGATGGGCCCCGGCGAGAGCGTCGGCCAGGAGATCCAGGAGAACCCGGGGATCGACGGCGTCGTGTTCACCGGTTCGTACGAGGTCGGGATGGCTCTCTTCCGGACCTTCTCCAAGCGGTGGCCCAAGCCCTGCATCGTGGAGATGGGCGGCAAGAACCCGGCGATCGTCACGGCGAAGGCCGACCTCGAGGAGGCGGCCGACGGGATCATGCGGAGCGCTTTCGGCTTCGGGGGCCAGAAGTGCTCCGCGAATAGCAGCGTGTACGTCGAGCGCCCGGTTCACGACGAGCTGGTGAGGCTGCTCGTCCAGAAGACCGAGACGATCACGATCGGCGATCCGCTCGTCCGCACGAACTGGCTCGGCCCGATCATCGACGAGCGCGCGGTCGCGCGATACCTCGCCGCCGTCGCCGACTCGAGGCGCGACGGCCGCGTCCTCTTCGGCGGCGAGCGCCTGTCGGACGGCGACCTGGCCCGCGGCACCTTCGTCAAGCCCGCCGTCGTGGGGCACCTGCCGTCCGACCATCATCTCTTCAAGGACGAGCTGTTCGTGCCTTTCACCGCCGTCCACGCCGTCGACTCGCTCGACGAAGCGCTGCGCCTCGCGAACGACAGCACGTACGGGCTCACGGCCGGCGTCTACAGCGAGGATCCGTCCGAGGTCGATCGATTCCTCGATGAGATCGAGGCGGGCGTCCTGTACGTGAACCGCCGGGCGGGGGCCACCACCGGCGCCTGGCCGGGCGTCCAGTCGTTCGGCGGCTGGAAGGGCTCGGGCTCCACCGGCAAGGCGGGGCTCAGCCTCTACTACCCGGCCCAGTTCCTGCGGGAGCAGAGCCACACGATCGTCGACTGACCGTCAGTCGGGCGTGACCATCAGTGGTCACTCGGGACTGACGGATTAGCGACCGGGGCGGGGTTCGTGTCCGCCCCGCCGAGCGGTCACCGGGCGCCTGCCGAAGGTCACGGGGGTCCGGACCGTTCGGCTATACTCCGTTCTATCCACACTGCATAAACTGTATGCGTCCTCACGGCTTGCGCCGCGCCGGCGCCCACGACTACCAGGAGGTCCCCGCGTGAGCACGACGGTCCAGGCGCGTCCCGTGCCGAGCATCGTGACGGAGCTGCCGGGCCCGAAGGCCCGGGCCCACATCGAGTTCGACCACGCCTGGACCAGCCCGAGCCTCCCACGGGCCTACCCGATCGTCCCCGTGCGCGGCGAGGGCTGTGCGATCGAGGACGTGGACGGCAACGTCTTCCTCGACTTCGCCGCCGGCATCGCGGTGAACTCCACCGGCCATGCCCACCCCCGCGTGAGCGCGGCGATCGCGAAGCAGGCGGCCGAGCTCATCCACTTCAGCGCGTCCGACTTCTACCTGCCGATCTACGCCCATGCCGCCGAGAAGCTCGCCCGGATCGCCCCGATGCGGGGGCCGAACCGCGTCTTCATCTGCAACTCCGGGGCGGAGGCCGTGGAGGCCGGGCTCAAGCTGGCCCGCTACCACACCCGCCGACCCAACGTCGTCGCCTTCCTCGGCGCCTTCCACGGGCGGACGATGGGCGCCCTCAGCCTGACGGCGTCGAAGGCGAAGTACCACGCCCACTTCGGCCCGCTCCTGCCCGGCATCTACCACGTTCCCTTCGGCAGCGCCGGTCTCGACGAGCTCGAGCAGCGCGTCTTTCGGCGCCTGATGCCGGCCGACGAGTTCGCCGCGGTCATCGTCGAGCCGATCCAGGGCGAGGGCGGCTACGTCGTCCCCGACGCGGCCTTCTTCCCCCGCCTGCGCGAGATCTGCGATCGGCACGGCATCCTCCTCATCGTCGACGAGGTGCAGTCCGGGGCGGGACGGACCGGCACCATGTGGGCGATCGAGCATTTCGGCGTCGAGCCCGACATCCTCTTGACTGCCAAGGGGATCGCCTCGGGGATGCCGATCGGGGCGATGATCGCGAAGGCCGAGCTCATGAGCTGGTCCGCGGGCTCGCACGGGTCGACCTACGGCGGCAACCCGGTGGCGCTCGCCGCGATGATGGAGACGATCGCGCTCCTCGAAGGGGGCCTGGTCGCCAACGCCGCCGAGCGCGGCGAGCAGGGTCTGGCGGGGCTCCAGCCGCTCGTCGAGCGCTACCCGCACCTCGTCCGCGACGTGCGCGGCAAGGGTCTCATGATCGGCGTCCAGTTCGACTCCGGCGACACGGCCGGAGCCGTCCAGATGCAGGCCTTCGAGCGGGGCCTCCTCGTCCTGGAGGCCGGCGACGACTGCGTCCGCATGTCGCCGCCGCTGGTCGTGACCGCCGCGGAGGTGGCCACGGCCATCCACATCTTCAGCGAGTCGGTCGCCCACGTCGCCGGCCATCGCGCGGAGGACGTCGACGAGGTGGACGTGGCAAGTCGTGCGGGCCTCATTCGAGAGGACTTCGGCACATCGATGTAACGCGGGCCGACCGCTGACGCGGCCGGCCGGACACCTGGACTGCACACCCGAGCCGGAGGAAGGATGCCACGGTGAGCTCCAAGGTCGCCACGATGCGCGACGCCGTGGCCGAGCTGGTCTGCGACGGCGACACGATCGCGATCGAGGGCTTCACCCATCTCATCTCGTTCGCCGCCGGGCACGAGATCATTCGCCAGCACCGGCGCGACCTGGTCCTGGCCCGGATGACGCCGGACCTCATCTACGACCAGATGGTGGCGGCCGGGGTGGCCCGGAAGCTGATCTTCAGCTGGCTCGGCAACCCCGGGGTGGGGGGCCTGAACGCGATCCGGCGGGTCACGGAGGGCCCGGGCGCCAGCCTGGAGCTGGAGGAGTACAGCCACTTCGGGATGGTCGCCCGCTATGCGGCCGGGGCGGCCAAGCTCCCCTTCATGCCCCTCCGCTCGTACTTCGAGACGGACCTCCCGGTGGTGAACCCGCTCATCCGGCCGATCGAGAGCCCGTACGGCGACGGGACCGTCTACGCCGTGCCGCCGCTCCGCCCGGACGTCACGGTGATCCACGCCCAGCGCGCCGACGCCGCCGGCAACACCCAGGTCTGGGGCCTGCTCGGCTGCCAGAAGGAGGCGGCATTCGCCGCGGACCGGGTCATCGTCGTGGTCGAGGAGCTCGTCGACGAGGCGGTGATCCGGGCCGACCCCAACCGGACGATTGTGCCGGGGATCATCGTCGACGCGGTGGTCGTCGAGCCGTGGGGCGCCCACCCCTCCTACGTCCAGGGCCGCTACGATCGCGACAACCGCTTCTACCGCGAGTGGGATCCGATCAGCCGCGATGCACAGGCCACGGATGCCTGGCTCCGGGCGTGGGTCCACGACCTCGACGACCGGGCCGCCTACGCGGAGAAGCTGGGCGCCGAGCGGCTCGCCTCTCTCCGCCCGTCCGGCCCGGCGCCGTCCGGCGTCGTGGACTACGGGGAGTACCGCTGATGGACGAGCCGCGGGCCGGAGCGCCCGCCACGAAAGCGCCGCCGTTCACCAAGTCCGAGATGATGATCGTGGCCGCGGCCCGCGAGCTGGCCGGACAGCGCGTCTGCTTCGTCGGCGTGGGGCTGCCGAACATCGCGGTCAACCTGGCGAAGCGCACGGTCGCCCCCGAGATGGAGCTGGTCTACGAGGCCGGCGCCTTCGGTGCCGAGCCGGCCCGCCTCCCGCTCTCCATCGGCGACCCCACGATCGTCACGGGCGCGACCGCCATCGTGAGCATGTGGGAGCTCTTCGCCTTCTACCTCCAGGGTGGGCTCGTCGACGTCGGCTTCCTGGGGGCGGCCCAGATCGACCGCTTCGGGAACATCAACACGACCGTGATCGGCGACTACGCGGCGCCGAAGACGCGCCTGCCGGGGTCCGGCGGCGCCTGCGAGATCGCGATCAACGCGCGCCAGATCTTCGTGATCATGCGCCAGTCCGCCCGCTCGTTCGTGGAGCGGATCGACTTTCGGACCTCGCCCGGCAACCTCGGCGGGGCCGAGAAGGCCGACCGGATCCGCCGTGAGCAGGGCTGGCTCGGGCGGGGCCCGTCCGTGGTGGTGACCGACCTCGGGATCTGGCACTTCGACGAGGACGGCGAGATGCGCCTCGACTTCCTCCACCCGGGCGCCAGCCTCGAGGAGGTGCGCGCGACGATCGGCTGGGATCCGAAGGTCTCCCCGGCGCTCGCGGTCACCCCGCCGCCCACGCCCGCCGAGCTGCGGCTGATCCGCGACGAGCTCGACCCCGAGGGCATCTACACGAAGTAGGGCGGCGTCGGTCCGGCGGCGGGCCGCGTCAGGCGGGGGCGACCACCCGCGTTGGACGCACCACCATGACCGGGCAGCGGGCGTGGCGCACCACGTGGTCGGAGACGCTCCCCAGGAAGAGCCGCCCGACCGTGCCCCGCTCGTGGGTGCCGACCACGATCAGGTCGGCCGCCTCCGACTCAGAGGCCTCCACGATCGACTCCCCGGCGTCGCCGGCCCAGGTGAGGCCGGTGGCCGAGGCGCCACCGGCGCGGGCACGCTGCACGATCGCCTCGACGGCGAGCTCGCGCGACGCCCGCACGGACGGCGCGCCGGAAACCACCGAGAGCACGATCAGCCGTCCGCCAAGGCGCGCGGCGAGGTCGATCGCCTCGTTCTCGGCGGCCTGCGACGCGGTGGAGGCGTCGGTGGCGAGGAGGATGGTCTCGATGCGCGCCATGGCGATGGTCCCGGGCGCGGACGCCGGGACGCCCCCTTCCTACGCGACCCCGAGGGCCTTGTAGATCGCGTCGATGTGCTTCTTCTCGGGCACGACGATGAGTGCCGTAACCATGCCGAACATGCCGTTGAGGCCCTCGACGTGGGGAAGGATGTGGCAGTGGAAGGCCCACACGCCCGGGCGATCCGCGGTGATGGTCACGTCGTAGCGCTCGCCCGGGTTGACCCCGAGCGTGTCGCAGTCGAACTCGGCAGTGCCGAGAGGCCGTCCGTCGCGGGCGACCACTCGCTGGGCGTACCCGTGGCTGTGCCACGGGTGCATCATGATCCCCTCGTTCATGTAGCGGACCAGGACCGTCTCGCCGGCGGCCGCCAGGACCGGCACGACGGCCGGGAAGCCATGCCCGTTGATCGTGAACCCCCCCACCGCGAACGAGTCGTTCGAGATCCAGGTGTACTCGCGGTCGTACTTCACCGTCGGCTCTTTCGGGTCGATGATGAGGGCGCCGAGGAGGCCGCGACCCACCTGGTCTGTCGCGTTGTGGTGGGAGTGGTACATCATCGAGCCGTGCGGCTTCGCCACGAATTCGTAGGTGAACGTCTCGCCGGGCTTGATCGGCAGCTGCGTCACGAACGGGACGCCGTCCATGAAGAAGTTGTCGAATTCGACACCGTGGAAGTGAACCCCGGTCGTCTCCTTGAGGTTGTTGGTGAAGATCGCCCGGACCTTGTCGCCCTCGGTCACCCGGATCGTGGGGCCGGGCCACTGCTTGTTGTAGCCGAGGGCCTGCACCGGGGCCATCTTCTCGTCGACCTGGTGCTCGATCTCGTCGATGGTCAGCTCGAAGACCTTGACGTCGCCGTCGAGCTTCGGCGTGAGGGGCGAGACGACGTCGTTGATGACGAGCTGGGGAACCTGGGCCCAGGCCGGCGGCTGGGACAGCTCCGGGTAGTTGTCGGCGGCCCCCAGGATCTCGGCCAGCTGGGCGAACACCGCGGCGCCGTAGATGTCCTTCAGCGCGGGCGCGAGATTCCCGATGTACCGCCGGACGACGTCGCGCGCGGCCACGTCGTGCTCGCTCCAGCCCGCCGGGATGTCGGCGACCGGCGTGGACGGGGCCGGCGTGGCGCTGGGGATGGCCGTCATCCCCGGCATCTCGCTGGGCGGCGCGGCCGTCGCGGCCGGCGTCGACGGGAGCGGCTGGGGCTTCGAGGTCGCGTAGTTCCAGCTGGGGACGGCGGCTGGAGCGCAGGCGGCCACGGTCACGGCCACCAGGCCCGTGCCGGCGAGGGCGGCGCCGCGCAGGAAGCCGCGCCGTGTCAGGGAGTCGGCGAGCCCGCTGGGCTCGGTCGCCTCGGAGTCCTGCGGAGACGGCGGAGGGGTGCCCTGGGGCATCGGCGATTCCATGGTCTCGGATGGTACGGCCTCTGCCCCGAGCCCGACGTGACATTCGGCCCGTTGCGGGGGGGCCGACGGGCCGAATGTACGCATGGGCGCATTCATCACGGCGCCTCGGCGGATGGTGCGCGCCCGCAGCGCCCCTGCTACGCTCGAACCGATGACCGTCGCGTCCCGCCCGCAGGCTGATCTCGCGGGATTCATCGCCGCCATCGCGGCTCTCCAGGAGTGGGCTGCCGAACCCACGCGCCCCCGGCGGCTCCTCGTCCGGGGCCTCGAGGAGCTGGCACGCGCCTGCGGCGCGGCCGGCGCGCACCTGGAGGCAGCCGTGGAGCCGCCGGCGTCGATCACGGCAGGGTGGGGGACCCTGGCCCGGCGTCCCGGCCGGACCGGGCGCGGCTCGGTCATCGCCGCGCCGCTCCACGGGGCGACCGCGGGGACGGGTCCCGATGGGGCCGGGCCCGTCGTGGGAACCCTCTGGCTCGACGGCGCGGATCGACACGCGCAGGATGCGGTGCGCCTGGTGGAGCTGGCCGTCGCGCGCGCTCGCGACCGCGTGGCGGCCGCTCGCGTCGAGCGCCGGCTCTCGGCGCTCGACGAGGCGATCCGGGCCATGGCCGGCGTCCTTGCCGTGGACCGCGTCCTCCAGGTGATCGTCGACCGGGTCCGGATCCTGACCAGCGCGCGGTACGCCGCGCTCGGCGTCCACGATCAGGCCGGCGCCATCGAGCAGTTCATCACGAGCGGGATCAACCGCCCCGACCGCGCCCGGATCGGCGCGCCGCCGCACGGCCACGGGATCCTGGGCGTGATCATCCGGGAGAACCGGGCGATGCGGCTCGACGACCTGATGACCGATCCCCGCCGCGTCGGCTTCCCGCCGAACCACCCCGACATGCACTCGTTCCTCGGCGTCCCGGTCGTCATCCGCGGGCGCACCATCGGGAACCTCTACCTCACGGAGAAGGAGGGCGGGTTCACCGACGAGGATCAGCGTGAGATCGAGACGTTCGCGCGTCACGTCGGGATCGCCATGGAGAACGCCCGGCTCCACGAGCAGGTGCAGCGGCTGGCGATCGTGGAGGAGCGCGAGCGGATCGGCAAGGACCTTCACGACGGCGTCATCCAGGCGATCTACGCCGTGGGCCTCTCGCTTGACGACGTGCCCGACATGATGGACGGCGAGCCGGACGAGGCTCGCCGCCGGGTGGAGCGCGCCATCGACTCCCTGGACCAGACCATTCGTGACATCCGGAACTTCATCTTCGGCCTGCGGCCCGCGCTCCTCGACGGGGTCGACGTGGTGGAGGGTCTGGCGGCCCTTGCCGACGAGTTCCGGGTCAACACCATGATCGACGTGGAGCTGCGCGCCGGACCCACCGTCACGACCCCCGTCATCGGGCCGGACCGGACGGTCGAGCTCCTCTCGATCGCCAGGGAGGCCCTCACCAACGTCGCGCGCCACGCGCGAGCCACGCGCGCCGAGATCACCGTGGAGCCGGACCCCGAGATCGCCGGCGTCGAGATCGTCGTCGCCGACAACGGCACCGGGTTCGATCCGGCCGCGCCGCGCGGAATCGGGCACCAGGGGCTCCGGAACATGCGCACGCGCGCGATCTCCATCGGCGCCACGCTCCTCGTCGACAGCCATCCCGGGGCCGGGACGCGTATCATCGTCCGGGTGCCCGGCGCCCGGACCGCCGACGAGGACGAGCTCGCCGGCGGCCCGCCGGACGCCTGAACGGCAGCACGCGGGTTGGCCGGGGGGCTGCGCGCGGTCACGGAGGTAGCAAGCACGACATGTCGGAGCAGCCCGAGCAGCGTCCCCTCCGCCTGCTCGTCGTCGACGATCACGAAGTCGTTCGCCAGGGCCTGGTCTCGCTCCTCGAGCGACGAGAGCGCTTCCAGGTGGTTGCCGAGGCGGCCACCGTCGAGGAGGCGATCGACGGAGCCCGCCGCCACCAGCCCGATATCGTGGTAATGGATGTCCGCCTGCCGGACGGCTCCGGGATCGAGGCCTGCCGCGAAATCCGCTCCGAGCTCCCGGGAACCCGGGTCATCATGCTGACGAGCTACCCGGACGAAGAGGCAGTCCTCTCGGCGATCATCGCCGGTGCGTCGGGCTACCTCCTGAAGCAGATCCGCTCGCGGGACCTCATCGCGGCGCTCGAGGCCGTCGGCCGCGGGGAGTCGCTGCTGGACCCCGCCGTCACCGAGAAGGTGCTCGAACGCGTCCGGCGGATCGCGTCCGGGACCTACACGGACGAGCTGGCCCAGCTGACCGCCCAGGAGCAGAAGATCCTCCAGCTCGTCGCCGAGGGGAAGACGAACAAGGAGATCGCCCAGGACGTCTTCCTCTCCGACAAGACGGTCAAGAACTACGTCAGCTCCATCCTCTCGAAGCTGAACCTCCAGCGCCGCGCCCAGGCCGCGGCGTTCGTCGCCAAGCACCGGCTGCCCGGCTCCGGGACGTAGGCCGCGGCGGCCTCCGGGTCGCTTCGGTGCCGAACGGCGGCCACGAGGGGTCCGGACGGCCGGTCCCTGCCGTCGCCGGTCGTTCCTAGACTGCGGCATGAAGATGGTCAGCGCCGAAGAGGCGGTCGCCGACATCCGGTCCGGCGACCAGGTCTACGTCCAGTGCGCCGCGGCCGCGCCGTCAGCGCTCCTGGACGCCCTCGTTGCCCGCGCCCCGGACCTCCACAACGTGAGCATGGTGCACCTCCACACCGAGGGCCCGGGCCCGCACCTGGCACCGGAGATGGCACCCCACTTCCGCCATCGCGCCCTGTTCATCGGACCCAACGCCCGAGCGGCGGTCAACGAGGGTCGGGCGGAGTTCGTTCCCGTCTTCCTCTCCGACGTGCCGAGCCTCTTCTCCGGCGGGCTGCTCCCCCTCGACGCGGTCCTCTGCAACGTCTCACCGCCGGACGCCCACGGGTACTGCTCGCTGGGCACGTCCGTGGAGGCCATGCGGGCGGCGATCCACGCGGCCGGCCTCGTGATCGCCCAGGTCAACGCAGCGATGCCACGCACCCTCGGCGAGAGCTTCATCCACGTCGACGACATCGACTACGGCGTCGAGGTGGAGATCCCCCCCTACCTCTACCACGGCAGCGAGACCGGGGAGGTGGAGCGCCGGATCGGCGAGTTCGTGGCCGACCTCGTCCCGGATGGCGCGACGCTCCAGATGGGGATCGGGGCGATCCCGAGCGCCGTCGCGTCCTTCCTCCGCGACAAGAAGGACCTCGGGATCCATACCGAGATGCTGACCGAGTGCGTCGTCGACCTCGTGGAGGCGGGCGTGGTCACCGGGATGGCCAAGGAGCGCCACCGGGGCAAGATCGTCTGCACGTTCATGATGGGGACGGAGCGCCTCTACCGGTTCGCCGACGACAACCCCATGGTCGAGATGCAGGCCTGCGACTTCACGAACGACACGCACGTCATCCGCAGCTTCCGGCGGATGACGGCGATCAACTCGGCGATCGCCATCGACCTGACCGGCCAGGTCTGCGCCGACTCGATCGGCTGGCATCTCTACAGCGGCGTCGGCGGCCAGATGGACTTCATCCGGGGGGCGGCCCTGGCACCCGAAGGCCGGGCGATCATCGCCCTGCCGTCCACGGCCGCCGACGGCCGGGTCTCGCGGATCACGCCGTTCCTCGCCGAGGGCTCGGGCGTCGTGACGACCCGCGCCCACGTCCGCACGGTGGTCACGGAGTGGGGCGTGGCCGAGCTCCACGGGAAGTCGATCCGGGAGCGGGCCCAGGAGCTGATTGCCATCGCCCACCCGGACTTCCGCGACGAGCTGACAGCGCAGGCGCGCAAGACGCACTACCTGTAGGTCGGTGCCGCGCCGCGCTTGACCGCCGGTCGCCGGCTCACGGCCGGGTGGGCCAGCGGGCCCGAACGATCCCGCTCCCCGCCGCGCCGCCCGATCCGCGGGCCGCGGGCCGGGAAGACGCGTAGTGGTGGACGTCGCGCGTCCCCTGCGACGTCCACCACGGCCCGAAGTGTCGCCCGCGTTCACGACCGGTGGCAGGGCCGAATGGCCCTAGGTTTCGGGACGGAGCGGGGGTCCGATCAGAGGACGCGCGGGGGACTCTTGCACCATGTTCCGTCCGCGTTCCGACGTGGTGCGCCGCCTGCTCATCGTGAGCGACCACCTGGCCGCCAGCGATGCCCTCGCCGCGCACCTCGGCCGCCACGGCTTCGTCGTCGTCGGCGAGGTCCGCTCCGCGCGTTCCGCCGCCCTCGCGGCGCGCACCTGCGATCCCGACCTCGTCCTGGTGGACGGGGCTCTTCGGGGGGGCTGGCGGGCGGTCGCGGAGGCTCTCGACGGCGTCGTTCCCCGCAACCGGATCGTCGTCCTCGAGGCCTACCTCGGCGCCGACGAGGCCCGCCGCGCCCGCGACGCGGGGATCGGCGCCACCATCCTCAAGCACGTCGAAGGCGGCACGCTCGCGAGCCGCCTCCTTGCACTCGGAGGTCCCGCATGACCCTGCTCAAGCCGCCGGAGCGGCCCGTGGCCAACCCCGACGCCTCTCCTCGCCCCGCTGAGTCCGGGGGCCGACACCCGGAAGTCGCGTGCATGGACGGCAACGAGGCCGCCGCGCGCGTGGCCTACGCGCTGAGCGAGGTCATCTCGATCTTCCCGATCACGCCCGCCTCGCCGATGGCGGAGCACGCCGACGACTGGGCGGCCGCGGGGCGGCCGAATCTCTGGGGCGCCGTGCCGGACGTGGTCGAGATGCAGTCCGAGGGCGGGGCGGCCGGCGCGATGCACGGCGCGCTGCAGAAGGGCGCCCTGGCAACGACGTTCACCGCGTCGCAGGGCCTCCTCCTGATGATCCCCAACATGTTCAAGATCGCCGGCGAGCTGACGCCGGCCGTGATCCACGTGGCGGCCCGCACCATCGCCACGCACGCCCTTTCGATCTTCGGCGACCACAGCGACGTCATGCACGCGCGCGCGACGGGCTGGGCGATGCTGGCGGCCGCCTCGGTCCAGGAGGCGCATGACTTCGCGCTCGTGTCGCACGCCGCGACCCTCCGTGGGCGGGTCCCGTTCCTCCACTTCTTCGACGGCTTCCGGACCTCCCACGAGGTCAACAAGATCACAGTGCTCGACGAGGAGATCCTGCGGGCGCTCGTCCGCGACGACGACGTCCTGGCCTTCCGGGCGCGCGGCATGACGCCCGACGCACCGGTGGTTCGCGGCACCGCCCAGAACCCGGACGCCTTCTTCCAGGCCCGCGAGGCGGCCAACCCGTACTACCTCGCGGTGCCCGGCATCGTCGAGGAGGTGATGGACGAGCTGGCGGCCCGGACGGGCCGCCGGTACGGGCTCGTGGACTACCACGGCGCTCCCGACGCGGAGCGGGTCGTGGTCGTCATGGGCTCGGGCGCCGGCGCCGTCGCCGAGACGGTCGACACGCTCGTTGCTGCCGGCGAGCGTGTCGGGATGCTCCAGATCCGGCTCTTCCAGCCGTTCCCCATCGACCAGGTCATGGCCGCCCTGCCCCGGACCGTGCGCGGCATCGCCGTCCTCGACCGGACCAAGGAGCCCGGCGCGGTCGGCGAGCCGCTCTACCAGGCGATGGTGACGGCCATCGCCGAGCGCATGGATACCGACGAGCCGCCCTTCGCGACGGCACCCCGAGTGATCGGCGGCCGCTACGGCCTCTCCTCCAAGGAGGTCACGCCGGGGATGATCAAGCCGGTCTTCGACGAGATCGCGAGCGAGCGGCCGAAGCGCCATTTCACGGTCGGGATCTACGACGACGTCACCCGCCTCAGTCTCCCGATCGACACCGAGTTCCGCCTCGCCCGCCCCGCGGGCGAGGTCGAGGCTCTCTTCTTCGGGCTCGGCTCGGACGGCACGGTGGGGGCGAACAAGGCCTCGGTCCTGATCATCGGCGAGGGGACGGACCTCTACGCCCAGGGCTACTTCGTCTACGATTCGAAGAAGTCCGGCGGCATCACGGTGTCGCACCTCCGCTTCGGGCCGGAGCCGATCCAGTCGTCCTACCTGATCGACCGTGCGGACTTCATCGCCTGCCACCAGTTCGGCCTCCTCGAGAAGGCGAGGATCCTCGAGTACGCCAAGCCGGGCGCGACCTTCCTGCTGAACTCGCCCTACGGCGCCGCCGAGGTCTGGGACCACCTGCCCGGCGACGTCCAGCAGCAGCTGATCGACAAGGCGATCGACCTGTGGGTGATCGACGCCTTCGCGGTTGCCACCGAGGTGGGGATGGGCAACCGGATCAACACGATCATGCAGCCCTGCTTCTTCCACCTCTCCGGCGTCCTGCCGGCCGACGACGCAATCGCCCGCATCAAGTCATTCGTGGAGAAGACCTACGCGAAGCGCGGCCAGTCGGTTGTCGACCGCAACTTCGCGGCGATCGACCAGTCGATCGCCCGCCTCTCGCGGGTGACCCTGGGAGCCGCCGCGACCGGCGCGGCGATCCCGGCCCTCGTGCCGGACGACGCGCCGGACTTCGTCAGGAACGTGACGGCGGTCCTGATGGCCGGCGGGGGAGACCAGCTGCCCGTCAGCGCGTTCCCCGTGGACGGGACGTTCCCGACCGGGACGACGAAGTACGAAAAGCGGGCGATCGCCCACGAGATCCCGATCTGGGACCCCTCCATCTGCATCGACTGCGGCAAGTGCGCCATGGTCTGCCCCCACGCGGCCATCCGCATGAAGGTCTTCCCGGCCGCCGCGGTCGACGGCGCGCCCGCCGGCTTCCAGAGCAAGGACTTCAAGTCGCGAGAGGTGCTCGAGCACCGCCTCACCATCCAGGTCGCGCCGGACGACTGCACCGGGTGCGGCATCTGCGTGGACGTCTGCCCGGCCAAGAGCAAGACCGAAGTCCGCCACAAGTCGATCAACATGGAGCCCGCCGCGGACCACCGCGACGTGGAGCGGCCGCGCTGGGAGTTCTTCCAGGCGATCCCACCGCTGGACCGCGGTCTCATCGCCCACGACACGGTCAAGGGCTCCCAGGTGCTGGAGCCGCTCTTCGAGTTCTCCCTTGCCTGCAGCGGCTGCGGCGAGACGCCCTACCTCAAGCTCGTCTCGCAGCTCTTCGGCGACCGGATGATCGTGGCGAATGCCACGGGCTGCTCGTCGATCTACGGCGCCAACCTGCCGACCACCCCGTGGACGGTGAACGGCGCCGGCCGGGGACCGGCCTGGAACAACTCGCTCTTCGAGGACAACGCGGAGTTCGGCCTCGGGATGCGTCTCGCCCTCGACGTGCAGACCGGGCACGCACGCCAGCTCCTCGAGCGCCTCGCGCCCGTGGTCGGCGACGACCTCGCCCGCGAGATCCTCGAAGCCGGCCAGGAGACCGAGGCGGAGATCGCGCTCCTGCGCGAGCGCGTCGAGCGCCTGCGCGAGCTCCTGGGCCGGGTCGATGGCGACCTGCAGTCCGAAGCGCGGCACCTCCTCGCCCTCGCCGGCGACCTCGTCAAGAAGGGCGTCTGGATCATCGGTGGCGACGGCTGGGCGTACGACATCGGCTACGGAGGCCTGGACCACGTCCTGAGCTCCGGGCGGAACGTCAACATCCTCGTCCTCGACACCGAGGTCTACTCGAACACCGGCGGCCAGGCGTCGAAGGCCACCCCGCGCGGCGCGGTGGCGAAGTTCGCCGCGGCCGGGAAGTCCCGGGGCAAGAAGGACCTCGGCGCCGTCGCCCGCGCCTACGGAGACGTCTACGTCGCGCAGGTGTCGATGGGCGCGAACGACGCGCAGACCGCCAAGGCGTTCCTCGAGGCCGATGCCTGGCCGGGACCGTCGCTCGTCATCGCCTACAGCACGTGCATCGCCCACGGCATCGACATGGAGAAGTCCATGTCGCACCAGAAGGACGCCGTCAAGAGCGGCTACTGGCCGCTCTACCGGTTCCATCCGAGCGACACGGAGAGCGGCCAGCCCTTCAAGCTCGACTCGTCCCGGCCGTCGATCCCGGTCAGCGAGTTCGTGGCCAGCGAGACCCGCTTCGCCGTCCTGGCCCGGACGCAGCCCGAGCGAGCCGCCGAGCTCGCCCAGCTCGCCCAGGCCGACGTCGACGAGCGCTGGCGCTACTACGAACAGCTGTCGGCGATGCACCGCAGCGTGCCCCACGTCCACCATGACCCAGACGCGCAACCCGAGGCCGGCGACGGTTCTCGGCCGCGCACCAACGACCAGGGAGACGAGGCGTGACCGTCGATCTCCGCACCCGCTACCTCGGCCTCGAGCTGCGCTCGCCGCTCGTCGCGTCGCCCTCGCCGCTGACCCGCGAGCTGGACTCCGTGCTCCAGCTCGTTGACGCGGGGGCGGCGGCCATCGTCCTGCCGTCGCTCTTCGAAGAGGAGATCCTCCACGAGGAGATGCAGCTCAACCGGTCCCTCGAGGCCGGCTCGGAGCAGTTCGCGGAGGCCCTCGCGTACTTCCCGACCATCGATTCGTTCGTCGGGGCCGGCGACCAGTACCTCGCCCGCCTGCGGCTCATCAAGGCCCGGGCGGGCGTCCCCGTGCTCGCGAGCCTCAACGCGACCACCGCGGGCGGCTGGGTCCGCTACGCGGGGCTCATGCAGGAGGCGGGCGCCGACGCGCTCGAGCTCAACCTCTACCACCTCGCGGCCGATCCCAGCAGGACCGCCGCCGACATGGAGGCGCTCGATCTCGAGCTCATCGCGGCGGTCCGCGAAGCGATCACGATCCCGCTGGCGGTCAAGCTCAGCCCGTACTACTCGGCCCTGGCGAGCTTCGCCCGCTCGGCCGTCGAATGCGGCGCGGACGGGCTGGTGCTGTTCAACCGCTTCTACCAGCCGGACCTCGACCTCGAGACGTTCGAGGTCGTGCCCCGGCTCGAGCTCAGCGGGCCGTCCGAGCTGCGCCTGCCCATGCGCTGGACGGCGATCCTCCGACCGCAGCTGGGCCCCGCCGTCGCGCTGGCGGCAAGCTCGGGGATTCACGGCGGCACGGACGCGGTGAAGGCGCTCATGGTGGGCGCGGACGTGGCGATGACGACCTCCGCGCTCCTGCACCACGGCCCGGAGCACCTCCGCACGATCGAGGCCGAGCTCGTCGCCTGGATGACCGAGCACGAGTACGAATCGGTGGACCAGCTGCGCGGCAGCGCCAGCCAGGCGACAGTCGAGGACCCCTCGGCGTTCGAGCGCGCGAACTACATGCGGACACTCCGCTCCTGGACGTCGACCCGCAACACCGCCGGGGCGACGCGGTCCTGACCGCCGCGCGACGCCCGACCCAGCCGCACGACGCCGGACCGGGCGCCCGGCGCCGCCCCTTCCCGATCCCCCATACTCCCTTCTGATCAGCCCGCGCCCGAGGAGTCCCCCTGCCGATGCCCCCGATCCCTCCGATGTGCCGCAGCGTCTGGTGGGCGTTCGCCTTCGCCGGCGCCATCGCCCTGGTCGCCGCCGCCGCTGCCGCCCTCGAGGTTGCCTCGGCCCCGCTCATCGTGGGTGCCTGGCAGGTCGTGGCGGGGACGCTCCTCGTCATTGCGCTGGTCCGCGCACCGGTCGGCATCGCCCAGGCCATTCCGTTCATCGGGGTGGCTTTCGGCGGCTTCGTGCTCGGCGCCGTCGGCATCCTCCTTCCGTCGCTGGACCCCCGGATCAGCCTGATCGCCATCGGCATCTGGGCCGTCCTCGCGGGCGCCGGCTTCCTCGCGGTCGCCCGTCTCGCCGCCGCCCAGCGCGTCGTGGACGTCAGCCTGCTCAGGATCGCGTGGGCCACGATCGCCACCGGCGTCGTCGTCTCCACGTTCCCGGCCTTCGGGCTCGGCAACTCGCCGCTGGCCCCGGCCGCCGGGCTCGCGATCACCGGCGCGCTCACGATCGCGGCGTCGCTTCGGCTTCACGTCATGCCCGACGCGGCGCCCGCCGTCCTGTCTAACCGCGAGGCGCGCCGGCGCGAGCGCGCCGATCCTCGCCCCTAGGCCTCCCCCAGGCCGCCTGCCGAGCGGAGCTCCGGCGGGTCAGGCCGGGATCGCGACGCGCTCGGGGCGCGGCCCGCGGCTGCGCGCCCCCACGCGGTGCCCGACGTCGAACGCCGCCAGGTCGGCTGCCAGCACCTCCGGTCGCTTCGCGCCGACGATCTCCCGGATCGCGTTGCGGACGGAGGCCGCGCGGACGAGCTGGAGGCACCCGATGAGCGCGCCGAGCGCCACCACGCTGACGAGGGAGTCGTCGCCCGCATCCTTGGCCAGGCGCGTGCAGGGGATCCGCAGCTCGGTGATGTCGGTCCGCCCGGAGGTGTTGCCAACGAGCGTCTCGTTCACCACCAGCAGGCCGCCGGGGGCGACGTGCGAGGCGAACTTCGCGTGGGACGGTGGGTTGAGGACGACTGCCGCGTCGGCCTGATCGACGATCGGCGAGCCGATCGGCTCGCTCCCGACGATCACGGTGCAGGACGCGGTCCCGCCGCGCATCTCCGGCCCGTACGAGGGGATCCAGAAGACCTCGCGCTCCTCGTTCATCGCCGCCCGCGCGAGCACCTTGCCGGCGAACAGGATTCCCTGGCCGCCGAAGCCCGCGAAGATGATCGAGCGTTCCATCGTCACCGCTCCGCCACCAGCGTGGCGATCCCATCGGCGGGGGTCGCGCCGCCCGG
>Ga0315287_10002445_pt1 | contig 17623 bp, 18 predicted proteins | sample YL17G11_0_MG_FD_205037 | JGI IMG/M metagenome (GOLD analysis project Ga0315287, IMG submission 205037) | Sediment microbial communities from Yellowstone Lake, YNP, Wyoming, USA - YL17G11_0 | ecosystem: Environmental > Aquatic > Freshwater > Lake > Sediment | place: USA: Wyoming | collected...
ACTTAAAAAGATAATATCTCCTTTCCTTTGCGCCTTGATTGTATACTTTTCGCCCAATTTTACTTTATCCTTGGGGGCGTTAAGCGCCAGAACAAATCCCCCTGTGCTGGCGATATGAAAGCCGGTTTTTTTCGCTACTTTGGTAAAAATGTAGCGCTTCAAACTGGGCTTTTCACCTAAAAGTCGTTCAAAGGTCCATCGTTCGAAAGTTTCTTCTTTGAACTTAGTCCCTAAATATTCAATCGAGTAATTACCACCCTTTTTCTCATGTTGCAAAGCGTAACAGTGAGTCACCCCTTCCTGATAATCATAATAAGCTACCGGCCTTCTTTCCGAAGAACGAAAAGTCAGCCGGCCGGAAATAACACAAGACTCGCCATTATAAAAATCGCGCACCTGCGGTATCCCAGGCATGCTGATCAGTCTATTTCCCCAGGTCTTCCAATTCTCGATTGAATCAGGATCCGGCAGGGCTCTGCTGCCGGCGACCCATCTCAAAAAGGATTTTTTCCATTTGGGATCGATCAGCTCCTCCCAGCGGGGTTGGATAAAAACCTGCCGGCCTTTAAAGGCGTTCCCCGGCTCAAAAACAAAAGTCGCTTCATCCAGGTAGTCGGCAGGAACCCGGAAAACTTTTCCCATATCATTCAATTCAGAACGGCTGACCAGCAAGCGATGCATGGCGCCTTTGATAGTGAAAAAATTTACCGCGGGGAATTTCCGGCTTACTATTTCGTGGTCTTTCCAATAATAGATCCGGTCCCGGCCGACCGAATCGATATTAAAACCATAGCCGTTACTGGTTATCCCGGTAGGACTCACGTCCCTAGCGGCTGCTTCGCTTACCATGACCCCTCGATCCTGGCCAAGTTGCCTTCGATCGACAGTAATAGAATAGAAGGCGTTCCGATTAGCACCGCGAGTCGGCAAAATGGGGGATTTGACCGAGTTTAGCATATACCCTTATGTCGGTGCAGGATGGCAAAAATTTCAATCGTTTTTAGCGCTTATATTCTATGATATTGGGCTGATGCAAATAATGGGGAATAAGCCGCAGCGGATCATCGATCTGACCGGCGGCGATTTTAAGTAAACCCAGCCTGGCTACATTCACTCCATAGGGATGAGAGTGAATCTCTTCCGCAAAGCTAAAGTTCTCTTTATTAAGCCGCAGCTTAAGTTTGTCAGTTTTTCCGATCAACCATAATCGACCGGATATTTTGTCCAATTTATCTATCAAATGATCTTCTTTTAGCGCCAGATCTTCGGTCAATCTTTTGATCTGTCCCTGTGAAGCCCCGAACAAAGCAAAATTATACTCATCCATTTTAGCGTCAAGGATCACCGCCATGGTCCCTTCAATATCAGCTAAATTGTAAGCGATGGCATCGAGGGTCGGAACTCCAACCAGGCTGACATTCAGGCTCTGTGCCATGGTCTTGGCGGTCGCCAGTCCGCCGCGCAAGCCCGAATAGGAACCGGGGCCGATCGCCACCGCGATCCCCTCGATCTGCTCGGGTAGTATCCCCGCTTCCTTGATATAAAAAGCGATCCTTTCCGACCGGCAATCGGCAAGAGTGGTTTCCACTAACAATTGCCCGTCATTGATCAGACCAAGGCTGATTACTTTAGTCGCGCTGCTAATCCCGAGGATACGCATATTTTTCTCTCATTCTCCGAAATTATTTCGATCTCGATCTTTTCCGCATTCGCCGGCATTAAACTGCCCAGTTTTTCCGCCCACTCGATCACGCAGACCCCTCCCCGCCGAAAATATTCTTCTATCCCCAGCTCTTCGATCTCAGCGCCGGTTTCCAAACGGTAAAGATCAACGTGATAGAAAGGGTATTTGCCCTGCCTGTCCGGCAGGCAGGCTTGATATTCATTGATGATAATGAAGGTCGGAGAGGTAATATAATCCTTAACTCCCAAACCTTCCGCTATTCCTTGAATTAAAGTGGTTTTCCCGGCTCCAAGCTGGCCGGTCAGTGCAACAACATCATTGATTTGAAGGAGTGATCCAATTCTCTTGCCTAACTCAATAGTTTCATCAGAGGATTTAGTCTGATAAACAATTCCTTCATTCGTCATTAGTCATTAGGAATTCGTAATTCATCCCTACCAGCGTTCGTAGTCGTCCAGGCTGCCGCCCTTACCGATATCCTTAAACCCCGGAAGCTCATCATCGTATTTCTCCCCGGCTTCCGCTTTGCGCTCATCGTAAAGAGCTTCGATGGTCTTTTCCAGGACCGGATGGAGAACGTGCGGAGCGATCTCGCGCAGCGGTTTCAACACAAACAAGCGCTCGTGCATCAGCGGATGGGGAATTTGCAATTTATCTTCCGAAACGATCTCATCGTTATAGAGCAGGATATCGATATCGATAGTGCGCGGCCCCCACTCCACTTCTCTCTCCCTGCCCAGCGCCGCTTCGATCTCCTGGCAGATCTCGAGCAGTTTTTGCGGCGACAAAGAGGTTTTGATCTCAACCGCGGCGTTAATGAACGGCGGCTGGTCCCCGCCCCCTTCTGCCTCGGTCTCTTGGTTGGAGGAGCGGCGCGTCACTTGAATGTTAGGATTTTTTTCCAGCAAAAACACCGCTTGCTCAATATACTCTTCCCGGTCTCCCACGTTCGATCCTAATCCGAGATGGGCAATCGCCGGACCCGATTTCTTCTTCGCTTTGATCTTTGCCTTTTGCGCCTTTTTCGCTTTGACCGCCTTTTTAATCTTAACCGGTTTTTTCTTGCGGGCGGCCTTCGCTGTTTTCTTTTTTTTCTTTACCATAAACTATTTCTCCCTTCTTCCGATTGTTATTTTTCTCTTATCAGCGCGTCGGTCAGGCAAGCCACTCGCTTCATCTCCCTGACATCATGAACCCGAACGATATCCGCTCCCTGAGCGATTGCGATCGCTACCGCCGCCGCGGTCCCCTCCAGCCTTTCATCCACCGGAAGATCTAAAACTTTCCCGATGAACGCTTTCCTTGACGGACCGATCAGGATCGGACAACCCAAAACTTTCAATTCCCTCAAGCGTTTCAAAATCGCAAGATTATTTTCTAGTGTTTTTCCGAAACCGATCCCGGGATCAACCAATAATTTCCCAAGTAGTATACCAGCCTTCTCGGCAATTGCAAGTCCCTCCGCCAGGTAATTTATTATCTCTCCCATCAGATCGGTATAGTGCGGTTTTTCCTGCATATTCTCAGGAATTCCCTGCATGTGCATGATGCAAACCGGCACCTGATAATCGGCAATCACTCCGGCCATTTTTTTGTCGTAGTGCAGTCCGCTGATATCGTTCACCATCTGGGCGCCGGCTTTGAGCGCCGCTCTCGCCACGCTGGCTTTACGGGTATCAACCGAAACCAGGGTCTTGTTATTCCTGGCCAGCTCCCTGACCACCGGCACAATGCGTTTAATCTCTTCCGCGGCCTTAACCGGCCTGGCTCCCGGGCGGGTTGATTCTCCTCCCACATCAATTATGTCCGCTCCTTCACGCTTCATTTTTTCCGCTTGGGCCAGCGCGTCATCGGTATTGGAAAATTGGCCGCCATCGGAAAATGAATCGGGAGTGACATTTAAAATCCCCATAATATAGGTCCGCTTTCCCAGCTCCCAGGTCTTGTTTCCGATCTTCAGCTTTTGCAGCGGACGATCGTAGTTTTTCAAAACTGTTTCGATCTCAAGCGCGATTTTGGGCAAGCCAAAATAACCCATTTTCAATTTTCTGATCAGAGCCATTAGCTGTTTTACCGTTCCCAGAATCAGGACATCGGTTTCCTTTACCGCATGGGTGATCGCTCCCCGGGCGGTTGCCGCTTCCCCTCCCAGCGCCAACATTTCTTGCTTGATAATGTTGGCCACCACCGGGCGAACGGCGCTCAATTTAACGATCCGCTGAACCGCTTTGTCCGCCATCAGAGCGATCGCCGGGCGGTCAACGCCCAGCGCCAGCATTTCCTTGGCCGCTTCGGCCCGATTTTTAATTTCGATAATTCTCGCAGTCATAGCAGTTCAAGTTTAACAATTTTGGCGGTTTTGTCGGTAACTTTAGCGTTTTCGTCAATGCGCTGGCCGGCCACCCAGACGATCTTCCCTCCGCTCTCCACGATCGGGACCAAATCCCTTTCATCCGCCGGCAGTTTTTCATCGACAAAATAGTCTTGCAGTTTTTTGGTCCCTTTCACTCCCAGGGGGGTGAATCTATCCCCGGGCAGTTTGTTGCGGACCACGATCTCTTTTCCCAGCGCCGCGTAATCGATCAAGGCAATATTGGGATCATTCTGTTTATTAAATTCTGTGGCAAAAGCGCCGCGGATAGTCTTGCCGATCTCTTCGATCCGCACTTCACCCGGAATAGTCAGGGAATAAGAAAAGGGCTTGATTTCCCGTAGTCTGGCACGTTCTCGGGAAATAACCAACTCCGTTTTGTCGCCCATGGCAAAGATGCCGCCCGGCAAATGCAGTTCCCATTTTTCGCTGGCATCGATCTTTTCCATAATATCATGAATGTGCTGGAAGGAGAGCTGGATCAGATCCCCCTTGACCCGTTCAATCGCCTGGCGCAAGAGATGCCCCTGGATCGGAAGCTCCAGCGAATTTAACTTAGGGGTCGATATCCTTATCATTTCATCCTTTTCTTCGAGAATCACGCCGGCCAGCGCCTCCGCGGTTTTATTTTCGAGATAAAGGTTATCTTCGGTCAGGAGCAAAATGGTCTGCAGGATGATCTCCTTGATATTCAGGTTATAGATCTTAAGCTGGGGGATTAATTTTAATCGGACGCTGTTGCGCATGTACTTGGCCTGGTAGTTGGTGTGATCCCGCCGCGGCACCAGTTTGAGCGCTCCGACATAATCTTCGATCTGGCGGCGCCAGATCCGGATCAGCGGCCTCACGATCGTGCCGCGTTTGGGCGGTATCCCGCACAGGCCTTTAAGGCCGGAGCCCCTCAGCAGCCGCATCAGAAAAGTTTCGACATTATCGTCCGCGGTGTGGCCGACCGCTATTTTGTTGGCTCCGATCTTGGCCGCAATCCGCTCGAAAAAAGCATAGCGGGCTTTCCGCGCCATCTCTTCGATCCCCAGTTTTTCTTCTCCCGCCTGGGCAGAAATATCCACTGCTTCAACGCTAACGGGAATGATCAGCTTCTGTGCCAGGCTTTCCACAAACTTAACGTCCAGTTCGGCTTCCCCCTTGCGCAGCATGTGGTTGAGATGCGCGACATGCAAGGATATTCCTAATTCCTCACGATGAGCATTCAGGAGATTGAGCAAGGCCGTCGAATCCGCTCCCCCCGATACCGCTACGACCACCTTGTCGCCGGGGTCAAACATCTTATATTCTTTAATTGTTTCCAGGAATTTATGATTGATCATGGTTATTTCTCAGAAAAAGAGATCGAATTTTTCACCCCGATAGCTGCGCAGCCCGCAATAAAGCGCATAGATCCAGAACGCCAGGGCGGCAAATATTTCCAGCAGATCAAGATATGGGATATAAATAAAGCTCCACAGCAGGTTAACCAGGAAACGCAGAACAAAAAAAATGATACAGAAAAAAGTCCACAGCCGCAGCGCCTGGGCCCCGTGATAACCGATGAATTCATCCCGCCGTTTTTCGGTTAAGACAATATAAAGAGAGGGAATCGCAAAAATATAGGCTGAAGCCGCTAAAGTTTTATCTTTCATCTGCTTTTTATAATGCCGGGGGCCAGGATTGAACTGGCGACCTAGGGCTTATGAGTCCCTCGCTCTAGCCAACTGAGCTACCCCGGCGTAACTCCGATTTAGAATATCACAATTAAAATCCTATTGCAATAATTGGGATCCGATGCTAAAATACGGCTCAGTTGAAATTATTAAGGGGGGAAATTCGTTGGCAGAAAATGTAAGGATCATGGTAATCGATGATGAACCTTCGGTCCTGGAATCTTTTAAGATGATCCTGAAAATCAAAGACTACGAAGTAACCACCTTCCCCGATGGCCCTTCCGCCTTAGCTCAGCTGGAAAAAGATAAATTCGACCTCGCCTTTGTTGATTATAAACTGCCGGGCATGGATGGGCTGGAAGTCCTGAAACACATTAAAGAAAACGATCCCGGGGTTGAAGTAATAATCGTAACCGCTTATGCCACCGAATCTTCCCACGCTAACGCCATCACCCTGGGCGCGTTGGAATATTTAAGAAAACCGTTTTTGATGGAAGAAATTTATGAGCTGGTCGAGCGAGGTTTGCGCCGCAAAAGAGCTAAAGCCACCCGCCGCGAAGAAATGGGCCCGCTTGGCCCGATCCATTAATCAACTAACCTGCCTGCCGGCAGGCAAGCTACTAACAACTTACTACTTAAATCAATCCTGTTTGCCGACCGCCAGCATTCTTTCAATCGCTATTTTGGCTTTCTCTGCCACTTTTTTATCTATTGTAATTTCAGTCTTTAAATCTTCCAGCGACCAGAGGACTTTTTCCAGCGTAGTCATTTTCATATTGGGGCAAATGGCCCCATTTAAGGCCGGAAAGAACATTTTATCCGGATTATCCTTTTTCAAACGGTGAATGATCCCGACTTCAGTCGCGACAATGAATTCCATTGCATCCGATTCGCGGGCGAATTTTACCATGCCGCCGGTCGAGACCACCGCATCGGCAAACGCGATCACTTCGGGCCGGCATTCGGGATGGACCATCACCAGCGCCTGGGGGTGCGCCTGCTTCGCCTGCATGACATGCTCGGGCAGGATCTTGGCATGGGTCGGGCAATAGCCATCGAACAAGATGAGTTTTTTATCCGGCAGCTTGCTCTGGGTATAAAGGCCAAGATATTTATCGGGAACAAAGATGATCTCCCTTTCAGTTAAAGAAGCAACGATCTTGACCGAGTTCGCGGATGTACAACAAATATCCGATTCGGCTTTTACTTCCGCTGAACTATTAACATAACAAACCACTGGCGCGCCTGGATGCTGGCTCTTTAAGTCCCGCAATTTTTCGGCCGTGATCATGTCGGCCATCGGGCAACCGGCGTTTACCTCTGGCATCAGTACCGTTTTATCCGGGCAGATGATGGCGGCCGTCTCGGCCATAAAATTGACTCCGCAGAAAACGATCACTTTGGCGTCAGTTTTTGAAGCGGTGATCGAGAGGCCGAGCGAATCACCGACATAATCGGCAATATCCTGCACTTCCGGCCGCTGATAGTTATGAACCAGAATGACAGCTTGACATTCTTTTTTTAGTTTATTTATCTTCTCGGCTAATAATTCCGCCACCGATAACCTCCTCACCCTGATAAAAGACTACCGATTGCCCCGGGGTGACCGCTCGCTGCGGTTCTTTGAAAATGACCCGTGCTCTGAGTTCTATGTTCCGTGTTCCGTGTTCCAAATTAACCATTGCCTTTGCCGCAAATGAATTATATCTTATCTTAGCTTCAACCTCTAATGGAGTGGCCGGAATTTCGCCAGAAATGAACGCAACCTGCTCGGCTATCAACTCCTTTGCCATCAGATCATCCTGATCGCCGATCACGACCCTGTTTTGATCTCTATCAATTGCGATCACATACTTTGGCATTCCTTGATGCGCACCTATCCCCTTGCGCTGTCCAATCGTATAGAAAGCAATTCCTTCGTGCTCACCGACCTGCTTGCCATTCTTATCAACTATTTTCCCCGGCTTGACTGCTTCCGGTATTGCTTCCCGGATAAACCTGCCGTAATCGTCATCTTCCACAAAACAGATCTCCTGGCTCTCTTCTTTCTCTGCCAGCGGCAGTTTTAGCTCCTTAGCCAGTTTACGAACTTCCGTTTTTGTCATTTCCTCTAAAGGGAAAAGCGTATGCGCCAATTGTTCCTGATTCATCGTATAAAGAACGTAAGATTGGTCCTTCTTTTGGTCTTTGCCTTTATAAAGGTGGTAAGAGCCCTCACCCTCGGCTTCTTTTTGCTGATGGTTATAGTTTAACGTCCCTCTCCCAATGGGAGAGGGGGTGATCGACCAATCATTAGATTTAGAATTACTTGGGTGAGGGCTTGGTGCCGCCTTTATTATCCGCGCATAATGTCCGGTTGCTATGAACTCGGCCCCTAGTTCCTTCGCCTTTTTAAGAAGCAGGTCAAACTTCAAGAACTGATTACAACGAATACATGGATTGGGAGTCCTTCCCATCCGGTATTCTTCGATAAAGTTATCAATTACTAGATGTTTAAATTCATCTTTAAAATTGATCGTGTAATGAGAAAAACCAAGCTGGTCCGCGATCTTTTTGGCATCGGCCGCGGCGGAAAAGGAACAGCAGCCGCGGTCAGAAGATGTAGAAGAACAGGACAAAACCATGGTTACACCAACAAGGTCATAACCCTGCTCTTTTAATAGCGCGGCCGCGACCGAGGAATCGACCCCGCCGGACATGGCAACTACGGCTTTTTGCTTATCAGACATGTAATCATTTTATCATGAAATTTCCGTCTCTTTGACGCGATATTATTGTAGTAAAATGACAAAATCGGTTATTTATCTTAATACCCAGCAACAGAAAAGGCACTCCCCACAAGGTTTTCTTGCCAGGAATGTTTTTGATCCGATAAAAGGGAGCTTATATCCTCAGCTTAACCGTTTACTTGAGAATTTTACCTATCTGATCGATCATACCGATGTACGCTTGTCAGACAGGATCCGGCATGTACGCATGGAAGGGGTTATAAAGTCATTTGCCAGCTTGCTGGGTATCGATCTCAACCTTCAGGACCTGCTCGGCATACGCGAAAAGATCAAAGCGGCCGGATTCCATGACTTTTCCGAAGCTGTCGCTTGTTATAACGCCGTTAACGGCCACTTTGAAAGGATCCCCAATACCAGTATCAGCTATGGAATAGATCCCTTGCGGATACCGGTCCTGACCAGGATCAATTACTTCGAGCCAGAATTGGGACTGCTTAAGCTGCATGAATTCCTTTCTTTCGTATATGGCAAGATCAACGGACGGTTCTTCAGAACGCTGGGATTGACCGGACCGGAAGAACAGCTCATCTTAAAAGCCGAAGCGGCCAGCCTTATTCGAAAGGATGAGATAACCTCAAGATTGAGCAAATCGATCGAATCAACTTATTGGTTCGTCGATAAGGATCCCGCAACCATGCTGATGGCACGATATCTGCGCCTTCCCCTATCGGTCAGAACGCTAATTAAAGTAATTGAGAAAGCTAAAAGCATCCAGCAGCTTTAGCCTTAAATCGCCTGAAATCATGGCTGTAGTCGGCCGAAATATCCATGATCCTAAATCAGCAGAAAGGAATTATTCAATAATGGTACATATGGACGCTAATATTGGTCTTCCAGCGACTGGGCCTTACCGGTTCAGAAGCGGCGCTTTTGAATCCAATTTCATCTCACAGCAAAAAGGCCCGCTTGGTGGAGAACCATTCATCCCTCTTAATGGCATAATGACCAAAGCAGGACTTTTTAGAATGATTAACCCGCCCAACAAGGAACCAGCGCTGGTCATGACCGCCGATTGTGTCCATTACCTTATCGGGAATGCTCCTAAAATAGGCGGCCGCGATAGAGCTGAGGTTGATCAAATGCTGCGAGATTTAAACCAGTCCGAAAGAGAATTCATCGCTGCCCTGACGCATGAGATCATGAAGATCTATGATAAAGTTTTTGCCAATGAAGAAACTCTCCGGCGAATGGAGGTAATTTCACCCCGTAATGAACTTCTAACCTCAAGGATCGAAACGCATTTTAAATGCCGGACACATATCGAAATGCCCGAACCGCCGCATGATCATTTTGAATGGGTGATCGAAAGAACGGCCGAATTGCTCAAAGGAAAAACTTTTCTAACGGCTAAAGTTCTGCATGATCTAGATCTTGAGCTAAGGAGTTAAAGTCATGAGCGATGTTTCTTATATTTATGGGGATGGAAAATATTCTGGAAAATACGTAAATTTCTCCAATGTTGGAGGGTATTGCTCCCCTGCCGAAAATGAGAATGAATGCTCTCTTCCCAAAACCGACAATAAAATGAACTCCGCCCAAGCGACTCAAAAACCCGTTAAGTTGAACTCACCATATAATAAAACAACTATTGCCGCCATCCTTTTCAGCCTGGGCGGCTGCGGAGGGAATAACAGCAGTATAACCCCGGCTGATGCCGGTACCGCATTTTTCTGTGATCCGGATGGAGACGGAAAAATAACCGACCGATTCCTATTCAACACCACTACTGGATTGGTTGATACTAATTTTCTAATAATGTTAAGAGAAGCTTTAAATAAGGAACCTAATAGCGATATCACTGCGCATGATGCCTTGTCGACCAAAACTCTTTTTATTGATGAAACGGAAGGCATAAATACCGGTGGTTATATTGTGGGGATCGAATGTTTTGTAAATTTGCAGACTCTGAACATGAGCCGATGCGCTTTAAATTCCGACTACTATTCAATAGCCAACCTTACCGGCCTAACCAAGCTGAATTCTTTAGATCTGAGCAATAATAGCATCACCGAGCTTTCGGCTTTGTCAGGCCTTCGCAACCTAAATTATCTTAATCTCTCAAGCAACCTGATCACGGATCTCTCTCCGCTATCCGTGCTCGGCAATTTAGATAATCTTTCTATCGGATCAAATAATATTTCTGATATTTCGGTCTTATCTAATCTCACCAACCTAACTGCTCTGGCTCTTGCTAACAATAAAATTTCAGACATAGTGGTCTTATCCGGGCTCACCAATTTAGAAACTCTGTCCCTCTCGGACAACCAGATAACCGATCTTTCTCCTCTCTCCGGCCTTAGCCGTTTATCTTTTCTTGCCGCCGATGATAACCAAGTATCCGATATTTCCTCACTTGCCGATTTAACCAATCTATTCAAACTTTCGCTGAATGGGAATCAGATTTCTGATATCTCTTCCCTCTCCGGCATGTCCGCCCTAACCCAGCTGGCAATCGACCAAAATCAAATAAACGATATCAAGCCTCTTTCTAATTTAACCAATATATGGACGCTCGACTTAGCCATCAACCAGATATCCGATATAGCTGCACTCTCTAATCTTACCCTCCTCACTCAACTCTACCTTAGCGGCAATCAAATAACGGATATTTCACCGCTCGCCAATCTATCAGACCTCAAAGTCCTGTTTCTTTCTCAAAACCAGATAACGAGCCTTTCCGCCCTGGCCGGAATGCCTAATCTCAAACACCTCTGGTGCAGTGAAAACCAAATTACCGACCTCTCTCCGCTGGCCAACACGACCAAGCTCGAAGAACTGGTCATGTTTAGTAACCAGATAACGGATATTTCGCCGCTGGCTAACCTATCCAACCTCAAAAGCCTATCTCTCGATAAAAACCAGATCACAAACCTCGCTGCTCTGGCCGGAATGCCTAATCTCAATCAACTCTATATCAGTGAAAATCTGATCGCCGACCTATCTCCGCTGGCCAGCACGACACAACTCCAAGTACTGATGATATATTCAAATCAGATCGCAGATATTTCTCCGATTGCCTCAAATCTTTATCTGCAGCAGCTATTGGCTGACGATAATCAGATAACCAGTATCGCAGCTCTTCGGGCTATGACCTATTTATCTATGCTGACATTGAGCAATAACCAAATTTCAGATATAACTCCGCTTTCCGAATTGATAAGCCTAAAATATCTATCACTGAGTAAAAATCAGATCTCAGACATTTCTGCCTTGCAGCACCTTTACGGTTTAGATTCTCTCGATCTTAGTTTTAATCAGATCGCTGAAACCGTTGCTCTGTCAGAGCTGACTGCATTAACAAAATTGGACCTAAGGTATAATTACATCTCTGACATCAACTTCGTTTCTCAGCTTACTAAACTCTCCGAACTCGTACTTTCAGGAAACCAGATCGTTGATATCAATCCGTTATCAAACCTGACCAATCTCTTCTCTTTACAGCTGGAAGGCAATCCAATAACCGATCTCTCACCCCTATCAAGCATCACCAATTTATCTCAGCTTTTTCTTGGCAATAATCAGATTTCAGATCTTTCCCCTCTGGCGAGCTTGAGCGAACTGGAATGGCTGCTAGTAGACAACAATCAAATCTCGGATCTTTCGGCCCTTGCTTCACTTACTAAACTAAAATATATTTTTTTAGATAATAATCAGATCTCGGACCTGACAGCATTGGTCGGATTAACCGATCTAACCATGCTGCGGCTCGAGAACAATCAGATCTCGGATATCACTCCCTTGATCGATAACCCGGGGTTTGGCGAAGGGGACAATCTATTTATCCGAGGAAATCCACAAATCCCTCAATCACAAATAGACACATTGATAGCTAAAGGGGTAACGGTTACTTACCAACTATAAGCCAAGATGAACTTGAACTAATGTCCGTGGTCTTCCAGCGGCTCTTCGTGGGGTTTAAAACCAGGCAGCCCCTGTCCGGTAGTTTTCTTCAAATAATCATCCACCGCTGCTTTAACCGCTTCTTCCGCCAGGACCGAGCAGTGAATTTTAACTTTGGGAAGGCCTTCTAACGCCTCAACCACCGCATCATTGGTTAATTTGATCGCCTCGTCTATAGTTTTGCCTTTAATAAGCTCGGTCGCCATGGAAGAAGTAGCAATGGCCGCGCCGCAGCCGAAGGTCTGGAACTTAACATCGGTGATGACTTTGTCTTTCACCTTAATATACATTTTCATGATGTCGCCGCAAACCGGATTCCCGACCTGCCCCACCCCATCCGCGTCCGGCATTTCCCCCACATTGCGGGGATGCATGAAGTGATCCATTACTTTATCGCTGTATGGGCCCGCCATAAAATCCTCCTAGTTAATTACTAATTTCTAATGACTACCAGTGGAGACATTTTTCTTAATTTATCAACTATTCCGGGCAAGATATCCAAGACATATTTTATCTCTTTTTCGGTGGTAAATCTACCCAAGGAGAAACGGAGCGAGCCATGCGCGACCTCGGGAGAAAGTCCGATCGATAGCAGAACATGCGACGGCTCAACCGATCCCGATGTGCAGGCGGAACCGGAAGAAGCCGCGATCCCCTGCATATCAAGATTCAGCAGCATCGATTCCCCTTCCACATATTTAATGCTGACATTAACATTATTGGGCAAACGACTGGTCAAGCTCCCATTGAGCTGAGAATCAGGAATATTATCCAATATCCCCCTTATCAGCTGATCGCGCAGGCGGGTCAATTTGATCCCCTCATCTTTTAAATCATGTAAAGCTATTTCAGCTGCGCAACCAAAACCGACGATCCCCGCGACATTTTCGGTCGAAGCGCGGCGATTGCTCTCCTGCGAGCCGCCGTGGAGAAAAGAAACCATCCTTGTCCCCTTCCTGACATAGAGTGCTCCCACCCCTTTGGGACCGTAAAGTTTATGGGCCGACATGGATAAAAGGTCGATCCCCAGCTCGTTAACATCCAGCGGAATGTGGCCGACGGTTTGAACCGCGTCGGTATGGAAATAAGTTTTCTGCCTCTCGTTCCGGCGCCGGATGATCTTGGCAATCTCTGCTATCGGCTGGATGGTCCCAAGCTCATTATTGGCATGCATGATCGAAACCATGATGGTCTTATCGGTGAGGGCTTTTTCCAGATTGGTGGGATCAACGATCCCGTCCTTCTCCACCGGCAGATAAGTGATATCAAAACCTCTTTTAGCCAGGAATTCACAGCATTCGGTGATCGCATGGTGTTCAATAGCGGAAGCGATAATATGATTACCCCGCTCCAGGTTGGCAAAGGCTATCCCCTCCAGGGCAAAATTATCTGATTCGGTCCCACCGGAAGTAAAAACAATTTCCCCTGACCTTGCCCCGATCAACCGAGCTACTTGTTCGCGGGCTTTCTCGGTTGCCGCCCTGGCTTCCTGCCCGAAAGAATGGATAGATGAAGGGTTGCCGAATTTATCGGAAAAATAAGGGTGCATCGCTTCAACCACTCTGGGATGAGCGGGCGTAGTCGCGGCATAATCGAGATAAATACGTTCCATGACTGTATTTTAACACGTTTTGGAAGGAAGGAAAAATTGATTGCTTAAGAATTACTTTCCAGCGGTTCGTTCATACTCCCGGTCCGGTAGCCCTTCAGATCCAAAGTAACAAAAAAATAGCCCAGCTCTTCCAATTTTTTGGTTATCTTTCCCCTGACGCTGTCCCGCAAGACCGCAGGGAGATCATCCGGCTCAACTTCGATTCGCGCCATAATATCGTGATGCCTGACCCGGACTTGCTTGAGCCCCAGCGAGCGGATAAATTTCTCCGCCTCGCCGATCTTATAAAGAACCTCGGCGGTGATTCTGGTGCCGTAAGGAATGCGGGAAGAAAGGCAGGCCATCGATGGTTTATCCCAAGTGGGAAGCCCGGCTGCTTTGGAAAGCTCTCTTATTTCCGGTTTGGTTAATTCAACCTCCTGCAGAGGACTGCGGATCCCAAAGTCTTTCTTAGCGCGGCTGCCGGGACGGAAATCAGACAGGTCGTTAACATTTGATCCATCCACCACTTGATCAAAGCCATTTTCCCTGGCCAGCTCGCTCAGTTTGGCAAAAAGTTCTTTTTTACAAAAGTAACAGCGTTCGGTCGGATTGGAAACGAAGTTCTCATCTTGAAACTCTTCCGTATCGATGATCCGGCATTTGATCCCCAGATCAGCCGCGAGCTTGATCGCCGCTTCCACTTCTTCCGCCGGATAAGTCGGGGATTGCGCGATCACCGCCAGGATATTTTCTGCCCCCAGGGCGGCTTTCGCGGCGTAGAGGAGATAGGTGCTGTCAACTCCTCCGGAAAAAGCTACCAGCACCTTCCCCATCGAACTTAATAATTCACTAAGCCGGGTTTCTTTTTCGTTCACTAGAAAGTTACTTCGATGGCGCGCGGCGGACACGGCCGGATACATAATTCACATGCAATACATTTCTCCGCATCAAACGCCACTTCCATGGTCTTATTATCCTTTATAAAGAGAGCATCGGTCGGGCAGATCGCCACACAAGCGCCGCATTGTACGCATTTATCCCAATTGACTTTTATGTCCTTCGATAACGGTTGGACCGAAACTCCCTGCTCTTTCAGATATTTTATCCCCTTTTCGATGTCGGAGTTTTCTCCGGTCAGCTCCAGCGCCATGTGGCCTTCCTGATCGGGAGTGATATTGGCTTTTAAAATGTTAAATGCCAGATTATGTTCCTTGATCAGCTTGTAAACGATCGGCTGGTCGATCTTATCTTTTGGAAAAGTGAGAACGATCTTGCGCGCTGCCATATTAGTTGCCCTCCTTTGCTGGACGCTCATTGAGCGGTTTAAAAGCCGGGGCCGCTTCTGCGGAAGGAAGGTCCGCCACTTTTTCGGTCAGCAGGAATTCGCCCTTTTTGATCTTCTGTTTTAGCTCATCGGCAATCTTCCGGGCGCTGCTGTAGCTCGAGATCCCGGCGGTTTTAACCTTCTTCCCTTTTACTTCGATCACACCGGATTTGAGCTGGGCATAATTGACTTCCCCCAGCACATCCGGCTGTCCCTGCGGATAAGCTGTGCTGTAATCAACCACTGCCGCAAATATCTCTTCATCTCTAACCGCGGTATGTTTGATTATCTCTTCATTCAGGATCGGGATGGGGATCCCAATACCAACATTTAACGTCGTCCCATAGCCGACAAAGCTTACTCCCCTCAGCCATTTTGGGCTCATCTGTTTAAGGTCCCCGATCACCGCCAGGGTTTGAGACGGGCGCTTGGGAACTCCGTTTTCCAAACGGGGCGCTTTGGGATTGAACTGGGTCCCCTGCCAGGCAACATATCCGATCCCGCCGCCCAGCCAGATCCGCGTTCCGATCCCAATCGTCTTTAGATAAGGATCGTTGAGCAGCGGAGAGAGTTGGCCCGCACTGCAGTAATTGGCATTTCCCAGGTTTGGTTTTAATGTCCCCAAATAGGTATAAATGGTTTTATTAGATAAATTCACCGCTACATTATAGTTTTGATAAGCGTTACGGGTATTAAAGAGGACCGCTTCATTCAAATCTTTAAGATTGATCCAGCTGTCCAAATGCTTTCTGGGATAGCAGTCGGTCCCGTAGGCTTGGATCGTCATGCGAACGTCTTTCCCCTCAACTAGATCCTGGATCACATGACCTCCGCCGTAAGCAAACTCGCCGGGATGGATCTTGTTCCTTGGATCGTCATCCGGCAGCGCGGTCGCTCCGATATAGAGATCAACTGCCGCCCAACCAGCATAAGCCGGCACCTGGTTAAGATAAGCCGTCCCTCCCCCCGCCTTGATCTTTGGTTTGCTATGGCCAAAGTTAAAATAAGCGCCGGAAGAGCACATCGGGCCAAAAGTCCCGGTGGTGACCACATCAACTTCCCTGGCCGCCTGCGCCGCTCCTTTATTCTGAACAATTTCGATCACTTCTTCGGCCGTCACTACTACCGCCTGCCCCTTTTTTATCTTCTCATTTATTTCCGCAATGGTTTTTGCCATTTTATCCTCCCTATAAGATCCACACTCAATTCATTTTTCCCGCGTAGGTAACCCTCTTAGGGTTACCGGTCATCTTCGAAACGCCAAGCCTAACCTGCCTGCCGGCAGGCAGGGAGGCTTGGCTACACGAACTCATTCTCAATTAATCAGAGATCACCTTATATATTATAGACAAAAGACCGGTCTTGTTGCCTTTTTCTGATGACCAGGTCTTCAATGGTCTTATTTTGCAAATCTTCTTTTAAATGATCCTGGACCTGCTTCATTACATCAAATAGAACCGCCAGCTTGTTCATTCTACGGGTGGTCAACTCAATTGGCCCTTCCAGCAGCTCGATCAACTCCAGCAGAGAGATCTCGCTCGGATGCTTGGCCAAAGAATAACCACCATGCATACCCCTGTGACTGACTAGCAGTCCCCCTTTCTTCAAGATCAATAAGAGCTGCTCCAGGAATCTCGCCGGGATCCCGTGAGTTTTAGCTATATCTTTTATCTGCAGCGGGCCGCTTTCGTAATTGATCGCTAAAGCCAGCACTGCTTGCAAACCATATTGAACTTTAATTGATAATTTCATTGTTCTTAACTATCCCTACCGACTTAGTAGTGATTATATCATACGACCAATTTTTTTGTCAAGTGGAATATTTACCGACTATTACCTCATAAGTAACCGAAATTAATCCTCTTTCCGAAAATCGCTCTTTGTATTGTCGGATAGCTTTTAAAGGATTTTCATTCCCCCTCGATACCCTTCCCACACTTTGAGCCCCCAGCTCTTTAAGATGAAAAACCAGCTCTTTCACACTCCTAAATTTCTGTTCCACCACGCGGGAAACGACTTCACCGTGCTGGAAACGCTCCTTTAACAGCTCTTTGAGACAATCAGCCGCCTGGAATTTATTAACACGAAAACCGCTCGCCTTGAGCTCGCGCAGTGTTAGCGGGCCAAAAGTTGAAAAAAAGTATTGACTGTTTGCGGATAATAGCCTGCCCGCCTCTGCAAATGCCTTGCCGGCATCCATCCACTGCAGCGCAGCATTGGAAATGATCAAATCAAAAGAGCGGTCTTCGAAAGGAAGCCCTTCCCCATCACCGATGGCAAAACGCAGATTGTCTGCCTTA
>Ga0315287_10002446_pt1 | contig 17622 bp, 17 predicted proteins | sample YL17G11_0_MG_FD_205037 | JGI IMG/M metagenome (GOLD analysis project Ga0315287, IMG submission 205037) | Sediment microbial communities from Yellowstone Lake, YNP, Wyoming, USA - YL17G11_0 | ecosystem: Environmental > Aquatic > Freshwater > Lake > Sediment | place: USA: Wyoming | collected...
CAGCGGACTTTCGCGCGGCGGATAGAGGTTTTCCTTCGACAGAAAAAAACAGTACTTGCAGCCCAAGTTGCAGGCCGCACCGGCAGGCTTGGCGAGGAGATGATAGCTGCGCATAGCTACTTGCATGTGGAACTTTCTGTTCGTTTTACTTTCGCGACCTGCGGTGCTGTCGAGAATGGCCTTCTCCGCCCGGTAGGAGCGGATTTAGAGGGAGAACGTGCCGCTCGGCACGGGCAAGCGTTAGTTAATGGACGAGGAATTTTCGTGCGTCAATAGCGAAGCAAAACCCAAAATCCGCGATGGTTTTTCAGGCGACGCGACCGCATGGGGCTGAAGGTTGGTTTTCAGCCCATTTTCGTTGCGTGAGCGTCGCCGTGTGAATCAGCGCCGAACTTTGACCCCACCTGATTTCGTTCATAAACTATTGAAGCATATGGAGAAAGGAAGAATATTTAGTGACTTATTAGGCGTGCACTCTTTACCCCAGAGAAAACAGGAATAAGCTTTTTATATCGATATTTTGAACGAAGACATCCAGGGGTCAAAGTTCGCCGCCCATTCACACACTTTACACCGAATTCAAATTTGCCATGGCCTGCCATATAGTAATTATGGCAGTGAAATTGTGAATATCCAAGAGTGCCAATCGCTGAAGATGGCACCAGCCAGATCACTCCACGGCATCAAGGCCGCACTGCCAGCGCTGCAATGTTGACGGCGCTCGGACTCCGCTCTGTAGCCAGCCTGTGTAGGGCGTCCGGTGACAAATAAGCCAGACAAATGAACCGGCTCACCATCGGCAGCGTCAATCCTTCTGCCCTAGCGAAATCGATCAGGTTAGTTGTCTCTCCGTTGCCCAGTTTCCGCCTCCAGCTCCATGCCTGTCCAATCGTGTGCAAAGTCTTAGAGTCTGTTCAAAAATAGGGGAACCTCGGCAATCGCCTTGCCATGAGCCTGATCATTGGGGTCTGGATAAAGACCAGGCTGGTTTGGGCGAAACGCTCGACATCCTTTGACATGCGGCGGTCAATGCCGTGCTATGCGAAGGTGCACTCCACGATCCAGCGTTTTGGCGGAACTTCGAAGCCTTTGTGGCTCCGCCTGATGATTTCCATGGGCCGCGGGGCTTGCCTCCTGGACGGTTGAGCCTTGGTATCCGGCAACCGCCCGGTCTTGGCCACCTTGTTTGGGCTGGCAGGATGGGATTGAAGTTGTGTCTTGGTGACGATTGTTGCTGGAACTTTGCGTGAAATTACGAAAGGCCAGCAGACGCTCCGTGCTTACCATCTGCTTACTTCTGTTAAATCTTGAAACAGGACGATCTCATAACCTATTGAAATAATTGGCGCACCCGACAGAATTCGAATCTGTGACCTCTGCCTTCGGAGCAAGGCGCTTAGCCCTTAAATCATTGAAAAATAACGACTGAACGCGCCCAAGTGAGGCTAATTCCGCCCAATTGATCCCCCCATTCTCCGGACGTGCGCCGATGGCATCGGCAATCTCATTCTTATGATCTGGATTATGATGACCATAGTGTTTCAGCAATGTTTCATTTTTACACAGCCTCAGCCCATCGTGCCTGATTGTCAGGTTTTGCAGTAGGACTGCTATCAACCGGCAAGCAGACGTGAAACTGACATAGAAAAACCGACGTGAATGATCCCGACTGGCAGGGCTAAGCTGGCAGCAAAGGAATGTTCCTTTTGAGGGAACGACCCCCAGATCCGAGATGCTACTCCAATATGCTTGGCAGATTCAGTCTGTGTTCCCGGGCGCATTCCAGCGCGATGTCGTACCCCGCATCAGCATGGCGCATAACGCCCGTTGCTGGATCATTCCACAGGACGTTGCTCAACCGCCGTGCTGCATCTTCGGTGCCATCGGCCACGATCACCATGCCTGCGTGCTGACTGAAACCCATGCCAACTCCGCCGCCATGGTGCAAACTCACCCAGGTGGCACCAGACGCAGTATTGAGCAAGGCGTTGAGAAGCGGCCAGTCGGAAACTGCGTCGGAGCCATCCTTCATGGCCTCGGTTTCACGGTTGGGGCTGGCCACTGAACCAGAATCGAGGTGATCACGGCCGATCACGATGGGTGCCTTGAGCTCTCCGCTTGCGACCATCTGGTTGAACATCAGTCCAGCACGATGCCTGTCCCCCAGTCCGATCCAACAGATGCGGGCTGGCAGGCCTTGAAATGCGATGCGCTCCCTTGCCATGTCGAGCCAGCGATGCAAATGGGCATTTTTCGGGAAGAGCTTTTTCATTGCCGCATCCGTCTTGTATATGTCCTCGGGATCGCCCGAAAGTGCACACCAGCGGAACGGACCAATGCCGCGGCAGAACAATGGCCTGATATAGGCAGGAACAAAGCCTGGGAAGGCGAAGGCATTTTCAAGCCCTTCGTCTTTGGCAACCTGGCGAATATTGTTGCCGTAGTCGAGAGTCGGCACCCCGGCGTTCCAGAAATCAACCATGGCTGCCACGTGCTTGCGCATTGATGCCCTGGCGGCTTGTTCAACTGCCTTGGGATCAACTTCCTGCTTTGCTTTCCATTCAGCCAATGTCCAACCGGTTGGCAGATAGCCATGAAGGGGATCATGCGCTGACGTCTGGTCTGTCACTATGTCAGGCCGCACGCCGCCAGCCTTCATGCGCCTCACGAGTTCCGGGAATATATCGGCGGCATTGCCAAGAAGGCCAACCGATTTGGCTTCACGTTTTGAAGTCCAATCGGCAATCAGGGCGAGGGCTTCATCAAGACTGCGCGCCTTGGCGTCGACGTAACGCGTGCGCAGCCTGAAATCGATCCGCGTCTCGTCACATTCAACGGCAAGACAACAAGCACCAGCCATCACCGCGGCAAGTGGCTGGGCGCCACCCATGCCGCCGAGGCCACCTGTCAAAATCCATTTTCCCTTCAGGCTGCCGTTGTAATGTTGACGCCCCGCTTCCGCAAAAGTTTCGTAAGTTCCCTGAACGATTCCTTGTGTGCCGATGTAAATCCAAGAACCTGCCGTCATCTGGCCGTACATGGCCAATCCCTTTTTATCGAGTTCGTTGAAATGGTCCCAGGTGGCCCAATGGGGCACGAGATTGGAATTGGCGATCAACACGCGTGGCGCGTCCTTGTGCGTGCGAAAAATGCCGACGGGCTTGCCCGACTGTACCAGCAGGGTTTGATCGCTTTCGAGGGACTTGAGCGATGCGATAATCTGATCAAAGTCTTTCCACGTGCGCGCCGCGCGGCCAATGCCGCCATAGACCACAAGCTCATGAGGATTCTCCGCTACGTCTGGATGCAAATTGTTCATCAGCATTCGCATCGGCGCTTCCGTCAGCCAGCTTTTGGCCGTGATCACTGTGCCTGTGGGAGGAAAGACGTCGCGTTGATTGTGGCGGGGGTTCATGGTTAGTGCACCTTTCACGTGAACAGATGGGCGGAAATGATGTTGCGCTGAATCTCGGATGACCCTTCGTAGATGCGCATGATGCGGGCATCCCGCGCATAGCGCTCCAGCGGGAAATCGCGTGTGTAGCCATAGCCACCATGAATCTGTATTGCGCTATCGGTGACGCGGCCTGCCATTTCGGAACAGATCAGCTTGGCGTGTGCCGCCGCCAGGCTAAATCGTGGTCCACCTGAATGCGCAGCCTGGCGTTGCCGTGCAGCATCGAGCGCAACCAGAAACGCAGCCCGCAAATCGACGGCCATGTCAGCCACTTGCCAGCGAATGCCCTGACGATTTGCCAACTGTTCGCCACCAATTATCCTGTCCTTTGCATACGAGATAGCGGCCTTCAGTGCCGCCTCAGCGATGCCCAGACACATGGCGGCAACCTCAATGCGGCCATTGTCGAGAACTTTCATCGCAGTCTTGAATCCTTGACCTTCAACGCCACCCAACAATGATTCATCCGGAAGCAGACAGTCAAAAGACAGCGCGAACACATGGCCGCCCTTCAGTCCCATCGTGCGTTCTGGCTTGCCCACAACAAGTCCCTTGGTGCCCCTCGGCACAATGAACGCCGATATGCCGCGGTGGGCCAACTCAGGGCAGGTCATGGCGTAAACCACAATGAAGTCCGCTTCGCCACCATTCGAAATGAAGCATTTGGCCCCAGTTATGTGCCATCCACCCGCAACCTTCTGGGCACGGGTTTTCATGTCTGCAGGATCAGAACCTGCCGTCGGCTCGGTCAGGGCAAAGGCACCCAGCAGTTCCCCGGATGCGGCCTTTGGAAGCCATTTCTTGCACTGTTCATCAGTGCCTCCAAGCAGGATGGAGTCCGTCGCGAGATAGTGGGCAGTCAGCGCTGAAGCGGTGGAACCGCAGGCACCGCTAATCGCAGCCACACTTGCCAGCAATGCGGGGGCTGAAAGTTCGACCCCACCCCAGGCCTCTGGCAGATTGGCACCAAGCATGCCCAGAGCCGAGAGACCTTTGAGTTGGTTGCGGACAAAAGTGCTGGTTTGGTCCGTTTCGCTTGCTTTGGGCGCCAGTTCCGCCTCGGCATATCGTTGGATGAGCGCAACTGCCTGGCGTTCTTCATCCTGAAGATGACTAGTCATGTCTTGCATCTGAGCCCTCAATAATAATTCCGGCATCCACGAGTTGGGCAATGCGCGCTTGATCGAATCCGGAGAACCCTGAAAGGATGCTCAAGGCATCGCCGCCCAGCTCCGGCGCCGGCGACTTTGCCGCGAGTTTGAGTCCGTCAAACACAACAGGCTGGCCCACCACCTTGACCGGTCCCAGCCGGTGATGGTGAAGCTCGGTGACCAAGTGACGTTCCACTGCTTGCGCGCTGCTTGCTGCCTCGCTGAAACTCCGGATCGGAGCACAGGGAATTTCCCTCTTGGCAAGCAAATCGACAATCGTGGGCACATCCAGTCCGCTGCTCCAATTCTCGATGATTGCCTTCAATTCTGGTTCGCGATCCGTGCGGGCGCTGTCCGACATGAAACGCGGGTCATTTCCGAGGCCTGGATGCCCAATGACTTCGGCAAAAGCCCCAAAGTGCTTTTCATTCAAGACAGCGACTGCAAAGAAACCGTCGCGGGCCTGATAGCATCCAAATGGCGTGGACAGGGGATGACGGTTGCCCGTGCGCTGCGGTTCGCGCTCGCCGAAAAACAGCTGGGCATGAGCCGTTGGCAAGAGACTGAACAACGCATCATGCATTGAAACATCAATTGTTGTTCCCTCTCCGGTGCGGCCTTTCCGAAAAAGGGCCCCCATGATCGCCCAGCTGGCAAACAGGCCGGCAGCGAGATCAGCGATGCTTTCACCAACCTTCAGGGGATTGCGATTTTCTTCGCCATTAACCGCCATGATGCCCGAAAGCGCTTGCACGACAAGATCATAAGCCGGCTTGTCAGTCCAAGGCCCGGTCTGACCAAATCCGGAAATTGAGGCATAAATCAGTTCCGGCTTCTGCTGCCGCAGAGTTTCGGCATCCAGGCCGAACTTGGCCGTGACTCCTGGGCGGAAATTTTCCACCACGACATCGCAACTCAGCGCAATCTCTCCTGCCAGCTGGCGGCCTTCAGGTTTGCGCAGGTCGATTGCAATTGAGTGTTTACCTCGGTTGGCAAGTTGAAAAAGCGCGCTCTCACCCTGCACGAAAGGACCGATGTGGCGATATTCATCACCCTGCGGTGGCTCCAGCTTGATGACTTCAGCGCCGAGGTCGGCGAGTAGTGCCGTGCAATACGGCCCGGCCAGCACGCGCGTCATGTCAAAAATACGGATGCCAGACAAGATGCTGTTGGTCATGGTGACTTTCCAAGAAGCAAGGCCAAGGCACAGAGGTCTTGCAGAATGGCTTGCAGGTGCCGGCGCAATTTTTCGGCTTTGGCGACGTCATATGTCCATGGTGCAGCTTCAGCCGTCAGATAGGCTGATTGGGCAAGCTCCATCTGGATTGCATGCCAGTTCTGCCCCGGCCTCCCGTATTGCCGCGTTGTCCAGCCGCCCTTAAAGCGCCCGTTCAGGACGGTGGTATAACTGTTGGCTTTCATGCAGACGTCCAAGGCTGCTTTTTCGATTGCCGGTGCGCAGGTTGCGCCGTTGTTTGTACCGATGTTGAAATCCGGCAAAACGCCCCGAAACAGGAACGGAATCTGCGACCTGATGGAATGGCAGTCATACAGAACTGCAACACCATGCACTTTCCTTATGCGATCCATCTCTGCTTCCAGTGCAGCATGATAGGGCGCGTGAAACTGCTGGCGGCGGCGTTCAATCTCCTCCCGGTCAGGCTTGTTCGCCCATATTTCCTCGCCGTCAAAATCGGTAAATGGCACCAGCCCCGTTGTATTTTGTCCTGGGTACAGGCTTTCTCCTTTGGGGTCGCGATTTGCGTCGATGACATAGCGGTGAAATGTTGCACTCACTGTGGTCGCGTCGGGCAACAAGTCGGCGTAAAGCCGTTCAATATGCCAGTCCGTATCGGCCAGTTCTTGCCCACGGCCATTCAGAGCCGACATAATTTCTCTGGGCACATAAGTGCCGGTATGCGGCAGCCCCAACACAATTGGGCTGTCCCCCGGGTTAACTTCAACTGGTGTCATGCCGCAAGCTCCGGAAGTTCCGTCCGGACGGCATGGATGATCTGGCCATCGGCGATCAGCCCAGCTGCCCGCTCCAGATCTGGTGCCAAATATCGATCGTCACCCAGCCGCACCACTTCCCGGCGCAGTCTTTCAATCGCCAATGTGAGCGGCTTGCTGGTGGCCAAGGGTGCACGAAATTCAATCCCCTGGGCGGCACACAGCAGTTCCACACCCAGAATGTGGTTGAGGTTGTCGACCATTGGCCCCAACCGTCTGGCGCCGTGAGCTGCCATGCTAACGTGGTCTTCCTGGTTGGCGCTGGTCGGCGTGCTGTCGGTCACACAAGGGTTTGCGAGATGCTTGTTCTCGCTCATCAGTGCTGCGGTTGTCACTTCGGCGATCATGAAGCCGGAGTTCAGACCGGGCGCTGGCGTGAGGAAGGGCGGCAACTTGAAACTCAGCACAGGGTCGACAATGAGAGCCACCCGCCGCTGCGCAATTGCGCCGATCTCCGCGATTGCCAGCGCAATCATGTCCGCTGCGAAACCGACAGGCTCCGCATGAAAGTTTCCGCCCGACACGATCATGTCTGCTTTTACCAGAACCAATGGATTGTCGGTTGCCGCATTTGCCTCAATTTCGAGGGTGCGACCCGCCATCCGCAGTACATCCATGGCCGCGCCCGTCACTTGCGGCTGGCAGCGAATGCAATAGGGATCCTGTACGCGGGCATCGTCAAGCAGATGGCTTTCGCGTATCTCGGACCCGGCCAGCAGCGCACTCATCGCCCGGGCTGCATCGATTTGCCCGGCGTGGCCGCGCAAGGCATGAATTTCAGGCCGTAGCGGAGCGGTGGATCCCATGATGGCGTCAGTGGTCAGCGACGCCGTGACTAGACACGATTGCGCAGATCGCCATGCCGTGAAAAGGCCTGCAAGCGCGAAGGCTGTGCTGAACTGGGTTCCATTGATTAGGGCCAGGCCCTCCTTGGGCCCCAACACCACCGGCCTGAGGCCCGCTGCAGCAAGGGCTTTTCCGCCAGCCATTTGCACGCCACCGAACTCGGCCTCTCCTTCACCCATCATGACAGCGGCCATGTGGGCAAGCGGAGCCAGATCACCCGATGCGCCCACCGAACCTTGCGCCGGGATGAGCGGTGTCACAGCTTTGGCGAGCATGTCTTCAATCAGCTTCACCACTTCAAGACGCACACCCGAGGCACCACGGCCGAGGCTGAGCAGTTTGAGTGCCATGATCAAGCGTGCGTGACGGCGCGAAATGGGCGCACCGACGCCGCAGCAATGCGAGAGTATCAGATTGCGTTGCAACGTGGCTGTATCCCTCGCAGGAATTTTGACGTTCGCAAGCTTTCCAAAGCCGGTGTTGACGCCGTAAACGGCTTCTGTTCCAAACGCAGCGGCTACGATCTTCTGGTGGGCTGCCGCAATGTCTTCGAGGCAGGTTGAAGCAAGCGAGACTGGCCGTTCGTCCCAAAAGACCGTTGCCAAGTCTGACAACGTCACTTGCCCCGGGGTAAGTTTGAGTGCGGTCAAGTGACCCCTCCAAAAGTGCGCTGGTGCAGCGGGTTGAAACCAATGCGGTATGCTAGTTCGGCCGGGTGTTCGGCGTTCCAGATCGCGAGATCAGCCCGTTGACCAACCGCAACTGTTCCACAGTCATGAAGGCCAAGGGCGCGGGCAGCATTTACGGTGACGCCCCTGAAGGCTTCCAGCGGCGTCATGCGAAACAGCGTGCAGCCCATGTTCATCGCCAGAAGGAGCGATGTCATCGGAGACGACCCCGGATTGCAATCTGTCGCAAGGGCCATGGGCACACCGTGGTGGCGCAGTGCGGCCAAAGGTGGAACTTGCGTCTCACGCAAGGTGTAGAATGCGCCAGGCAAGATAACGGCAACAGTTCCAGATTTTGCCAGCGCAATGGCGCCTTCCTCATCCAGATACTCGATGTGGTCGGCAGACAAGGCACCATAACTGGCAGCGAGCTTTGCCCCACCGAGGTTTGAAAGCTGTTCGGCATGGAGTTTAACCGGAAGACCAAGCCGCCTTGCGGCGTCAAACACTCGGGCAATCTGCGCCGTCGAAAAGGCAATGCCCTCGCAAAAGCCGTCAACAGCATCAACCAGTTTCTCGGCATGGGCCGCCCGCAGCGCTTGAATGCACACATCATCGATGTAGGCATCAGCCTGGCCCTTGTATTCAGGAGGAATGGCGTGCGCTCCCAGAAAAGACGTCAAGACATGCACGGGCCTGACTGATTGGATCGCACGGGCAACACGCAGCATCCTCAATTCAGTTTCGGAATCGAGTCCGTAACCCGACTTGACCTCGATCACGCTCACGCCTTCGGCCAGCATTGCATCGACGCGTGGCAGGGCGTTTGCCAGCAGTTCGGATTCGGACGCACCGCGCGTGGCCTTGACCGTCGAGATGATTCCACCACCGGCTCGTGCCACCTCCTCATAGGTTGCGCCATTCAGGCGCATTTCGAACTCGGCCGCGCGATTACCGCCAAAAACAACATGGGTGTGGCAGTCGATCAGTCCGGGCGTGAGAAGCCGTCCATCATAGGAAGTTCGAGCAAAATGGCTGAAATGATCGGGGATTTCAGCTTCTGGACCTACCCAGGCGATGCGACCATCCTTTATGGCGACGGCCGCTTTGTCCAAAAGCCCATAGCCAGCCTGGCCGACATCAGCCATTTTCGCGACACGCAGCTTTGTCAGAAGTTGCTCTTGCAATAGATTGCCTCAAAAATGGTAGCCCAGAATTGACTTGCACCGTACCAACGATCCAGTATTATGTCTATACATAAAATTTCAGGAGAGCGGTTGATCTTGATATTCGCGAATTCGGCATTGCTTGAGGGCGGCTGGCAAGAAAACGTCCGCATCATCCTCGACGGCGGAAAAATCGGAGCGATTGAGGTTGACGCAAGGCCGGCGGCGAATGACGCGCATGTGGATACGCTGCTGCCCGCCCTAGCAAATCTGCATAGTCATTCTTTCCAGCGGGCCATGGCCGGCATGACCGAGTTTCGCGCACAAGGCCGGGACAGTTTCTGGACGTGGCGAGACCTGATGTATCGTTTCGTGAACCGCATCACGCCGGAACAACTGGAAGCCATAGCGGCGCAGGCCTTCATGGAGATGCAGGAGGTGGACTATGCCGCCGTTGGCGAGTTCCACTATGTCCATCACCAGAAGAGTGGCACTCACTATATTCAGACATTGCCGAGCTGTCGAACCGCGTCTTTGCCGCAGCCTCAATCACAGGCATTGGGCTGACTCATCTTCCGGTTCTCTACACATATGGTGGGGCAGGCCAGCTTCCCCTGGCTCCAGAACAACTGCGCTTCGGTAATGATGTTGACCAGTTTCTAACTCTCAGCGATGCCGCACGCCGTGGTTCGTCACATTTGTCAGCAGACGGCCCGGCTGGGGCTGGCACCGCATTCCCTGCGCGCAACCTGTCCCTCTGATCTCTCGCGAGCGCTGTCACAGCATAAGGGCGGGCCCATACACATCCACGTCGCAGAACAGCCAAAAGAGGTGACTGATATTGTGTCATGGTTGGGTGCGCGGCCGGTTGAATGGCTGTTGGACAATGCGCAAGTCAACGCGGAATGGTGTCTGATTCACGCCACCCACATGACCAATGATGAAACTGCCCACTTGGCCAAGTCAGGAGCCGTCGCGGGCCTTTGCCCCATCACCGAGGCCAATCTTGGTGATCGGCCGTTCAATGGTCAACTCTTTCTGGCGAATGGCGGTGCCTTCGGTATCGGGACTGATTCCAACGTGAATATCTCTCTGGTCGAAGAGTTGCGGACACTCGAATACTCACAGCGCCTGAGAGATGTTGCACGTAACGTCTTGGTGCAAGATGGCGGATCGGTCGGCCAGACACTTTATGCAGGTGCTGCCCGCGGTGGCGCGCAAGCACTCGGCCGCGATTGCGGAACAATCGCTGTTGGACGCCTGGCCGACCTGGTCGCCATTGACAGCACCGCACCCGCACTTTGCGCTCTTGAAAGGCACCAAATCCCGGACGGGCTTGTCTTTGCCGCCAAAGATTCGGTTGTCACTGATGTTTGGGTGGCAGGCAGGCCCGATGTCAGGAACGGACGCCACATCGCGCGCGACCAGATTGTTGGCAGCTATCGCGCCGCGATGGCCGACCTTCTTGGATCTAACTGATGAACGCGGCAGATTTCAACAAGAAGGGCGAGCGAACCTTCAGTAACACTCACATAGAATTCACCGGTTTGGGTCGTTGCGGTATCACCCTTGCCAAGTCGTCCAGTCTGGTTCAACTCAATCACACCATCGATGCAGTAGACGGCTAAGGTCACTCCGTCGCCAACGAAAAACTGGCAGCGCTCACCGCCTTTGACTAAAGTCACCTGACCTGTGCAGAGCTTTGGATCGAATATCAGATTTAAGTCTCGCAACGGACCATCTTTCAGCCGTGACACAATCTCCAAGTTGCCCTCAAACTGAACGGGAACGCCGAGCTTTGCGTCTAACGAAGTGTTCGGGCCAATCAGTTTCATGCCGTTACCTTCAACCACCGTGAGGATTCGGCGCCTTCCAACGAAGCGTGAAAATGGCCCGTCGCTGGCGACGTCGGCAATGCTCAAGCGCCACAAAAAGCTGTCACCGTGGCGCTCTGCAGTGATCTCGCGCGTTGTGCCACCACCATTTTTCCATGGCTGTTCCTGCAACTCACTCAAGTGCAAAATAGGCATCTTTCTGATCCATCCCCCGCAACTTATTCGTAATTCAGGCCCGGATTATGTATAGTGATATTCGGAGTTCTTGAAACGGGTCAATTTGGTAAAGTTGGGATTTCGCGAGATCAAGCTGGAAGTATTCAAGCGCATCCGCGAAGGCGAATGGGGGCCGGGCTCCCTGTTGCGAGGAGAAGTCGAGCTTGCGGCGGAATTTGGCCGCGCCCGCGCCACCTTGAACCGCGCCATGCAGGAACTTTCAGACGATGGCATCATCGAACGCCGACGCAAGGGTGGCAGCCGCGTGAAGTTGGCGCCGGCGCGACAAGTGGCCTTTGAAATCCCGCTGGTTCGCGCCGAAATCGAATCCACCGGTGCTGAATACCAATATGCTTTGCTGGAAGATGCTGTTGACGTTGCACCGCGGCAGCTTCAGACCAGGCTGGGGCTAACATCCTCTGCTCGTGTTATGCACATCAAGTGCTGGCATTCGGGCGACCGTGTTTCTTATCAATTTGAAGATTGATGGATCAATCTTGCCGCCGTGCCAGGTGCGGCGGCGGCGGATATTGATTCATTCAGCCCCTATGAATGGCTCGTGCGCGAAGTGCCCTGTGAGTGCTCGCCGAATAGGGACCCCAGCCAGATCACTACTCCCTATATGAAGTCAGATGTTTGCGAGAAAATTAATTGAGGGTCCCACTTCAATGCGTATTCTCAATCGCCAAACGTTTTCGCAATGCCATACACCAATTGCTTGCGAACTGACAAAGCGGCGCTACTTGACAGTCGCGCCTGCTCGACATAATATGTATAGACAAATAAAAGAGCGTCCACGACCTTGGTCGCAACAAGACGTTGACAATGGGAAGAAGATAGGAGCGAACAATGAAAAAACGTACATTTGTCAAAATGGTGATGGGCGCAGCCTTGGCGATAGGCTTCAGTGGTACTGCTTACGCAGACGACGCCTTAGGCAAGATCAAGGCGGCGGGCGTATTAAAAGTGGGTACGGAGACGGAATTCGCTCCATTCGACTATATAGACGCGGGCGCGCATGTGGGACTCAATGTCGATCTTTTCCAAGAAATCGGTAAGGAACTTGGTGTCAAGATCGAATGGGTGACATTGCCTTGGGACGGAGTGTTGCCGGGATTAGAAGCGGGCAAGTTCGACATGGTCGCTGGACCTGCGACGATAACCAAGGCCCGCATGGAGCATTATCGCTTCTCGCCGCCGATCGCTGAGGCGAGCGTGGCCTTGCTCAAGCGCAAGGGCGATACGACAGTAATGAAGCCGGAAGACATCGCCGGCAAAGCTGTTGGTGCCGGCAAAGCGACTTCGCAATTCACCCAGCTCAAGGCTTTTGGCGACACGCTGCCAGGAAAGGTTGACGCGCGAGAATACGTCGGTTTCAACGAAGCTTACGCCGATCTCGCGGCGGGCCGCATCGTCGCCGTCGGTAATTCATTGCCCAACATAGAATTCGTGGCCAAGCAGCGCCCTGACACCTTTGAGGTACTGTTGCCTAGCTTTGGTGCCAAGAGCTATTTTGGCTATATTGGCCGCAAAGACGCGGACTATGCAGGCCTGATGGATGCAGTGCAGGCTGCCATGCTCAAAATCAAGGGCGATGGGCGCTTGGCAGTCATACAAGAAAAGTGGTTCGGCGCAGCGTTCGATACCCCGGATTCGGTCACAACACCGAGTTTCTGACGTAAAAATGACGGGCGCACTATGCGCCCGTTTTCTTTGCAAGGCGCATCGCGATGACTTTTACGCTTTTCGGGCTTCTCTTAGAAGCTGCGATCTACACGGTCGTGATTTCGGGCATATCGATCGTCGTCGGGTTCGTCATCGGCATGGGCGTTGCGGCAGCGAGGCTCTCGACTCATAAATGGCTCGCCATTCCTGCGCGAGTGTTCGTCAGTTTTTTCCGCGGTGTCCCTTTGCTCGTTCAACTATTGTTGATTTACAATCTCCTGCCGGCGATTGGTGTCAATGTTCCAAGCGTAGTCGCGGCCGTGGTTGGTCTATCCCTTTGCACAGCAGCCTATCAAGCGGAGAACTTGCGAGGCGGATTTGCCAGCGTTCCTCGTGGAATGCTGGAAGCTGCGGACATGGTGGGCCTCTCGCGCTTCCAACAACTGGTTCGCATCCGTGCACCGATCGCCTTCCGCCTGACGCTACCCGCCTTGATTAACGAAGCCATCCTCATACTGAAGGCATCGTCATTGGTCTCCGTCGTCGGCGTTGTTGAATTGACGAGAATGGCCCAAGATCTCGACACCAGCCTCTACAAGCCACTTCAACTTTATTCGGCGGCTGGCCTACTCTACTTCGTCATCAACCGTGCTGTAGCCGCAGCAGGTAAATACGCCGAGCGCAGAATGGCTTGGGGGCGGGCATGAGGTTCGATCTTGCGTTAGTCGCGAGCCGCCTCCCGGAGATTTTCCATGCCCTCGGTATCACGCTGGTCGTGTGGATCGCCAGCCTGATAGCCTCTGGGATCTTTGGCTTTTTCGTCGCTGTCGGTCGTCGGTTTGGACCGCGCTGGCTGGACTACTCACTCGGTGCCTACGTCGAACTCTTCCGGGGGACACCGTTCCTCATTCAGTTGTTCTTGCTTTACTTCGGTGGGCCATATGTAGGATTGTCTCTCAACGCGATACCGGCGGGCATATTGGGGCTTTCTATCTATGGCGCGGCCTATTTCAGCGAAATTTTTCGTACTGGGTTTGAAGCGGTGCCGCGCGGGCATGTGGAGGCGGGTGAATGCGTCGGCATGAATCGGCCGCAAATCGTTCTTCGGATTCTTCTACCGGAAATGACGATGCTCGTTCTGCCTGCATCCGTTAACATGTCGATCATTCTCTTGAAAGAGACGGCGGTCATGTCGGTCATCACGGTCCCTGAGCTGACATTGACTATCAGCGCCATTGGCACCGAGTTTTACGCCTTTGTGGAATCGCTCTTCTTGCTCGCACTGTTTTACTGGAGTTTGGTCGAAATTTGTGGCTGGCTCGGGCGCGTCGGCGAGTCTCGTCTCTCCAGATATAGATTTGCGCAATCATGACTGAACACGCCATTGTTGTACGGCATCTTAGCAAGAGTTTCGGCCAACTGGAGGTGCTGCACAATATCGATCTAGAGATCGAACAAGGACAAGCGACCTGTGTAATCGGTCCTTCCGGTTCAGGCAAAAGCACATTTCTGCGTTGCCTGGCTTTTCTCGAGGAAGCCACCGCTGGCACGATCGAAGTTTATGGCAAGCCTCTCGGCTTCTCACAGGACTCTGCCGGACGGCGCGTTCGCTTAAACTCCGCGAGTATCCGTGCCGTCCGTTCGGGGATCGGCATGGTATTCCAGCAATTTAATCTCTGGCCGCATATGACTGCGCTCGGCAATGTGAGTGAGGCCCTCAAGACCGTTCGCGGCATTCCTCGCGCCGAGGCCGAAGAGAGGGCGATGATTCAGCTTCGCAAGATCGGGCTGGAAAACCGCGCAGGGCACTATCCGGCGCAACTTTCTGGCGGCCAGCAGCAGCGCGTCGCGATCGCTCGCGCGCTTGCGCTGGAACCAAGAATCATGCTGTTCGACGAGGCTACCGCTTCGCTGGATCCCGAACTTACCGGCGAGGTGTTGAACGTGATGCGCACATTGGCAACGGATGGAATGACTATGGTGATAGTGACGCATGAAATCGGCTTCGCAGCTTCGATCGGCCGCAAGATTGCGTTTCTAGATAAGGGACGGTTATTGCTTGCGGGATCGGCACAAGAGGTTTTTGGCAAGCCCCGCAACCCCCGCATTGATCAGTTTCTCGATACCTATCTCGATCGCGGCGCGGCGATGCTCATTTGACCACCAAGTCACCCTTCTTGAAAGGTGCTAAACTCAAGGCGCAGATAAACATGCATACTGACCAGATGACACCCACCCCATCGCTACACGATACCATTTTGAACGACATCGAAGGTCGCATCCTGTCGGGGGAATGGCCTCCGGGTGCGCGCATTCCGTTTGAATATGAATTGTCTGCGCAATATTCGTGTTCACGCATGACCGTGAATAAGGCGCTCACACAACTCTCCAGATCCGGACTGATTGAACGCCGCCGAAGAGCCGGTAGTTTTGTAATGCGGGTTCCGTCCCGTTCCGCAGTGTTGGAAATCACCGATACTAAAACCGAAGTTGCCGCACTCGGTTTGCCATATCGTTATGAAATCCTCACACGTCGACACCGAACGGGCGCGCGGGCCGATCAGGCGTTTCTCAGAGACATCGTCGGCGGCCCGATCCTTGATCTTACCTGTCGACACTGGGCGGGCAAAAAACCATTTTGTATCGAGGAGCGGCTAATCAATCTCACTGCCGTTCCTGAAACTGCCAATGAGGCCTTTGATGAAGTCTCACCCGGTCCTTGGCTCGTCGCGCGCGTCCCATGGACGTCAGCCGAACATCGAATTAGAGCCCAGCCAGCGGACAAAAAGCGGGCTGCCCTTCTCGGGCTTTCCGAAGGACAGGCATGCCTATCGATCGAGCGACGAACTTGGAGCATCGAGACGCCTATCACTTTTGTGCGGTTCACCTATCCTGGTGAGAGCCATGAACTCATTGCGCGCTTTTCCCCTTCGCAACGCTGAGAGATCGCGAGACGCCTCGAAAAGGCGCAGCGCGTTACGGACAAATTTCACTGCCCAAGGTTTCAACCATGACGGATTCAAATCTGGCGCCTGACGAATTCACAACCGAGCGGCATAAGAATCGCGCCGCGATAGAATCAAAAGCCCCGAAACCGTCAGGGACGACGGTTCAGGTTCAAGGAACAACCTTTCCTCTGTTGAAAATTGCAGGTATGTCTACAGCCTCCTTCACCAACCGCATTAGAGCGCGTTTCGTAGGATCTGCATAGGTTCGAAGCGCCTCAATGCGCTTTGCGCCGATGCCATGTTCAGCAGAGAACGAACCGCCGAAGTTGGCAAGATCCTGAAACAAGACCCTTTCGACAGCCTTCGCTTGGTCAGGCGACAGCGGACCGGCATGGTTCAGCACGATGTGGAGATTGCCGTCGGCGAGATGGCCAAACACAAAGGGTTGAAACGCGGAATCAATGGCACGGAGCCCGACCAGCGCACGATTGACATAGGCGTCGACTGCCGACAAAGGCGTCGAGACGTCATAGGAAGGTGCCGACGGAAACGCGCGGTAGATAGCATCTGTGTCTTCACGAAGCCGCCACAGATCTCGCTCTTGCCGAACCGAGGTTGCAACGACACCAGACATCTCCGGATAGAGTTCGACGGCACGCTCGAATAAATGCTCAAAGGCGTCGCGCATGGCGCCCTCGTCCGATCCTCCAAGAGCCAGCAGGAGGTAGAGGGGCATGCTCGGATCGACGCTGGCGTCTGCGAATCCCTGCGTTGTCGCGGTGAGATGGAAGTAAGATTGCCACAAAGCTTCAGCCGCCCGCAAGTTGCCAGCCGGGCTCTCGAGCCCCATTCGGATCACGTCGAGAACGGCCGCTACGGATGGCAACCCGAAGAAGGCCGTGACTTTGGCCCGAGGCGTGACGTCGAGCTTCAACGCCACTCGGGTCACAATGCCCAGCGTGCCTTCGGCGCCGATGAACAGTTGTTTGAGATCGTAACCGGCTGCATTCTTCACAACGCGGGTCAGGTCGGAATAAATCGAGCCGTCCGCTAGCACCGCCTCCAACCCAAGAACTTGGTGCCGCATGACGCCATTGTGGAACGCCATGATCCCACCCGCGTTCGTGGACACCATGCCTCCGATCGTCGCTGAACCGCGAGACGGGACGTCGATTCCGGGTTCGAGCTTGTGCGCCTGGGCGGCAAGCTGTAGCTCCTCGAGAGTGACGCCTGCCTCGACCACCGCAACGCGCGCCACGGGGTCTATGTCGACGATTCGGTTGAGACGCGCCGTCGAGAGAACGACCTCGCCCGGCGCCGAGATAGCGCCGCCGACAAGGCCCGTCCGTCCGCCGTGCGGCACGACGCCGATGCCGTGCGCGCGGCAAATTGTAAGAACCGCGGCAATTTCGGCCGCCGAGCCTGGTTCCACGAGAACGCCAGCCTTCAGGTTGTCCGCGTGCCATCCGGGATCAGTGGCCTCGACTGACTTGCCGGTTCGAACTTTTGCCGCCCCAATGGCCTCGCGGAGCGCGTTCAGGGCCTCTGTGGTGACCATTACCGAGAAACCTGCGCTGACAAAGCTGCCAGGAAGCGATCGTTTTCGTCCGGCCGACCAATGGTTACGCGGACGAAGGAGTCAAATTCGGGCTCCCGC
>Ga0315287_10002448_pt1 | contig 17611 bp, 17 predicted proteins | sample YL17G11_0_MG_FD_205037 | JGI IMG/M metagenome (GOLD analysis project Ga0315287, IMG submission 205037) | Sediment microbial communities from Yellowstone Lake, YNP, Wyoming, USA - YL17G11_0 | ecosystem: Environmental > Aquatic > Freshwater > Lake > Sediment | place: USA: Wyoming | collected...
AGCGGCTCGTCGTTCTACTACGCTTTTCGATTCCTGCCGCCGCAGCGGCGTGCCGCCATCACTGCGTTCTACGCCTTCTGCCGCGAAGTCGATGACCTGGTCGATGAGGTGCACGACCCGGGGGTCGCGGCAACGAAACTGGCTTGGTGGCGCAAGGAGGTGAACGCTGCGTTTGCTGGCCAACCCAGCCACCCGGCGATGCATGCGCTGATCCCACACGTCGGCGCCTACGATATCGATTCCAGCCACCTGCTGGCGGTGATCGACGGCTGCGAGATGGACCTGCAACAGAGCCGCTATCTCGACTTTGCGGGCCTGAGTCGCTACTGCCACCTGGTGGCCGGTGTGGTCGGTGAGGTTGCCGCCAACATCTTCGGGCGCAGCCAGGAAGCGACGATCGCCTATGCCCACCGGCTCGGCTTGGCAATGCAGTTGACCAACATCATCCGTGACGTCGGCGACGACGCGCGACGCGGCCGCATCTATCTGCCAATGGATGAATTGAAGCACTTCGAGGTGAAGGCCAGCGAATTGCTCGAGCGCAAGGCACCGTGGGGCTACAGCGAGCGCTTTACGCAACTGATGCGTTTGCAGGCCGAGCGCGCCCACCGCAACTACGACGAGGCTTTTGCCCTGCTGCCTGCTGCCGACCGGCGCGCACAGCGGCCTGGACTGGCGATGGCCCAGATCTATCGCACGCTGCTGTGTGAGATCGAGGCCGACAACTTCCAGGTACTGCACCAGCGCATCGCACTGACGCCGCTGCGCAAGGTTTGGATTGCAATGCGCACGCATTGGCGCGAGCGTTGAGTCACGCGCCTCGTCGCATCGCGGTGGTCGGTGGCGGTTGGGCCGGCATTGCCGCCGCAGTGCACGCGACCCTGGCTGGCCACCGCGTCACACTGTTCGAAATGGCGTACCAGCTTGGCGGCCGCGCGCGCCGCGTCGACTTCAGTGACGGGTTGGCGCTCGACAACGGCCAACACATCCTGATTGGTGCGTACGGCGATACGCTGGCGCTGATGCGCAGCGTCGGCGCGGACCCCGATACGCTCTTGCGGCGCCTGCCCCTGGCACTGGTAGACACCGACGGCAACGGCCTGCGGCTGCCCGGCGGCAGGCCGGTGCCGGCATTCGTGCGCGCCGTGCTCGGCCACCGTGGTTGGTCGGTCCGCGAGCGCGTCGGCCTGCTGGCAGCCGCCCTGCGCTGGCGTGTCAACGGCTTCGACGCCGCCGCCCAGGCTACCGTGGCGGACCTCACGCAGGGCCTGTCGGCCCGCGTCCTCAACACGCTGATCGAGCCGCTTTGTCTGGCCGCATTGAACACGCCGACGCATCAAGCCAGCGCGCGGACATTCCTGCGCGTGCTGCGTGACGCCTTGTTCGGCGGGCCTGGGTCAGCCGACCTGCTGCTGCCCCGAGCCCCTTTGTCCGCATTGCTGCCCGACCCCGCGGCACGCTGGCTGGCTGCTGCCGGCGCCGAGCTTCGCTTCGGAACGCGCGTGGCGTCATTGACGGCGCAGCGCGAAGGCTGGTTTGTGAATGACGACAGTTTCGACGCTGTCGTGCTGGCCTGCACTGCCCACGAGGCTGCCCGCCTGACAAGGCCAACCGCGCCAGCCTGGGCCCGCCTCGCCGCGGCCTTCGACTACGAGCCCATCATCACCGTCTACCTGCAAAGTCGCGGCACGCGCCTGTTGCATCCGATGACAGCGCTGGCCAGCTGCGCCGATGCGCCAGCGCAGTTCGTGTTCGACCTCGGAGCGATCGATGGTGGCGGCCCGCGCGAAGGCCTGTTCGCGTTCGTTGCCAGTGGCGCACGCCACTGGGTCGACCGCGGTCTCGATGTCACCGCCGAAGCGGCGATGCGCCAAGCGCAAGAGGCGTTTTCGCCGGGGACCTGGCTCGAGCCACCACGATTGCTGCGCACCTTGGCCGAACGTCGGGCGACGTTCTTGTGCGTGCCGGGACTGGTGCGTCCGCCAACGTCTGTCGCGTCCAACCTAGTCGCTGCAGGTGACTACATCGATGGGCCCTACCCGGCAACGCTGGAAGGTGCCGTGCGGTCTGGCGCCAGCGCGATTGCGGCGATCGACTTCAGCGACTCGGCACCGCCGGCGACGGCGAGCAGCGACTGGGCAGCAGCCGCGAATTAGCTGCGAACCGAGATGGTGTGTTGCTTTCAGGATCCGGTGGACAGCTTCGCCATGCAAAACTTGTCGGACCGAAAGACAATCAGCCCATGGTCAAGAAAGTCTCACAGACGCCTAGCATCCAGGTGTTGGAGCGCAGCTTCGCCCTGCTCGACGTGTTGGCCGCGCAGCCGGAGCCGCTGGCGTTGAAGGTGATCAGCGAGCGCACGGGGCTGCACCCGTCAACGGCGCACCGCATTCTCAACGACCTGGTGTCTGGCCGCTTTGTCGATCGACCCCTGGCCGGCACGTACCGTCTGGGCATGCGCCTTCTCGAACTGGGCAATCTGGTCAAGGGCCGCCTGGATGTGCGCGATGCCGCTCTCGAGCCCATGCGCGAGTTGCACAAGCTGACTCATCAGGCAGTCAACCTGTCGGTTCGGCAGGGCGATGAGATCGTCTACATCGAGCGGGCTTACAGCGAACGTTCGGGCATGCAGGTGGTGCGTGCGGTCGGCGGCCGAGCGCCGTTGCATCTGACCTCGGTTGGCAAGCTGTTCCTGGCCAACGACGACCGCGACCGTGTGCGTTCCTATGCCGCCCGCACCGGCCTGGCTGGGCATACCCGCAACAGCCTGACGCAACTCAGCTTGCTGGAGCGCGAACTCGACAGCGTACGCGCCCGAGGCGTCGCTCGCGACGACGAAGAGCTGGAGATCGGCGTACGCTGCATTGCCGCAGGGATCTACGACGACAGCGACCGTCTGGTCGCCGGGCTGTCGATCTCTGCGCCGGCTGATCGACTCGAAGAGGGCTGGGTCGAGCGTTTGAGGGCCACCGCGAGGCAGATTTCCGCCGCGCTGGGACACCACAAAGTCTGATCGTCAGGCCAGCGGCGTTGCCTCGGCCGCCGGGCTCGTCACACGCGGCACGACTGGCATCTCGCTCAGCCACTTGCGAATGCGCTCGGCATCGCCGATGCGCGAATACTTGCCCGCCGAATCAAGCAGCACCATGATCAGCTTGCGGCCAGACAGCTGCGCCTGCATCACCAGACAACGACCCGCCTCGGCGATGTAGCCGGTCTTCTGCAGGCCGATGTCCCATTCACCGCTGCGCACCAGGCCATTGGTGTTGCGGAACTGCACGTTGCGCGCACCCACCGCCACGCTGTGCTCTGGCGACGTCGAGAGTTGACGGATCAGCGTGTGCTTGTCGGCTTCGCGCACCAGCATGGCCAGGTCGGTCGCACTCGACTGGTTGCGGCTGGACAGCCCCGTGGGCTCGACGTAATGCGTGTCACTCATGCCAAGCGCCTGCGCCTTGCGGTTCATCGCCGCCACGAACGCCGACGAGCCGCCGGGGTAATGGCGCCCGAGCGCGTTGGCCGCGCGGTTCTCACTGGCCATCAACGCCAAGTGCAACATCTCTCCCCGCGAAAGGCGCGTGCCGACCTGCAGACGAGAACGGCTGCCCTTTTCCGTGTCGACGTCCTCGGTGCTGATGGTCAGCAAGTCATCCAGCGGCTGCTCGGCCTCGCTGACCACCAGTGCGGTCATCAGCTTGGTGATCGAAGCGATCGGCAGTACCGCCTGTGAATTCTTGCTGAACAGCACCTCGTTGGTGTCCTGGTCGAGCACCAGCGCAACGCTGGACTTTAAGGCGAGTGGGTCGCCGCTGGCATGCAGCCCTGAAATCTGGCCGAACGACGGGCGCGCCGGTTCGGCACGTACCGTAGCGTGCGTACGCGACACCTTGACGCTGGCCCTCTTCTTGACGACGGCCTGGTTCTTGGCCGTCCGTGACTCAGCCGTCGCGCTGAGCGGCAAGGCCACCAGCGCAACCAGCGCCAGCAGCCATGGCAACCATCGCGCCCGCGTCTGGCCGATTGGGAACAGTGTGAAAGGCAAAAGAGAACCCCCCCTCAATTATCTGAGGCTAGTGTAGGCGGCATAAAAAAACTACGCAAGACATAGACTTGCGTGGCTTTCCTCAAGTCGATGCTGGGATTTCCCTTAGGTTGTAACGGAAATCCCCATCAACCTTGCGCGGCCACGCGCTCGGCCTTGCTGTGCAGCTTGTTCAACGCTGCGAGATAGGCCTTTGCCGACGCGACCACAATGTCGGGGTCGGCGCCCACACCATTGACGATGCGCCCGCCCTGTTGCAGCCGCACGGTCACCTCGCCCTGCGATTCTGTGCTGCCGCTGGTGATGGCATTGACCGAATAGAGCAGCAACTCTGCACCACTTTGCACCTTCGACTCGATCGCTTTCAGGCTGGCATCGACCGGGCCGTTGCCGTCGCTCTCGGTATGGAATTCGGTTTCGCCGATGGCGAAGGCCACCCGCGCGTGGGGCCGCTCGCCGGTTTCAGAGCGCTGCGCCAGCGCCAGTAGACGGTAGTGTTCCCGTTCGTGCGTGACGCTTTCGTCACCGACCAGCGCAATGATGTCCTCGTCGAAGATCTCACTCTTGCGGTCGGCGAGCTCCTTGAACTTCGCAAAGGCGGCGTTGATGTCAGCCTCGGATTCGAACTGGATGCCGAGTTCCTGCAATCGCTGCTTGAAGGCATTGCGGCCCGACAGCTTGCCGAGCACGATCTTGTTGGCACTCCACCCGACGTCTTCGGCGCGCATGATTTCGTAGGTATTGCGTGCCTTGAGTACACCGTCCTGGTGGATGCCTGAAGCATGGGCGAAGGCGTTGGCGCCGACCACGGCCTTGTTCGGTTGGACGACAAAGCCCGTGGTCTGGCTGACCATCCGCGATGCGGCGACGATCTGCGTCGTGTCGATGCCGACCTCAAGGCCGAAGTAGTCGCGCCGGGTCTTCACCGCCATCACCACCTCTTCGAGGGAGCAGTTGCCTGCCCGCTCGCCCAGGCCATTGATCGTGCATTCAACCTGACGCGCCCCACCGAGCATCACACCGGCCAGCGAGTTGGCCACGGCCATGCCAAGGTCGTTATGGCAGTGCACCGACCAGATCGCCTTGTCCGAGTTCGGCACGCGTTCGCGCAAGGAGCGGATGAACTCACCGTACAGCTCGGGCACGGCGTAGCCCACGGTATCGGGAATGTTGATGGTCTGCGCACCCTCGGCGATCACCGCTTCGAGCACCCGGCAGAGGAAATCGGGCTCTGAGCGATAACCGTCTTCGGGCGAAAACTCGACATCGCCACTCAGATTGCGGGCGAAACGCACAGCCAGCTTGGCCTGCTCGAACACCTGATCGGGCGTCATGCGCAACTTCTTTTCCATATGCAGCGCACTGGTGGCGATGAAGGTATGGATGCGGGAACGGGCGGCACCCGTCAGCGCGTCGGCGGCACGCGAGATGTCACGGTCGTTGGCGCGCGCCAAGGAACACACCGTCGAGTCCTTGATTGCACTGGCGATCGCCCTCACCGCCTCGAAGTCGCCGTTGCTCGACGCCGCGAAACCGGCCTCGATCACATCCACGCGCAATCGCTCGAGCTGGCGCGCGATGCGCAGCTTCTCGTCCTTGGTCATCGAAGCGCCAGGCGATTGTTCGCCGTCACGCAAGGTGGTGTCGAAGATGATCAGCTTGTCGGTGGTCATGGCATGGGGCTTTCTTGACGCAGAAATGAAAACAGCCCGCTGGCTGTGAAGCTTGCGGGCCGTCGATGGGCAGGTATGCAGAGACGCAATCGATCAGCGCGCAGGCAGCACTCCTAGCAGCAGTAGCAGCGATGTGGGGTGGATCGACATTGGCGCCAATGTAGCACGCCCGACTCAGCGGTGCAGACCGGCCTCTTCGGGCTCGTCGGTAGAGGTCGCGATCACGCTGACCGCAGTGCCCTTTGACTTCTTGTACGCATAGACCAGGTAACCCGACACGCCGTAGATGCAAAACAGCGCAAACAGCACGATCGGCGGGTGGATATTGATCACCGCGATGGCCAGTGCGATGGCGACGATCACGGCGAACGGCACAGTACGGCGTCCACCGATGACCTTGAAGCTGTAGAAAGGCGCGTTGGTCACCATCGACAGCCCTGCATACAGGGTCACAGCGAACGCCGTCCACGCCAGCCAGTCGACCCGGGCCACGCTCTTGAAGCCCGCATCGTCCATGACCCAGATCAGACCCATCACCAGCGCCGCCGCCGCCGGGCTGGGAAGCCCCTGGAAAAAGCGCTTGTCGACCACGCCGATGTTGACGTTGAAGCGGGCCAGGCGCAATGCCGCTGCCGCGCAATAGACGAAGGCGGCCATCCACCCAAATCGCCCGAGGCCCTGCAACGCCCAGATGTAGACGATCAGGGCCGGCGCTAGGCCGAAACTGACCATGTCGCACAGGCTGTCCATCTGCTCGCCAAAGGCGCTTTGCGTATTCGTCATGCGCGCCACACGCCCGTCCAGGCTGTCCAGCACGGCAGCGCAGAAGATGCCGATCGCGGCCGCCTCGAAGCGGCCATTCATCGCCATCACGATGGCGTAGAAACTTGCGAACAGTGCCGCCAGCGAGATCGCATTGGGCAGGATGTACAAACCCTTGCGCCTCGGCCGCGGCGGCGCGTTGGCCGGCTGCGCCGATTCGTCAAAGGTGTCGCGCGAGTCTTCAGGCATGGATGCGCGGATAGCCCGTCAGTTGCGGCTCTTGTCCACGAGCTTGCTGGCCTTGATCCACGGCATCATCGCGCGCAGCTTCTCGCCCACCACCTCGATCTGGTGTTCGCCCATCAGGCGACGTCGCGACAGAAGCGTCGGCGCGCCAGCCCGGTTCTCGAGAATGAAGCTCTTGGCGTACTCACCGGTCTGGATGTCCTTGAGCATGCGTCGCATCGCGTTCCTGGTCTCTTCGTTCACCACCTTTGGGCCGCTCACGTACTCGCCGTACTCGGCATTGTTCGAGATCGAGTAGTTCATGTTCGCGATGCCGCCTTCGTAGATCAGGTCGACGATCAACTTCAACTCGTGCAGGCACTCGAAATAGGCCATCTCGGGGGCGTAACCCGCTTCGACCAGCGTCTCGAATCCGGCCTTGATCAACTCCACGGTGCCACCGCAAAGGACCGCCTGCTCGCCGAACAGGTCGGTTTCGGTCTCTTCACGGAAATTGGTCTCGATGATGCCGGCCTTGCCGCCGCCGTTGGCGGCAGCGTAGCTCAGTGCCAGGTCGCGCGCCTTGCCGCTCCTGTCGGCATGCACGGCAATCAGATGTGGCACGCCGCCGCCCTGCGTGTAGGTGTTGCGAACGGTGTGACCGGGCGCCTTCGGGGCGACCATCCAGACATCGAGGTCGTCGCGCGGCACCACTTGCCCGTAGTGCACGTTGAAACCGTGCGCGAACGCCAACGATGCCCCCTGCCTGATGTTCGACGCAATGTCGTTCGTATACACCGCCGCGATCTGCTCGTCGGGAAGCAGGACCATCACCACGTCGGCGCTCTTCACCGCGTCGGCGACTTCGGCCACCTTGAGCCCAGCCTTTTCGACCTTGGCCCATGACGCCCCGCCACGGCGCAGGCCGACGACGACCTTGACGCCGCTGTCATTCAAGTTTTGCGCATGGGCGTGTCCCTGCGAACCGTAGCCGATGATGGCCACCTGCTTGCCCTTGATCAGGCTGAGGTCGGCGTCTTTGTCGTAGTAAACCTTCATTTGCTTTCTCCGTAAAAGACCTTGAAGGGCCCCGCAGGGGCCCGCTTCACACTTTCAATATTCTCTCGCCGCGGCCAATGCCACTGGCGCCGGTGCGCACTGTTTCCAGGATAGCGCTGCGGTCGATGGCCACCAAGAAGGCGTCCAGCTTGGCTCCGTCGCCGGTAAGTTCGATCGTGTAGCTCTTGTCGGTGACGTCGATGACGCGTCCGCGAAAGATATCGGCCATCCGGCTCATCTCGTCGCGCTCCTTGCCAACCGCGCGCACCTTGACCAGCATCAGCTCGCGCTCGGTGAAACTGCCCTCGGTCAGGTCGACGACCTTGACCACCTCGATCAGCCGGTTCAGGTGCTTGGTGATCTGCTCGATCACGTCATCGCTGCCGGTGGTAACGATGGTCATGCGCGACAGCGAGGCGTCCTCGGTCGGCGCGACGGTCAGGCTCTCGATGTTGTAGCCGCGAGCGGAGAACAGCGCCACCACGCGTGACAGGGCGCCGGGCTCGTTCTCGAGCAACAGCGCGATGATGTGTTTCATTTCGTTCGCCCTTGCGCGCTCGTCACGGTTGCCGACGGTGATCGGCAGCGCTTGGCCACGCGGTTGAATTCAAGCAGAAGTGAACATGTCCGAACTGGATGGCAGCTGCGGCACGGGCCCCCTGCGGCACGGTAGCGCCACCCGGAGCCGATGCCTGAAGCACACCCTACAGATCCTCGGACCCGAGCAGCATTTCCGAGATGCCCTGTCCGGCCTTGACCATCGGCCAGACGTTTTCGGTCGGATCGGTGCGGATGTCGAGGAACACGGTCCGGTCCTTCAGCCGAATCGCTTCACGCAGCGCGGGCTCCACGTCACGCGGCTTCTCGACCAGGATGCCCACATGGCCGTAGGCCTCAGCGAGCTTGACGAAGTCCGGCAGCGCATCCATGTAGCTGTGCGAATAGCGACCACCATAGTCGAGTTGCTGCCACTGCCGCACCATGCCGAGGTAGCGGTTGTTCAGTGAAACAATCTTTACCGGGGTCTTGTACTGCTGGCAGGTCGAAAGCTCCTGGATGCACATCTGGATCGAGCCTTCGCCCGTAATGCAGAACACGTCTGAGTCGGGTCTGGCCAGCTTGATGCCCATCGCATACGGCAGGCCCACCCCCATCGTGCCCAGCCCGCCGGAGTTGATCCACCGCCGCGGCTGCTCGAATCGGTAGTACTGCGCCGCCCACATCTGGTGCTGGCCGACATCGCTGGTGATGTAGGTGTCGCGGTCTTTGGTCAGCTGCCACAGCTTGTCGACCACCATCTGCGGCTTGATGACCTCATCACTGGTCTTGTAAAGCAGGCACTCGCGCTTGCGCCAGTCATTGACCTGCGCCCACCAGGCGTTGAGCGCCACCTTGTCCGGGCGCGTTTGCCCCTCCTTCACCTGCGCGATCAATTCCTGCAGCACGTCCTTCACGTCGCCGACGATCGGGATGTCGACCTTGACGCGCTTGGAGATGCTCGATGGGTCGATGTCGACATGAACGATCTTGCGCTCGACTGAAGCGAAGTGCTTGGGATTGCCGATCACGCGATCATCGAAGCGCGCACCCACCGCAAGCAACACATCACAGTGCTGCATCGTCATGTTGGCTTCGTAGGTGCCGTGCATGCCGAGCATGCCGAGAAACTGCGGGTCGCTGGCGGCAATGGCACCCAGGCCCATCAGCGTATTGGTACACGGGTAGCCGAGCAGATGCACAAGCTCGCGCAACTCGGTCGAGGCCTCGCCCAGGATCACGCCGCCCCCGGTGTAGATGTAAGGCCGTTTGGCGGCCAGCAACAACTGAACGGCCTTGCGGATCTGGCCGCCGTGACCCTTCTTGACGGGGTTGTACGAACGCATCTCGACGCGATCGGGGTAGTGAAACGGCGCGGTCCTCAGCGACACATCCTTGGGCACATCCACCACCACCGGGCCGGGGCGGCCAGTGCGGGCGATATGGAAGGCCTTCTTGACCGTCAGTGCCAGGTCGCGAACGTCCTTGACCAGGAAGTTGTGCTTGACGATCGGGCGCGTGATGCCAACCGTATCGCACTCCTGAAAGGCATCCAGGCCGATGGCCGGCGTCGGCACCTGCCCGGTGATGATCACCATCGGGATCGAATCCATATAGGCGGTTGCGATGCCGGTCACCGCATTGGTCACGCCCGGGCCCGATGTGACCAGCGCCACGCCCACCTCACCGGTGGCTCGTGCGTAACCGTCGGCGGCATGCACCGCCGCCTGTTCGTGGCGCACCAGCACATGCTCGATCGATGCCTGCTTGTACAGGGCGTCGTAGATGTAGAGCACCGCGCCGCCGGGGTAGCCCCAAAGGTACTTGACCCCTTCGGCCTGCAGGCAGCGAACGAGAATTTCCGAGCCGTTGGGCTCGGAGGGAGGAGAGGAAGACTGTGCCGATGCGGCACGCTTGACTTCCGCGGCAGACATGTCCATGTTGAACCTCTGTGAATTTCTCTAACGAAAATCCATCGGTGTTCCTTCTCGCACCCTCGTGAGGTGGATGTGGAACCTGCGCGGGCAACCCTTGGAGCCCGGATCGGGCGGCCAATTGAGACCCAAAGATGCGTTGTGCGAAGCAGCATTATGGCACCGGCAAGGTGCCCGCCACGCCGCGGCGAAGCCCCCTTGCAGTGCGGTGACATAATTCCCCGCGCTCCCAAGCCGGGGGCCTCGCGCCCCGCGCCGCTGCCGCCTTGGCCACCGACAAAGAACTCTCAGACTTCCTCAAGAGCGTCGAGAAGCGCGCCTTCAAACGCACTGCCTATACGGTGCGCAACGACGACGCCGCGCTGGACATCGTGCAGGATTCCATGATTCGGCTGGCCGAAAAGTACGCCGATCGCCCCCCGGCAGAGTTGCCGCTGGTGTTCCAGCGCATCCTGTCCAACGCCACAATGGACTGGTTCCGGCGCCAAAAGGTGCGCAATGCGCTGTTTGTCAACCTTTCTGACTTCGAAGGCGCTGATGATGACGGCGGTGACTTCGACCTGCTCGAGTTGCTGGATACCTCCGCCGGGCAAACGAGCACGGAAAACGCCGCGGATTCGGTCGGCCGCATGCAAGTCCTGCGGCTCATCGACGCTCAAGTGGCCCAGCTGCCCGCTCGTCAACGGGAAGCATTCTTGCTACGTTACTGGGAAGAGTTGGATGTTGCAGAGACGGCGTCGGTGATGGGGTGCTCGGAAGGTAGCGTGAAGACGCACTGTTCACGGGCTGTTCACGCACTGGCTAAGGCTCTGCGCACCAAGGGAGTCACGCTATGAACGAACCACGGCCCTCTGTCCTTGCCTTGAGCCGCGCCGACGCTGCGCAGGCACGCTTTGCGTTGCTTGTCACCGCCGCGCTGTCTGAACACCAGTCGCTTGCAACGGGCCCTGACGTCGACGCGCGCTTGCGCTTCGCGCGTGATCAGGCGCTGGCCCGCGCGCGCGAGTCTCGCCAGGGCATGGCCACTGCGCCAGATGTCGTGGGCCGCGCCGGCGGCGGCGCCGTGCTCGGCGGTGGACCTGAGGCCACGCCGTGGTGGCTGCGCCTGGGCGCGCTGCTGCCCCTGGCCGTGCTGTTGGCGGGTCTGATGCTGATCGACCGCCATTACGCCCGCTCGCAGATTGAGGCCGCAGTCGAAATGGATGCCGCGATCCTCGCCGACGACCTCCCGCCCGAGGCCTATCGCGATCAGGGCTTCGTCGAGTTCCTGAAGACAGCGCGGCCGTGACTGACGGGACCACCGCGCCTTCACGCCTCTTTGTGCGCCGATGGTGCGCCGCGCTGCTGCTCGTCTGCCTGGCTGCCGGCGGCGCGGCGCGGGGGCAGACGCTGCCTGGCACCGGCCCGATTGCCTGGAACAAACTGAGCCCCGCACAGCGAAGTGTGTTGATTCCGCTGGAGCGCGACTGGGGCTCGATCCATCCCTCCCAGCAACAGAAGTGGGCCGAACTCGCCAATCGGTTCCCCGCCCTGCCGGTCGATGAGCGTGGTCGCGTCCAGCAGCGGATTGCGGATTGGTCGCGGTTGACGCCGCAGGAGCGCGCGTCGGCGCGGCTGAATTTCCAGGAGGCCCGCCAGGTCAGCCCGCAGGAACGCCAGCAACAATGGGATGCCTACCGAGCACTGTCGGCCGATCAACGCCGCGCGCTGGCCGAGCGTGCCGACAAGCCGCGACCGGCACCCACCCCTGCTGTGCGCAACGGTGAGTCTGGCGTCAAGTCCAGCGTCGTCCGCGCGCCGGCGCCAGCACCTGCGAAGCCAGTGGGTCCCAGTGTGGTCCAACGGGGCTCCGGAGCCACGACCAACCTTGTCTCCAAGCCGGTCACGCCGCCCCTGCACCAGCAGGCTGGCCTGCCGAAGGTGGCTGCCACGCAAGGTTTCGTCGACAGCGCAACCTTGCTGCCGCAACGGGGTGCCCAGGGAGCGGCCGCGCGCGCGCCAACGGGTGACAACGACAAGATCAAGGCGCAATGACGGCTGCGGCGGCGCAGCTCGCTGACACCAACGACACGCCGGGCCTGGCCCGACGTCTGGCCGCGTTCATCTACGAAGGCGTGCTGCTGTTCGGCGTGGTCATGATCGCCGGCTACCTGTACTCGTCTCTGACACAGCAGCGTCATGCGCTGCAGGGCCAGACCGGACTCCAGATGTTCCTGTTCGTGGTGCTGGGAATCTACTTCGTCTGGTTCTGGAGTCGCGGCGGCCAGACGGTCGCGATGCGCGCCTGGAACCTGCGCCTGGTCACCGTCAAAGGCCACGCCGTGAGCCAGACGCGCGCCTTCCTGCGCTACCTGGCCAGCTGGCTCTGGTTTGTGCCCGCATTGATCGTGGCCCGGCTGGCCAGCCTGCACAGCACAGCGCAGATCCTGGCAGCGATCGCTGTCGGCGTGATCGCCTACGCCCTGCTCGCACGGTTGCACCCGCAGCGCCAGTTCTGGCATGACGCGTTGTGCGGCACGCGGCTCGTCACCTGGCGGCCGCCGGTGCGGCGGGCACAATCCGGTGCATGACCAACGAGTTCAAGGGTCGAACTGGCATCGATCGCATCTTTCGCGCTGCAGGCCATTCGGCGAGCGGCCTGCGCTTGGCCTATGCCTGCGAAAGCGCGTTCCGGCAGGAAGTCTGGCCAGCCGCGGTGCTGCTGCCTGGAGCGTTCTGGCTCGGTCGGGACTGGGTTCAGATTGCGCTGCTGGCTGGCTCGGTGTTGCTGTGTAGCGATGCCTGGGCCGCAGCGTCAGCGCAGCGATTCTTCGGAGTCTGAGCGATGGGCATGGCAGTAGCGGTCTATTGCGGTTCGCGATTCGGCGACGTTGCGGCATACGCCGTTGCGGCGCGCGCCCTCGGCCGCCAGATCGCCGAACGTGGCGATTGCGTGGTCTATGGCGGCGGGCACGTCGGGCTGATGGGTGCCGTGGCCGATGCAGCGCTGGCCGCGGGGGGCCGCGTCGTCGGCGTGATCCCGCAGGCGCTGATGGACCGAGAGGTCGGCCACAGCGGCCTGACCGAGCTGCACGTGGTCCAGACCATGCACGAGCGCAAACAACTGATGGCCGAGCGCGCCGACGCCTTTGTCGCACTGCCCGGTGGCATCGGCACGCTCGAGGAGATCTACGAAGTCTGGTCGTGGCAGCAACTCGGCTACCACGACAAGCCTGTGGCGCTGCTCAATGTCGCGGGCTACTACGACGCGCTACTGGAATTCATGCGCGTCAGCCATGAGCGAGGGTTCGTCTCGGCGCCGCAGTACCACGCGTTGTTGGTCGATGACGACCCCACACGGTTGCTCGAGCGCTTGCGCACCGCCGCTGCGCGGGCCACGGCGCGCGACGATTACACGAAGATCTAGACGGCTGCCTCGTCGGTTTCACCGGTGCGGATGCGCACCACCTGCTCGACCGGCATCACGAAGATCTTGCCGTCGCCGATCTTGCCGGTCTTGGCCGCCTTGACAATGGCCTCGATGCAGCGCTCGACGTCATTGTCCTTGACCACCACCTCGATCTTCACCTTCGGCAAGAAGTCGACCACGTACTCTGCACCACGGTACAACTCCGTGTGGCCTTTCTGCCGGCCAAAGCCCCTGACTTCGGTGACGGTCAGGCCCGACACGCCGACATCGGCCAGCGCTTCGCGCACTTCTTCGAGCTTGAACGGCTTGACGATGGCGGTAATCTGTTTCATGGCGCGCTCTCCGGTTCGAAACACTGATTGAATTTAAGCACGGAACTTCGAGGTGATGGGGTACCGCCAGTCGCGCCCGAACGCTCGGTGTGTGATGCGGATGCCCACCGGCGCCTGGCGCCTCTTGTACTCGTTGATCTTGATCAGGCGCGTCACGCGTTCGACCGTGGCACGCTCGAAGCCAGCCGCGATGATCTCCTCGACGCTGCGGTCGTCTTCCATGTACAGCGCCAGGATCGCATCGAGCACCTCGTAGGGTGGCAGGCTGTCCTGGTCGGTCTGGTTCGGGCGCAATTCGGCGGACGGCGCGCGCGTCAGGATGCGCTCGGGAATCACCGGCCCGCGCGTGCCATCGGCGCGAAGCACGGGCTGGCGATTCTTCCAGTCGCACAGACGGTAGACCATTGTCTTGGCCACATCCTTGATCACCGCAAAGCCGCCGGCCATGTCACCGTAAAGCGTGCAATAGCCGGTCGCCATCTCGCTCTTGTTGCCGGTGGTCAGCACGATCGCGCCGCTCTTGTTCGACAGCGCCATCAACAGGGTGCCGCGGATGCGGGCCTGGATGTTCTCCTCGGTGGTGTCTTCAGGCAGGCCGGCGAACTGCGCGGCCAGGCTGGCGCGAAAAGCATCGAACATCGGTGCGATGGCGATCTCGTCATAGCGTACGCCCAGCCGATCGGCCATCTCCCGGGCGTCGATCCACGAGATATCGGCCGTGTACGGCGACGGCATCATCACCGCACGCACCTTGTCGGCGCCGAGTGCATCGACGGCCACCGCCAACACCAGCGCCGAATCGACGCCGCCCGACAGACCGATGATCGCGCCGGGAAAGTCGTTCTTGCCAAGGTAGTCGTGCACGCCCGTCACCAGCGCCGACCAGATCTGAGCCTCCTGCGCCGGCAGGTCTCGGACCTCGCCGCGCACAGAGGCACCATCGATCTCGACGAAGGCCAGGGCCTCCTCGAAGCTCGGCGCTCGCATGCGTACCGCGCCCTGCGCATCGAGCGCGAACGAGGCACCGTCGAATACCACCTCGTCCTGGCCGCCGACCAGGTGCGCGTAAAGCAGCGGCAGGCCGACAGCGCGCGCGCGCTCGGCCATGCGCTGTTCGCGCTCGCCCGCCTTGTCGAGATGGAACGGCGACGCATTGATGACCGCCAGCAGTTGCGCACCGCTCGCCTTTGCAGCCTGCGCCGGTTCGTCGAACCAGGCGTCCTCGCAGATCAGCACGCCGACCTTGACGCCCCCCACGTCGAACACCAGTGGCCCGTGGCCCGCGTCGCGGCCGGAGGCGAAATAGCGCCGCTCGTCGAAGACCTGGTAGTTCGGCAACTCGCGTTTGCAGTAGGTGCCGACGACGCGTCCCCCTGTCAGCAACGAGGCCGCGTTGAAGCGCAGCGGCTGGGCGGTCGACTTGGTCCTAACATCACCGCGATCGCCGACCTGATGCGGATGCCCGACCACCACATGCAAGCCCTCGCACGCCGCCAGTTCGACTGCCATGCCCGCCAGCGCTTCGGCGCAGGACTGCATGAAGGCTGGTCGCAACAACAAGTCTTCCGGCGGGTAGCCGCACAGCGCCAACTCAGGGGCCACGAGCAGTTGCGCGCCGGCGGCATGTGCTCGCCGGGCCGCGCCAACGATCCGCCGCGCATTGCCCGCCAGGTCGCCGACGGTGGCGTTGATCTGTGCCAGCGCAACCTTGATCACGTCGGAGCCTGCTGAGTGGAAATCGATGCGAAGAATTATGTCATCCGGGCCCACGATGACCCGGCCGCCATCGACGCCACAGCATGGAACGCGCTGCTCGAGTCACAAGACGCGCCGACGCCCTTTCTGCGCCACGAGTACCTGTGCGCGATGCACCGCTCGCGAAGCGCCGTCATCGACACGGGCTGGGCGCCGGCGTGGCTGACGATCGAGCAACGGGGCATGCTGGTCGCCGGCTGCGCGCTGTATCTGAAAGCACACTCGTACGGCGAGTATGTGTTCGACTGGGCCTGGGCCGACGCCTACCAGCGCCATGGCCTTGCGTACTACCCGAAGCTGCTCGGTGCCGTGCCCTTCACACCGGTGCCAGGCTCGCGGCTGCTGGCGTCGAACGACACGGTTCGCGACCTGCTGCTGCAAGCGATGCTGGCGTTCGTGCGGCAGCAGGGGCTGTCGTCGGCGCACCTGCTGTTCCTGTCCGACGCCGACCGTGCGGCCTGCGAGCGCGCAGGGTGGATGCTGCGCGAAGGCGTGCAGTTCCACTGGCAAAACCGCGAGCCGACAGCGTACGCCGATTTCGACGAGTTCGCCCGCAGCCTGCAGCGCGAGAAGCGCAAGAAGATTACCCAGGAGCGCCGGCGCGTGGTCGACGCGGGCGTGCGCTACGTCCTGCTCGAAGGCCTGCAGATCGACCCAGGCAGCTGGGACTTCTTCTACCGTTGCTACACCCTCACCTACCGCGCGCACCACTCCACGCCGTACCTCACGCGCAGCTTCTTCGCCGAGATGGCATGCACGATGCCGGCGCATTGGTTGATGGTCGTGGCGCAGCGCGGCAATGAACGAATCGCGACCTCATTGATCGCGCTCGACCCGGCCCGGCGTGTCGCCTATGGGCGCTATTGGGGCGCGGTCGAGCACGTGCCCTGCCTGCATTTCGACGCCTGCTACTACCAGCCGCTGGCCTGGTGCATTGCCCAGGGCTACCGGCGCTTTGAAGGCGGCGCCCAGGGCGAGCACAAGATGGCCCGCGGCCTGCTACCGGTCAAGACCGTGTCGGCGCACTGGCTTGCCGACGCTCGATTCGCCTCTGCCGTGGGCGACTTCCTGCAGCGAGAGGGCGCCGGCGTCGGCGCCTATGTCGACGAGCTCAATGAGCGCAACCCATTCAGGGTCGGGCCGGATTGAGCGTCACTCCTCCGACACGGCGGCCCAAGCGGCCATCCCGCTGACGATTTCCTGCTTCGCCGCCTCGGGCCCTTCCCAGCCCACCACCTTGACCCACTTGTTGGGTTCGAGGTCCTTGTAGTGCTCGAAGAAATGCTGGATGGCATTCAGGCGCATCGGATTCACGTCGGCTGGCTTGCGCCAGTGGTCATACATCGGCAGGATCTTGCTCGTCGGGACGGCCAGCACCTTGGCATCGCCACCAGCCTCGTCTGCCATCTTCAGGATGCCGATCGGCCGGCAGGTCACGACCACGCCCGGTGTCAGCGCGAACGGTGTGATCACCAGCACATCCACCGGGTCACCGTCATCGGACAAGGTCTGCGGCACATATCCATAATTACATGGGTAGTGCATCGCCGTGGTCATGAAGCGGTCGACGAACATCGCGCCACTGGCCTTGTCGACCTCGTACTTGATCGGGTCGGCATTCATCGGGATCTCGACGATGACGTTGAACTCGTCAGGCGCGTTGGCGCCCGGCGTGACGTTGTGCAAGCTCATGCGGGTGCCACTCTCGGACAGGGATAACCCGAATTCTACGGGCGTGCCTTGCGCCGCACTGACGGCCGTGTGCTGCGCAGGCAGCATCGCGGGAAAATCACGGCAGGCGACGTCTTCGTCATCGCGTAGCATTGAGGGTTGATTCGGCAGCTGCTGTTGCCGAGGTCTGTGTACCGACCCCAAGTGGGGAC
>Ga0315287_10002449_pt1 | contig 17607 bp, 14 predicted proteins | sample YL17G11_0_MG_FD_205037 | JGI IMG/M metagenome (GOLD analysis project Ga0315287, IMG submission 205037) | Sediment microbial communities from Yellowstone Lake, YNP, Wyoming, USA - YL17G11_0 | ecosystem: Environmental > Aquatic > Freshwater > Lake > Sediment | place: USA: Wyoming | collected...
GCGGCACCGGCCGGGCCAACTACCAGTCCATCGAGGTCCACGGGACGGGCGGGGCCGCGATCTACGAACTGATCCACCCGTTCGAGCTGCAAATCAGCCTGGGTCCGGCCATGACGCGGACCCAGCAGTGGGCCCGGGCCGAGGTGCCCCTGGACCTCCGGAAGTACCCCGGCTCGCCCCGGAACCCGCGGGTGGACGACCCGCTCCTGGGGTACAAGCTGGACCAAGGCGTAGCCTTCCTTAGGGCGATCCGCGGCGAGACGCAGGAGTACCCCAGTTTCCACGACGGGGCGGAGGTGCAGAAGGTGGTGGACGCCGTCGAGACGGCCGCGCGGGAGCGACGATGGGTCGACCTGCGGGGATAGTCAGGTTCCGAGGATTACCGACTTGACCACCGGGGTCTGAGCAGGCATCATCAGCCACTATGATTTTAACAAACTTTGGCCGGCCGTGTCCGTGGAGGTAGGCATGAATCCCTTCTTGATCCGGGCCATCATTTTCGATTTCGACGGGGTGCTGTTCGACAGTGAGCCGGTGCGGTTCCGGGCGGGCGCCCAGGCGCTGACGGAGATCGGCGTCACGCTCACCTGGGAAGAGTTCACCCGGTGCTGGCTCGGCCGGACCGACGAAGCCGGGCTGCGAGACATCCTGGGGAAGCGGTTTGCCGCCGATGGCCCGCGGGTGATCGAGCGACGGAACGTCGTCTACGAGTAGCGACTGGAAGAGGTCCAGCCATTCACGGACGCCGCACGCTTTCTGCGGCGGATCCCGGACGGGATCCGGCTTGCCATCGCCACGGGGTCTCGGCGGCTGGAGGTCGAGGGCATCTTGTGGCGCGCCGTGATGACGCAGAGCTTCCAGACGATCGTCACGGCGGAGGACTATGCCCAGGCGAAGCCGGCGCCGGATCCGTTCCTGACGACTGCCCGCCTTCTGCAGCTGGTGCCGGCCGCCTGCCTGGTGGTCGAGGACAGCCCGGCCGGCGTGACCGCCGCGCAGGCGGCCGGGATGCCTGTGGTGGCGGTGGAGCGTGGTGAAGAGGTCCCGGGCCTGGAGCGGGCGACGTGGAAGGTGTCCACCCTGGACGATCTGGCGTTGACGCCTCGCGGAGAAGTGGTCGTCAAGGGGGGTCCGGGCGGCAGCAGTCTGCTCTAGTCGGACGGGTCGTCAGACGCGGACCGCCGCGGACGGATCGTCCGCCCGGCACACCGACAACACTCCGGGAGTGGCCCATGCCAGTCAGCATCCAATTCTTCGGCGCAGCCGCCTACAAGATCATCACTGAAGGCGGCAGGCACGTCCTGATCGATCCCTTTCTCGACAAGAACCCTTACTCGCCGGTGAAGACGAAGGACTTGGATCAGGTGGATCTTCTCCTCCTCACGCATAACGCCTTCGACCATTCGAAAGAGCTGACGGTCAAGGGCTCTGAGCCATCGCCGGCGAGTACCGGGCTGTGGTGGATCTGATGGCCCAGGGTCGCATCCAGACCAAGCCGCTCATCAGCAAGACGGCGCCCTTGTCCGAGGGGCAGGCGATGTTCGACGCCCTGCACAAGGGCGATCCCTCGCTGATGAAGATCGTGTTGCACCCACAACGAACTCGCGAGATGTTGTGGAAGCGCCACCCACGAAAGGAGGAGATCCGCGGCGCCTGCGCGCTCGATGGTGGACCCATTACCCGTTGGTTTGCAGGAGGAGAGGACCTATGAGAGGCACGTGGGGAGCGTTGCTCGTCGGTATCGTGCTGATCGCGGCGGCGGTCGTGCTCTGCCCGGATGCCGGCCAGGCGGGAGAGTTCAACTGGAAGCAAGCCCAGGGGACGGAGATTCGGCTCTTGGCCCTGCGCGCGTGGTTCACCGATCACTGGAAGGCCAACCTGCCGGAGTTCGAGAGACTAACGGGCATCAAGGTGGTGGTTGAGGATTACCCCGAGGACCCGTTCCGCCAGAAACTGGCGGTGGAGATGTCGGCCAAGAGCAAGAGCGTGGACGTGTTCACCACCGGGACGATGCGGGAGGGGCGCCAGTTCTTCACGTCGGGCTGGTACGGGGACCTGACTCCCCTGGTGAACGATCCGTCCGCCACCAGCGTCGAGTGGGACAAGAGTGATTTCATCGACGCGGTCTGGAAGGCCCACCAGTTCACCGGAAAGCAGGTCGCCGTACCGGTCCAGGCGAACGTGCAGCTGCTGTACTACCGCAAGGATCTGTTCGACGCAGCGGGATTGAAGCCGCCCAAGACGCTGGATGAGCTGGAGGCGGCGGCCAAGCGGCTGCACAACCCGCCGTCCGTGTACGGGTTCGTGGCCCGCGGGCGGAAGACGCAGGCGCCCTACACCTGGTCCCACTGGCTCTACGCCAACGGCGGGAGCTGGCTGAGTCCGGACGGAAAACCAGGCATCGGCACACCGGCGGCCCTCAACGCCGTGAATCAGTACGTTCGGCTGCTGCGCACGTACGGTGATCCAGGGATTACCGACAACGGCCCCATGGAGGTGCAAACCCACTTCCTCCAAGGTCGGGCGGCGATGATTCTGGACGCTGTCTCCTGGGCCGGCCTGTTCAGTGATCCGTCGAAGTCCAAGGTTGCCGGCAAGTGGGAAGGCGCCCTGGCCCCACCGGGCTCGGCGGGCGTTACCTACGAGCTGTGGGCCTGGAGCCTGGCCATGTCCCCGTTCTCGGACAAACAAAAGGCGGCCTGGCTCTTCATGCAGTGGGCCACCAGCAAGGAGATGCAGAAGCCGCTCCACCTCCGCAGCTTCCCCATGCCGCGGAAGTCGCTCTGGACCGACCCCGAGTGGAAGTCCAAGCTACAGCCGGGCTATTACGAAGCGGCCATGACGCAGGTGCAGACGGCGCGCCCCATTGGTCACCCACCGTTCGTGGCGTCGCCTGAGATCACGGACGTCGTGGGGATCGCCATCAACAACGCCCTGGCCGGTAAGGACGCCAAGGCAGAGCTGGACGCCGCGTCGAGGAAGATGGCGGAGATCCTGGAGAAGACCGAACCGAAGCGGTAACGCGAGAAGACCGGGGAGGACGAAGAGGGCGCGACATGACGGCACACGCGACAGGGGGTGTCCTGGGGCACTCCAGATGGCCGGGGCCGACTCCTGGCCTCGGCCGATGGATCGAGCGTCATGTCTCGTGGTTCTTCGTGCTCCCCGCCGTGCTCTTCCTCGCGGCCGTGGTCGCCTTCCCCGTCCTGTACACCGCGGGTCTGAGCCTCTTCCGCTGGTCAGGCGCCGCGACGACGTCACCGGCCTGGGTCGGGCTCGGCAATTATGCCGAGGTGTTCGCTGGCGACTCAGGTTTTCGGAACGCGATCTTCGTCACGCTGTACTTCACCGGCGTCTCGGTCCTGATCGAGTTGGGGCTGGGCGTGGGCCTCGCGCAGCTTCTGAACCGAGAGTTTGTAGGCAAGGGGGTGGCGCGGACGCTCCTCATCCTGCCCGTCGCCGGCACCCCGGTGGCGCTGGCCCTCGTCTGGCGGCACATGTACAACCCGTCCAATGGGATCTTCGTCTGGTTCGCCGAGCTCCTCCATCTCCCGCCGCAGCGCTGGCTGGCCGACGCCGGCACGGTCCTTCCCTCACTCATCTTGTTCGACGTGTGGCAGTGGACGCCGCTGGTCATGCTGATCACGTTGGCCGGCCTCGTGTCGCTGCCCTCGGACTTCTACGAAGCCGCCCAGATCGACGGCGCCACGCCCTGGCAGGTCTTCTGGCGCATCACGCTCCCCTTGATCCGGCCGACCGTGGTGGCGGCGGCCATGCTCCGGTTCATGGACTCGGCCAAGACCTTCGACCAGATCTACGTCACCACGCAAGGCGGTCCGGGCATCGCCTCGCAGACCTTGAACCTCTACGTCTTTGACCAGGCGTTCCAGTACCTGCACTTCGGGTACGCCAGCGCGCTCTTAGTGGTCCTTTTCTTCGTCATCCTGGCGGGGAACCTGATCCTGATTTCGGTTCGGCGGGGGAAGGCATGATGCGCGGCCCGGTTGGCCCGATCACCTGGCGGTTCGCGCGGCGTGCGGCGTTCTACGGCGCGCTCCTGCTGGTGCTGGCGGTGTTCGTGTTCCCCTTCTTCTGGATGGCCCTCAACAGCGTCAAGACGCACGAGAAGATCCTCGAATACCCACCGGCGTTCGTGTTCTCGCCGACCGTCGCCAACTTCCGGAACGTCTTCCAGCAGACCCCCTTTTTCCAGTACACCTGGAACAGCGTCCTGGTCTCCTTCGGGTCCGTGGGTGTTGGGATGCTCCTCGGCCTGCCGGCGGCGTACGGGATCGCCCGGTACGGCCACCGGACTTTGGCCCTGAGCATCCTGGTCTGCCGCATGATTCCGGGGATCTCGTTCCTGGTGCCCTGGTTCATCCTGTTCCGCGCGCTCGGGCTGATCGACACCTTTATCGGCCTGGTGATCGCGCACCTCGTCATCACGGTTCCCCTGATCACGTGGATCATGATCGGCTTCTTCGAAGAGGTTCCATTGGAGCTGGAGGAGGCCGGCCGGATCGACGGCTGCTCGCGCGTGGGGGTCTTCCTCCGGATCGCCGTGCCCCTGGTCCGCCCCGGCCTGGTCTCGGCCGGCATCCTGGCGCTGATCTTTGCCTGGAACAGCTTCCTCTTTCCGCTCATCCTGGCCGGGGTGAGGACCAAAACCCTGCCCGTGGTCGTCTACAGCTTCATGACGTTCGACTACCTGGACCTGGGCGGCATCTACGCCGCGTCCACCCTGATCACACTCCCCGTGATCATCATGGTCCTCTTGGTGCAGCGGCAGTTCATCCGGGGGCTCACCATCGGCGGCCTCAAGGGGTAACCGGAGGTGGGGCAAGCACGGACCGCCGACGAAAGGACAGTATGCCGAATTGCCAGACGCCGGGACAACGAGACGCGGCATCGTCCCTTGCCGGCGCCATCGGCCGCGTCACCAGTATCCTGGCGATCCCGTACGGTTACACGGTAACGCTGGGCGCATCGGCGCTGCTCTCCGTCGCTCGCCTGGGTACCCCATCGGAGGTGGAGGTGCTGTTTTTCGTCGCCGGCGCCGTGTTGGGTTTTGTCTTCCTGGCGGCGATCGGGAGGCCGCATCTCGCCGACGAGATTCCCATGCGGGTTCCTTGGTTGGTGGTTTTCAATCTCTTCCCGATCGTGGCTGCGGTGGCCGTGATCGCCCTGCCAACACACCTCTTCGGCAAAGGGCCGGGCTACTTCGTGAACAGCTTTCTGGCGACCGCCGTGTACGTCCTCTGCCTCGCGATCTTGATTCGAATGCGCGACCGACTGCTTCTCGGCTAGTCCGTGGAGTCGGTCGCCACCCGGATCCTCGTCGTGGAGGGGTACGAGCAGCGCATCATCCTCTGCTCCCCAAAATCGTGGTTGCAAGCCTCTGGGGCCGATAGTATAAAGACAAGTGCTCAAGAAACTCCGCACCTGTCCGTTGAGAACTGTGAGGAGGAGAGGGACATGAATGTGAAGCGCTTGTCTTCCTTTGTGCTTTGTCTTGTTCTTATCGTTGGCCTCGGCGCGTTGCAGGCTGCGGCGGCCGACAAGCCGAAGGACTTTCCGAACCGGCCGGTGACGATCATGGTCGGATTCGGCGCCGGCGGGTCGAGCGACGTGGGGGTCCGCATTCTGGCCGAGGCCTTGAAGAAGGTCATCGGGCAGACCATCCTGGTGGAGAACAAGGCGGGCGCCGGCGGCCAGATCATGTGGACCGATTTCAAGAACAACGCCAAGCCGGATGGCTACACCCTGGCGCTGATCAATGTGCCCCAACTCCAGACCACGGTCTTCGACCCTACCCGGAAGCCGGCCTTCGCCATGAAGGACTTTCAGCCGGTGGCCAATCACGTCCAGGACCCGGGCGCCATCTTCGTTCGGACGGAGAGCCCGTATAAGACCCTGGAGGATCTGCTGAAGGACGCCAAGGCGCGGCCGAAGCAGATCAAGGCCTCGACCACCGGGATCGGCAGTGACGACCACTTGTCGGTGCTGGACGTGGAGCGCAAGGCGGGGGTGCAGTTCAACACCGTGCACCTGGTGGACACGCCCACGGCGCTGCGCCAGGTTCTGGGCGGACACACCGACGTGAACTTCGACAACGTCGGGGGTTTCCTGTCCGCGACGAAGTCCGGCCAGGGGCGGATGCTGGCGGTCTTCGACGAAACACGGTTCCCGGATGCCCCCGATGTCCCGACCATGCGCGAGAAGGGGATCGAGCTGATCTCATCCTCCACCCGCGGCTACGTCTATCCGGCCGGGACCCCCATGGAGATTGTGAAGTATATGGAAGACAGTATCAAGAAGGCCATGGACGATCCCGACCACGTCAAGCGGATGAAGGAGTCGGGGTTGGCCCTGAAGTTCATGGGGGTGGATGACTTTGCCAAGTTCCTGGAGTCCCAAAACGAGCGAGCCAAGGATCTGATCGGCCTCTATCGCAAATAGCCGGACCGCGGCGCTGGCTGCCCGGCACCCCGCGGGCGCGGTGTGCCGGGTTTCCTTTTTCCGTTGCGGAAATGACCGGCCGTCCAGTCGTGACGGGTGACGCATGAGCATCGTGGATCGCGTGTCGTGGAGTGTCCTGCTCCTCTTCGGGGGCTTTGTCGTCTACGAGTCGCTCCAGATCAAGTACTACGGGAGCGACTTCGGTCCCGGTCCGGGCTTCTTCTCGTTCTGGCTGGGGGTCCTGGTGGTGCTGCTGTCGCTCTACGAGATTGCCCGGAGCCTCCGCCGCCACGAGCCGCTGCCCGCGGGCTTCTTCCCGGGCCGGGCGGCGCTGCCCAGAATCGCCAGCCTGCTGGGGGCGCTGGTCGCTTCGGTGCTCCTGCTGGAGCGACTGGGGTACAGCCTGACGATGTTCCTGTTCTGCGGCTTTCTCCTGCGGGTGCTGGGGAAGCAACCCTGGTGGCTGACCGCGATCCTGACGCTGCTGGGCAGTTTCGGCACGGCCTACCTCTTCCGGCAGCTCCAGGTGATCTTGCCGGGGGGCTTCCTGGGGATCTAGCAGGCTGCTGAAAAAGGCCCATCTGCGGCGTTGCCACGCTTGGGCACTCGCTGCGGCGTACCGGACGTACGCCTGGACCCAGCTGCGCTCGGTACCCCGCCCTGCGCGCGCCGCCTGACATCTGGACCTTTTTGAGCAGCCTGGCGTAAACGAGTTCTCATCATCCTGTTAGGGGGGGCGACGCGTGGAGACGTTTCAGCACTTGCTCAACGGGTTTGTGGTGGCGCTCTCGCCCCTGAACCTGCTGTTCGCCACCATCGGCTGCATCCTGGGGACGCTCATCGGTGTCCTGCCGGGCCTGGGGCCCGCGGCGGGAACGGCGCTCCTGATCCCCATCACGTTCAAGCTGGACCCGACGGCAGCCATCATCATGCTGGCGGCCATCTACTACGGGGCGATGTACGGAGGGACCATCACCTCGGTCCTGGTCAACGTTCCCGGCGAGGCGGCGAGCGTCGTGACCTGCCTGGATGGCTACGCGATGGCCAAGCAGGGCCGTGCCGGTGCGGCGCTGGGCATCGCCGCCATCGGCTCCTTCATCGGCGGCAGCATCGCCACGCTCGGGCTGGTTGTCATGGCGCTTCCCCTGTCCCGGTTTGCCTTGAAGTTCGGGCCGCCGGAGTACTTCTCGTTGATCCTGGTCGGGCTCTCCCTGGTGATGGCGCTGGCAGGAAAGTCGCTCACCAAGGCCCTGGTGATGGGGGTCGTCGGCCTGATCTTCTCCTTTGTCGGCATCGACCCAATCGAAGGGGCACCGCGGTTTGACTTCGGCATCACCTCGCTTCTGGACGGCATCCGGTTCGTGCCGGTCGTCATGGGCTTCTTCGGCATCGGGGAGATCCTGGTCAACGCCGAGCAGTCGCTCGGGAACGTCATGGTGGGTGAGGGCAAGGTGAGCTCGTTTCTCCCGCGGCGCGACGAGTACCGGATCTGCCTGAGCGCGATCAACCGCGGGACCTGGTTGGGCTTCTTCCTTGGCCTGATCCCGGGGACCAACTCCGCGGTGGCCTCCTTCATGTCCTACGCCATCGAGAAGAAGGTCTCCAGGCACCCGGAGAAATTTGGGACCGGGGTCATCGAAGGGGTGGCGGCTCCCGAGACGGCCAACAACGCTTACGCCAACGCGGCCCTGATCCCACTCTTCACGCTGGGGATCCCCGGCTCGCCGACGGTCGCCATCCTGATGGGGGCCCTGATCATGAACGGGCTGACCCCTGGGCCACTGCTCTTTTCTCAGCACGCCACATTCGTCTGGGCGGTGATCGCCAGCTTGTACATCGGCAACGTGATCCTGCTGATCCTGAATCTGCCGCTGGTGAACTGGTGGGTGAAGCTCCTCAAGATTCCCTACAACATCCTGGTGGTGTTTATCCTGGTCTTTTGCATCATCGGGGCCTACAGCCTGAACAACAGCGTCTTCGACGTCGGGATGATGATCTTCTGCGGCCTGCTGGGTTATGTCTTCAAGAAGCTGGACTTCCCGCTGGCGCCGGCCATCCTGACGCTGATCCTGGGCCCCCAGATGGAGCGGAGCCTGCGGGAGTCCCTGTCCATGTCCCAGGGGGACTACAGCACCTTTTTCACGCGACCGATCTCCCTGGTGCTCCTCATCATCACGGCGATCATCTTCATCACCTCCGCCTGGCAGGCGCTGCCGTCGGCCGTGCGGGAAGAGAGCAAGGAGGCGCAGGTGTGAAGCGGGAGCCGAGGGCCGCGGAACCGACTGGCCACAAGAGGCACAGGAAGCACAGGGGAACCCGAGCCACGAGCCTATAGCGGAGAGTTGAGACTGGAGGGAACCGTGCGCACGAACATCCTGAAACGAAAGCTGGCGGCGGGCAAGCGCGTCTGCGGTGCGCTGGTCGAGTTCAACTGCCCGGACCTAGTCGAGATCGTCGGCCATCTGGGATATGATTTCGTGTTCCTGGACGGACAGCATTGCGGGCTCAATCCCGAGAGCGCCCGCGGGCTGATCCGCGCCGCGGATGGCACCGGGATGACCAGCATCGTTCGGGTGCCGAAGAACGATCCGGCGATCATCCTGGAATACCTGGAAATCGGGGCGGGCGGGATCATCGTGCCGAACGTCACAACGCGCGCGGAGACCGAGGCCATGGTGGCGGCCATGAAGTATCCGCCCGTGGGCGTTCGGGGCGGGTTCGGCCGGTCGCGGGCGTCCAACTACGGGATCACGCAGAGTCAGGTCGAGTACTTCACCAAAGCGAACGACGAGGTCCTGTGTATTCCGCTGATCGAGGACCAGGACGCGCTTCCGAACCTGGCGGCGATCTGCGGTACGCCGGGAGTGGACATCGTGCTCAGCGGGCCAGGCGACATGGCGCTGTCCATGGGCATCCCGGGTGGCTGGAAGGATCCGCGCGTGCAGGCGGCCGTGGAGCAGGTGCGCGCCGCGGCCCAGGCCGCCGGGAAACCAGCAATGCTCCTGGCCCTGGATGCGGCCAACGGGCGCGCGCTGTACGTCCAGGGTTTCCAAGTGATCGCGGTCAGCGCCTGCGCGACGTTCACGACCGCCGCCAGGGATTTCCTCCAGCAGGTTGGGCGGGAGTAAGGCGACTCCTTGGGACTGACAACAGACCGGCGGATGGCCGCTAGGAGCGTCTACCTAGTTGGCATCGAGAAGGGCGGCGATGCGGCCCCGGCGCCGGTGTCCGAGAGTACGATGGCATGGCGTGTCCGGGCATCGGCCAGCCAGTCCTTCACGGCCTGATCGATGGCCTGGATGCGCAAGGCCTCGCGGGTGTTCTCGCGGGCGTCGGGGGCATGCACACCGGGCCCTAGAGCGGCGGTGACATCCGCGTCGCTGACGAAGGCGAAGGCTCGGAATCGAAGGTCGATGAAACGCTGGCCGCGGAGGTCCGTTTCCACGAGGCTCTTGACCCACCTCTCGTCAAGCTCTGCCTGAGTCATCCACGCCAAGAGTGCCGGCATCCCGCCGAGGCGGTCCGCTGCCGCGTGCCACGCCGCCTCGACCTCTTCTGGAGCGTCGCCGATCGCCAGTTGCGCCGCTTCCCGCTCCAGCAGGACGGTGTTCACGACCTGCTCGACCTCCTTCTTGCCGATGGGTGCCTCCGACGGCCGCAGGCCGAATAGCGACAGCGCCCGCCCGATGGCCACGTCGGTCACGGTGACGGTCTTGCCCGCGACAGACGCCAGGACGGCGTCCAGAAATGTTCCCGCGGCGAGCGCCGACGACGACGCCCCAAGCGCGCTGACGCATGCCAGGCCGACCAGGACTCCTAAAACGCCTGGCCGATTGCGAGATAGAATTGCCATCGTCCCGTGTCCCTGATCGGGTTCAAGGCATAGCCGGCGTCGAAGCGAATGGGACCCACCGGGGTCTTGACGCGCAGGCCGCCTCCCACGCCGGTCTTGAAAGCGGACGCGTTGAGCTGGTTCACGTCCGGGGTGACGGCGCCGACGTCCACGAAGGCCACCCCGCTCAGCCAGCGCCAGAGGGGCACACGCCACTCCGCATTGGCGATCGCGGAGGCATTTCCGCCCAACGGGTTTCCGTTTGCGTCCAAGGGTCCGACTTTGTCTTGCGGGTAGCCCCGGATGGTGGTGCCGCCGCCGGCATAGTACCGTTCCTGACTCGGCAGCGAACTGGAGGTGCCAAGGGGGGTCGCCAGGCCGAGCCGGGCCGCCACCGCGATGGTCGTGGGCGGCGGCCAGTTGAAATACCACGCCGTCTCCATCTGCGACCGGACGAAACTTGCCTGACTGCCCAGATAGGGGCCGGCCAGGGCCACCGAGACGGTGTGCAGGCTTCCGGTCTTGGGATCGAGGGGATTGTCGCGGTAGTCGGCGGTCACCGCGGGTGTCACCTTGGCCACGCGCTCCGAGCCGGGGACGATGGAGTCGGCACCCGCCGATTCCAAGGATGACTGGACGTCGTACACCCGAACCCACGAGAGCTGGTACCGCAGGCCAAGCCGCAGCCGGTAGATGTCCGTGAAGGGCACCGGCAGGAGCAGACGTTCCACGCCGGCCGCGAGGCCGGTCTCCTCTCGCGTGTACCCGAACTGATCTCGGTACTCGTAGAAGAGGCCCACGTCACTCTTGAGGGGGGTGCCGAAGGTCCAGGGGAACCGATAGGTGGCGTCGGCACGATTGCCGTATTGGGTGATCTTCTCGCGAATGCCGGCACTCTGACCGGTGCCCGCGAGGTTGTCGTGCCCGACCTCGACCACGCCACGCCAGCCCTGGTCGCTGGTGTAGCCGCCACCGAGTTCCACGCGCCAGGGTTTCCCCTCGCGGACCGAAATCTCGACGTCGGCGAAGGGTGCGGGAGGAGGCTGGAGCGGTCCGATTTGCACCCGCTCGAAGAGACCGAGGACGGCCAAGCGCCGCTCGCTGTCGGCCAGGACTTCGGGATTGAACGGGTCGCCAGGCGCGAACTGCAGTTCCCGCCGGACGACATATTCCCGGGTCGCCACCAAACCGGTGATCAGGACACGCCCGATGCGGGTGGCGGCGCCTTCTTGAACCCGGACGACCATGTCCGCACCCTCATCCCGCCGGGTGACCTCCACCACGATCCGGGCCCCCAGATATCCGCGCCGGGCGTACACCCGCCCGAGGCTCTTCTGCGCCTCGACCTCTCGCTGCGTTGTCCAGAGATCTCCCGTCTTGAACGGAAGTGCGGCCAGAACCTCGGCGGAAGAGAGGATGGCGACACCCTCCACGGACACCGCGCCAACCGTCAGGCGAGCGCCCTCGACGACGGGGATGACGATTTCCGCTCGACTCCGGTCATCGGAAAACCGGACGTTGGGGGGGCCGACGACCACATCCGGGTGTCCCTGGCTGCGGTAGAACGCGGTGAGGGCACGAATGTCCTGGTCGAGTTGCGCTTCCCGAAACGCACCCGGACGCAGGAAGCCGGGTAGTCGCGTACCCAATTGCGCCTCGAGCCGGTCCGCGGGGAACGAGCGGTTTCCGGAGAACGCGATGGCCGCGACCACGACCCGGGGTCCCTCCGACACCTCGAAACGAATCGCTCGGGGATCGCCCTCCGGACCCAGCGATCCGTCGACGCGAACGAAGTGGAAGCCGGCCTCGCGATAGGCGGCCTCGATCTCGCGCGCGCTGGCGCCAACCTCTGCCTCGTCCACCGCACCCGCGTCCCGAAAGGTCAGGCGAGCGCGGAGGGCCGATTCGCCGAGCCCCGCGATGCCAGAAAACTCCACCACATACGCGGGGCCGAGTTCGGCGTCGAGCGTCAGGTTGACGTGGTTCGTGGACTGTTCCCATGCGGACTCTGCGATGGCCACCCGGGTTTCGAAGCGTCCCTGGTCGCGGAGCGTCTCCTCCAAGGCCTGGACTCGCCTTTGGACGACAGCGTCCGCGTACTCGTCGCCTGGCTTCAAGCGCAGCTCCAGAGCGAGCGCCGCCGCGTCGGCCGTCGAGACGCCTCGGAACGTCACGCTGCCGATCCGGGCACGCGGACCCGGTTCGATGGCGAACACGACATCGCGCCCACCGGTCGCGGGCTCGTCCGCGGTTCGGACCGTTACCCGGGCGGCGAAGAACCCTTCGCGGACGTACGCAGCCAGCACGCGGAGGCGCGCCCGCTCCAGCGGCTCCGCGCCCGCATCCCCGCCGAGGGGGAGATTGGCGGCGTCGGCCAGGTCCACCAAGGGGAGGCCGAGATCGCCCTCCCAACGAATCCGCTGGATCTGGGGGCGTCGCGTCAGGTGGAAGCGCAAGCGAATGCCGTCCGGACCTGCGACCTCGTCCACGCGTGCCTCCGAGAAGAGGCCGAGGGACCAGAGGCGGTCCAGGCTCTGGCGGATGGCCGCGCGCGAGCGGGGCCGGTTGGCGAGGTCTCCGAGTGCGGCCCGGATCAACTCGATTGGTAACTCCTGGGTGGAGACCAGGTCCACGCCCGTGACGGTCTCCGGCGAGGCGCCGAAGACCGGCGTAACCGCTCCCAGGCAGACACCGAGGGCGAGCGCGGTCGCTAATCGCCGCCGGTCTCCTCTCATCGGAATCTCAACCGGAGCAGGACATCGCCACCGACGCCTCCCTGGAAGTCCTGTTCGGCCGACAGGAGCAGCGGGCCGACGATCTGGTACTCGACCCGGAGGACCCGCTTCGCAGCGCCAGAGAGGCTTTGCGAATAGAGCACGCGCACGTCCTCGGTCACCTGTTTGCCGACGCGGATGGCGCGGTCGTCCTCGGTCACCGGTTTGCCGCCGCGGACGACGCGGTCCTCCTGGCCGGTCCGCTGCATCTCGACGGTGTCCGGGACGACGCTCTGGAGGGCATCCGGGCCATAGGTTCCGACCGTTTCCCCCAGCAAGTCTTCGACCAGCAGACGGCCGATCTCGCCCAGCATCGCGCCCCCCGCCGAGGTGCCGGTCTGGCTCTTGGTGACGCCCATGGCGACCAACATGAGGATGTCTTCCTGGGAGAGGGCGGGCGAGGAGGAGAGGCGGACCGTGAGCTCGTCGGGTCGCCCAGAGAGGCGCAGGGTCACGTCGTACTCCCTGATCCGGGCCTGTCCGGTGACGTCCAGGATCGCCTCGGTGCGGCGCGGATCGACGAAGCGCACCGCGCCGGACACGAGGGTCCAGCGCTGGTTCCGAAAGATGATGCGTCCCTCGTGGGTCTCCAGGGATCCGAGCAGCACCGGCGCGGCCGTGGTGCCTTCCAGGCTGAGCGTGCCGCCCCCCCGCAGCCGCGCCAGTTTCATGTTGACGCGGAGATTGTTGTCCAGTCGGAGGAGGATCCGGAGGGGGATCGCTACCGACGACTCCGCTGCCGTCTCGGGGGGACGGCTGAGGAGCAGCGACACGAGAGAGAACTGCCCCGACACGGCTCCTTGGAGAAGACGGCCCTCGCCGCGGAGCTGGGCCTTGGAGCCTTGGCCGACCAGTTCGAGGTTGAGATCCCACGCGGTTTGCACGCCCGGCGCCGGCGCGAGCGACAGGTTCTGGCCGGTGACGGCGAAACGGTATGCCCCGAGCTGCCAGCCTTGCAGCGTCAGGTCGCCGCTGGCGCGCACGCGTCCGCGCCCCAGCGACCCGACCGCGTCCACTAGACGGACGCCGTCCTGCGAGAATACCATCCGCGCCTCCACCTCCCGGAGTGTCTCCGGCCGGTCGCGGACCTGGAGCAAGCCGTTCTTGATCGTGGCTTCGCCAGTAAAGCGAGGGGCTGCGGCGGTTCCGCCCACCTGTCCCGTGATCGCCAGGGTTCCTGCCGCCTCGCGAATCTCGGGACGGAACAGCGGGAGCATGGCGAGCGGGAACTGCCCGGTGACTTGCACGCTCAGGGCGCCGCGGGGATCCCACCGGCCGGAGGCCTGCAGGTTGCCGAGCCGGCCGGCGAGGTGCAGGCGATCGATCGCGAGACCGGCAGGCTCCCAGCGCAACACCACCGGACCGCGGTTCGCCCATTCCTCCTCGACCACGACGAGACGGACCGGATCCAGCGTCACCGTCCCTCGGGCAGCGGAAGGCTCCGCGATGGGCACCGTGACGTCGGCAACGGCATTCAGGGTTCCGTCCACGCCGCTCTCGGGTGCCAGGCCAAGCCGACGCAGCGTGGGCGCGAGGGCGAGGTCCTTGGCCTCGACCCGGACGGCGATCAGGCCATTCCGATCCAGGGCCCCTTGCGCCGTTGCCGCCAAGCGGGACTCGGGAAACGCCAGATCCGCTCGAAGCTGCCCATCGCGCAGGGTAAATCGCCCGGAGCCATCCCCCAGTGGGAACGCCCGGACGGTGACCCGATCCAGCGTGGCCGCTCCCGAGACGTCCACCGCCCCCTGCCGTACCGAAGCCTGCAGGGAGGCCCGTCCCATGCCGCCGAGTTGTGCGGCATCGGGAAGGCGCGGTATCCGAGAGAGGTCCGTCGGCCCCACGTCGGCGCTGGCCTGGCCGGTGCCGTTCCACATCCAGGTCCCGGCGCCGCGGACGGGAATGCCGTCTACCTCAGCCCGGAGGCGCGCGATCTCCAGCCGGTCCGAGTCCAGCGCAAAGGTGGCCAGCAGGCTTCGAATGGGTATCCCGGATTGGGGGGTGAGGTCGGCGGCCTCGATCGTACCCGACGCTCGCCAGGCCTCGGGCGTCCCCTCTGCCCGCCCGGCCAGCGCGAAACGACCCAGTCCGTGGAGCGCGGGCGGCAGCCAGCGGTCGAAGTCCTCCCAGCGAGCCGCCGGCGCGCGCCCCTCTCCGCTGAACCGGAGGCGCGCCGCCGCGTGGCCGGACGACGTTCCCCCAGGGTCGCTCCAGGTCAGGAGGCCCGACGCGACGGCCCGGCTCTGCCCCAGGGTGGCGGTCGCCGAATTCACCTGGAGGGACCCATCCTGGAACCGGCACGCGATGTCCACCGCATCGAGTCGGACGCCCGACACGGTCAGCGATGGGGTGCGCACCTGACCGACAAGGTCCAGGCTGGCCCAGCGGCCGCGCGCTTCCACCTGGGCGTCGGCCTGCCCACCCATGACCGGCAGTCCCCAGAGCGGTGCGATGGTCCCAAGGTCGGCCCGGATGGCGACCCGGAGCCCGAACGGTCCCTCCGGTCCGACGCGTCCCCCGGCCGTGACGTCTGCGCCCGGCCAGCTCGCTGTGGCCTGAGAGAGGTCCGCCACGGTGTCTTGGAAAGATCCGGCGATACGCACGGAACCTGGGCCCAGTCGGGAGAGCTCTCCCGGGAGGATGATATGCGTTCCCGAAAGGAGGACCCGGCCACGCATTTCCTCCGGCCGTCGCAAGTCGCCGGTGATCTCAGCCTCCGCATCCAGTTCGCCGCGCAGGCCCAGCGGGGTCGGGGTCAGCGTGTCCAGGGCGGGGATCGAGGCCCGCTGCAGGGTGAAGGCGGCGCGCGTCTCCTGCGGCCGAGCGACGTGTGTCGCGAAGGTTCCCCGCAGCGTGCCGTCGAAGAGCCCGGCGGTAACCTGGGACAGATCGAGAAACCCCTCTTTCCACCGACCGCGCACGGCGACGTCCCGGGCTCGAATCGGCCCGGCGGTCAGCCGGGGGACGGCGAGCTGCCCCGACACCTGGACGGCATCAAGCGGTCCCTGGACGGTTACCTTCGCGGTCATCACGCCCGCGAGGGGCCAGGGGGATGCGAACCGCCGGGACAAAGCGGCCAAATCGGCCTCGCCCTCGATCGAGAGGTCGAGTTCGGCCGCGGCGAACGGTCGCCGGATGTCTCCGGTCGCCCGGATGCGCCGTTCCTGCCACCGCCCGGCCGCGGCGCGGATGGACAGCAGGTCCTGGTGGATCCAGCCGGTCCCCTCGACGTCCGCGATCGTCTCGCGGACATCCGGCGCCTGGAGCGCGAGGGCGTCGAGGTGCAGATCGAAGGCGATCCCCCGTCGTTCGGGTCGCGCCTTCAGGCGGAGCCCTTGCGCATCCACGAGCAGTCCCCGGGACGCATCCCGATAGACCACCCGAGACCGCTCGACCTGAATGGTCTGGATCCGCACGGTCACCGGTCCGATCGCGAACGTGTCGGGAAAGTCGAGGGACAACGGGGCGGCGTCGCGGCCCGGCCCGGAGAGGCGCACCTCCAGATCCTGGAGCAGGATGGTCGACAGGACGAGCTGACGCCTCCAGAGACTGCTGATTCCGACGTGGAGTTCTCCGCGGCCGAGGCGGAGGAGCGGCTCCGTTCCCTCTCCCGGTCCGGCCTCCACGCGAAGGTCCAGGACGGTCGCGCGACCCAGCCAGAGGGAGAGCGCGACACGCTCGATCCGGACGGGCCGGCCCAGGAGTTCCGCGAGGGTGTGCTCGAGGCGGTCGCGTGAGAGAGCGGGGGCGTACGCGCGCACGGCGAGCGACGAGGCCACCGCGAGACCGGCGAGGACCAGGCCGGCGACGGCCAAGCGGATGAGCCACCAGCGGAGGCGCGAGCGAGCCATGTTTTTCCTACGCGGGATCCGTCACGCGTGAAATCTCCCTGCCCCGACCAGCCGGGGCTCGGGGGATTATATCCGCATACGGGGGGTCCGTCACTGGGTTGCGGACGGCGCACAGATTTTCTTGTTGCGGAGCGTGACGGCCTGTATGGTACGCTCCAGACCGGGGCGGCGCCCCCGCCGCCGGACACACGTGACCGCATACAGGGAGGCTGCTCATGCCGGACGCGAGAGAGCAACTAGACCAGCGCTGCATCAACACCATTCGCATGCTGGCGGCCGATGCCGTCCAGAAGGCGAAGTCGGGTCATCCCGGCATGCCCATGGGGGCGGCCGCCATGGCGTATGTCCTCTGGACCCGGATCCTCAAGCACAATCCGTCCAATCCGACGTGGCCGGACCGGGACCGATTCGTCTTGTCGGCGGGGCACGGGTCGATGCTGCTGTACGCCCTGCTGCACCTGACGGGGTACGACCTTGGTCTGGAGGATCTTCAACGGTTCCGGCAGTGGGGCAGCAAGACCCCCGGTCATCCGGAATACGGCCACACGCCCGGCGTCGAGACCACCACGGGGCCGCTGGGCCAGGGCTTCGCCACCGGCGTCGGGATGGCCGTCGCCGAGCGCTGGCTGGCCGCCCAGTTCAACCGGCCGGGACAGGCACTCGTCGATCATCACACCTACGCCATCGTGAGCGA
>Ga0315287_10002450_pt1 | contig 17606 bp, 12 predicted proteins | sample YL17G11_0_MG_FD_205037 | JGI IMG/M metagenome (GOLD analysis project Ga0315287, IMG submission 205037) | Sediment microbial communities from Yellowstone Lake, YNP, Wyoming, USA - YL17G11_0 | ecosystem: Environmental > Aquatic > Freshwater > Lake > Sediment | place: USA: Wyoming | collected...
CGGTTGTTGCTCAGCAGGTAGCCGTCTTTGGTGTCGGCGATCAGTGCCTCCAGCGTCCAGTCGCCGGGCTCCAGGTTGACGTTGCACATGCGCACGATCGGCAGCCTAGCGTAGCCGTCGGCGCGGTTGCAGCCGTTGCTGCGCCGGCCGACGATCGGCGACGTCTCGCGGTTGGTGAGAAAGCCCTGCAGCACGCCGCCGACGATCAGCGGGTCGCGGAAGGTGCGCACGCCGTCGTCGTCGAAGGCGTAGCTACCCAGGCCGCCGCTCAGCGTGGGATCGGCCGTGATGTTCATCACGCCGCTGCCGTACTTCAGACTGCCGATGTCCGTGGGCTTGACGAAGCTCGTGCCGGCGTAGGCCGCTTCCATGCCCATCACGCGGTCGAGCTCCAGCGGGTGGCCGATGCTCTCGTGGATCTGCAGCGCCAGCTGCGGGCCATCGATGATCAGCGTCGTCTCACCGCTGGGCAGCAGTGGCGCGCCCAGCAGCTCGACGCACTCCTGGGCTACGCGCGGCGCCTCGGCGACCATGTCGTAGCGCATGAAGGCTTCGTAGCCCGCGGTGTGGAACTGGCCGCGGAAGCTGTTGGGATAGCAGCGCACCTGCTGGTCGCCGTCCTTGATCGCCTCGGCGAGGATGCCGCCGCCGCACTCGGTGATCACCTGGTGCAGCCGCGCGCCCGCCGTGCTGGCGAAGTGCTGGTCCTCGCGCCAGGCGTCGAAGAACGCCGAGCGGTGGGTGACCGGCGCGGCCTTGGCCAGCGCTGCGTCGGCGGCGAACAGCCGCTTCAGCTTGTCCTCCAGCGAGACGGCGAACGGATCCTGCTCAAACGGCGTGGCCCACTCGCCCTGCTCGGGCGGGCTGTCGTCGAGGCGCACGGGCTCGCCGCCCGCCTGCGCGCTGGCCTGGGCGATGCGCACGGCCTGCTCGGCGATCGTCGCCGCCTCGGCGGCGGATACGTCGCGGCTGGCGGCAAAGCCCCAGCGGCCGCCGACCAGCACGCGCACGCCAAAGCCGTCCTCTGAGGACTGGCCCAGGCTTTCCACCTTGCCGTCGCGCACGGTGATCTCCTCGCGGCGGCGGGCCAGCACGCGGATGTCGGCGTACTGCACCTTCTTCTTGCTCGCGACGTCGAGAAACGAGTTGATGATCTCGTCCATGGCATGCCCCTGTCTAAGATCGCGCCTCTGTCGGCGGAACAAGTATGTTAGCATCCGCCCGGAAGAAGGGAACAGGGCTAAGGCACAAGGGACAAGCAGACTCGCAGTGGCGGCGGCGCGCCGCCGTCCATAACTGAAGCACTTGCTGTAGCGGGGGCTTTAGCCGCCGATCCATCTAACCTGCCAGACGGCGGCTGAAGCCGCCGCTACAGGTCTTGCTGGCCAATGACTACTGACAACTGACTGCTGACTGCTGACTGCTGGCTGCTTTCTTTGCAGGTAGAATGAGGCATGCTGTTCGCCGTCGTCGTCGTGCTGGCGGGGATGTTCGCGCTGGGCGCTGTCTGCGCGGGAATCGAGTACACGACGATGGGGCAGCATATCGGCGCCGGCCTGGCCATCGCGCTGATCGACCAGTTCGGCACGGGCTTTGTACTGGGCCCGCTGCTGGCCGCGGTGCCAGCGTCGCGCTGGCTGGCCTTCCCGCTCAGCGCCGCCGTGATCTTCGTTTTCGCCTGGCCGCTGTCGCTGTGGGTATACAGCGCCAGCGCGCGGCAGGCGACGATCATCGCCGCTACCGCCGCCATCGGGACGACGCTGCTCAAACTGCTCATGTATTGGGCAATGCGCTGATCCAGCTGCTGCGGGCCTCGTTGGGCGCGACATGCATCGCGCCCTACAGCAACCTGCCGGCGAACACGCAGTCGCGCAGGCCCACCAGGCGCACAGGCAGGATGCGGCCGATGAGCTGGCGCGACTGCGACTCAGTCGCATCCGGCAGCGTCACCTGGATTACCTGGTACGCCTCACCATAGCCAGAAAGCTGCACGCGTCCGCCCTCGTCCGCGCGCACCTCCTCGACCAGCAGCTGCGCTGCAGTACCGCAAAAGCGCTGCCAGCGCGCCTCGGCTACAGCCCGGCAGTGCGCGATCAGCCGGCGGTTGCGCGGCAGCGTCACGCTGCGCGGCAGCTGCGGCATGGCGGCAGCGGCGGTGCCGGGGCGCGGGCTGAAGGCGAAGCAGTGCGCGCGCTCGAAACCCGCTGCGCTGCAGACGCGCAGTGTGGCGGCGAAGTCCGCGTCCGTCTCGCCGGGGAAGCCCGCCATGACGTCCGTGGTCAGCGCGCCGCCCGGGCAGGCCGCGCGAAAGCGCCGCACCAGCGCCAGGTACTGCGCCCGGAAGTAGCCGCGCCCCATCGCGGAAAGCACGCTGTCGCTGCCGCTCTGCAGCGGCAGGTGCAGGTGCGGGCACATCCGCGGGTGCGCGAGCTGCGCAAAGAGGCGCGGATCGAGGCCCTCGGGCTCGATGCTGGAGAGGCGCAGGCGATGGCCGTCGGGCAGCAGCGCCAGCAGTTCGTCGATCAGGTCATACAGCGACGGGTGGCCGGGGACGCGCGTGTACAGCTGAGCCGTTGTGCGAGCCGGGCCTTCCCTCCTGTGTGGTAGCGGCGGCGTCACGCCGCCGTTCGTAGGGGCGAGACTCGTCTCGCCTTCTTCCGTAGGGGCGATGCCGTGCATCGCCCGTCTTTCTGCCTCAGGCTCAGGGCGAAGCATGGCTCCGCCCCTACTCAAGACAGGCGTCATGCCGTAGTGGCCGATGTTGATGCCGGTGAGAACCAGCTCGCGATGGCCCTCGGCGATGCGGCGGCGCGCCTCGTCCAGCACTTCAGCGAGCGGGCGCGAGGCGTAAGGGCGGACGAACGGCACGATGCAGTAGCTGCAGCAGTTGGCGCAGCCGTCCTGCACCTTGATGAATGCGCGGGCGCGGCCGGGGACATGTGCAGACGCGTCCGGGGTCCGGGGTCCGGGGTCCGCTGAAGATCCCCGCGTGGCCACAGGCGTCACCGCCAGTGGTGCTACCCGGGCAGGCGGCGGAGCCTGCCCCCGCGCGTCATGAGAATCAGTCTCATCAGTGACACTTTCCATGCCGCGCAGCCGCGCCAGCACTTCGTCGAACGTGGCCAGCACCTCGGCGCCCGCTTCTTCATAGCGCCAGCGCGCGGCGGCATTGCGCGCCGCGCAGCCCCACAGCAGCACGCGCGCCTGCGGGTAGTCGCGGCGCACGCGGCGCACGAACTGCGCCGCCTTGCGCTCCGCCTCCGCCGTAACGCAGCAGGTGTTGATGACGACACTCAGCGGCCAGCGGCGCTGCCGCCACTCGCCCGCCGTCTCCAGCACCAGCAGCTCCGGCTCGCCCAGTATTGCAGGCGCATAGGACAGGACGTCCGCCTCCGGCGGCAGCTCGGCGCCGTGCAGCTCGATGGGCTCGAAGCCCGCCGCGCGCAAGGCGTCGCCAAGCGCCATGCTGTCGGCGTAGTTCACCTTGCAGCCGAAGGTCTTGATGAAAACAGGTCGCAACGCAGTGAATACTACCCTAGTGCTCCCGGCCACGCGGCGAGCACGCCGTAGAACGCCAGCCGCGCGAGAAGGTAGCCGATGAACGCCCAGATGTCTAGCGCGAAAAGCTCCTGCCAGCCGGCGCGGAAGTCCAGCCAGCCGCGCACGGGCGTGACCACCAGCAGCAGCGCGATACCCGCCAGACCTGGCGTGGGGTCGACCTTTCAGGGACTGCCTGCGATCAGCGCGCCCCAGCACAGTGGCAACGCCACGCCGCCAAGATACGCCCAGGCTGTTACACCCAGCAGCGCCATTGCGCGCGGGCGCGGGCGCACGCCACTGCTGCCGACCCAGATCGCCAGCAGCATCGCGGGATAGGCGGCGAGGAAGGCCAGGGCGTAGGCCGGCAGCTCGGCCATCCCGCCTGGCGCCAGCTCGCCGTACTGCGTCGCAAAGAGCTCTACTAGTCCCACATATTAAGAGACGCGCCAGCGGCGCTGCGGTAACGCTTCCTAACTAAATACTCTGTGTTCTCTGTGCTCTCGATGGTTAACAATCTTATCGAACCACAGAGGGCACCGAGGCCACAGAGAAGAAGACCGGCGCGGAGTCCGGTCCCACCGGACGGCGGCGAGCCGCCGCCGCCACTATTACTACTCCATGTTCTCGCGGAACATCTCGAGGAAGTAGTCGCGGAACCACAGCAGCTGCCTGGTGGCCGGCTCGAGCTGATAGATCTCGTGGTGGAACTCCACGACCAGCGCCGCCTCGAGGTAGAACTGGCGCGCCGTCAGGCCCATGGTGCTGGGCGCCGGCCCGGCATAGGCCGGGCTTTCGATGAAACGCGTGTCGACGTCCATCCCCGCCTTTGCCAGCAGCTCCTCGACCAGCGCGTCGCGCGCCTTGGGCTTGATGTACGCGCCCTCGGCCTTCTTGAAGTTGTCGATCCAGTTGTCGATCTCGCGGTAGGGCTCGTCCTTGGTCTTAAGCGGGACCACCAGCCGCGCGTGCAGCGAGGCGGCGCTCTCGCTGTCCAGCTGCTCCCAGGCGGGCGGGTACGTCAGCAGCAGCGCCGTCAGCCAGGCCTTGTAGTCCGCGTGACGCGACAGCGCGAACCATTCCGCGTCGTAGGCGCACCAGGCGGTGTACAGCGTGGCGATGTCGGCCCAGGGCTCAAGGCGCCCGGCGATCACGCCATCGAGATAGCGGCTGTGCTGCACGCTCGTCGGCTCAAAGCGCGCGTAGCCGTCGAGCAGCCACTGCGGGATCGGCGGCTTGAGCTCGGCCGTCTCCTTCTGCCCGTACACCGGCAGCTCGGTGAGCAGGGCCAGCGTGCGCTCCGCCAGCTCCTCGCGCGACTCGCCGGCCGGCGGGCGCTCGGCGGTGAGCTCCTGAAGCACGTCGTAGGCGAAGGCCTCGCTGTGCTTGGAGTCGAAGTACGTCGTCTCGTTGGGGCCGGGCTCCTTGTGGTCCCACTGCACGATCTGTGCGCGGGCCGGCAACGCCGCCGCGACGATGAGCAGGAACGCTAATCCCAAGTACCGCATAACCATGCACCTCGCGCCGATATGACGCGATTATACGCTGCGGCGTTTGGAAGCCGGGAACCGGGATGAGGGAACAGGGAACAGGTGAGGATTCAGGATGCAGGATTCAGGAGGCAGGGGAAGATAGGTTCACAAGGGTGAAGGTTCAAGGTTCAGGCTGAACGGCGGCGGGGATGGAGAAGGCCTAAGGAACAAGGAAAATGGGGCAAGCCGAGCGGTAGCGGCGATTCCTAATCGCCGCGTTCGTGAGACCCGCCGCGAATAGGATTCGCGGCTTGTATCTTTAGCTGCATGCGGGGAGGCCGGCGGTCTGCACTACCGGGGAGCAAGATGGCGGGCGCGGAGTCCCGTCCCACCGGACGGCGGCTGGCAGCCGCCGCCACTGAACTTGCTCTGGCTGGAACCTGTAACCTGAAACCTGTAACCTTCTGCCTACCCCGGCGGGACCACCAGGTGCAGCGGGACGGTGAAGTAGTCGGTGGTGACCACCATCCCATTCACCATCCGCATTGCCAGGTAAACATAGTCGCCGTTGTGCCACTCGTAGCTGCCGTCAATGTCTGCCGCGGTAAAGGCAATTGTCTCGGTGTAAGTTCCCGGTGTGCTCCGCGGCACGCCCAGCTTGTCGAGCTTGAAGAGCCCCGCCAGGCTGGGCTCGCTGTTGATGTCGTAAGTGATCTGCACCGGGTAGTCCAGGGCTACCGGCAGGCTGTAAGTTACGTCCATCCGCCAGACCGGAGCAAGCGGATCGGTGCCGGTGTATCTGAGGTTGACGCCGGGGGCCACATCATCGGCCCCGTACTCCACGACCGGCCACCAGGGCGTGCGCGCCGGCGTGCTCAGGCGCAGCAGCACGCGGTATAGCGCGATGTCCCCGCCCACCGCGCCGCTCCCGCGGATCAGCAGGAATGTGCACGTTCCGTCCTCCCACCATGTACTTAAGAGATCTCTGCGAGAGAATCTGATGGTATCGGTGTAGATGCCCGGCTCGGTGCGCGTCGTGCCCTGCTCGACCGCCCGAAAATCGGCTGGATCGCCGGACTTCCAGTAGTCCCAGCCGTCCGGGTCGAAATCGATATCCACCGGGAATACGACGTCGCTGCTCAGCTCGTATGTGACGTCCACCTCCCATTCTGGATAATCGGCATCGCCGACGAAGCGCATATTGCGCCCGGCCGCCGCGCTGAGCGGCTCTTCAACCGGCTTGAGCCACCCCCTGGGCGGAATGTACTCCGGCACTTCGAGCTTGAGAGGGATGAGGTAGGGGGCAACGACATCGATGTACCCCTCCGGGTCGCCATGGATCACCAGAAAGACGTAATCACCGTTCTCCCACCCAGCATTCCAGCTATACCCGGGATCGATCTGGATGGTGTCGGTATAGACTCCCGGCGCACTACGTGTCTGGCCGCTAGCATATTCCACTGGCTCTGACCACGGCATGGTGGGGTCGGCGTCGATGTGATAGCTGATGCCTACCGGGAAATCGGGCGCGTCGGCGATGACATATGACACCTCGCACTTCCAGGACGGATGCTCGGCATCCGTGCCGATGAAGCGCAGCCGGTTTGCCGGCGCGGTGGCCGGCGGATCCTCGAGCGGGATGAGCCAGCCGCTGGGCTCGCCGCTGGTGCGCACGGTCCAGTAGTCCAGCTGCGCATAGTCGGGCTGGCTGCTCACGGCGACGAAGTAGGCCGCGCCGCTCCCGTCGACATAGTCGCCCGGCTTCTCGTAAACGTGCCGCCACGGCGCCGCGCCTGCGTCATACCACTCCCAGCGCTGCCCGGCGAAGTTGGCCAGGCCGATCCACAGGCCCGCATTGTCCGTCGACGACATGCTGAACTGCAGCTCGATCTCGGTGAGCTGCTTCACTACCAGCCCGCCCACGCTGTACAGCGCCCAGCTCAGGCCCGTTTCCGAATGCAGGCGCACGGAGTTGTGGTGCAGCTCCACCGCGCCGCCCGTGCTGACATAATCCTTGCCGGGAATGGCGCGCGCCACATCGCTGACAGCCCGCGGGGTGGTGGGCGGCCAGGGCAGGCTGGCCAGCGCAGAGCCGTCGGTGGCCGGTGGCTGTCCGCCCGCTACAGGATTAGCGGAACGCGACGCGCACCCGCCGCACAGCAGTGAGCAAACCAGGATAAGTGTCGCCGCGGAAAGCAGCGCCGCATGATGAACAATATCCCCGCGCATATCCGTACCTCCAATTCAGCCTGATTGCCATGCACCGGCCTTGATAAATATTATAACCTGACGTAATGAGAGTCGCCACAAAGAAGAATGGGAACAGGGACGAGGGAACAGGGAACAGGAAGGATGCGGGAGTCAGGATTCAGGAGAAGAAGGTTCAACGGTGAAGGGTAATGTCTGCGGGCACGGCGGCCCGCAGCACCGAAGATGCCCGCGGCCAAAATGGCCGCGGCTACCGGGCATAGCGCAAGCCGGGGCGCTGCAGTGAGTCGCAAGCACGGGGGCTTGCGCTACTAGTCCATGCGGATCGGCATGACGATGTAGGTGTAGTCGGGGTCGCGCGGGCTGGTGATCTTCACCGGGCTGAACTCGTTGTTCCAGTTCACCGTCACCTGCTCACCGCCCAGCGTCTTGAAGGCGTCGATCAGGTAGGCCGGGTTGAGCGCGATCTTGATGTCGCCGCCCGCCACCTCGGCGCCGACCTCCTCCTCGCCCTTGCCGATCTCGCCGCCGTCGCTGGTGATCTTCAGCGTGTCGCCGCTGGTCTCCAGATGCGCCACGGGATTCTGGTCCTTCTGGCGGCAGACCAGCAGCACGCGCCCCAGCGCGTCGGTCAGCTCCTCGCGGCCGACGTGCACCTTGCTCTCCACATCCTTGGGGATCACGCGCTCGTAGTCCGGGAACTTGACGTCCAGTAGCGCCGTGGCCACCAGCAGGTTGCTGAAGCGGAAAAACACCTGGTTGGACATGTGGAACAGCTCGGCGGCGCTGTCCTCGTCATCGGGCAGCATGCGCTCCAGCTCATCGGCGGCGCGCGCGGGCAGCAGCAGGTCCTTTTCGAAGTCGCCGAGGCTCAGGCCGTCGTTGCTCTTCAGCGCCAGGCGGTGGCCGTCGGTGGCGACGATGTCGAGGCGGCCGTGCTTGAAGGAGAACAGCACGCCGTTGGTGTAGTGCACCGCGCCGGTGCTGCTGTCCTTGATCGCCGAGAACACCGTCTGGCTCAGTGCGCGCTTGAGCAGGCTGGCGGGCACGGCCAGCAGGCGGTGCCCGCTGAAGTCCGGCAGCTCGGGGAAGTTCTCGTCGCCCATCACCGTCAGGTCGTAGGTCGAACGGCCGACGCTGATGTGCAGCTGGTTGCCGTGCAGCGCCAGTTCGATTTCCTTCTTCGGCAGGCGGTTGACCAGGTCGGACAGCAGGCGCGCCGGCGCCAGCGTGCGTCCGGCGGTCGCGCCGGCGATGGCCACGGCTCGGCGGATGGTGAAGTCGCCGTCCGTCGCTGTGACGGTGAGGCTGTCTGCCTCCACGACCAGCCGTACATGGTTCAGCACGGGATTGATATTGCGCGTGGCCACGGCCTTGCCTACCGAGGAAAGCACTGCCGACAGCAACTCCTGGCTTATCACCAACCGCATAGCGGACCCCTCTTTCTTGTACAATGCCCCATCTGCCCCGTAAGATGGCGATTATAGCACCGCCTCGCCAAAGCGCGAGCCGCTATACTGTCACGCCCACGTTGCAGACCAAGTCATTCCATCATCGCTCAGCATGCCGCTCACTGGTGAGCAAACCGGCGCTGCGGCCGATAACACCCTTAACTTGTGCACGTGGAAACATGTGGACAAGCGCTGATAGCCATGCACGCCGCTGCTCACGGCTGCGCGCCTGCGCACATGCAACCTGCCGCGCTTCGGCAAGGCCAGGCTGCCGGCCGGCTTGTGCACTTTACTGCCCGCAGGTGATTCACAGCCATTACTGGGTATAATCCTAGTCCCCATCAGGGCTCAGCACTGACTGTGCACATTATCAGAAGGACTCTTAAGACTACCTAGAATGAGTATGAAAGAAGTGAGAAGCAAGCCGAAGACGTTGCCGAAGGTTGAACTGCACATCTTCGATGAAGTGAGACTCGACCTGGAGATCGCCGAGTTCCTGCGCCTGGCCGACGAGCACATGGGCGTGATCGGCTATACGGAGCATGGCCTGCGCCATGCCCTGCGCGTCGCCAACTGGGCGGGTATGGTGCTCGATCAGCTGGGGCGGCCGCAGGAAGAGGCAGAGCTCGCGCGCGCCTCGGGCTACCTGCACGACATCGGCAACTTCATCTGCCGCTCGAACCACGGCCAGGCGGCGGCGGCGATCCTGTACTCGATACTCAAGCCGTTCCCACTGACCGACCGCCAGCTGGGGCTGCTGCTCTCGGCGGTGGGCAACCATGAAGAGCAGTACGGGCAGGTGTACAACAACATCTGCGCGGCGGTGATGATCGCCGACAAGTCCGACGTGCACCGCAGCCGCGTGCGGCACTACGATCCGAAGAAAGGCGACATCCACGACAACGTGAACTACGCGGTCACCGAATCCAAGCTCTCGGTGCTGCGCGAGGAGCGCGAGATCCGCCTGGAGTTGACAATCGACCCGGCGATCGCCTCGGTGATGGACTACTTCGAGATTTTCATCGACCGTATGGTGATGTGCCGTAAAGCCTCTACGTTCCTGGGCTGCAGCTTCTCCATCATCGCTAACCGCACCAAGCTGAGCTAGCAGGCGCGGTAGCTGCGGGCCTTTAGCCCGCAGACACTGTCCGCGGCCTGAAAGGCCGCGGCTACCCCAGTGAATCATATCTACAGGCACGGCGGCCTGCAGCACCAGTAAGGGCCACGGGCGATGGCGCCCGTGCCACCAGATCAGTTCAGGCGCTCGATGTTCGGCTTGAGGTCCAGCTTGTTAAGGTAGACCTCGATCGTCTCCGGGCTGACGATGTCGCCGCGCTGGCGGATCAGCGCCACGATGCAGCCCTCGAGCACGTTCATGCCGAAGCTGCGGCCGTCGAGCACCGGCGTCGTCGTGATCAGGTACGAGCAGCCACGCCCGCGCAGCAGCTCGCGGTCTTCCGCGGTGGTCGTGTTGGTGAGAATCACCTTGCCGTCCAGCCGCGGCGGCAGGTTGCGGCGGATGTAGTGGAAGTCGCCGCAGATCCAGTCCGCCCAGAGGAAGTACTCCGTGTGCTTGGGCTTGTGCACCTTCTGCTTCTCGCCCGTCGGATACAGCATCGAGAACGGCAGCTGCGTGATGATCGGGGCGACGACGCGCGCCAGCCGCTCCACGCCGCGCAGCGTGCGCAGCGGGATGGGGATGCCGAGCGCGTAGAGCAGATCGCCGAAGACGATCTCCTTGGCATGGGCGGCCAGCGTCTCCGCCATCCCCCAGCGGTCGACGCTGGAGACCAGCAGCACCCTGGCGCCCTTCAGCGGCGGGCCTTCGAAGTCGGTGGCCAGCGACTCCACCACGCGGCGCTCTAGCGTCAGCTTCAGTCCGCTGCCATCGACGATCGGCGTCACCTTGGCGGCGCTGGCCAGCTTCTTGGCGTCGCGGATGATGTACTTGCGCTTGCCGGCGCAGAGGTAGAGGTCGATGCCGCCCAGCCCGATGGCGTCTACCTGGCCGTCGAGGCTGGCGATCAGCGCGATGGCTTTCTTCATGTCGCCATCGGTGCCCTGGCGGGACAACTCGACCTGCTGATCCAGGAAGGTGGCACGGGTTGTCTTGTCCCGCGAACTAGAGCCGAGGGAGACTGATACCACCTTGAGCATGTCGTGATTATACAGCGGGTTCGGCGAATTTTTACTGAGACTCAGTCGCCGGGGAAGTCCGTGGTCCGGAGTAGGGCGCGATGTAAATCGCGCCGTTTTTCCACCTTATGCTGATTCCGGCACGCCCATCAAAGACGGCGCGCATTACTGCGCGCCCTGCGCCGACGGCGCGATTTACATCGCGCCCTACTTGCGGTCAAACGGCAGGTAGGGGATCAGGTCGACGGCCAGGCTTTTGAGCGTCTGGTGCTGCAGCCAGACGCGGCCCGGGCCGGTCAGCGTGGCCAGCGCGATCCCTTCGCCGCTGAGCAGCACGTTCTTTAAGCTCTGCACCTGGATGTCGTACTTCACGCTTTCCTCGAAGGCCGCGATGTGGCCGCTGTCGACGCGGATCAACTGCCCCGGGGCGAGATCGAGGATCGTCAGCTCGCCATCCACTTCGAGGAAGAAGGTGCCGGGGCCGGTGATGCGCTGCAGGATGAAGCCCTCGCCGCCCAAAAAGCCCGCGCCGAGCTTCTTGGTGAACTCGACCTTCAGCGTACACGAGTCCTGCGCGCAGAGGAAGGCCCCGCGCTGGCCGATCAGGCTCTGGCCGGCGGCCAGCCGCACGTCGATGATCTTGCCGGGGAAGCTGGAGGCGAAGGAGACGCGCCCCGGCCCGCCCTGCGCGGTGAAGAAGTTGAGGAACAGGCTCTCGCCGGCCACGGCGCGGCTCAGCGCCCCGAGGATCGCGCTGCCCAGACCCTTGCCCTGGTCCGGCGCGGCGGTGTCCATCTGGATGTTGGAGTCCATCCAGATCATGCCGCCGGTCTCGGAATACACGCGCTGGCCCTGCTCCAGGTGGATCTCGGTGACCTGGTGGATAGTGCCCTTGATCTCGTACTTCAGCTCCGATGCCTGAACTGCGCTCATGGTTATGCTCCTTGGGTGGTCGTGATCTGGAGCAGATTGTAACGCAGAAGAAGTAGGCAGTAGGGAGTAGGCAGCAGGCAGCAGGCAGTGAAGAGGGGGCCAGTGGTCAGCAGGAGAGAATGCAGTTGTCAGTAGTCAGTAGTCAGCAAGAGAGCCGTCAGTAAGAGAGCAGTCAGCAAGAAATGGAACAGTGGCGGCGGCAGCATGCCGCCGTCCGGACAGCGCTGGCCAGCTAAGACGGCGGCACGGCGGCCGCCGCTACCCCGGTCTTTTCTCTCCACTGTCTACTGCATACTGTCTACTGCATACTTCCCCGCGCGGGTATACTAACGGCAGATGGCAGTGGGGCAGCGATGGGCACCAGTGCGGTATGGGAAGAAGCGCGGACGCGCGGCGGTACTTCGCGCCGCACTGCGTCTGGCAATTGCGCTGTCGATAGCCCTGACATTGCTGTTGAGCCTGGTAGCGTGTAGCGGCGGCTCAAGCCTGCCAGATACAACGCAGGCGCCGGGCTTCGACCTTGACTCCGCCACGCTGGCGCTCGCCCGGCTCAACCACTACCGCACGCTGGCCAGCGTACCCAAGGTGCAGCTCGACTACGACCTCAGCCGCGACTGCCAGAAGCACGCCAACTACTTGAAGATCAACAGCGTTGACCTGCGCGTCGTCGGTCTTCAGGCGCACACCGAGGATCCGCACGCCGTGGGCTACAGCGCCGCGGGCGCGGAGGCCGGCGGGAGCAGCGTGATCTATCAGGGCGTGACGGCGCCCGAGGCCGTGGACAACTGGATGTGCACGCTGTACCACCGGCTGGGCCTGCTCGACCCGAACCTGCTGTACGTCGGCTTCGGCTCGGGGGGCGGCTACCAGGTGATGGACGTGGTGCGCGGGCGCGTCGGCCTGCCCTACGCCGTCTCGGGCGAGGCGCTCTGTCCGCCGCCCGGCATGCCGGATACGCCGCGGGAGTACAAGGTGGAGATCCCGCACCCCATCCCCGGCGACGAAGTGCTAGGCGTGCCGATCACGGTGGAGTTCTTCGGCGCCGTCGGCGACAACATTTTGAATGTACAGACGCAGCTCACCGACCTCGCCGCGGACCAGGCCGTGCCGTGCTACGTGCAGTGGCCGGGCGAGCCGTTCCTGCGCGAGTGGGACCTCGACCGGCTGATCGCGATCATCCCTAAGCAGCCGCTGGCCGGCGGGCGGATGTACCGCGTCACAGTCCAGGCCTGGGTTGACGGCACGCCCTGGCGCGCGGAGTGGGACTTCACCACGCGCTAGCCGCGCAAGCGGCGACAGCAGCGCGCTAGCGGGCTCAGCAGGCATACGCATTCTCTGTGTGGCTGGTACAATAATAAGGTCGCATCAGGGAGGTACTATGCGCACGTACAGGATTCTCGCCTGCGGGGTGCTGGCTCTCGCCGTTGCTGCGCTAATAGTAGCAAAGGTAGTACACCCGTTCCCCTTGTTCCGGCGATGCGCCAAACACTTCGTAATAAGTGCAAGCCAGACGATGGGAGACGTCAGTCAGCACGAATGGGTACTCGCCGAAATTATCAAAGAACACGCCGTTGATGTCAGCCACCCGAGCGGGGAGGCTCCAAGTCCTCCCTAACAGATCATTCGCTGCAATCATCCTCAAGGAGTCGTCTAGTCTGTCCTGATACATCACGTACAGGCGGCCGTCAACCACGCACGCTAGGAATTTGCCATTGCTGCGGTTGCTGAGAGTCTTTGGATCGTGCCAAGTCGATCCTGAAGCATCTATCCCCAAGCGGTAGCGCAGAGATTCAGACGTGTCATCGTAGTAGATCACGGCTGGATTGCCCCCAACGTCAAGGAGCACTGGGATACCGCCAACAGTCTCCGATTCGTCCGCAAGTTCGATTGCAGACCAAGATAGAGCTGTCACATCGGTAGCGCGCTGGTAGACGATGTCCTTACTGTTAGTCCAGCTTGCTATCGCGGGAAGCCCCTGAATTGTCGTGATTACATTCTTGTCGCTGATGTAGGTTGCGCCGTGCATGTAAGGCGCAGGCCATGAATTTCCACTACTGTTAGTAGCTCTCAAGAATCCCCCCGGCTGATTTAAATAGTCAAGTCCAATGAACGCAGGATAGCCCTCGACGTTCAATAGACTTTCAGAAGCACTTAGCCTTATTCCTTCTACAACAACTCCTCCTTCAAGTCGATAGTGGTTGAACTGGACTGGATTACCCCAGATTCCGCCGTGGTCATCAGAAGCTCTCAAGAAGACCTCGTAGACATCGCAGGTAATGGGCGACTCTCCAATCCAGTAAACGGAACTGAACGCTGGGTTGCCGTTGATTATAGCTGCATCTGCGGGACCAGAATTATAGACGATCACTGGCGTCTGCCAACTATCGCCTAGCTGGGTAAACGCTCGAGTGAATGCTGCACCGTACCAACTCATAGTTGCAGGATCACGCGCGTCAAGCACCTTAGCGTAGAGCAAGGCAGGAGAACCTGCAACATCTAGCATCTTGGGATGAGACGGTATCCCGAACTGGCTATTGCTGTCCATTGCTTCATCCACAACGTTCATATGCCATGTTGCGCCGACGTACAATGGCGCGGCAGTCTTGCTCGCCGTGGCGGTCAGGCCGTCGTTGTCGGTGACGCGCACGCCGACCGTGTAGTCTCCGCCCTCGTAGTAGTAGAAGTCCTGCAGCGGCCCGCCCGTCGCGCTGCCCGCCGCGCCGCCGTCGTACTCATACACGCCGTCGCCGTCGAAGTCCCACTCGTATTTCAAGATCCTGCCGTCGACATCGCTGCTTTTGCTGGCGTCCCACAGCAGATGCTTGTAGATCCCCGGCACGGTGCTGAAGGTGAGCTTCGCCAGCGGTGGGATCTTGACGATCACCTGCGTGAAGTCTGTCGCCGTTGCACCATCGTCATCGGTCACGCGCAGCGTGGGGAAGTAGTCGCCTGGTTTTTCGTAGGTGTGCTGCGCCGTCGGTGTCGTGCCGGTGTCCTCCCACAGCTCGCCGTTGAGCGGCCCGTCGTAGTCCCACTCGTACTTCACGATGCTGCCGTCGTCGTCGTAGCTCGCCTGCGCGTTGAACTGCACGGTAAGTGGCTGCCCGCCGGTGGACGGGTCGGCGGCGATGGCGGCAATCGGCGGCAGGTTCGCGCCCTGGCCCGCCACGAGGTTGCTCGGCGTACCATCTTCGGTTCCGTCGTAGGGCCGCACCCAGTAGAACGCGCCGGAGGGCGGATTGGTGAGCGCAAAGCTGAACTGCCTGCGCCCCGCCGCGGCTGCGCCCGTGGCCTGCGCCATGGCGAGCGCGCCGATGCTCTGCGCGCCGCCGCCGTTGGCCGCCGTCGGCGTGAGCGGGTAATCCGCGCTGTCGAAGCTGCGGTAGACGTTGTAGCCCTCAACGCGGCGGCCGAAGTTCGCGCCCAGCGGCGTGACGTCGGTGATGCCGATCACGCCGTTGGCGTCGCCGTCCACCACCGCGCCGACGCTGTCCCAGGGGAAGGGCTGGCCCGCGCCGGCGGGGCTGACCTCGCCGAAGTGCAGGCCCAAGGGCGTCAGGTCGCCGATGCCCACCTCGCCGTCCTGGTTGTAGTCACCGGGACAGACGTAGCCCCAGGCCAGCGTGTCCTCCACCTCGCCGTGTACCAGCTTCGCCGCCGCGGCTATGCCACTGGGCGGCGTGGAGACTTGGTGGGGCAAGCCTCCGTGCTTGCCAGCATTGTCCGCAAGCAGGGACGCTTGCGCCACCGGCCTGGCGGCCAGCACCCGCGCCAGCTCGGCCTTGAGCTGCGCCCAGGTTGCCGCGTCCACGCCACGGGGCACTGCCGCCGCGTCGAGCTGCGCCTGCACGCCGGCGTCGTTGCGCGGCTGGTCCAGGCTGGAAGTCGTCCCGGAGCTGCATGCCGCCAGCAGCAGCGCGGCAGCAGCTGGAAGAATCCAAAGTAGCATCTTGCCCGCACCCATCGCCACTTCCTCCTACATCCACCAATACCGGCGCTCGCACAAAGCGCCACCCTCCCGCCAGAGTATAACGCGCAAACGGCAAGCCTGCAGGCAACGCAACTCGCAGGCGGCGGCGCGGGCTTAGAGTAAAGTGTTGATGCGGTCCGGCGGGATTTCACGCGGCGGCCGGGGCAATCCTTATTTGTATTTGCCATCGCGTGTTAGAACTGCTACAATGACACTTCCGACAGTAGCGTAATTCAATGTCCGGAGCGATGCTATGCGCTGTCTTTTGGTTGGGTTGATGATGAACTTGCTGGTATGGGGTCTGGCGATGGCCCAGGACATGCCGGCGGACGAGAGTAAAGAAGGGGCTGAACAGGCGGCACCGGTGGCGGAACAGGGCGCGGTGGGCAAGAGCGAAGTGACGGGGATCCCGCTCTACGAAGGCCCGCAGTATGAGACGCTCGACAGCCAGAAGGCTGACGTCACGCTGGTTCCTCCGCAGTTCCACTCCTTCCAGCAGTTGCCGGTGAGCCAGGTAGGCTACAGCCCGCTGACGCTGGCGGACTTCCGCTTCCCGGTGCCCGAGCGCACGATGAAGGCGTTCAACATCGAACGGCTGGAATACCCGCAGCATTCCAAGCTGGTATGGCATGACGAATGCCGCGGCTACACGGTGACGGCGTTCTTCTTCACGCGCGACATGGTGCGTGACCATATCCAGGGCCTCATCGACGAGTACTACATCTGCGATGCCGCGATTGTGCAGCAGGTGATTGACTACTACGCCGAGGTCACGCCGCAGTGCGGCGAGGCGATCAGCTGGGTCTGGTTCGCCGTCGACAAGAAGGGCAACCACTACGCCGACCGCCTGGAGAACCCGTACTTCAGCAAGTACCTCTACAACTTCGAGGATAAGTTCTACCTCGAGTTCGGCCTGCCCAAGGTGCAGCAGAAGGTCGACGCCGAGATGCATGAGTTCCTGTATCAGTACCGCGACCGCGGCCGTTTCGGCTGCAGCCCGGAGCTGGTGCAGCGCAGCTGCACGTGCGACAAGTGCGCCGCTAAGGCCAAGTGCGACAAGCCCGAGTGCCAGAGCTGCAAGGTGGACAAGGACGCCGCGCCCGTGGCCTGCAACAACTGCCCGACCAGCAACTGCAAGGAAGGCGGCGAGTGCCCGGAGAAGGGCTGCAAGGCCTACGACGAAGGGCTGTACTGCACGGACTACGACTACCACGGCTTCGACATGAACATGAACGCGCACTACCTGTACTATCCGCGCAAGGTCGTCATCGAGGACATCACCTATGACCCGCTGGCGCAGGCCTATCGCTGGAAGTTCGCGTGGCGCTTCAATGACTGCGAGGTCGACTGGCTGAAGCAGATGTGCCAGTACGGCGAGAACTTCCAGATCGCGCTGGTGCTCTCCGACCCGCTGTGGTACGGCTATGCACCGGTATCCAACGAGCTGAAGCGCGACATCCTGGCAAGCGTCGACCCCGGCACCTGGGGCAACGTCTGGCCGGCGGGCAACGTGCCTTACGACATGACCTGCTGCAAGTGCCAGCTGCCGACCTGCGATGGCAACTGCACGCCGCAGGTGCCCGTGGGCTGGGGCTACGTCGAGCCGACGCCGGCGCCCGAGCCGGTGATAGAGATGCCGGCGCCCGAGCCCGAGCCGGAGAAGCCCTACTTCCCGCCCGATGAAGAGAAAGAAGAAGTGATCAAGACGCCCGGCAAGGGCTAGTTAAGCTGCACGCGCCAGCGGCGCGTACAAACTTGGCATCGCTAACGGCCGTCCCCCCGGGGCGGCCGTTTTGTTCACACCCGCGTCGCCGCGCCGCGCCTGAGCCGCTGCCTTGACGCGGCCGGGATGGTACTGCCGGCGGTGCCGACGCCGTGCCCTGGCTAGTAGAGGCGGCG
>Ga0315287_10002453_pt1 | contig 17599 bp, 10 predicted proteins | sample YL17G11_0_MG_FD_205037 | JGI IMG/M metagenome (GOLD analysis project Ga0315287, IMG submission 205037) | Sediment microbial communities from Yellowstone Lake, YNP, Wyoming, USA - YL17G11_0 | ecosystem: Environmental > Aquatic > Freshwater > Lake > Sediment | place: USA: Wyoming | collected...
CAACTCGTACAACGCGACGTTTGGCGAGGCCGGCTGGGGCGCGCGCGCGCAGGCGGTGCTCGGCACGGTGCGCGGCAAGGATTTTCGCCACGAGAAAACAAAAAAGAAGCGCGGCTCGTACAGGGGCTGACTTATCGACTCGGGCGCGGTCGCGTCGTACAAATTCGACTCGGAGTGAGGGGCGAAAGAGGGGAGAGGGGCGTTTGCTTTGGCGGTCTCAGCACGGAAAAAAAAAACGCGGAACACCCCGCCCTCCTTCCCTCCCCTCTCGCGTCCACCCACACCACCCCTCAAAGCTTGGCCAGCCGGTCCCGCATGCCCGCCACCTCCTCCCGCAGGCGGGCCGCGGTCGCCGAGTCGGCGTGCGCGTCGGCGTCGGCGACCCAGCGGCCTGCGGCCGCGAGCAGCGCGTGGCGGACGAGCGTAAAGTGGGCGATCACGGCATCCGCAAACCCGGCGGGCGGCGCGTCCAGGACGCCGTTGATGGCGAAACGGACGACGTGGGTGGCGAGGCGCGCGTTGTAGCGGGCCGACGCGGCGTCGCCCTCTTTCGTGCCGCGCACCGCCTCGACGCCGGGCTCGTTGAAGTAGGGGTCGCCGACCAGGATCATGCCTTGAATCGACACCAGGACGCGCCACAGGTTCGCCGTCTCGGCGTCCCACTTTTCCGACGCGTGCGACCCGTGCCACGTGCCGAGCAGGGAGAGGCAGACCTTGCCGTCCGCGTACAGGTTCGGGTTGAACCGGGCCCGCCCCCCCCCCGTCGTGTCGAGCATAAGCAGCGGGGGGACGTCGGGGTAGGCGGGGGGGAAGAGGGCGTCGAAGACGAAGCACGCGCCAAAGTAGGGGGTGCCTTCGGGGCCCGTGACGAGCGCGCGCAGCCGGTCGCCGCGGTCGGGGTCGGCGCGGATCAAGATTGAGGCGGCCGGGGACAGCGGCAGGCCGCCGGGCGCGGCGAGCTCGCGCAGCTCGCGCGCGACGCGTTTGACCGCCTTGCGCGACGGCGGGCCGCCGCCCGCCGCCGCGAACGCGCGCGTGAACGCGCCGGGCGCGGTCGAGTCCCACTCTTCAAAGGCCAGAGGGGACAGGGCGGCTTTGTAGGCGGCGTCCAGGTCGGGGACGGGGGGGGTGGGGAGGGAGAGGTCGAGCGACGCGGCGGCCGGCGCGGCAGCCGCCGCGCCGCCCCTGCCACCGCCTTGCTTGCGCTCCAGCACGTCCGCACTGAGGGCCTCCAGCCGCTGCCCCAGGCCGTAGTCGACGGCGCCGACGGCCGCGGCCGCGGCGGCAAACGCGGCCGCGTCGAAATCCGCCTCGCCCGCGAGCGCGGTCGCCAGCGCGGGCGACCGCGCAGCCAGCCCGGTGACGATCTCGGCGACCGACGCGAGTAGCCGCGGCGGGTCGTACCGAAACCGTTCGGGGCGGGCGAGCTTCACCACATCCGCCCCGGCCGGCCCCGCGACCGCGTTGACCGCCGCCGCCGCCGCGTACCCCACCTTGGCCGCCAGGTGCGGCGCGTCCATCGCAGCGGCGATGGACGGGGTCGCGGAGATGCGGGCCAGGACGGACAGGCAGGAGATGGCCATCGACATGAACGAGCGCGTGACATGGCCCTCGTGCGCGAGGTAGGCCTCCTTGTCGTGGCGCGCGCGGGCGTCGAGCGCCGCCCACGCCACGGCGTCCTCTTGTTGAGCCTCGACGTCGCGGATGGCTTTGAGGCGGGTGAGGCAGTCCTCTAAGAGGTAGATCAGGGAGTTGAGCACCGACTCGAGGTAGAGGCCAAACTCGGACGACGCCAGGCCTCCGTCGCCGTCGCCGGCGGCGGCCGCAGCCGCCGCCAGCGCGGCCGTGGACGCCAGGCACGCGCCGTCGTTCCAGAGCTCCATGAGGAGGGAGTCGACTTGGGACCGGAACCCGAATTTGTCAAACCGGTCCCGGTCCACGTCCAGCCCCACCACGACGTCCGCCCCGGCGTGCGCGCGCATGAGGGCGGGGACGAGGGCGGAGCCGGGGGCGCCGCCGGCGGCGAGGACGGTGGCGACGAGCGCGCGCTCGCCGGGGGAAAGCGCCGCCGGGCCGAGCGGCCCCCCAAGGGCCCGCCGGCGGGGGTCGAGCGAGGGCGCGAGGGCGGCCTGGAGAAAGTCGACGGCGGCGGCGGCGGCCAGGGGGCCGAGGGCGCGGGGGGCGCGCAGGAGGGCGGCCAGGGCCGCCACCCCCGCCGACACGTTGCACGCGCCAACGAGGTCGGCGCCGCCCAGGCGCACGACGGACGCGAGAACGCCGCACGCGTCGCGCAGGGCGTGGGCGGGGACGGGGGTCAGAGAGGCGGGGCCGCCCGTCTCGAGGAGGCGCCCCAGCCACACCAGGGTCAGCACCGCAAACCGGCACGCGTCGGACGCGAGGTGGGGGTCGGTCAGGGCGGCGGTGCCCGAGTCGCGGAAGAGGGCCTCCTCGAGGGATGGCGGGGGGCGCGGCCCGGAGGGGCCGCCCGCCGCCGCTGCAGCGCTGCGCGCCAGGCGGTCCCACCCTTCCAGAAACCGGTTGACGGCAGGCATGAAGCCGACGTGGAGGAAGCGTTGGGCGAGGAAGAAGCAGTCGGCCACGAAGTGGGGGGCGGCCGCCGGGTCAGGGGCCAAAAAGGGGCGCACCGCGGCCGCCTTGGCGCCGCCCTCGTCGCCCTCGTCCCCGTCCAGCATGTTGCCGTCCAGGCGGGGCTCTCGAGCGGCGCCGGGCAGGCGGAAGGGGCCCGCGTCGGCATAGTAAGAGGGGTCGAACCGCGAAAACCACTTCTCGTCCGGCTCGAGAAAGGGGCGGCAGAGGCGCAGGGCGAGGCCGGTGGCGCCGAGCGCGAACGCGTCGGAGGCGGAGGCGAGGGTGGCGGCGGCGTCGAGGGCGCCCTTGTCGCCGCGCGACGCGCGGGAACCGCACGCCGACGCCGCAGCGGCCAGCCAGGCGACGAGCGCCTCCCGGGGCGCGGCCGGATGCTCGATCGCCGCCTTGCAGCGGGCGACGCGGTCGGCGACGCCGAGGGCGGCCGAGGCCGCGGAATCGCACGTCGCGGCGAGCGACCGCGCGGCGGCCTGGGCTTCCCCGTACCGCTCCGGGTACCCTTTCATGCCTTCAAACACGGCCCGGGCAGGCGTGACAGTTTTCCGGGTGGCCAGGGTGGCGACAGCGTCGGGCACGGGGGAGACGCGGAGGAGGGGGGCGAGCGCCGCCGCCGCCTCAAACCCCGCCCCGTGCTTCCCCGGCGCGGCCGCCGCTTCCGCCGCCAGCGTGGCTGCCAGGCAGCGCGCGAGCGGCGGCGGCGCGGTGAGGGCGTCGAGGGGGGCGAGGCGGGCGGCCCACGCGGTCGGCAGGTCTGCCAGGCTCGCGCGCGCCACCCCCGCGAACGCCGCCGCCTGGGCCGCCGCCCACCCGGCCGCGGCTTGGGGCGGGCCGCCGGCGTCGATGGCAGCGGCGAAGAACGCGGGCGGGAGGGTGCCGGCGGACGCAGCGGCGGCGAGCGCGTCGGCGACTGCGCCCGACTCGAAGAAGAGGTCGCCGCCGCGCCCGGCGTCGGCGGCGAGGGCGGTGTTGAGCGCTCGGGCAGCCGCCGCCGCAATCGCGCCCCCGAGCGAGGTGCCAGCGGCGGCGGCGCGCGAAAACACGCCGGCGAGCGCGGCCGGGGTCCCCACCCCGCGCACCCGCGCGGGCGCCGTCGCGGCCGCCACCGCGGCGTCGAGCGCGGGCGCGGCCAGGGCGTCGCCGGAGATGCCGACTGCGATGGATCCAGGGGGGGGGGAGGCGGGGTCGCCGAAGAAGTGAGCCGGCGCGCCGAGCGCGGCGCCGAGTGCTGCAGCCGCCGCGCCGCGGTCGGCGACCGGGACAGGCGGCGGCGCCGCCGCCGCAGGCGGGAGCCAGTCGTGGGTCAGCGCGTGCACCCAGGCGGGGGGAGGGGGGAGCGGGGCGGCGGGAGGAGGGGGCGGCGGCGCCGCCCGCGCGCGCGAACCCCCGGCCAGCCCCGCCAGCGCGGCCGCCAGCGCGGCCGCCGACACGCCGCCCACCGCCTGAGGAGCAGGAGCAGCCTGGGCTTGCGCTTGGCCAAAGGCGGCCGCGAGGGCGGCCGCGAGGGCGGCGGGGTCGAGCCCCGCCGCGGGCGCGGGCGCCGCGAGCGACATTGGGGCGGGCGGCGCGGGCTCGTCGCCGCGACCCGCGGCCGAGCCTTCCGCCTGCGCGGTCTGTGGGATTGGGGGAGGAGGGTGGGGGGGCGGGCGTTGGGGGGCAGAGGGAGGGCGGATTCGATGGGTCGCGCCGCCAGCGCCGACCGGCACCCGGGCCTCTGCCGCCGCAGCAACAGGTGCAGAGCAATGATGGCGTCATCCTGGCCCGCGGGCGAGGGGTCTCGCTCCTCCTCCGACCCCCCCCCCGATCCCACACCTCGAGTGACGCCGCCACCGCCTGCGCCATGAGCGCGTCCTCATCGTCCTCGCTGCCGGCGCCGGACATGGGGTCGTCGTCGGGGGGGCCGGCCATGGCGCTCCAGGGGCGCGCTGTGTGGCGGCGCGCAGGCAAGCGCGCGGCCACTCTCGTCCCCGCGTGGCCTCCCGCGCCCCTCCTCTCCCGCTTCCGCCGGCGCCCGGGCCGAGCGAGCCGCGATGGGCGCCCAGTCGCGCCGGCCGGGCGAGAAAAACATCTGGGCCGAGGTGCTGCGGGAGAGGGAATGGGAGAGCGGGGCGGTGGCCGTGGGTCTAGCCTCTGCTCCTGCACGGCGTGCGAGGCGGCGGGACGCGCGGCGCCGCGCGCCGCCAGCGCGCCCGCGCGCGGACAGCGCGCGGCCGGCGCCGGGCGCCTCCGCCGCCCGCGCCGCCCACGCCGCCCGCCCTGAATTGAACTATCGCACGCCAACCCACGGGCGGGAGCGCGGGCGAGCCCATGCCGACCCCCAACCCGCCCCGCCCTCTTTCACAGCTCTTCCTCATCGGCGCCTCCCTGCTCGGCTCCGCCCTCCTCATGAAGTGGACGGTCGGCCTCATGGACCCTAACGCCGGCTCCAAGAAAGCGGCCAAGGTCAAGAAAAAGGAGATAGCGCGCAAACTGGGGCGCGCGACGATCGACACAAACTCGTACGAAGACGTCGTCGCGCTCGACGTCGTCAACGCCGACGCCATCGACGTCTCCCTGGACGACGTGGGCGGCCTGCAGGGTGTCAAAGACGCGCTGCACGCCAAGGTGATCGCGCCGCTGCGCGAGCCGGCCCTTTTCTCGACGTCCCTGCTCCGCCAGGCGCGCGGGGTGTTGCTCTACGGGCCGCCGGGCACGGGCAAAACGATGCTGGCCAAGGCGCTGGCCAAAGAGTCGGGCGCGTGCTTCATCAACGTGCGGGCGAGCACGCTCCAGTCGAAATGGTTTGGCGACACGAACAAACTCGTCACCGCCGTCTTCACCCTCGCCCACAAACTGCAGCCGTCCATCATCTGGATCGACGAGGTTGACGCGTTGCTTGGGCGGCGGCGGGACATGGAGCATGAAGCGGTGACCGCGATGAAGACCGAGTTTATGCAGGTGGGGTCGAGGGCGAGGGTCGCAGGGTGGAGAGTTTGGGTGTGTGCGTCCCGGCCCACGACCCTCCCTCGTCTCGCCCTTTAGCTCTGGGACGGGTTCCTGACCGACGCCCGGTCCAACGTCATGGTCCTGGCGGCGACGAACCGCCCCGCAGACTTGGACGAAGCCGTCCTCCGCCGGTTTGCCGTCCAGTGCGAAGTCCCCCTCCCCGACGCCGTCTGCCGGGAGGCCATCCTGCGCCTCACCCTGGCCCGCCACGTGGGCGAGGCGGGGGCGGACGCGGTGGAACGCGTGCTGCGCGACAACCGCGCGCCTGCGGGGCTCGCCGGCTCGGGCGAGCGCCCGCTCGAGCACATCGCCCGCCTCACATCCGGTTTCTCGGGGTCCGACCTGTTTGAGCTGTGCGCGGCGGCCGCGGGGCGGCCGGTGCACGAGCACATGCGGGCGGCGCAGGGTGGCAGGGGGGGGGGGCGCGGCCGCGCCCGGGTCGGGCGCGACACGTTCGTCGACGCCTCGGAAGGCCCGCGCAAGCTGGAGCTTACAGATTTCACGGAAGTGCTCAAAACGATGAAGCCGTCGGGCGTGCAGGCGCACGCGTACCGCGCGCCGCGGCGGTAGATCGAGAGCAGAGAAAGGGGGGAGGTTGGATGGGGACAGCACTGAACCCCGAGGCACGCCGCAGCGCATGCAACGATCGCGAGGCGTCGCCAGTCACACTGGGGGCGCGGGAGCCGGCCCCAGGGCGGCCCAGCCGCGGCGCGCGCGGCGGCCGCGCGCGCCGTGCCCCCCAGCCACACGCCCTCTGTCTCCCACTCTCTCTCTCTACTCCTTCTTGATGATCAATGGCCCCACGTTGTCCCCCGTCGCCGCGTTGTGCTTGACGTGCGCCGCATCGCACAGGGGGAATGTGCCGGACCGCCAGCAGCGGCAGTAGACGGCGGGCTTGTCGCCCAGGTCGGCGGCAAGGACGGTGGTGACGACCTGGGAGGGAGGAGGAAGAGGACGAGGCGGGATTGGGCGCGTGGCCGCACGGCGGCGCCGGGGGCGGCCTGCGCGCCGCGCCGCCCCTCCACCACCCGCATTTCGCCTCCAGCACGATGCCTGCCCACCTTGGGCGACGCTTTGTCGACGGAGGGGTTGATCGCGCCCGCGGCAGCGCGGGCAGCCACCGACAGGCGGCGGGCGCGCGGCGTGGGGCGGGCGGAGCGCAGGGACAGGGAGGCCTGCATGGTGGAGTAGGAGGTGGGGAGAGAGGGGCGACGAAGGGCGCGGTGTGCGACATGGCTCCAGCTGCGGCTCTCTCTCTCTCCCCCTACTCCCGCGCCAAAGCAGTGCGGAGTGACACAAGTGCGCCCCGGCGCCGCCCCAGTGTGTGCGTTAATGCGTCGCGGCGGGCGGAGTGGTGGGCGGGGGCGCGCGAGCGGGAAAGGGCGCGCGCCCGCCCCCACCACCCCTCCCTCTCTCTCTCCTCCGTCAGTCCACGCCCAACCCTTCCTCATCCAGCAAATCCCCGTCCATATAGTCCTCCTCGTTGAACTCGCCGTCGGCCGCGGCCGCCTTGCGCGCGGTGGCGGCCGCGTCGCCGCCGGGGCGCTCGCGAGCGGCGGCGACGACGCGCTTGACCTCGTCGACGCTCTGCGCCGGCACCGCCATCGCGGCCCGGGCGGCCGCGCCGCCATCCGCGAGCTCGGCCGGTAGGTTCTTGAGGAACCAGGGGTGCGCCTTGATGCCCGCGACCGTGACGCGGTGCGCGGGGTTTCCGACAAAGATGCGCGCGATGAGGTCGACGCAGTCGCGGGACAGTTGCAGGGTGGGGGGGAACGCGTACTTGACGCCCATGATGCGCTGAGGTGGGGGGGGGCGGGGGTGGGGGGGTGGGCGGGCGGGTCGAGAAGGAGAAAAGGAAAGAGAAAGAAAGACGAAAAACAGACACTCGCCTGGATCGTCTTGCGGAAGTTGCGCGGATCGGTCGGGTCCTCGAAGGGGTAAGCGCCGACGAGCATGACGTACAGGGTGACGCCGCACGACCAGACGTCGGCGACCTGGAGAGGGGAGGGGGAGAGGAGGGGAGGGGGGTGAGTGTTTTAGTTTTGTAATCCTCGAGACGCCGCCGTTCCACCCCACGCACCCCACGCCCCTCTCCACCTACCTCGCCATCGTACTGCTTGCGGGACAGGACCTCGGGCGCGATGTAGGCGGGGGTGCCAACCGTCGACTTGGGCTGGGAGTCGAAGAGGGCCGACTTGGAGTAGCCGAAATCGCAAATCTGTCGGTAGGGAGGGTGATGGGGTGGTGTGTGAGGGTGCGCGGGCGGGGCGGGAGGCAGGGTCAAGCGCGCCGCCCGCGCCGTCCCCTTCCCACCCCCAGCCCCTCCGCACCCCTTTACCTTGAGCCGCGGCGTGGGCCGCCCGTCCAGCAGCGTGTTCTCCAGCTTGAGGTCGCGGTGGCACACGCCCTCGGCGTGGCAGTACTCGACGCCGCACACGAGCTGCTGGAAAAAAAAGCGCGCCTCGTCCTCGGCGAAGCGGCCGGCGCGCACGATGCGGTCGAAGAGTTCGCCGCCTAAAAAGGGGGGGAGGGAGGGAAGGCGCGGCGGGCGTGTGGAGGGCGGGGAGAAGCACGCGGCGCGCGCGCGCGCGGAAACTGCGCCTCGACCCCAACCCCAGCCCAAACACCCCAACCTGTATCTCCACGCACCAGCCGCGTACTCCATGACGATGCCCAGGTGGGTGCCGGTCACGAAGACTTCCCGAAAGGCGATGATGTTGGGGTGCATGAGGGAGCGGTGGTTGACCAGCTCGCGCTCCACGTTGCGGTCGATCTGGGGTGGGAGAGGGAGCAGCATGGGGTCGGTTGGGGGCAAGCGGGCGGGGATTGGACGGCGCGGGGCTGCGCGGCGCTCTCCCTCGTGCGCGCGCGCTGGCCACGCCGCGCCGCTCGCCTCCGACCCGTCTCCGACCTTGTCGCCGCGCTCGATGAACTTGACGGCCACCAGCTCCCCTGACGCCGTGTCGCGCGCCAGCTTGGCGACGCCAAAGTTGCCCGACCCGATGTCGCGGATCTAGGACGAGAGGAAAGGGGGTCGGCGGGCGCCGCGGCTTGGCGCGGTTGGCCGCGCGCAGCGGGGCGCCGGGGGGCGCCGGCCGCCGCGCCCCGCCATCCCCAGTGGCCGGGCGCGTCCGTGCGACACCGGCGCGGCCAGCTTGCGGCCTGCGGCCCGGCGTGGCGCGGCCAACCGCTGGCGCCGCGAGCGGGCAATGGTGCCCGCGCGCCCTGCCGCGACGCCGAGGGAGCGCGCGCGGGTCCACCGCCGGCGCCAGGCCGTCACCCTACGCGACGGCCGTCGCTGGTGGCGACGGCAGGCGTCCCCGGCGCCGCCGCGCGGCGCGGCGCGCAGAAATGCGGCGCGCGAGCGCTGCGCCCCGTCCTTCCGCCCCTCCGCGACGCTCTCACCATCTCATACTTGGGCGACGAGTAGTCGGCCATGTTGTGGACCGCGGACGCGGGAGCGGGCCGCCGGGGGGAGGGGCGGGCAGCGCGCGCCGCGGGAGTGCCGCACAAGCCCGGCAGGCAGGCAGCAGAGGGGGGGCGGGCGGGCGCTGACCTGCTGCCTCCCGCCCGCGCATCACCATTCAATGCCGTCGATGCAGGCAGACGGTTGCAGGGCAGGCGGCCGCCGCGCGCGCCCCGTGCGCACACTCCCCAGAAACAATTGGTCACCCCAGAAGACCCCCGCCCCAGACCCTTACGCGCCCCCCAGCAGCCGGTCCACCGCGGCATGCACGTTGCCGCCCGTCGCCTGCAGCGCGGCCACGTTGGCGGACGCGTCGGGGAAGCCCATGGAGGCGAGTTGGTCAAGTTGGGCAGCATAGGCCGTCTCGGGGTCGACCACCGGCGCGGAAGCCGCTGCGGCGCCGCCGCCGCCGAGCAGGGACGCAAAGTCGGGCATGCCGGCACCGCCGCCGCCGCCGCCAAACATCGAGGCGAGGGTGGACAGGTCGGGGGCGCCGCCACCGCCGGCGCCCGCGTCGCCGAGCGCGGCCTGCAGCGCGGCCAGGTCCGGGGCGCCACCCCCACCCCCACCGCCCAACATCGCCTGCACCTGGGACGCGGCCCGCATCATCTCGGGCGACAGCGCGGCGCGCAGCGCGGCCGGGTCGGCGAGCGCGGCGCGCAGGCCCGGGTTGGCGGCCGCGGCCGCGGCGAGCTGGGGGTTGGACGCGAGCACGGCGTCCACGACGCCAGGCTGCGCGATGAAGGAGGAGAGGGCGGCGGCCGCGCCCGGTTGGGAGAGGAGCGACTCGAGGTTCGGCGGGCCGCCGCCGAGGCCGCCGCCGAGGCCCGCGCCGCCGCCGCCGCCGCCCAGGGCGGCGGCCAGCGCGGAGAGGTCCGGGGCGCCGCCACCGATACCAGCGGCCGCCGCGGCGGGCGCGGCGGGTGCCCAGGGGTTCGGCAGCGGCGCCGCGTTCGGCGCGCCGCCAGAGGGCGCCGTCGGCGCCGGCGCGCCGCCCGACCCCGCGCCCCCCGCTGTCGCGGCGTCCGCCGCCGCCGCGGTGGCCGCCGACAACGCTTCGTGCACGCGGCGCATGGCGGCAAAGCCTTCTGGGTGCGTCTCTAAAGACGCTAGCGCGAGGTCCGACGCGCGCTGCTGCTCTCGCGCCAACGCCGGGTTGGCCGCTACCGCCGCCAGGTCGCGCAGCGTCGCCGGGTCGCGCAGCGCGGCGCGGAGCTCGGGGTGCGCGTCGGAGAGCGCGCGCAGTGCGGGGTTGGAGTCGACCAACGCCGCCAGCGCGTCCGGATTGGCCAGCAGGGCTTGAAATGCGGGGTGAGATGCCATGGCGGCGGGCAGGGATTGAGGAGGGGTGGGAGCGGGGGCGGAAGGAGGGGCGCTGAGGGGTGGAGAGGGGGAGGGGGAGGGTCGGCGTGAGGCCGCCCGACGCTCGCGCAGCAATTTCACAAGCGCGAGCGATATTAGACGGCACCCTCGCATGCCGCAGCAAGGCTAACGGCGCCCGGACGGCTTCTCGGCACGCGGGCCTAGCGGGCTCCCCCCCTACCCCCCCCCCACACCCCCTCACCCGGACGTGCCGACCGCCTTGCTGACGACCATGTGCACCACGGCGCCATCGGCGATGCCTGAAGAAGGAAATGGGGGAGGGTGAGAGTCGGCGAGCTTGCCATTCAGGCCGGTCGATGCCCCCACCCCCTCCAACCTCGCTCTTGACCCACCAAGAGCCCCCAGCGCGTCGTCATCCTTCAGAATGTGCCCCTTGAACACGAGGCGCAGGCGGTCGCGCGGCGCGCCCGCGCCCGCAGCCGACGCGGCGGTCTTGAGGTCGGCCACGGTGCCGGACGCGTCGACGTCGACGGTTAGAGCGGTGGGAGACGTCACGGGCTTGACCGAGAGACGCATGTTGGGGGGGCGAAGGGCGCCGCAGAGTGGGGAGGGCGCGGCGCGGCGAGCGGCGCCACTCTGCGAGCGGCTGGACACCGCCCGCCGCGCAGGTGCGCTAGATGTGGGGCGGCGGTGGTTGGCCGGCCTTGCTCAGGGCGCCCGGGGCGCGCCGGCGCCCGGCGCGACCTGCGTGCCGGCGCCGGCGACGGCGCCGGCGCCCGCCCATCGCGCGGGCGCCGGCTGCTGCGGCCCGCTCGCCGCGGACGACGCGTGCAACGACGTTTTCTCGGGGCGCCACGAGCGGGGCGGGAGGACCCGGGCGCGAGCGCGCCGCGGGCGCGGGCGGGCGCTGACCTCCTCCCTGCGCGACCCGCAGCCCCCTCTCCAACCATGCTCTCCCCGACCGCCGCCGCCGTGTGGGCGGCCATCATCGCCGGCATCGCCACGGTCGGCTTTTGGCCGCTGGCAATCCTCGCTGCCGCGGCCATGGCTTATCGTCAGTGGCTCGAACCCAAGACGGAGACGCCCGCCCCGACCCTCAAGGGCTGGGCCGCGCACGCGGCCGACGTGGACGCCGTGCGGGCCGCGTACGCGTCCTTCCTGGCGACGCGGGCGCGCGGGGACAAAGTCGTGTTGCGGCGGTCGGCGGGCGGGCAAGCCGACTCCAACCGCACCGTCGCCGCCACCTACAAGACTGACGCGGGCGTCACGTCCGTCGACGTCTCCCGCATGTGCGGAGTCATCGCGCTCGACGCCGGCGCGCGGCTGCTGCACGTGGAGCCGGGCGCCGCGCAGGACGTCATCTCGCGCGCCGCGCTCGCCCGCGGCTGGATCCCCGCCGTCATGCCCGAGTTCCCCGGCATCACCGCCGGCGGCGCCTTTTCCGGGGGGGGGATCGAGTCGACGAGCCACCGGGCGGGGGGGGTCGCGGACGTGGTGGCGGAACTCGACATCGTCACGGGCGACGGCCGCTACCTCACCCGCGTGTCGCGCGCCCACCACCCCGACCTCTTTGCTGCCGCCGCGACCGGGTTCGGGACGGTGGGCATCATCACGCGGCTCGCCATGCGCCTGGACCCCGCGCCGGCGTACGTGGCGGTCTCGTACCTGCACCTCGCGTCGCCGCGCGCGGCGTGCGACGCGCTGGCCGCCCTCTCCGACGGCGCCGCGCCCGCCGCCGCCCCCGCCCGCGTCGCCGCCCCCGAGTTTCTGGACGGCGTCGCGCTCTCGGCCGAGTCGGCGGTGGTGGTCGTCGGCACGCCGGCCACGTCCCCGACGCCCGACGCGCCGCTCCTCTCGCTGCGCAGCTCCCGCACCGCGCCCTGGTTTTTCTGGCACCTGGCCGACGTCGGCCGGTCGACGCCCGCCATGGACTGGGGCACGTGGTCGGCAGCGTGGGCGGCGACGGTGGCGGCGCGCGGCGCGGGCGCGGTCGCGACGCTCGCGCCCGGCGACTACCCCGCGTGCGTCCGCGTCGACACCGTGCCGATCGAGGACTACCTGTTCCGGTTCGACCGGGGCGCCTTTTGGATGGCGCGCAACGGGCTCGAGATTTTCTACGGGCGCGCGGCGTGGACAGAGCCGGCCGCGGCGCCGGACCGCGCGCCCGCGCCGGGGCCGGTGCCCTCGGGCCCCCGCCCTAACCCGCCCCCGCCCCCGCCGCCGGCTCCCTCCGCCGGCCCGGCCCCCTTCATCCGGGCCAAGTACGCGTGGCTCGCCACGACGCGCCAGCTGTACCGCATGCTGCACAAGGTCGGCGACGAGACGGTCGCGCGCTGCTACGTCGTCCAAGACTTTATCATGCCCTCCCCGGCGTCCGCGGCCTCGTTGATCGAGTCGGAAACCGCGCCACCCTCCAAGCTTGGCATCTGGCCGCTGTGGCTCTGCCCCGTGCGGCACGTCGCGCTCCCCGGTGCGGGCGGCGCGGGGTACGGCTTCCCCTACACGACGTCCGCCCCGGGATGCGTTTGGATCAACGTGGGCGTGTACGGGGTGCCGCTGGAGGGCAAGCCGTTCGACCCTTCCGTGGTCAACGGGAAGCTGGAGAAGGCGGTGACCCGCCTCGGCGGCCGCAAGATGCTCTACGCCCAATCCTTTTACGCGCGCCCCAAATTCGACGCCTTATTTAACACGCGCGCGTACAACGCGGCGCGGCGGGCGTACGCTGCCGTCGTGGAAGGTGGGGCGGACTTCGCTTTCCCGGACGCGGCGACCAAACTCCTCCTCGGCGACGCGCGCCGCGCCCGCCTCGAAGGCGTCAAGCCCGCGTCCCTCATGCACGCGTGGAAGCCGATGGTGCCCTGGTACTTTTCCTTGTGGGGCGAGTGGCTGCTGCCCAGGGCGATTCATGCCAATCTCGGGGTTGCCAACACCGGCATGACCGTGACGCCGTCGCTGGCCGCGGAAGTGGTGACCGAGGAGGCGGCGAAAGCCGCGGCCGAGCGGGCCACTTTCGGGACCCGTTTCGCGCGGCCGGCCGACCCCGCGGCGACCCGCGGCGGCGCGCTCGCGTCGCGCACCGCGTCGGGCAAGCTCTCCCCCGCCAACGTCAAGGCAGCCCTGTCCCGTGTCCTGTCCCGGTCCCGGTCGGGCACGCCGGGCAAGTGAAAAGAGAGAGAGAGAGGGATGGGGGTCAAGGAGGGTGTGGGAGGAGCGGGCGGGTCGGCGGCGCCCGTGTCGCACGCCCAGCTCCACCCAAACCACCACATTCTCTCCTCCCTCACTGCGCAGTCGCCGCGATGGCCACCACGCCCGCCTTGCTCGCCTTGCCAGAGGGCGGGGCGGTGTCGGACTTGCCGGCAACGGTCCCATAAGGAGCAGACACGGCGGGCGCCCCGCCTGCGGCCACCACACCCGCGCGCCGCGCCGCAGCCTGCACCGGCTCCGCGGGGCCGGCGCCACCGCCGATCTCGGCGGGCAGGGAGGCGGCGTCGACGCCGGGCACGTGGGCCCACGCGGCGGCGGCGGGGGCGCCGCCGTTCGCCGCGACAAACACCACCTTGCCGCGCGACGCCGGCGCAAGCAGCGGCAGCAGCAGCGTCACCAGGGCCGCGAACGTCTTTGGCGCGCCATAGACGTAGGTCGCCAGCGAGCGTTCAGGGTAATGGTTCTGCGCAACAGCGACGACGGCGCGCGCTGCGGACGCGTCCAAGTGGGCCAACCCGACCCCGCGCGCGTCGACCACCGACACGCACCGCCCGTCGCCGGGACCCGCGTCGGCGAGGCGGGACGCGGCGTCCATGGCGTAGACGAGGGCGAGCGTCATGTCGGCAGCTTTTTTGCCCGCAGCGTTTTTGGGCGCGCGCGCGTGCGCGGCGGAGAACGAGACCATGACCGCGCGGCCGGCGGCGTCGAGGGACGGGGCGAACCAGGTCTTGCCGGCGGCGAGCTCGGACGCGATCGAGGCCTCTGGAGGAGGAGGAGAAGGGTTGACCGCCGCCCCCCTTCGCGCCCGAAAGGGGCACGCCGCGCCAACGCCCGCGCCCGCCCCCTCGCCCCCCCCCCCACCACCACCCCGTCCATTTCACCTTTGTCCAGGGTCCACCCGTCGGGCAGGAGCGCGGCCCGCCACTCGGCGTGCGCGCCGAGCCTCGCGGCCGCACGCTCGACGCTCCCCTCCTCGGCCACCAGCCACCGCATCAGCGTGCGGTCGTCCCAGCTGATCGCTCCCAGGCCGGGCTCGCCCGATTTGAGGAGGCGGGCGTGGGCGGTGGGGTGGGCGGCGTCGACTGCGGCGGCCAGCGCGCGCAGGTCGGCGGGGGTGGGAGCGGACGCCGGGCAAGGGGCGGGCGCGCCCTTGAACAGGCGCATGGTGGCGGGAAGGAGGAGGGAGAGTACGAGAGGCGGCGGAAGAGTGTGGGCGGCGTTACACGCGCGCCGCCGACCCCTCGCCCACCCTTCGACCCAGGCATCCAAAAGAAAGCGTTGACCCTGTGTGCTGTTGTGCTGCTCCCGCGCGCCCGGGGCCTCAATTCTCCACTCTCTCACTCGACCCCAATCAATCTCTCTCAAATCTCAAAGCGCACCCCCCAGTCGGCCTCGCCCGCCGGCGGCACCACGACGAGCGTGCCAGTCGCTCCGTCGAACGAAAACGGGAGCTCGCCGCCGGCGGCGCCGCCGGTGACGGAGGAAGGCTCGGCCGACGCCCACGCGATCAAATCGCCGCCACCAATAATGTCGGCCGCCGCGACGAGTCCCGCTCCGCCCCGCGTCGCCGCGACGTGCAGGGACGCGATGGCGCCGCCAGCGTTGAGCAAGCCGCGCAGGCCGACGAGGGCGAGGCCCGGGCCGGTGTCCCCTGCGGGCCGCGCGACGGGGGCCAGGGTCGTCACCGCCGCGCCGCCTGCCTCGAGCACGACGTCCACGCCGGCCTTGGGGTCGGTCAGGAAACGCACCGCGCGCGCCCCGTGCGTAAAGGCCGCCCACTCGCCGCCGCCCGCCGGGTCGGCCCCCGCGTCGGTCGGCCGCACGACGCCCGCCAGCGGCGGCGGCGCGTCGTCGTGCGTCACAAAGCGGCGCCGCACGCGGCACCAGGCCGACCCTTGGACGTGCAGGGTGGCGACGACGAGCGCGTGCGGGTTGGCGTTCCAAATTTTTAGTAGAGTCATCCCGTCCCGCATCACGTCCCGGAACAGGCAGTCGGCCGTCGCGCGCCCGGGCAGCTTGGCGCGCAGGACGCGGCCGTCGGGGAGGACAAGGGTGGACAGGATCGAGAAATCGTGGCACCCAGGGGCATCCGACACGTAGACAGGCCCCCCAGACACGGCCCTTGCCGCCGCGTGCGCCCGCGCGGCCGGGTGCCGCGAGTGAAACATGTCGTAGTCGGGGTGCAGGATGCCGGCCAGGAAGACGGCGTTGTAGGCGCACGCGCCGATGTGGGGGCCGGACGAGGAGGGGTCGCGCGGGTAGAAATCGTCCGACGCGCGCACGAGGGCTGACGCGGTGGTGCGAAACAGGTTTTCGGTCGAGTGGCACATGCAGTTGGTGACTGAGAGGGAGGAGGGGAGGAGGGTGGGGCGTGTTGGTCGTGAGCGCGGCGACCGCGCGCCCTCTCTTTCTCTCTCCCTCGCTCCGCCTCTCTCTCCCCACGCACAATGGTTCCCGGGCAAGTGCGTCGCCACGCTCGCCTCCAGCGCCGCCTGAAACCTCGCCGCGGTCGCGGCCCCGCCCTCGAGCGCCGACCCGAGCAGCCCCGCGCCCGCCTGGCCATCCACTTTGACGCCGTCGACGCCCGCAGCCGCAAGGTAGGCGTGCATGTCGGCATACAGGGCGCCGGGGTCGTCCACGACGCCCACGCCGGCGACGACCGCCGGGTTCCAGAGCATGGCCGGCTCCACCTCGGCCACGCCCGGCGTCGGCGCCGCGCGCACGACGCGCGCCGAGTATTTGGCGACGCACGGGTGGCCGTCGGCGGGGGCGACGCCGCCCCAGTAGGCGGAGAGCGAGTGCCACGCGATGACGTGGCGGACGCCGTGCCGCGCGCGCAGCGAGGCGACGACGCCCGCCAAATCTTCCGGCTCCCCGGTCCAGTAATCCGCGGGCGACGCGTCAGGCCGCGCGAACTTGGCGTTGGCGCGGACGTCGGTGAGGCGGCGGGTGAAGTCACCCGACGCTGCGAAAAACTCGAGCATCACGGGGCGCAGCGGGCCCAGGGCCAGCGCGCGAAATGTGCGCACGGGCCAGGAATTCGGTGGCGCGGGATCCACGAGCGCCTGGTAGGCGCGCGCGCCGGCGGCTTCGAGTGCGCCGAGCGCGGCGCCCGCCGCGCGCTGGACGCCCGCTGCGACGAGCCACGCCGCGCCCACGAGCGCGACGCCCACCGACCCCGGCCCCGGCCGCGCCCGCACTGGGGGCGGCGGCCGGGGCTCGGGCGGCGCGTCGTCGGCGGGCGCCGTGTCGGGCGGCGGCGCGAGCGCTGCGAGCGCGCCCGCAAGCGCGGAGCCCGGGGGGGCGCTCCGGGCGGCGTATTCCAGTGCGCGCCGTTCTGCAGACTCGCGCTCGTACTCGCCCGCCGTCTCGATCTGCTCGAGCGCGGCGAGCGCGGCGGCCGCCGCGGCACGCGCGTCGGCGGCGGCGGCCGCGGCCGCGCCCTCGACCGCAGCCTCGACTTGGCGCGCGACGGACACGACGTCGCCCATGTCCGTGATGTCGACGAGGTCTTCCAGGGACGGGAGGGACGGGGCGGGCTCTTTCGGGGGCGCGGCCGGCAGCGCCACCGCCGCGCCGCCGGACGCCTGCGGCACCGGCCGCCGAAACGCGGGGTCCACGTCCGTGCACTGCCACCCGTCGTCGATGATGACGGTGCGGGGGGGGGCACCGCCGGCGGCGAGGGAGGCCACGCCGTCGTGCAGGCCAGCGGCGGAGACGCGGCTGTAGTACGCGTCCCAGGAGCACCACCCGAAGCCGTCGACAGAAGGCGGGAGGATTTTGGCGGTCCGTGGCGGCGCGCCGCCGGAGAGCGAGGCCGCCGCCGCCGTCGCGTGCTCGGCGAGCGCGGACGCGTCGCGGCCTGCGGAGAGGAGCAGGGCGCCGGGCCACGTGTCGCCCTGGACGTGCGCCGCGCCCGACTCTAGGCGCAGGGTGACGGCATCGGGGTCGGGGGACGCGCCGCGCGCGGGGGGGCTAAGGAAAGAGAGGAGGGTGAGGAGTGGGCACACTACTCGC
>Ga0315287_10002454_pt1 | contig 17597 bp, 16 predicted proteins | sample YL17G11_0_MG_FD_205037 | JGI IMG/M metagenome (GOLD analysis project Ga0315287, IMG submission 205037) | Sediment microbial communities from Yellowstone Lake, YNP, Wyoming, USA - YL17G11_0 | ecosystem: Environmental > Aquatic > Freshwater > Lake > Sediment | place: USA: Wyoming | collected...
TACTGGTTTGTGTCGAAGAGAAGGGGCGGGGCGCAGTGACCGGGAAACCCCGGCTGAGTGGCCTGGCCCCGTACGGGTTGCCATAATGAGACGGCACGTTGGCGGCGCCGTCCTGTGCCTCGTGCTGCTGGGTGGCTGCAGCCGGGTGGAATCGCCCAAGCAGCAGGCGATGGCCCGCGACACCATGGTCAACGTGCTGGTGGGCCTGCTCGTCGAGCAGGCGTCCTCCAACGACCCCGTCGGGCTCGAGCGGGTCATTCAATGCGAAGAGCTCCGACTGCATCGGGTTGTTGGCTATGAGGGTTATAACGCACTAATAGACGAGGCCATTCGGCGGTACGAGGCGAGGATACCGCGGGCCGAGCGCGATCGCGTGTCGGACGCCTTGGCACTGAAGGAATTTACCGCTGAGGAAGGTTGTGACTCCCTGGCGGCGGCGGGGCGCCTGGGCGGCCCGATTCCACCTTTTGTCCCGGAACCACGGGCGCCGCGATAGGCTGGTGGTAACCTGATGCGTCTTCACGCTGGCGGGGCCGTCCTGAGCCTCGTGCTGGTGGGTGGCTGCAGCCGGGTGGAATCGCCCCAGCAGCAGGCGATGGCCCGCGACACCATGGTCAACGTGCTGGTGCCTGCTCGTTGAGCAGGCCTCCTCGAATGACCCTGTTGGCGTCGAGAAGGCCATTCTATGCGAAGCGGGACGTCTGTTAAGCGTAGTTGGATCGGGCGAAACCAACCGTCGACGTTTAGAGCATCCCTGGGTTCCCCCGCCACAACGAATAGGTAAGCGCGGTCGCGAAGCTGACCCAGGCGAGGTACGGCACCAGCAGCGCGCCGGCCAGCGTTCGCACCCGCCAGAACAGGTTCAGCGTCATCGCCACCGCGACCCAGAGCAGCACCACCCCCACAAACGCCAGCGCGCCCCGGTGCCAGGCGAAGAAGAGCCAGGTCCAGAGCGCGTTGAGTGCCAACTGCACCAGGTACACCACCAGCGCCACCCGCGCGCCGATGAACCGGCGGGCCCGCCACACCATCCAGGCCGCGATCGCCATCAGGAGATACAGCACGCTCCACACCGGGCCAAACACCGATCCAGGCGGGGCCCACGTCGGGCGCTGCAACGCCGCATAGAACTCGCGCGAATTCGCGGCGGCGGCTCCACCAATGGCCGCCGCAAGTGCCGTGATCCCGATCCAGCCTAGCAGGCTCGGAATCGTCGAGCCACCCGCCCGCTCGGCCCCGCCCTGCGCCATGTGCAGCCTCCCGGTCACCCACCACCAGTCCTAGACCACATATGCCTTGACCCACTCCTCGAGCTGATTCAGGTCGAGCAGTGCGTCCTTGCAGGGCCCCGATGGAAGCGTCATGGTAAGACCAAGTACCGGAACCTTTCCCGCCACGTCGTGCAGGCCGCTCACCATATCCCGCTCACACGCCACCGCCACCACCGCGCGGGGTCGCCGCTCCCGGATGACGCGACGGGCAAGCTGGCCCCGGGTCGCCACGAACACCGGCACGTCGTACTTCCCGGCGACCTGCAGCACCCCGTCGAGGGTGGCGCGTGAGAGGCAGCGAGGAATCAGGAGCAGTAGCTCCCCCTTCCCTACCTTCCGGTTCCGCTCCAGCACCAGCGCGTTGTACACCTTGACCGCCGCGTTCTCCACCCAGTCGCGCTTCCCGAACCGCTGGGCCACGCGCGACGTGAGCCGCATCAGCCGCAGGAAGGGCCCCCGCTCGGCCAGGCGCTCCGGGAGCAACGGCCGGCGCAATACATAAGACAGGAGGATCGCGCCCCACCAGAGCCAGAGCACCGATGCCACCACACCCAGCCCCAGCCAAACGAATCCCGGTATCTGGACACTGAGGTGAGCCACGTGGGGGGAGAGCAATTCGGCGCCAAGCGCGAGGACGCCCAGGGCGAAGCCAAGGGCCAGCGCCGACCAGCCAAAGAAGAGGGATGGGGGCGAGTCGTAGTTGCCCAGATTGGGAAGCGGCGTGCCGTCCCACTCGTCCCACTCATGACCAAGCCGACGGTCGACGTCTATATGTATCAGCTGGGCACGCTGGGCATCCGACATAGGAAAACAAGATAACGTAGGTTTGAGGTCATGCCGCCCGTCCCTCCACTTCGCGGATCATTCCGTACCGACCTCCGCGCCCGCGCCGCCTACAGCGAAGGCGCGGGGGTGTATCGGGTGGTGCCGGCCGCGGTGGCGCTCCCCGCCGATGAGGCGGATCTGGTGACGCTACTGAAGTGGGCGGTCGGCGCCGCCGGTGAGCAGTCGGCAGTCGGCAGTCGGCACGCAGTCGTCAGTCCACAGCCGCTCGTGCTGCGGGGGGCGGGGAGTGCCATGGGGGGCGGGAATGTGGGAGACGGCATCGTTGTGGACCTGACAGCGATGGCCGAGCGGACGCTGACGCTCAATGCCGTCGCGCGAACAGTCGTGACCTCGGCGGGGGTGACGCTGGGCGAGATCGAGCAGGCCGCGGCCGCGGTCGGGTTGCGCCTTCCACCCGATCCCGCGAGCGCGCGATGGGCAACCGCTGGCGGCGCGTTCTCGACCAACGCCGCCGGGCCGCGGACGCTGCGCTATGGCAGCATGCGGCGCTGGGCCACAGGGGCGACGGTCATCATCGCCGAGGGAGAGATCCTGACCATGCGGCGGGGCGACCGGCCCGGCAAGGCACGCGCCGTGACCCGCTTCGAATCGGACGTAGCTCCAGTCATTCGGGCCGAAGCCTCCCGGATTCGCGACCGGTTCCCGCGGACGCGGAAGAACTCCTCCGGCTATGCGCTCGACGCCTGGCTCGAGTCGGGTGACCTGCTCGATCTCTTCATCGGCGCCGAAGGCACGCTCGGCATCGTGACGGAGGTGACCTGGCGGCTCGACCCGATCCCCGCCTTCCGGTCGGCGCTGCAGGTGGAGATCGCCTCCCTCGACCGCATCGCCGAGACCATACTCGCCCTGACGGCCACCGGTCCGTCCGTCTGCGAGTTGCTGGACCGGAGCTTCCTCGACGTGGTGCGGAGCGGGACAGCCGGCCCGAAGGTGGTCGTGCCGGACGCCGAGGCCGTGCTGCTGATCGAGTACGAGGAAGAAACGGCGGGCGCACTGGAGGCGGCGGTGGCGCGGGGAGCGAGCGCGGCCCTCGCGGCCGGCGCGCGTGCCGTCCGACCCCGGACCGCCGAGGCTGAGGCCGCGATCTGGGCGCTGCGCCACGCCGCGAGTCCGATCCTCGCCCGATTGCCGGAGACGCAGCGGTCGGTGCAGGTGGTGGAGGACGGATGCGTGCCGGTGAGATGTCTTGCTGAATACCTGCACCTGCTGCGAGATGCGGCGGCAGCGCGTGATCTTCCCATCGTCCTCTTCGGCCATGCCGGCGACGGCCACGTGCATGCGAACCTCCTTCCCGACACGACTCGCGCCGGCTGGACCGATGCGGTGGCGTCGCTGCTCGAGGAGGTGAGTGCCGGCGTGATCGCGCTGGGGGGCACGCCCGCAGGGGAACATGGAGACGGACGCCTCCGCGCCGGCCTCATGGAGCGGCTCTACGGTCCGGAGATCACCGGGCTCTTCCGGCAGGTCAAGGAGTGCTTCGACCCACTGGGCATCCTGAATCCGGGCGTTATCCTTCCCGCCGTTCCGGAGGCATCGCCACTCGCGCACCTCAAGGTGGGAGCAGGGGCGGCGCCGATCCCCGACGACATTGCGCTGGCGCTGAGGACCATCGAGCGGGAAGGCGGCTACGCCCGCTCCAGACTCTCGCTGGCTGACGACTCCCTGACGACTCACGACTGACGACTGATTCTCCCATGAAAATCCTCCGCGACGCCACCGTCACCCTCCTCGCCCGCCCCCAGTTCGTGGAGCCGGCGCATCTTCCCATTGCCTGGCAAGGCGCGTCCACCGATGGGGAGCGGCTGGCGGAGTTCGCTGGGCGGCTCTGCTACATGAGCCAGCACAATCCCGCCGGCCGGAGCACCGCCGAGTACCTGGAGAACATCCTGAAGCAGGGCCACGGGTCGGTCTTCGAGCACTCGACCTACGTGCTCCTGCTCGAGGGGATCTCCCGCTCCTGCACCCATGAGCTGGTCCGTCACCGGGCGGGGTTCGGCTACTCCCAGCTCTCGCAGCGGTACGTGGACGAGTCGGAGGCCAACTTCGTCATGCCGCCAGCGATCCAGGGCGACGGAGTGCTGGAGGAGGAGTGGCAGCGGGCGATGGAGTCGGCGCAGGCGTCCTACGTGGGGGCGGTGGAGCGGCTGATGCAGCGGTACAGCCGGATCGAGAGCGGCATGCACCGGAGGAAGATGGCGCGCGAGGCAGCCCGGAGCGTCCTGCCCAATGGGACGGAGACGAAGATCGTGGTGAGCGCCAATGTCCGCGCCTGGCGGACAATGCTCGAGCTCCGGCTGGGAGAGGGAGCGGAGCTGGAGATCCGCCGTCTCGCAGTGATGATCCTCCGGGTCCTGAAGGTCGAGGCACCGGCGCTCTTCGGCGATTTTGAGATCTATCGCGGCGCCGATGGGACGGACTGCGGGCGGGTCGGCTACCACAAAGTCTGAAAAATCCCGAAAAAACTATTGTGCAATCGTTTTGCATTCCTTACCTTAGATTCGCGCGCGCGAGAAAAACGCACCTCCTGAGTTCCGCTCGTCCGGCATCGGACGTCTTTTTTTGTAGAGGGACCGTTTGGCAGTTCAGATCGGACTAGCCTTCAATCTCAAGCCAGAGGCACCGGCACCAGTCGCCGGGGCGGACTCGCCCTCCCCCGTAATCCCCAATCACCACAGTGACGTCACGGCGCTCCCCTCGGCGCAGCGTGTGCTGCGCAGCGACCTGGAGCAGCCCGATCTCTATGCCGAGTGGGACGAGCAGGGCACCATCGACGCGGTGGCCGCCGCGCTCTCCACCATAGGAGAAGTGGTCCTCCTCGAGGCGAACGAGACCTTCCCCGAGCGGCTCCGCGCCGCCCGCCCCGACTTCGTGTTCAACATCGCCGAGGGGCTCTACGGCCCGAACCGGGAGGGACACGTCCCGGCCATCTGCGAGTTCTATGGCATCCCCTACCACGCCTCCGACCCGCTCTCCCTCTCGCTCTGCCTGCACAAGGGCCGGACGAAGGAGATGCTGCTCCAGCACGGCGTGCCGACGGCCCCCTTCACCATCGCGCGCACCCGGGACGACGCCCGGAACGTGACGCTGCCCTTCCCCCTCTTCGCGAAGCCGTGCTTCGAGGGGTCGGGCAAGGGCGTCACAGTCCAGAGCCTCTGCCAGAACCGGGCGGAGCTGGTGGCGCGGGTGGAGGCGCTGCTCGACACCTACAGGCAGCCGGTGCTCATCGAGACCTGGCTTCCGGGTCTCGAGTTCACCGTGGCCGTCATTGGGAACGGCGCGGAGGCACGCTGCTTGCCAATCGTCGGCATGAACTTCGATGTGCTGCCCGCGGGCGCACCGCCGATCTACGGCTACGAAGCGAAGTGGCTCTGGGATACGATCGCCAACCCGCTGCAGCTGTTCGAGTGCCCGGCGCGGGTGCCGGATGAACTGACCCGGGATATCGAAGCGGCAGCACTCGCCGCCTACCGGGCGCTCGAGTGCCGCGACTGGTGCCGCATCGACGTCCGGTGCGACGGGGCGGGACGCCCGATGGTGGTGGAGCTCAACCCGCTGCCCGGCATCCTCCCCGATCCGCTGGACAATTCCTGCTTCCCCAAGGCGGCGCGGGCGGCGGGCATGAGCTACGACGACCTGATCCGCACGGTGGCGGACATCGCCTGGCGCCGGATCAGCGGCGGGACCCTGCTGGCAGAGGTGAGTTGATGCGCGCAGTCATCCTGTACGACGGCGGGAGCGACGAGTGGTCAGCCCAGGACGTGGCCGCAGTCATGGCAAACGTGCGCGAGGTGCGGACTGCCCTCCGTCGCGCGGGCCATGAGCCGGTGCTCGTGCCGGTACATCTGGGCGACTTCCGCTGGCTCACGCGGGCGCGGAAGGCCGACCTGGTCTTCAACCTCTGCGAGGGCATCAACGGCAAGGCGCGCTACGAGGACTTCGTGGTGGGCGCGCTGGAACTGACCGGGGTCCCCTTCACCGGATGCCGTCACTGGCCCATCGCCGTCTGCCACCGGAAGTACGTGGCGAACACGCTGCTCGCCGCCGGGGGCCTGCCGGTCCCCGCCTTCACGCTGGCGCAGGGGAACAAGATTCCAGCCGACTTCCCCCTGCCGGCGATCGTCAAGCCGAACGCCGAGGACGCGAGTGTGGGGATCGACCGGGACGCGGTGTGCTCCACGCGCCGGGCGCTCCGGAAGCGGGTAGCCACCATGCTGGAGCACTTCGACGAGGTGCTGGTCCAGGCGTACATCGGCGGGCGGGAGTTCAACGTCGGGTTCATCGGTGACCGGATGCTGCCGATCTCGGAGATCCGGTTCGACCAGATGCCCGAGGGGAGCTGGCCGATCGTGACGTATGCGGCCAAGTGGCATGCAGGGAGCGCCGAGGACATGGGGACGCAGCCGGTCTGCCCGGCGCAGGCGCCGTCGGAGTTGCTGCGCCGCATCGGCGCGGTCGCCCGGCAAGCGTGGCACGTCATGGCCAATGGTGAGGGCTACGGCCGGGTGGACCTGCGGGTCGATGAGCAGGGGCAACCGTGGATCCTCGAGGTCAATCCCTGCCCCGATCTGTCCAGCGATGCCGGTCTGGCCCGGATGGGTCGCGCGGCCGGCTGGAACTACGACGAACTGGTGCTGCAGGTGGTGGAGGAGACACTCCACCGCACCCGCCGCGCCTCGGCAGCAGCAGCGGCACAGGTACCAAGCAGCATCCCGGCGTGACCGTAGCCGCCGTGGTGCTATTGCGTCCCCTCACGCCGGCTGACCGCCCGGCGATCGAGGAAATGACGCAGCGCACCGGGTTCTTTCACGAGGACGAAGTCGCCATCGCCGTCGAAGTGTTCGATGCCGCGGTGGCCGGTACGTCCGACTACGAGGCGCTCGGTGCCGAGGTGAACGGCACCCTCGCCGGCTGGATCAGCTGGGGACCGACGCCCTGCACGCTCGGGACCTGGGATTGCTACTGGATCGTCGTCGATCCCGCCCACCAGGGCGAGGGGATCGGCTCCACCCTGCTCGGCGAAATGGAGCGGCGGCTCGCGGGCCGCGCGCGACTGATCGTCGCCGAGACGGCGGGACGCGATGAGTACGGGCCCACGCGAGCGTTCTATGAGCGCCGCGGTTACCACGCCCAGTCGCGCATTCCCGATTTCTACGCCCCGGGCGACGATCAGGTCGTCTATGTGAAGTATCTGAGCGCCGCAGTTCGGCCTTAAGGAGGACGGGTACCGGCATGGAGACCTGGCAGGAGGTCCTGCGAAGAAACTCGATCGCTTCCCTCGAAGCGCTCGCCATCAAGTTCGGCCCGGAGAACTTCCCCGAGCTGGACCGGCTACGCATCGCGGCGGAGAATTTCGAGTTCCGCATCTCGCCCGCGATGGTGGACCTCATCAAGGAGCCGAACGACCCGATCTGGCGCCAGTACGTGCCGACGGTCGACGAGCTCGACGTGGTCGACGGGATCGTCGACTCGCTCAACGAGGAAGAAGACAGCCCGGTGCCGAACATCACGCACCGCTATCCCGACCGGGCGCTGTTCCTGGTCTCCCCGGTGTGCGCCTCCTACTGCCGCTTCTGCACCCGGCGGCGCAAGGTGGGCGATCCCGAGAAGATCCCGATGTCCCAGTTCGAGTCGGCGTTCCAGTACCTCGAGGAGCACACCGAGATCCGGGACGTCATCATGTCGGGCGGCGACCCATTGCTGCTCAATGACCGGCGGCTCGAAACCATCCTGGCGCGGCTGCGCTCGATCAAGCACATCGAGATCATCCGGATCGGCAGCCGGGTGCCGTGCCACCTGCCGGAGCGGATCACTCCGGAACTGTGCGAGACGATCAAGAAGTACCATCCGGTGTGGATCAACACGCACTTCAACCACCCCGACGAGCTCACGCCGGCGGCGGTGAATGCGCTCGGCATGCTGGCTGACGCGGGCATCCCGCTCGGCTGCCAGACGGTGCTCCTCAAGGGGGTCAATGACAGCCCCGAGGTCATGAAGTCCCTCATGCACCGGCTGATGCTGGCCCGGGTGCGGCCGTACTACATCTACATGGCCGACCAGGTGGCGGGCGCCGAGCACTTCCGGACAACGGTGCAGACCGGGCTCGAGATCATGCATGCGCTCAGGGGGTGGACCAGTGGCCTGGCCAACCCGTACTTCGTCATCGACGCCCCGGGCGGCGGCGGGAAGATCCCGCTCCTGCCGGAGTACGTCGAGAGCATGACCGATGAAGAGGTGGTGATGCGGAACTTCCGGGGCGAGCGGTTCGTCTACCGGCAGGCGCGGGAGGAGATCGGGGTCGGGGCCGGGTCATCTGATCCGGAGTACCTGTTCCAGCCGACGCTGCAGCTCAAGAAGTCGCGCAAGCGGGCAACGGCCCCGAGGAAGAGGAAGACGGCGTAAAGAGGACGTGAAGACGTGAAGACGTGAAGAGGGGCGAACCGAATGGTCCGCCCCTCCGTCTTTACGCCCTCTGTCACCTCACGTCCTCACGTCCTCACGTCTATTCAGCAAACTTCACCACCGTCCCATTGGTGGCCAGGTACAGCATCTCGAGCGCCCCGTCGCGGCCGGGCACCATGACGGCGGAGCGCGTGATACCGATGTTGTCGTCGACTGTGCTGTAGCGCCATCGAGGGGCGCTGGTGCAGACACTGGAGCAGGTGGCGTAGCGCAGGCGGTCGAGGCCGTTGTCGATGAAGACGGTCTGTACCCTGCCGTTGATATCCATGGTGACGCCGCCAGCCTGTCCCACCAGGCCCGAGGTCGCCAGGTCAATGCTGGTCCAGTTGGCGAAGGTAACGCAGGCACGAAGACAGGAGGTGTACTTCACCGTACCGCCGATCGCCGCGGAGTAGGTTACCGCGAGTTCCTTGTTGGGACCGAGCGCTATCGCCGGGTCCTGGGCCCCGTCTACCAGGGAGACAGTGCTGACCAACCACTCGGCGGTCCCGGTACAGATGGTGGAGCAGGTGGCGTACTTGAGGTTCCGGCCGCCACTGTCCTGATACACGACGTGGCGCGTCGACCCATCGACCACGATGGCGCTCGAACGGCCCACGAAGGGGCCGGTATCCGGCGTACCTGTTTGCCAGCTCGCAACCAGCGCGCACGCCGCGAGGCAGCGCGCATATCTCAGGAAGCTGTTGATGCCGTCGTAGTACGTGGTCTGCACAATACCGTCAGGCGTTACCGAAATGGACGGATTGATGCCGATCTGGCTGCTCGAATTGTCCACGGTGGCGAAGGACCAGGAGAGCAGGTCGGTGCAGGCCGTGAGACAGGTGGCATACCGGAGTGTCTGCAGCCGGTCGCTTCGGAACACCATGTGGACTCTGCCGGTCCGGTCCACCCCGATGGCGCTCGACGAGCCAACGTTGCCTACCGTATCCACCCCCAGCGTGCTCCAGTTGGCGGCCAACGCGCAGCTCGCGGCACACTCGGCGTAGATGAGGTCACCATTCAGCGAGTCGGCATACACGGCGTGGAGGCCGCCCGACGAGTCGGCTGCCAGGGCCAGATGGCCAAAGAAGCTGGTGCCGGTGGCGAGCGGGAACGCGGCGATCGGCCGAGTCTTGAAGGTCCAGGTGTAGGGCGCCGCGAGGACGGAGCCGGTGGTGGATTGCAGCGCACTCGTGATGGTTGCCCTGTAACTCGTGTTGGGCATCAGGGACGCGGTAGCCTGGAGCTGGTTGCCGCCCACGACGAGGATGCGGCGCGGCGCATCGACGCCGCTGGGGTCTTCCGCCACGGTGTATGACGTGACTGTGGCGGTGGAGGCGTTGAGTGGCTGGCTCGTGATCGCTGATACTGGAAGGCCATATGCAGCGAGTGGCGCGCTGGCTACGGGCGATGTGGAGAGGATCGTCATGGGGGTGCCGCCACCACCGCCGCCATCGGGCGGTGGAAGAGGCACCGGCTCTTCGCATGCGGCCAACCCGCCAAGAAGCAACAGGGCGGCGACGCTGCGCCGGTTCCATAGTGAGCTCATCAAGTTCCTCCGGCCGGCCTCGAGTGCGGAAAGACGACATCCAGCCGAAAGATCGCAAGCGACGAGCCGGGTTGGTAACCCCAGCCAGGTCCTGACCGGGTGCGTGTCCTATAAGTATTTGTGTAATAACTACTTAGCTGACAGTCCTGGTTCCAAGCCCCACCGTTCCACCCCCTCCAGCCAGCTCCACGGATCGATCGCCACCCCGGTGATTCGCCGGGAGGCGACTGCGGATTGCTCGGGTGTATACAGGAACACGGCGGGCACATCCATGTTCATGGAATCGAGGACCTCGCGCCAGCGCGGACGCGCCATGGGAAGAGCCGACGCCGCGAGCGCCTCCTTGATCAGCGAATCGACGACCGGGTTGGCGTAGCGCCCGTAGTTGAGCGCCCCCCACCCGGCCCTGGTCCATTGATCGACGAGTCCTCGCGGGCTCGGCTCATCGAGGTACGCGCCGATGTAGACGTCGAACTTTCCCTCGGCGAGGCGTTGCTGGAACACCGGGAAATCGACGGCGTCGATGGACACCAGGGCGCCGAGCCTGCGCCAGGATTCCTGCAGCGCCTCGGCGAGCAGCTTCCGGCTCGAGCTGGTCGACGGCACGAGGAGGCCGAAGGCGAGGCGGGTGGCGCCGTGCCGGCGCATGCCGGACGCATCGCGCTTCCAGCCCGCGGAATCGAGCAGCGCCGATGCGGCGACGGTATCGAATGGCAGGGTGATCACGCCGTCGCCGGCAATCCACTGCAGGCGCGAGACCGGGCCCTCCGGAACGGTCGCACTCGCGCCGAACACGGCGCGCGCCACCGTCGCGCGGTCGACGGCGAGCGTGAGCGCTTGCCGTACAGCCCGGTCACTGAAGCGAACGTCTGGCCTTCCCCGGGCACCAACGAACTTGAAAGCCGCAAATCCATATACTGCCGAGGGATACTGGATGACCCGCAGCGCGGTGTCGCCTGCTGCCCGCCCCGACTGCGCCGGCGATCCGGCATGTTCCAGCAATTCGGCTTCCCCGGCGAGGACGAGGTTGAGTGCCGCGTCGGGATCGGTGGCAAAGCGCCAGACGAGCCGCCGGATGGCGGGCGCTGGTTGCCAGGCCGAGTCGGCTTGCAGCGTGACGGACGTGCCGCGGATCCAATTCACGACGCGATACGGGCCGCTCCCGACGAGATGAGCAATGGAGGTGTCGCTGGCCCAGGAGGCCGGGGCACTGGTGGACCAGATGTGGCGCGGCAGGACGCGCACATGCCCGGTGGCGTCGTACAGTTGCTCCGGCGAATAGGAGGGAAAGCGCACGATGATCGTAACCGAGTCGACCGCCTCGGCCCGCACGCCGCGCAGCGCGGATGCCGCCGCCGTTTCGAGCGTCGAATCGGCATAGGCCGCGAAGGAGAAGGCGACATCCGTCGCCGTGACCGGCTGCCCATCGTGCCACCGGGCGCCGGGCCGAAGGTGAAAACGCCAGCTCAGCGAGTCCACCCGTTCCCACGAGATCGCCAGCGCCGGACGAAACGCAGTCGGGTCGATCGTGGCACCGCCCGGCTGGAAGGTCGCCAGCCGTTCGTAAACCCGGTCGCCGATGTCGCGTCCGACAGACTCGAACACGAGCGGGGGAAGGATGCTCGCCGGCTCGCGCACCGCGGCGATGCGCACCGTGCCGCACTTCTGGCACGGCGTGCCGAGGCGCTGACAGGCCGCGAGTGAGCCGATGGCGCACGCAATTAGTATGGACGCAATTCGACGAGCCATGTGATCTCCAGCGTGGATGCCGGTGCCACTGGCGCATCGGCGCCTGAGTCGCAATGATGAGGCTGGAACAAAACGTTACAGGTCCAGCCGGGCGACCAAGGGACAGCTCAGTCGCAACTTATTGCAATAGTGCCACTTAGAAAAGTCAAACGCGGCGGAACGCGACCTGCTACTGTGCTGACGTCCCCGGCCCTCACCAGCGGGCCAACCACGCGAAGAACCGGTATTCTGGAGATTAGTCCCATGCGACTCATTCCGTCATTTGCCCTGACCGCCGCCGGTGCGCTGCTGGCCGTCGGTTGCTCCGACGCCGGCAACGGCACGACCGCCGACGCCACGGTGCGATTCAATATTGCGACCTCGAGCAGCGCCGGAGCCGCGACCGCACTCGACGTGAGCGGCGGACCCGAGACCTTCACCGACGGCGTGAACACGCTGGTCGTTGAAAGCGCGCAGATGGTGCTGCGCGATATCGACTTCCACCTCGTCGAGACCGCCGCCTGCACCGAGGATGGCAACGACGACGGTACCAACGACGGCAACGGCGGCAACGGCGGCAGCGACGACGGCAACAGCGGGTCTGGCGCCGGGTCCGTTTCTACCGCAGGGAACGTGGCCTTCTCGCACGACGACGACGGCAACGATGAGGACTGCGACGAGCTGCGGATCGGGCCCTACCTGCTGGACCTGCCGCTGGGTGCGGGCGCGGCGCGGGCCTTCTCGATCGAGCTTCCGGCCGGCAGCTATCGCGAGGTGAAGTTCAAGGTGCACAAGGCCACGCGTGAGAGCGACGCGGCGTTCATCGCGGCGCACCCGGAGTTTGAGCAGCGGAGCGTGCGGGTGGTCGGTACGTACAACGGGGTGGCTTTCGACTTCACCAGTGATGCGACGGCAAACCAGGAAAGCGAGTTCAATCCACCCCTGGTGGTCGACGGCACGACGGCCACGGACCTGACGCTGTTCGTCGATCTGTCCAGCTGGTTCCTGGTGAACGGCGTCCTGGTCGACCCGGCACAGGCAAACGACCAGCAGCCGCTGGCGAGCCAGGTCAAGAACAACATCAAGGCGTCGATCCGCGCATTCGAGGATGACGATCGCGATGGCGAGGATGACCACCACGAGAACGGGGGCGACGATCACGGCAGCAGCTGACCGGACCCGTATTCGCGGATGACCCCGGACTGGAGCGTGCTGATGGTCACCGTCAGCGAGAGCTTCCGCACCACCCTGGAGGGGGTGGTGCGGGAGCTCGGCGCGTTGCCGGTGCCGTGGAATCCGGCCGAAGGGCGCGCGTCGGTCGAGGGGCCGGTCCTGGTCCTGGGCGGCGGGGCCGAGACCGACGCCATCGACATACTCCCCGAGCTCGACCGGGCCGGCCCGGTGTTCCTGGTCGGGGCATCGACGGATCACCGCCTGGGCTCCGCCGCCGTGCGCGCGGGCGCGCGCGACTACTTCGCCCTGCCCGGGGATCTCGACCCGTTGCGCCGCACGCTGGAGCGGGAAGGCCGGGAGCGCCGGGGCGCGAGCGAGGGCGGCCGGTTCGCCGCCGCGGAGCGGTCGGCGAGCGGATTTGCGGCGATCGTCGGCAACAGTGAGGCGATGCGACGCGCGCTGGACCAGGCGCGGCGGGTCACCCGTCACGGCGGGGTGACCGTACTAATCACCGGTGAGACCGGCACCGGCAAGGAGCTGCTGGCGCGGGCGATTCACTATGAGGGGCCGCGCGCCACCGGGCCGTTTGTCGAGATCAACTGCGCTGCCATTCCGGCGACGCTGCTGGAGAGCGAGCTCTTCGGGCACGAGAAGGGCGCCTTCACCGGCGCCATCGCCACGAAGCCGGGGCTCTTCGAGCTGGCGCACGGCGGGACGCTGTTCCTCGACGAGATCGGCACGATGCCGATGGAGCTGCAGGCCAAGCTGCTCCGGTCACTGGAGAGCCGCGAGATCCGGCGCGTCGGGGGCCAGCGGACCCATCGCATCGAGGTACGGGTCATTGCGGCAACCCACGGCGACCTCAGGAGCGCCATCACGCGCGGCGAGTTCCGCGAGGACCTCTTCTACCGGCTCAATGTCGTGGCACTGACGCTGCCGCCCCTGCGGGAGCGCCTGCAGGACGTGGAGCAGCTGGCGGAAGTGTTCCTCGATCGGCTGGCCGCCACGTACGCGCTACCGGTACCGCCACTCACACCGGCGCTTCGCGCCGCGCTGCACGCGCACCCATGGCCCGGCAACGTCCGCGAGCTGCGCAACACCATGGAGCGCGGCCTCGTGCTGTCGCCCCGCGGGTCGCTGGATGCCGAAGCGCTTTTTGCCTCGGATGCCCCGCCGGCCGCGCCCCCGGGATCAGGCGGACTGCCGTTCCCCGCCGATCTCGGCACGATCAACCGCGCCGCCGCCAGGGCCATGGTCGAGTTCACCAGCGGTAACAAGAGCGAGGCCGCCAGGCGCCTCGGCATTTCGCGTCCACGACTCAACCGACTGCTGGATGATTCCACTCACTAGATCCGGCAACGGGCCGGAAGGATTCCGCATGTTCCTCAGCGAACGCTTCAGGGTGTCGACCGTCGCCATCACGCTGGCGCTTGCCATCGGCTGCTCGTCCGACTCGACCTCGCCCAATGCGCCGGGGTCGGAGCGGCCGCCAGGCGAGCTCACCGTCTCCAGGCTCGCCACGACGGCACCGCCGCTCGAGGAGAGCAGCGTCTCGTTCTGGGCCATCAAGGGAGTCGCGACGCAGCAGAAGCTCTACTTTCTCGATTCGCAGGGCCAGCGCGGCGAAGAGTATCTCGCGCTCAAGCTCGAGAACGAGTCGTTGAGCCTCCGGCCCGACGGTTCGGCGATCGCCGAGGGCGACTCCGTGCTGATCACGATCACCGTGGAGGATCCGGTGCTCCTGCTGTTCGAGCTCCAGCCGACCGGCCTCAGGTTCAGCGCCAGCCAGCCGGCGGAGCTCAAGATCCGCTACGCCCACGCGGATGACGACCTGAACGAGGACGGCGCGGTTAATGCCGAAGACAGCGCGCTGGAGAGGATTCTCGGCATCTGGCGGCAGGAATTGCCGGGCCAGCCTTTCGTGCGACTGGGCAGCGTGAAGATCGAGGGTCAGGAGGAGCTCGAAGCGGATCTCCTCGGGTTCAGCCGTTACGCGATCGCCTACTGAGACGCATCGATGATCGCGCCCATCGCCGAACCTGACCTCGTCGCGACCCTGCGCGCGCTGCTGAGCGCGGGCCGGTATCGCGAGGTAGTGTCGTTGTGGCTCAGCGCCCCGGAAGCGGAAGCACGCCGGAGCGAGGCGCTGCTGCTGGCGGCGACCGCATCGATGCGGCTGGGTGAGGTGGTGCGAGCCGGGGAGCTGGCGGCGGAGGCGGCGGAGGCCTTCCGGCTGCGGGCCGATCAGGATGGGCGCCTGCGCGCGCTCAACCTGCTGGGCGCCGTCGCGTTCGAGCAGGGCGCGCTCGACGAAGCCATCAGCAGATTCGAGATGGCACGTTCCCTGGCGCGGCAGCTGGAGGACACACTCTTCGAGGCGCATGCGGCCAACAACCTGGCGTCGGTGGCGCACCTCCGCGGTGATGCCGTCACGGCCCTGAGCCTCTATCGCGCCGCGTTGCTGGGCTACCAGCGTCTCGGCGACCGGCGCGGAACGACACAGACCTACCACAACCTGGGCCTCGCTTTCCGGGAACTGGGCGCGTTTCAGGACGCCGATGAGGCGACGGTGCAGGCGTTGCGGCATGCACGGCTGGTCGAGGATGCGGCGCTGGCGGCGCTGGCCGTGACGGGACGCGCGGAGCTCGACGTCGCGCGCGGTGCCCTGGACGTGGCGGCGCGTGAGCTCGATCGGGCCGGCGAGCTCGCGGCCCAGGCGGGCGACCAGCTGGGCATCGCCGAGATCGGCCGGGTCCGGGCCATCGCGGCGCTGCAGCACAACGATCCGGCGGCGGCCCTGGTCGAGGCGCGCGCAGCCGGAGGGACGGCGGACGAGCAGGGATCGGCCTTGCTGGTGGCGGAGTGCGCGGCGGCCGAGGCGCTATCCCTGCACCGGCTTGGGCGACAGGGCGAGGCGGAGACGAGCCGCCGCAAGGCACAGGAAGCGTTCGCGCGGCTGGGCGCGGCCGGACTCGCGGAGCGGTTCAGCCGCGAATGGGACCGCTAGGCGACACTGATCTCCTTCGCCAGGTACACGTCCTGGATCAGGTTGAGCAGCTTGATGCCCTCGGCCATCGGGCGCTGGAACGCCTTGCGGCCGGAGATGAGCCCCATGCCACCGGCGCGCTTGTTGATGACGGCGGTCTTCGCCGCCTCGGCGAAATCGTTGGAACCCGAGGCACCGCCTGAATTGATCAGCCCCGCACGCCCCATATAGCAGTTCGCCACCTGGTAGCGGGTGAGGTCGATGGGGTGGTCGCTGGAGAGATCGGAGTAGATACGCTGGTCGGTCTTGCCGTAGGGATTCTCCTTGCTGTTGAGCGCGTTGAACCCGCCGTTGTTCTCCGGCAACTTCTGCTTGATGATGTCCGCCTGAATGGTGACGCCGAGGTGGTTCGCCTGCCCGGTGAGGTCGGCGGATACGTGGTAGTCCTTGTCCTTCTTGAAAGCGGGGTTCCGCAGGTAGCACCACAGCACGGTGGCCATGCCCATCTCGTGCGCGATGGCGAAGGCCTGACTTACCTCGACAATCTGACGGCCGGACTCGGGCGACCCAAAATAGATGGTCGCACCGACGGCAACGCATCCCATGTCCTTCGCCTGCTTCATGCTGGCGAAGGCGATCTGGTCGAACTTGTTGGGAAAGGTGAGGAACTCGTTGTGGTTGAACTTGACGATGAAGGGGATGCGGTGGGCGTACTTCCGCGCGACCGAGCCGAGCACGCCGAGGGTGCTCGCCACGGCGTTGCATCCGCCCTCGAGCGCCAGCTTCACGATGTTTTCGGGATCGAAGTAGATCGGGTTCTTCGCGAAGGACGCGCCGGCGGAGTGCTCGATGCCCTGATCGACAGGGAGAATAGAGAGATACCCGGTTCCGGCGAGCCGGCCGTGGCCGCTCAGCGACTGGAGGCTCCGCAGGATTGGCGTCGGGCGATCGGAAACGAGGTGGATGCGATCGACCCAATCGGGGCCGGGCAGGTGCAGGGACTCCTTGGTAATGCCGGTGCACCGGTGCTCAAGCAAGCTCTTCGCGTCGCTGCCAAGGAGCTCGGTGATCGCTGACAATGGGGCCATAAGTCCCTTCTCCATATTGCTTTATGCTGATCAAACTGCCCGGGAATCCGGGCGTCGGCTTCCGGCCCGGGGCAGTATCCTATGGCGCGATCGGCCCGGGCGCCACCGCTCCATTACCCCAAAGTTCCTCTGGACAGCGGGACAGCGCTTCACCATGTTTCCCAGCCCTTACTGTTAACCCGTTATCCGAGGATGTCTTTTATGCGTCGTTTGTTTGTCCGCACCGTTGCTGCAGCCTCGATATTCGCAGCAGCCAGCGCAGCACCAGCCGTTGCCCAGATCCCCACGACGGGCTTCGAGATCACGCCCCTGATCGGCTATGTCTGGGGTGGCGCCTTCCCGACCGCCGGCATCTCCGGCGTTCCTAACGGCAGGCTGGTCCAGGAGAGCGGGCTCGGCTGGGGTGTCGAAGCGGGCTACACGCCGAACGGGAGCAGCTGGTTCGAGTTGACCTACCTGCGCCAGTCGAGCACCGTCAACTTCCGTCCCACGACCGGCACCTGTAACCTCACCGTCTG
>Ga0315287_10002455_pt1 | contig 17596 bp, 18 predicted proteins | sample YL17G11_0_MG_FD_205037 | JGI IMG/M metagenome (GOLD analysis project Ga0315287, IMG submission 205037) | Sediment microbial communities from Yellowstone Lake, YNP, Wyoming, USA - YL17G11_0 | ecosystem: Environmental > Aquatic > Freshwater > Lake > Sediment | place: USA: Wyoming | collected...
GTTGATAGGTCAGGTGTGAAAGCACAGCAATGTGTTGAGCTAACTGATACTAATGATCCGTGTGGCTTGACCATATAACCTCAAGTGGCTTTGGTGTTGTATGTGATCCACCAACAACAATTGACAACAAAGCACGACCCTCGAGACACGTCTCGACACTGACCCTCTCTGAAACGCTCAACTACGTCCCTCTTATTTACGCAACACCGAACGTGAGAGCGTGCGCGGCAACAACGGAAATCCGTTGCCAACGCGACCCTCCAACCGTCTCCCTGGTGACCATAGCGTTGTGGAACCACCCGATCCCTTCCCGAACTCGGAAGTGAAACGCAACCGCGCCGATGGTAGTGTGGCTCAAGCCATGCAAGAGTAGGTCATCGCCAGGGGCTTCAAACTGAAGGCCATCCCGAAAGGGATGGCCTTCTTCTTTTGCGCGCTATCCGACAAAACCCCCTGCTTTGGCCGGGGGCTTTTCTTTGTCCCTCGCCCGATATTCAGGCTGCGGAAAGGGCCGACAGGGCGCTGGTGAAAATGGCGACCGAGCAACCAAGCGCGCCGAACCAGACCAGGCTGCGCAGCCAAGCCACGTTCATCAGGTAGATCACGCCATACAGCAACCTCAGCACGACGAAGGCAATGGCCAACTGCATAACCCGCTGTGGATCGGCGCCGGTAAGAAATGCGGCGAGGACGGCCGTCGCGAACAGGGGAAAGGCCTCGAAGCTGTTGAGATGCGCGGCAAAGGCCCGTTGCGGAAGCCCCGTCAGCCGGGCCTGCCAGCCGCGAACATCGGCATTGTCGTAACGAGGCCCGGCGGCCTTGGAGACGGTCGTCCACAGATAGGGCATGAGCCCGGCTACCAGGACGCAAATCAGGGCTACTTGCACACGCTTCTCCATGGTTGTGTTGTCACCTACTCAATAGCAACTGGAAGTGACCCGCACAAGCGGAATTTTGCTGCCCGGCGGGTTGTTCGACGCCGGGGGCGACTGCTATACTTTCGGGGCTAGGCAGAGAGGTTTTTCCGCCTATTTCGCTTGACTCAGGTGCCGTGCGTGTTCAATTCGCTGACCGCCAACCGACGTCTCGGGTTCCGCACGGTAGCGGTGCAGGCTGCCGTGGCAACGCTGGTGGCGCTGGCCTTCCTTTTACAGGATGCGCAAGCAGCTCTGGCAGCGGCAATCGGGGGCGGGGCAGTGGCGTTCGGGAGCCTGCTCCTGGCGTGGCGGTCGATGATGGGGCCGGCGTATTCCGCAGGCCTGGCCTTGGCGCGAATTGTCAGCGGGCTGGTGTTGAAGTGGTTCGTGGTGCTTGGCGCGTTGTACCTGTCGCTTGCCCGGTTGGGGCTGCCACCGCTGCCATTGCTGGCAGGGCTGGTTGCAACCATGGCGGCGTCTTTTCTAACTCTCAGATTGAAAGCATAGGTGTTTAGTGAGCGCTGAATCGAGCCAAGGCGGTCTGACCGAATACATCGAGCATCACCTGACCCACAACACGGGCACGGTGTTTGGCGGCAGCTTTCACTGGGACAGCTGGCTCGTTTCGCTGGGGCTGGGCCTGATTTTCGTGCTCTGGTTTGGCCTGGTTGCGCGTCGCGCGACCTCCGGCGTTCCGGGCAAGGGCCAGGCTTTCGTCGAGATAGTCGTCGAGTGGGTCGAGACCAACGTCAAGGACGTCTTCCACGGCGACCGTCGCTTCATCGCGCCGCTGGCGCTGACGATCTTCATGTGGGTCCTTTTCATGAACACCATGGACTTGCTGCCGCTCGACTTGCCCGGCGCCATCATCGGCCTGATCGGCGGCGAAGAAGCGCGCCACCACACCTACCTGCGCGTGGTCCCCACGGCGGACGTCAACACGACCTTCGCCATGTCGATCGCCGTGTTCTTCCTGACGATCTTCTATTCGATCAAGGCCAAGGGCCTCGGCGGCTGGACGATGGAGCTTTTCACCGCCCCGTTCCATGCCGAAGGTGCGCTGGGCAAGATCGCGCTGATCATCCCGAACATCGTCCTCAACCTGGTCGAATACATCTCCAAGCCGGTTTCGCTGGCGATGCGACTGTTCGGCAACATGTACGGCGGTGAGCTCGTATTCATGCTGATCGCTGGCCTGTTCACCTCGTGGCTGTTCTTCCTGCCCGGCGTGCTGTTCGGCGCGGCCTGGGCGATCTTCCACATCCTGATCATCCTGCTCCAGGCCTACATCTTCATGATGCTCACCGTGGTCTACATCTCCATGGCGCACGATCACCACTGATTTCGCTTCACGCTTTCCGCTGCAAGATTCGCCGCACGACTTTCGACTTACATTTCCAATAAAGGGGTTTCAAATGAATACTTTCATCGCGCTCATCCAGGCCAACACCGCCATCGGCATCGGCCTCATGATCGGCCTGGGCGCCCTCGGTGCCTGTATCGGCATCGGCATCATGGGCTCCAAGTTCCTCGAAGCCGCCGCTCGCCAGCCCGAGTTGATCCCGATGCTGCAGGGCCGCATGTTCCTGCTGGTCGGCCTGATCGACGCCTCGTTCATCATCGGTCTCGCCATGGCCATGTACTTCGCCATCGCCAACCCGCTGTTGTCGAAGCTGGTCGAAGTCGCTGCCGGCTGATCAGGTTTCGCCAGGCGTCCGCACCCGCGGCCGCCGATCGAGTGACGCGCCTTGCGCGCGTCCATCGGTAATTCAAGGTCAAGTAATTCAAGGAAGCATGGTATGGATATCGGCATGACTTTGTTGGGTCAGGCGCTGTCGTTCGCGATCCTGGTCTGGGTCACGGTCAAGTTCATCTGGCCGCCGCTGATGGCGGCGATCGAAGAACGCCAGCAGAAAATCGCTGAGGGCCTGGCCGCTGCGGATCGCAGCAAGAAGGACCTGGCGCAGGCCGAGGAGAAGGTCAACGAAGTGCTGCGCGAAGCGCGCGGCAAGGCGTCGGAGATCATCACCCAGGCGGAAACGCGTCGCGCCCAGATCATCGACCTGGCCAAGGAAGAGGCCATCGAGGAAGGCAACCGGCAGAAGGCTGCTGCGATGGCGGACATCATCATGGCCACATCAAAGGCCCGCGAGGACTTGCGCAAGCAGGTGTCCGCATTGGCTGTCGCCGGCGCCGAGAAGCTGATCATGCGCGAGATCGACGGCAACGCCCACCGGGCGCTGCTGGACGAACTCGCCGCTGAAATCTGAGCAGCGAGAAGACTCCCGCCATGAGCCAGACCCTCACCATCGCCCGACCCTACGCCCGTGCCGCGTTCTCACTCGCGCGCGAGCATGGCCGCCTCGCCCAGTGGTCCAGCCAGCTGGGCTTTGCCGCCCTGGCGGTGAGCGAGCCCGCAGTGCATTCCGTTCTCGGCGACCCGCGTCTCGATGCGCAGTCGCTGGTGGACGTGCTGCTTCCGCCTGGCGAGGTGGATCCGATCTTCAGGCAGTTCATCTCGGTGCTGGCCGAAAGCCGCCGCCTTGAAGTGCTGCCGGAAGTCGCCGGGCTGTTCGACGGCTTGCGCGCCGAGGATGAGCACGTGGTGAAAGCCACGATCACCTCGGCCAGCGCGCTGAGCGAAGCCGAACTGGCGAAGCTGCGCGACGCATTGCGCAAGCGCTTCGGTCGCGAAGTCGAAGTCAGCACGGCGATAGACGCCTCACTGATCGGCGGTGCGGTGATCGATGCCGGCGACGTGGTGATCGATGGCTCCTTGCGTACCAAGCTGGCGCGCCTCGGCGCGGCGCTGGCCAACTGATTCGAAACCTTTTTTTCTTTGAACCAAGCGCCGGCGCAATCCGGACGACTTCCAGGACAAGACAATGCAGACGCTCAATCCGTCGGAAATCAGCGAACTCATCAAGAGCCGCATCGAAAAGGTCAAGCTGACCGCCGAAGCACGCAACGAGGGCACCGTCACCTCGGTGTCCGACGGCATCGTGCGCATCCACGGCCTGGCCGACGCGATGCAGGGCGAAATGATCGAGTTGCCGAACAACACGTTCGCGCTCGCACTGAACCTGGAGCGCGACTCGGTCGGCGCCGTGGTCCTGGGTGAGTACCAGCATCTTCGCGAAGGCGACGTGGCCAAGACCACCGCACGCATTCTCGAAGTGCCGATCGGTCCCGAACTGCTCGGCCGCGTGGTCAACGCGCTCGGCGAGCCGATCGACGGCAAGGGCCCGATCAACGCCGCGCTCACCGCGCCGGTGGAGAAGGTTGCCCCGGGCGTGATCTGGCGCAAGTCGGTGTCGCAGCCGGTGCAGACCGGTTACAAGTCGGTCGACGCCATGATCCCGGTCGGCCGCGGCCAGCGCGAGCTGATCATCGGCGACCGCCAGACCGGCAAGTCGGCGATGGCGATCGACACCATCATCAACCAGAAAGGCAGCGGTATTAAGTGCGTGTACGTCGCGATCGGCCAGAAGGCTTCGACCATCGCCAACGTCGTGCGCAAGCTGCAGGACAACGACGCGATGGCGCACACCATCATCGTCGCCGCCACCGCTTCCGAATCGGCCGCCATGCAGTACATCTCGGCCTACTCGGGCTGCACCATGGGCGAGTACTTCCGCGACCGCGGCGAAGACGCGCTGATCATCTACGACGATCTGTCCAAGCAGGCCGTGGCCTACCGCCAGATTTCCTTGCTGCTGCGCCGTCCGCCGGGCCGCGAAGCGTATCCGGGCGACGTGTTCTATCTCCACTCCCGCCTGCTCGAGCGCGCCGCGCGCGTCAACGAAGAGTATGTCGAGAAGTTCACCAACGGCGCCGTCAAGGGCAAGACCGGCTCGCTCACCGCGCTGCCGATCATCGAGACCCAGGCCGGCGACGTCTCGGCGTTCGTTCCGACCAACGTGATCTCGATCACCGACGGCCAGATCTTCCTGGAAACCGACTTGTTCAACGCCGGCATCCGCCCGGCCGTGAACGCCGGTATCTCGGTGTCGCGCGTCGGTGGCTCGGCCCAGACGACGATCATGAAGAAGCTGTCGGGCGGCGTGCGCATCGCGCTCGCGCAGTACCGCGAGCTGGCGGCGTTCGCGCAGTTCGCTTCCGACCTCGATGAAGCCACCCGCAAGCAGCTTGAGCGCGGTCAGCGCGTCACCGAGCTGATGAAGCAGAAGCAGTACGCGCCGATGTCGATTGCGCAGATGGCCCTGTCCATCTATGCCGTCAACGAGGGTTACCTCGACGACGTGCCGATGGGCAAGATCCTGCCGTTCGAAGAAGGCCTGCACGCGCACATGGCCAACAGCTATGGCGAGTTGCAGTCCAAGATCGTCGCCACCGGCGCCTGGGACAAGGAAATCGAAGCGCAGTTCAAGCAGCTCGTTTCCGAGTTCAAGACCACCGGTAGCTGGTAAGGGGAATTCGAGATGGCTGGCGGCAGGGAAGTAAAAACCAAGATCAAGTCCGTGCAGAACACCCGCAAGGTGACGCGCGCGCTTGAAATGGTCTCGGCCTCGAAGATCCGCAAGGCTCAGGAGCGCATGAAGGGCTCGCGCCCGTACGCGCGCCTGATGACCCAGCTGATCGGTCACATCGCCAAGGCCAACTCCGAATATACCCATCCGTTCATGGCCGACCACGGCCAGATCAAGCGGATCGGCTACATCATCGTGTCCACCGACCGCGGCCTGTGCGGCGGCCTGAACTCGGGAATGTTCCGCAGCATCCTGGCCGATATGCGCGACTGGCAGGCCAAGGGCGTCGAGATCGACGTCGTCTGCGTCGGCTCGAAGGCCGCGACCTTCTTCCGCCGGCTCAAGGTCACGATGACCGGCTCGGTCACCCACCTGGGCGACAAGCCACGCGTCGACCAGCTGATCGGCGTGGTCAAGGTGATGCTGGACAGCTACAGCACCGGCACCCTGGACCGCGTGTTCCTCTGCTACAACGATTTCATCAACACCATGACCCAGAAGGCGCGCCGCGACCAGCTGTTGCCGCTGCCGCCATCCGAGTCGCTGCAGACCCGTTTCGACTGGGACTACATCTACGAGCCGAGCCCGGAAGTGGTGCTCGACCACGTGATGACCCGCTATGTGGAGTCGCTGGTTTACCAGGCGCTTCTGGAGAACATCGCGTCCGAGCACGCGGCGCGCATGGTGGCGATGAAGTCCGCTTCCGACAATGCCAACAAGCTGATCGAAACGCTGCAGCTGATCTACAACAAGGCGCGGCAGGCCGCGATCACCCAGGAAATCTCCGAGATCGTCGGCGGCGCCGCGGCGGTTTGACGAATCAAGTTACGCAACGACAATTTAAAGGATATGCAAGATGAGCCAGGGCAAGATTGTGCAGATCATCGGCGCGGTCGTCGACGTGGAATTCGCACGCGACGCAGTGCCGCGCGTGTACGACGCGTTGAAGGTAGCCGGCACCGAGATCACGCTGGAAGTGCAGCAGCAGCTGGGCGACGGCGTCGTCCGTTGCATCGCGCTGGGCACCACCGACGGCCTCAAGCGCAACCTGATGGCCGACAACACCGGCAAGGGCATCGCCGTGCCGGTCGGCGTCGAGACCCTGGGCCGCATCATGGACGTGCTCGGTCGCCCGATCGACGAAGCCGGTCCGATCGAAACCAAGGACCATTGGGAAATCCATCGCCCGGCGCCTTCGTACGAAGAGCAGAGCTCGGCCAATGAACTGCTGGAAACCGGCATCAAGGTGATCGACCTGATGTGTCCGTTCGCCAAGGGCGGCAAGGTCGGCCTGTTCGGCGGCGCCGGCGTCGGCAAGACGGTGAACATGCTCGAGCTGATCAACAACATCGCCAAGGCGCACTCGGGCCTGTCGGTGTTCGCCGGCGTCGGTGAGCGTACCCGCGAAGGCAACGACTTCTATCACGAGATGATGGAGTCGGGCGTCATCAACGTCGAAGACAAGAAAGAGTCGAAAGTGGCGATGGTGTACGGCCAGATGAACGAGCCGCCGGGCAACCGCCTGCGCGTCGCGCTGACCGGCCTGACCATGGCCGAATACTTTCGCGACGAGAAGGACGCCAGCGGCAAGGGCCGCGACGTGCTGTTCTTCGTCGACAACATCTACCGCTACACCCTGGCCGGCACCGAAGTGTCCGCGCTGCTCGGCCGCATGCCGTCGGCCGTGGGTTACCAGCCGACCCTGGCCGAGGAAATGGGCGTGCTGCAGGAGCGCATTACCTCGACCAAGACCGGCTCGATCACCTCGATCCAGGCCGTGTACGTGCCCGCCGATGACTTGACCGATCCGTCGCCGGCGACCACCTTCGCCCATCTCGACGCCACCGTCGTGCTGAGCCGCAACATCGCCTCGCTCGGTATCTACCCGGCCGTGGATCCGCTCGACTCGACCTCGCGCCAGCTCGATCCGAACGTGATCGGCCACGAGCATTACGACACCGCCCGCCGCGTGCAGGTGACCTTGCAGAAGTACAAGGAGCTCAAGGACATCATCGCGATCCTGGGCATGGACGAGCTGTCGGAAGAAGACAAGCAGGCCGTGTCCCGCGCCCGCAAGATCGAGCGCTTCTTCTCGCAGCCCTTCCACGTGGCCGAAATCTTCACCGGCTCGCCGGGCAAGTACGTGACGCTGAAGGAAACCATCCGCGGCTTCAAGATGATCTGCGACGGCGAATGCGACCACATCCCCGAGCAGGCCTTCTACATGGTCGGCGGCATCGAGGAAGTGCTCGAGAAGGCCAAGAAGCTGGCGGCCTGAGGAAACCACGATGACCACCACCATTCGTTGCGACATCGTCAGCGCCGAGGAAGAAATCTTCCACGGCGAGGTCGTCATGGTCGTTGCCACCGGCGAGATGGGCGAGCTCGGCATCGCGCCGCGCCATGCGCCGCTGATCACCCGGCTCAAGCCCGGCAAGCTGATCCTGACCCTGGTCGATGGCAGCAAGCTCGACATGGTCGTGTCCGGCGGCATCCTCGAGGTGCAGCCGCAGGTCATCTCGATCCTGGCCGACACCGCGATCCGCGCCGAGAACATCGACGCGCTGGCCGTGGCCAAGGCCAGGGAAGAAGCCGAGCGCATCCTGGCCAACCGTGGCGAGGCGATGGAAATCGCCGAGGCGCAGGCCAAGCTGGCCGAGGCGATGGCGCAGTTGCAGGCGCTGGAGCGCCTGCGCAAGAACCTCCAGCACTGAGTTTCCGCTGTCGCACTGGCAAAAACGCCGGCCCATGGGCCGGCGTTTTTCATTGCGGCGCCGCGCCTAGCGAAACACCCACTGCCGCCACACGACAAAGCCGAGCACGGCCATCAAGGCCTCCACCACAGGCTTGGCGATCCATGCGGCCTGCAGGTCGATGCGGTGCTCGACTACCGCCAGCAGCAGCGTGCTCAATGCGGTGAGCAACAGCCATGCCAGGATGAATCGAAGCAGATGCGCGCGACCCAGGCGGGCACGGCCATCCCTGGCAAACGTATAGCGGCCGTTGAGCCAGTAGCCCAGGCAGGCGCCGGAGGCTCGGCCGGCCACATTGCCCGCTACCAGCGGCAGGCCGGCGTAGGTCAGGGTGACGAACACTGCCCAGTCGAGCACCAGCTGCGCCCCGCCGATGAGCAGAAAGAGCAGGAACTGGCGGCTCAGGGTCCGGGACATGACGCAGATGCTAGCAGCCGCGCACGCCGCCGCCGATACTATGGGCAAGGAGGGCGCCATGACCGGACCGTTGCACGTAGTGATTCTCGCCGCAGGCGAGGGCAAGCGCATGAAATCCACGCGCCCCAAGGTCCTGCAGCCGATCGCGGGCCAGCCGATGCTGGCGCACGTGATCGCTGCGGCGCGCGCGCTCGGCGCGGCTGGCATCCACGTGGTGTACGGCCATGGCGGGGAGAAGGTGCGCGAAGCCTTCGCCGCGCAAGCCGATTTGCTCTGGGTCGAGCAGGCGCAGCAGCTGGGAACCGGCCATGCGGTGCAGCAGGCGATGCCGAAGGTTCCCGATGCGGCGCGCGTGCTGGTGCTCTATGGCGACGTCCCGCTGATCCAGGCCGAAACCTTGCGGCAACTCGTCAAGGCGCCCGGCGCCGTGAGCGTGCTCGCCGCCGAGCTCGCCGATCCCACCGGCTACGGTCGCCTCGTGCTCGACGACCAAGGGCGGGTTGCCGCCATCGTCGAACAGAAAGACGCCAGCGCCAGCCAACGCGCGATCCGACTGGTCAACACTGGCATCGTGCTGGTGCAGGCCGGAATGCTGCGCTCCTGGTTGTCGCGGCTGGGCAACGGCAATTCCCAGGGTGAGTATTACCTGACCGACATCTTCGCGATGGCCGCCGCGGCCAACGAAGCCGCGACCGTGGTGCGCGTGGCCGATGCCGTGGAAACCGAAGGTGCCAACGATCCGATGCAATTGGCGATGCTCGAGCGCGCGTTCCAGTTGCGAGCCGCGCGCAGGCTGGCGGTCGAAGGAGTGCGTTTCGCCGACCCCGCGCGGTTTGACCAGCGCGGAATCGTGACAGTGGGCCATGACGTGGAGATCGATGTGGATGTCATCCTCGAAGGCGATGTCCAGCTCGGGGACAATGTCCGCGTCGGGCCCTTCTGCCGGATCCGCAATGCGCAACTGGCGGCGGGCACGGTAGTGCACGCGCATTGCGATATCGACGGCGTGGTCAGCCACGGCGCCTGCACGATCGGGCCCTTCGCGCGCCTGCGTCCGGGCACCGAATTGGCGGACGGCGTGCATATCGGTAATTTCGTCGAGACCAAGAAGGCGCGCCTGGGGAAAGGCTCGAAGGCCAACCACCTGACCTATCTGGGCGACGCTGAAGTCGGCTCGGGCGTGAACATCGGCGCGGGCACCATCACCTGCAACTACGACGGCGTGAACAAGTTCGCCACGCAGATCGGCGACGGCGCCTTCATCGGTTCCAACTCGTCGCTGGTAGCGCCGGTCAGCATTGGCAAGGATGCCACCATTGGCGCCGGGTCGGTGATCACCAAGGATGCACCCGAAGGCGAATTGACCGTGGCGCGTGGAAAGCAGTCGAGCATCAGCGGTTGGAAGCGCCCCAGGAAGAGAAGCTGACCCCGGGCGGCCCCTGTCTTACGGCGCCGCCGCGCGCAACGCCGCCGCGCTGTCGCGGGCAAAACCAGCCATGTCTTCGGCGCCCAGGCTCGGCGAGCTCATCGAAAGCATCACGCCATGGTCCTCGACCAGCATCTGCTGGCTGCTGCCCAGGCGATAACTGTTCGCCATCGCCCACGGCCCGATGTGATCGCTGACCTCGGTGGCGCCGCTTACCTTCACTTCCTTCATCCAGGTCTCGTACATGGCGCTCGTGCGCGCAGGTCCGGATAGCGACGCAGTGCGCGTCGTCGTGAGGAACACGCTCAACTCGAGCTGATCGGCCTGGTTGCGATACTCGCAGGAAATATTGCCATTCGCATTCTGGCCGACGCGATGCAATGGCTGCGGCAGGGCCGCGGGTGGCGGCGGCAGCCGCGCGCAAAGATCGAACTGCAGTTGCGCGCTGAGCGGATGGTTGATTTCGCGGGTGCGCAGCAGCGGATAGGCCAGCAGCGGCAACAACACCGCGATCAGCACCAGGCCGCCGCCGCTCCAGCGTGGTTTTCCCAGTTCGTCAGTCAGCATGCCCATGGCGAAAGCTTGCCCGGCTCGCGACGCCAAGGCAACTCAGGTGACCAATACCATCGCCACGGCCAACCCGCCGCCTTCGCGGTTACCCAGGCTGATTCGGCCGCCGTGCGCTTCGGCGATTTCCCGCGCCAGCGCCAAGCCAAGTCCGGTACCGCTGCGCTTGGTCGAGTAGAAGGGCACCAGCGCATTCGACAGGACGGCATCGCTCATGCCGGTGCCGCGATCGAGCACCTCGATGCGCAACATGCCGGCTTGCTGCCGGACGCGCAGCATCACCTGGTCGGCCGGCGAACCCGATTCGTGGGCGTTCTTGAGCAGGTTGACCAGCGCCTGCTCCATCTGGGCCATGTCGAAATGCGCGGCCGCCTCCGGCAATTCGCCATCAACGGCGAACGGAATCTGGCTCTGCAGCCGGGCCACGAATTCAGGCCAGGCGATGGCTTCGGTGCGCGGCATCGGCATCTTGGCGAAGTGCGCGTAGCCCCGGATGAATCCTTCGAGGTGACGCGCGCGTTCCTCGATGGTGGCGAAGATGGTCGGCAGCTTTTCGTGCTGGCCGCGACGCAGCAGTTCGCTGCCCGAATGCGCGAGCGAAGCAACCGGCGCCAGCGAATTGTTCAGCTCGTGGCTTATCACCCGGATGACCTTCTTCCAGGTCTGCACTTCCTGCCGCCGAAGCTCGACGGTGATCTGGCGCAACAGCAGTAATTCGTGCGTGCGTCCGTTGAGCCGGAAGCTGCGCCGGGCAAGGTGGTAGATTTCTTCCTCGTCGTCGGTGCCCACCGAGAACAAGCCATCGCCACCCCGGTCGAGGGCGTCGCGCAACGGCAAAGCCGCCTTGCTGAGTATCTCCTCCAGGGAATGGCCTTCCAGCTTGCGACCCTGGTTGAGCAACTGCCGCGCGGCGATATTCGCGTAGACGATTGGTCCGGATTCCGCAGTCAACAACATCGCGACCGGCGTGTTCTGCACCATGGTGTCGAGCAGAAGTTCACGTTGCACCAGGCCCAGCCTCTGCTCGCGCAGGACATCGCCAAGCTCGTTGTGGGCGGCCACCAGATCACTCAATTCGTCCCGCTTCGGCCAGCGCAGGCCGAAGGAGAAATCGCCGTCGCGATAGCTGGTTACGGTGCCGGTGAGCGCGCGAAACAAGGACAACATCGGCCGGAATTGGCTGCGCACCATCATCAGCACGAGCGGCGTCATCACCAGCAGGCTGAGGCTGGCGACCAGAATCGGACTGTCCTGGAAAAAATGGGCGAGCACCAGGGTCGCCAACACCGCCAGGAAAACCAGGGCGGCGGCGAGCGCGGCAAAGCGGGCCGCGAGCGAAAATTTCTTGCGTGATCCGCTCATGCTCAGGGACGGCTGATGCCCAGGCGATCCATGCGCCGGTAAAGCGCCTGCCTGCTCAGTCCGAGTTCGGCGGCGGCCTGCGAGAGCACGCCGCCGGCCTTGGCCAGGGCCCGCTCGATGCTCTCGCGATCAGGTTCCGGATCGCTGGCCGACGCAGCCACGGGCGCCGGCGTCAGTCCGAGGTCGGCGATGCCGATGACCGGACCGGCGGCGAGCAGGCTGGCCCGTTGCATGGTGTTCTTGAGTTCGCGCACATTGCCCGGCCAGGCATGCCTGACCAGCACCGAACGCGCCGATTCGCTGAGCGACTTGCCAGGGGCGAGAAAATTCTCCGCCAGCGGAAGTATGTCGGCGGGCCGTTCAGCCAGTGGCGGCAAGCGCAGCTCGATCAGGTTCAGGCGATAGAAAAGATCTTCGCGAAAGCTGCCTGCGCGGATCATCGCGGCCAGGTCGGCGTTGGTGGCGCTGATGACGCGCACCTTCACCTGCCGTTCCTTGTTGGAGCCCAGTCGTTCGAAGCGCCCGGTCTCCAGGACGCGCAGCAACTTCATCTGCCCGGCCGGGGGCAGGTTGCCGATCTCATCCAGGAACAGGGTGCCGCCATCGGCCGCTTCGAACTTTCCTTCGCGCGCCTTGGTCGCGCCGGTGTAGGCGCCGGCGTCGGCGCCGAACAATTCCGCCTCGATCAATTCGGACGGCAGGGCGCCGCAGTTGAGCGTTACGAAGGGTCCGTCCTTCACCGACGAATTGGCCTGGATGATCTCGGCGATGCGCTCTTTGCCCGCGCCGTTCGGACCGGCGATCAGCACCGGCACGTCGGCGCGCGCCACCTGGCAGGCCAGGCTGAGCACGCGCTCGGTGAGCGGGTCGTTCCAGATGAAACCGCGCAAGTCGAATTGCGACTCGAGGTCGCGACGCTGCCGGCGCTCGCGCTGCACCCGGCGCTGCAGTTCGCGATTGGCCTGGCCCAACTCGAGCAGGTTGTCGACCGTGGCCAGCAGCTTGTGGTCGTCCCAGGGCTTGGCCAGGTAGTTGGCCGCGCCGGCCTTGATCAGGTCCACCGCGGCGTCCAGGTGCGTCCATGCGGTGAGCAGGATCACCGGCAGGTCAGGGCGACGCCGGCGGATCTCGCGGAACAGCGCCACGCCCTCTTCGCCGGAGGTGGTGTCCGCGGTGAAATTCATGTCCTGCACGACCAGGTCGATGTCCGTGCTTTCGAGCGCATCCAGTCCCTCGGCAGGCGAGAGCGCACGCACCGTGTTGATGTCCTGCAAGGAAAACAACACCTCGAGCGCGGTGGCGACCGAGGGGTTGTCGTCGATGATCAGGATGGTCGGCATGCGCCTAGCGTACCGTCAGGCGCTGCGCGTGGCGATGGCCGGCGAAATATTGGAGGCGCGCCAGGCTGGTCCGTACACTGCCAGCACCCCGATCAGCCACAGCGCCAGCGAGCCGACGGCCAGGTAACCGATCGGCAGCTTGGTCAGCTCCAACTGGCTTACCAAGAGCTGGTTCAGCGCCAGCGCCAGCAGCAGACCGGCAACCACGCCACCGGTCGTTATGATGAAGTTCTCGGTGATGAAGTAGCGCAGCACGTCGATCTGTCGCGCGCCCAGCGCGCGGCGCACGCCAATCTGCTTGCGCCGCTGGTTGACCCAGAGCGTGGCCATTCCAACGATGCCGCTGGCGGTCACCAGCAGCAACAGGACGGTCACTGCGATCAGCATCCAGGAGATGGCGCGGTCGTTGCGGTAGATGTCGAACCGATCGTCATCCATCGTCTTGTTCTCGATCACCATCTGACCCGGGGTCTTGGTGACGGCGGCCTCGGCCTCTTTCATCACGCGGTCGCGCTGGCCGGGCTCGGTGCGCACGGCGAACATCGAATAACCCTGCACCCGTCGCGAGGCGAGGATGGTGGACAACTCGCCGCGCTCGCCGACGTTGGCCCAGGGCGTTTGCAGGCGCTCGACCACGCCCACCACCTCGATCGGTTGGGCGTCTGCGCCGATGCCGATGTACAGCGTCTTGCCGACGATGCTCTGGTTCGGATACAGCTTCTTCGCCAACGCCTGCGACATGATCGCCGTCCGGCCCATGGTCTGGGTCTTGTCCGGATCGACTTCCATGATGTCGGCGTTGGTGAAGTCGCGTCCCTCCACCAGCTTCAGGCCGAACGTCTTCACTATCGAGTCGGGTCCGAAGTACATGGCTGAATTCGAGGTCGTCTCCTCCTGGCTGGGCTTGAGCGCGATGCCCATGTTCCAGCCTGATTGGGACAGCGGCGTCTGGTTGGTCCAGGCCACCGAAGTCACGCCTGGCAGCGCGCGCAGTATCTCCGCATTGCGCTGCTGCATCGCCAACTCGCCCTCGGGAGTTTCCGGATCCTTCAGCGGCGCGATGCCGATGCGGAACAGATTGCTCTCTTCGGCGACACCGCTCGGCCGCGCGGTGAGCGCCAGGCGATCACGGATGATGTACAGCGCGTTGGCGACGATCGCCAGGCTCAGCGCTACCTGCGCAGCGATAAGCAGCGCGCCGGTCTTGTTGCGCAACAGGGACGAGAGAATCGGACGGATTTCCATGATGGGTTCCTTATTGCGTCTTCAGTTGCAGGGCAGGCGTGACCTGGCAGGCGCGCCAGGTTGGCAGCAGGCCGGCGAGGATGCTGGCGGCCAGCGACAGGCTCAGCGTCATCGCAAGCATGGCCCAGTCCATCTTCGCGAGCGTCGCCATCTCATCGGATTGCAGCGAGATCAACCACAAGCCGCCGAAGCTCAGCAGCAATCCGAGCAGGCCACCCACCAGTCCGACCACCGCTGCCTCGATCAGGTACTGGTGGAAGATCTCGCTCTTGGTCGCACCGAGCGCGCGCCGAACACCAACTTCACCGGCACGGGCCGAGAATTTCGCGAGCAGCAGGCCCACGGTATTGACCAGGCAGACCAGCAGGAAACCGAAGGCCAGCCAGGTCGACAGCTTGGCATCGGCGCTGACCACGCCCAGGTGCTGCATCCACTCCATGACGTTTTCCATGCGCACGTTGACCGGGCGCGGATAGCGGCCGAGCTTCTTCTGTTCGGTCACGTAGGCACCGAGGAATTCCTTGAGCCGCGGCTGGTCAGCTGCCGACTTGCCCTCGAACCAGAACTGGATCCAGTCGCACTCGGATTTGATCCAGCCCTGCCAGCCTGGCTCGGTGGGGCCGGCGCCGTTGCAATTGTTGTTGCCGCTATTGCCCATCTCGTGGCGAACGGCGGTCTGGAAGGGAATGAACAACTGGTCGGCGCCGGTGAAGCTGCCGCCGTTGCCGTTGATCAGGCGGTAATAGCGCGGCAGCGGATTCCAGGTGTCGATCACACCGACGATCTGCCATTCCGCGTCTTCCATGCGGATGCGCTTGCCAACCGGATTGATCTTTCCAAACACCTTCTCGCTGGTTTCGCGACTGAGCACGACCACATCCTTGCGCGCGGTATCGTCGTCGGCGCTCCAGGCCGAGCCGTACAGGAAGGGCACCTCGAACATCTCGAAGAAATCGCGGGTCGGCGCCACGCCTTGCACCAGGAACGGCGGCAGGTCGGGGCGTCCGCTTTCGATCGCCGTGGTGATCCCGTACACCGCCGTGCGTCGCACGCCCTGGCCGCTGGCGAGCAGGTTGTTGGCATCGATGTAGGTCATCTGGTCGCTGGGCTCGTCGCCCTCGGCATAGCCGGTGATTGGCGCATTGTCCAGTCGCGGCACGAACAGCCGATCGCTCTTGCCCGGGATAGGATCACCCGACATCGTATAGAGCACGGTGAAGGTAGCCATGCTCGCGGCCACGCCGACCGCCAGCGTGACCACCATCAGGGCGGTCAGCATCGGGTTGCGGCGCAGGCTGCGGATACCCAGTTGGAAGTAGTAGCGGAACATGTCTGTGTGCTCCGTGGGTCAGGTGTTGTCGGCGGCGTAAGCGTTCGCGGCTGAAGCCGCTCCCACAAAGGCGAGCGAGGCGGACGTCTCCTTCATCAGGTCGGAGACCTGGCCATCGATGATGTGCACGTTGCGTTGCGCGCGCGCGGCCAGCTCCGGGTCGTGGGTCACCATCAGGATGGTCGTGCCCTGCTCGTTGATTTCCTCGAGCAGTTCCATCACGCCACGCGCCATTTGCGAGTCGAGGTTGCCGGTCGGTTCATCGGCCAGCAACAGCCTGGGCTCGCCGGCCAGTGCGCGGGCGATGGCCACGCGCTGTTGCTGTCCGCCGGACAGCTCGGCCGGATAGTGTTTGATCCGTGAAGACAGGCCGACGCGCCCGAGCGCTTCCTCGATCCGGCGCTTGCGCTCGGCGGCATTGAAGCCGCGATAGCGCAGGGGCACATCGACGTTGTCGAACAGGTTCAGGTCCGGGATCAGGTTGAAGCCCTGGAAGATGAAGCCGAGCTTCTCGTTGCGAAGCTTGCTGCGGGCGTTGTCGTCCATGCCTTTGACGTTGACGCCATCGAGCAGGTAGTCGCCGCCGGTGAACTCCTCGAGCAGGCCGGCAATATTGAGGAAGGTGGTCTTGCCCGAACCCGACGGGCCGGTAACGGCGACGAACTCGCCCTTGGCGACGTGGATATCGAAGCCGCGCAGTGCGTGGGTCTCGATCAGGTGGGTGCGGTAGACCTTGCTCAGGTTGTGCATGCGAAGCATGGGCTTGTCCTCGTTGGAGTGATTAGTTGTTGATGGAGACGCGTTCTGCATTTTCGAAACTGTCGGTGCCGGCGATCACGACCTTGTCGCCCGGCTGCAGGCCGGACAGGATCTCGACCGCGGACACGCTGGTGGCGCCGATCTGGATGGGTCGCCGAACGGCGACGCTGCCATCCATGACATAGGCGCTGCGGCCGCCTTCGTTTTCGACGAAGGGTCCGCGCGGCAGCATCAGCACGTTGGGTTTTTCCTCGATCAGTACGCGCGCGGTCAGGCGCTGGTTCTGGCGCAGGCCGGCCGGTTGCGCGCCATCGAAACGCACGCGAGCCAGAACCTGGTTGCGAACGACTTCCGGCGACAAGGCCGATAGCTTGCCCGTGGCGGTCGCCCCGCCGATGGTGACCTCGGCACTCATGCCCAAGCCCAGATCGTCGGCATAGTTTTCCGGGATCTCCAGTTCGACTTCCAGCCTGGACAAGTCAACGACAGTCATCAGCGCGGTATTGGCGGCGACCACGCTGCGGTCGGCGACCGACAAGGTGCCGATTACGCCATCCACCGGCGCGCGCACATTCAATTCGTCCACGCGTCGCTGCATGTCGGCGACCGTGAGGCGCTGGCGCTGCAATTCGCTGAGCTTGGTGCTGGTCTCCAGCGCCACATCCTGGACTTCCAGGCCCGAGGCCTGCGCCGCCTGCTTGCTGCGGATCTCCGCGGTCTTCATCGCATCCTGGGCGCGCAGCAAGTCGACTTCGGCGATCGCGCCGGCCTTGTAGCCACCCTCGGTACGTTGAAGGATGCGCGCGGCGCCCAGGCGGGCGACCTCGGCTTCGTCGGCGTCGCGGCGGGCGATGAGCTTTTGCTTCTGCGCCAGGATGCGCTGGCGGGCGACTTCGGCTTCCAGTTGGGCCAGCGTGGATTGTTCGCGCGCCAACTGGTTGCTGAGGTCCGGCGAGTCGAGGACAGCGAGCAGGTCGCCCTTCGCCACCT
>Ga0315287_10002456_pt1 | contig 17595 bp, 15 predicted proteins | sample YL17G11_0_MG_FD_205037 | JGI IMG/M metagenome (GOLD analysis project Ga0315287, IMG submission 205037) | Sediment microbial communities from Yellowstone Lake, YNP, Wyoming, USA - YL17G11_0 | ecosystem: Environmental > Aquatic > Freshwater > Lake > Sediment | place: USA: Wyoming | collected...
GGGCCTGAACGCCGAGCAGCTCGCGGCCGTGGATGCGGACGGCTCGGTCTTCGTCTCGGCGGGGGCGGGGACGGGCAAGACGAGCGTGCTCGTCGAGCGCTTCGTGCGGGCGGTCTGCGAGCGCGGCCTCGACGTCGAGTCGAACCTCGTGATCACCTACACCGAGCGCGCCGCCGGAGAGCTGCGCTCGCGGGTCCGTGCCGCGCTCGCGGAGCGGGGCCGAGACGACCTTGCGCGCGAGCTCGACGGCGCCTGGATCTCGACGATCCACGGCTTCTGCATGCGGCTGCTGAAGGCGCATCCCTTCGCCGCGGGGCTCGATCCGCGCTTCCGCGTCCTCGACGAGAGCCAGGGCCGGGTGATCCGCGGCGAGGCGTTCCAGGCCGCGCTCGCGGCCTTCTGCGAGAGCGGCGAGCCCGAGCGGCTGCAGCTCCTCTCGATCTACGGCGCCCGCGGGCTGCGGCGGATGCTCACCGGCGTCTACGAGACACTGCGCTCCGCCGGCCGCCCGCTCGAGCTGGCGCTCGACGAGGGCCGGCCGCGGCTCGAGGAGCGGCTCGCCGAGCTACAGGAGGCGGCGCGCGGCCTCGCGGCCGACGCCGCTGCGACCGAGAACCAGCGCGCGAATGCCGACGAGGCGCTCCGCGTCGTTGCCGAGACGACGCTGCCCGAGCGGCTGCTCGACCTCGCGCCGCTGCGGGCCCGGGGCGAGCGCGCCGCCGGGTACGAGGAGGCGCGCAAGGCGGTCGAGCACGCGGCGCTCGACGAGCTCGCCGCGCGCGACCACGAGCTGCTGCAGGAGCTGCTGAGCCGGTTCGCCGAGGCGTACGCGGCGGCGAAGGAGCGCGAGTCGGCACTCGACTTCGAGGACCTCCAGCTCGCCGCCCGCGACCTCCTGCGCGACCACCCGGACCTCCGTGAGCGCGCGAGCATGCGCTTCCGCACGATCGCGGTGGACGAGTTCCAGGACACGAACCGGCTCCAGTGCGAGCTGATCGACCTGATCGCGTCCGGGCCCGGCGAGCGCGAGCTCTTCTTCGTCGGCGACGAGTTCCAGTCGATCTACGGCTTCCGCCACGCCGACGTGCAGGTCTTCCGCGAGCGCCGGGCCCAGGCGGGCGAGGTGCTGCCGCTGACCCGCAACTACCGCTCGAGGCCCGAGGTGCTCGCCGCGGTGAACTACCTGTTCGGCCCGGACTTCGGCGAGGAGTTCCAGCCGCTCGCCGCCTCGGGTGAGTTCCCCGATCCGGTCTTCGGCAGCCCGGTCGAGCTACTCGTGACCGACAAGGCAAGCTACGAGGACACCGGCGTCCACTGGCGGCGCGCCGAGGCGCACCACGTTGCGACGCGGGTCAAGGAGCTCGTCGAGGCGGGCGCTGCGACCCCGGGCGAGATCGTGCTCCTCTTTGCGGCCGGCACCGACGCCGAGTGGTACGAGGAGGAGCTGCGCGCCGTCGGCCTGCCGACCTACCGCGCGACCGGGCGCGGCTACTTCGGCCAGCAGCAGGTGGTCGACCTGCTCGCGTACCTGCGCCTGCTGCACAACCGCTACGACGACGAGGCGGTTGCGACGGTGCTCGCCTCGCCCTTCGTCGGCGTCACCCCCGACACGCTCGTCCTGCTGCGCCGGCACGCGGGCCGCCGGCCGCTCTTCGTCGGGCTCGAGCGGGGTCTGCCGCCCGGAATCAGCGCCGACGACGAGCAGCTCCTGCGCGCGTTCAAGCAGCGCTACGAGCGGCTCGTGGCAGGATCGGCGCGGCTCTCCCTCGAGCGGCTCTGCGAGCAGGTGGTCGCCGCGCACGACTACGACCTCGCGGTGCTCGCACAGTGGGACGGGCGCCGCCGCTACGCGAACCTCCGCAAGCTGGCGAGGCTCGCGCGCTCGTACGAGGAGCTGCGCGGCCCCGACGTCGAGGGCTTCGTCCGCTTCGTGCGCGAGCAGGAGGCGGTCGGGGCGAGGGAGCTCGAGGCGGTCGCGGAGGAGGAGGGTGCCGACGCGGTGCGGCTGCTCACGATCCACGCCGCGAAGGGGCTCGAGTTCAAGGTGGTCGTCGTCGCCGATGCGAGCCGCGAGCGGGCAGCGCCGTCGGCGGACGAGATCATCGCGCTCTCGGACGGGCGCTTCGGCTTCAGGATGGTGGATCCCGTCTCGAGCGGGCGCCGCTCGGTGTTCGACTACGAGGAGGTGCGCGCCGCGCGGGAGGTCGAGGAGCGGGCCGAGCGGCTGCGCCTCTACTACGTGGCGATGACCCGCGCGATCGACCGACTGATCGTCTCCGGGGCCGCCGAGCTCGAGCGGCCGGGCGACTCGACCCCGATCGGCTGGGTGCTGGGCCGCATCGACGCGGCCGAGGAGCTCGCCGTGGCGGGGGAGGCGCCGGTCGAGCTCGAGCGCGACGACGCGCGCCTGCTGGTGCGGCTCGACCGCTACCGCCCCGAATCCGTTGTGCTCATGAACACAACGGAGCCCGAGGTGGAGGACGGCCAGCTCGCCCTCTTCACGGCGGTGCCCGGCGGTCACGCGGCCTCGGCGCTGCCGCTGCCGGCGCTGCCGCCCGTCCCGGTGCCGGCGTTGCATCGCGTGCGCCGCCTCTCCTATAGCGCCCTCGCGCTCTTCGAGCGCTGCTCGTTTCGCTACTACGCCGAGCGCGTCGCGGGCATGCGCCCGGCCGACCCGAGCGGCGCGCTCCCCGGCCAGATCGGTCTCGCCGCCACCGAGGTCGGCGACGCCGTCCACCGGCTACTCGAGCTCGTCGACCTGCGTGCGCCCTCGCCGCCCGACCTCGAGCAGGTGCGCGCGTGGTACCCGGGGGTGACCGAGGAGGAGCTGGCCCGGATCGCCGGCTTCGTCGAGGCGTACTGCGCCTCGCAGCTCGCGGCCCGGATCGCGGCGCTCGAGGGAGCCGCGCCCGAGCGTCCGTTCGCCTTCGAGCACGACGGCGTCCTCCTGCACGGGCGTCTCGACGTGCTGCACCGTGACGGGACGCGCGCGCTCGTGCTCGACTACAAGACGAACGCCCTCGGGGGGCGCGAGCCGGAGGAGATCATCGAGCGCGAGTACCGGCTGCAGCGGCTCGTCTACGCGCTCGTCTGCTTCCGGGCCGGGGCGGAGGAGGTCGAGGTCGTCTACTCGTTCCTCGAGCGCGCGGACGCCGTCGTCTCGACGACCTTCACGCTCGCCGACCTGCCGGCGCTCGAGGCCGGGCTGTCGGACGCGATCGGGGCGGTCCAGGCCGGAGACTTCCGGCCGACCCCGGGGGAGCTCGCCTGCGCCGGCTGCCCCGCGCTCGACGTCGTCTGCGCCGGGCCCAGGCTCTTCACCGACTGATGGCGCGCTCCTACGCCGCCGAGGCGCGCCTCCGCGTCGGGCGCAGGCGCGAGCGCATCCGCCCGATCGTCGAGCGGCTCGCGGCCGAGCATGCCGACGCGGCGATCGCGCTCCGCTTCCGCTCGGACGTCGAGCTGCTCGTCTCGGTGATGCTCTCCGCGCAGACGACCGACGTGAACGTCAACCGCGTCACCGAGACACTCTTCCGAAAGTACCGCCGCCCGGAGGACTACCTCGCCGTGCCGCAGGAGGAGCTCGAACGGGACATCTTCCAGACCGGCTTCTTCCGCCAGAAGGCGAAGGCGATCCGCGGCACGATGCGGCTGCTGCTGGAGGAGTACGACGGCGAGGTGCCGCGCCGCATGGAGGATCTGCTCCGCCTGCCCGGGGTGGCGCGCAAGACCGCGAACGTGGTCGCGGCCGAGCTCGGCGAGGCCCAGGGGATCGTCGTGGACACGCACGTGCGCCGGCTCTCGCAGCGGCTCGGGCTGACGAAGGAGGACGACCCCGTCAAGATCGAGCGCGACCTCGCGCGCCTCGTGCCGCGCGCCGACTGGCACCGCTTCCCGCACCTCTTGATCTGGCACGGTCGCCGCGTCTGCCAGGCGCGGCGGCCGCGGTGCGCGGACTGCGTGCTCGCAGACCTCTGCCCGTCGTTCCGGGTCCAGGCCCCTAGTTCTTCGGCGTGATCGCCACGAGCAGCCCGCCGTCGTCGTCGTAGGCGGGAAACACGTCGACGATGGCGCTCTTGCGCTGACCGCCGCGCGTCGTCAGCTCGAGCTTCTCGTCGAGCCGGCGCACGCCCCACTCGAGCGCGAGCGCGACCGGGTTGCGGTCGGCCTCGAAGCCGCCGAGCTGGAAGGCCTCGACCACGTCGCGGCCGATCAGCTCCTCCTCGGGGAAGCCGCACAGCTCGAAGAGGCCGCGGCCGCAGGCGATCACGCGCGCCTGGTTGTCGCAGACGACGAAGCCGGCGTTCGGCGCCGGATAGTAGTCGTCCATCAGCTCGAACAGGAACCCGAAGCCGCAGCGGTCGCATGCGACCGCCTCCCGGGTCATCCCCTGGTAGCCGTCGTGGTCGACGGAGCGGTTCTTGCAGTTCGGGCAGATGAAGAACGGCACGCCCGGATGGTAGACGCCGACCCGGCCGCGAAGTTGCAGGAACTAGCGCGCTGCCGCGTGCTCCTTCGCCGCGAGGTAGCGCTCGGCGTCGAGTGCGCCCATGCAGCCCGAGCCGGCCGCAGTCACGGCCTGCCGGTAGGTGTGGTCCTGCACGTCGCCGACGGCGAACACGCCGGGGATGTTCGTCTCGCTGGAGCCCGGCTTCGTGACGAGGTAGCCCTGGTCGTCGTGGTCGAGCTGGTCGAGGAAGAGCGCCGTCGTCGGGTCGTGGCCGATCGCGACGAAGAGGCCCTGCGCGGCGAGCTCGGACGTCTCGCCGGTGCGGGTGTCGCGCAGGCGGACGCCGGTCACGCTCGTGTCGCCGAGCACCTCGTCGACGACGGCATTCGTGACGAAGGAGATCTTCTCGTTCGCGCGCGCCCGGTCGAGCATGATCGGCGAGGCGCGGAACTCGTCGCGCCGGTGCACCACGGTGACCTTCGAGCCGAACTTGGCCAGGAACGAGGCCTCCTCCATCGCCGAGTCGCCGCCGCCGACGACGACGATCTCCTTCTCGCGGAAGAAGGCGGCGTCGCAGACGGCGCAGTAGGAGACGCCGCGGCCCTGCAGGCGCTGCTCGGACTCGATCCCGATCTGCCGCGCGGTCGCGCCGGTGGCCACGATCACTGTCTCGGCGTGGTACTCGTCGTCGCCGACCCAGACCCGGAACGGGCGCTCCGAGAAGTCGACGCGCGTCACGTCGTCGGTGACGAACTCGGCGCCGAAGCGCTCGGCCTGACGGCGGAAGTCGGCCATCATCTCCGGGCCGAGCACGCCGTCGGCGTAGCCCGGGTAGTTCTCCACGTCGGAGGTGATCATGAGCTGCCCGCCCCACTGGAAGCCCTCGATCACGAGCGGCTTGAGGTTGGCCCGGGCGGCGTAGAGCGCCGCTGTGTAGCCGGCGGGGCCGCCGCCGATGATGATCACGTCACGTCCGTCGGTCATGTCTCCTCGTTCTTCGGGTTTCGGGTCTTCCCCGTATTAAACGGAACGAGGCGGCCGAACCTTCCAGGGAGGCGTCAGGCGGCGTCGGCTGCGCGGGGCAGCTCGGGCTGGAGCGGTGTCGGCGCGACCTCGTCGAGCTCCAGGTTCCCGGCCCGCTCGAGCTTGCCGTCGACCCGGTCGAGCCGCTTCTCGGCCTCCTGGTATTTCCCGTGCGCATGGCCGAGGTGCTTGCCCACGAGCTCGAAGTCGTCGCGGAACTTCGCGAAGTCTCCGCGCAGCTCGGCGCAATAGGCCATCACCTCGTGCGCGTTCTGCTCGAACTCCATCCCTTTCAGCCCGATCGCGATCACCTGCAGGTAGGCCGCGAACGTCGTGGGGGAGACGGGAAAGACGCGCTTGTCGTGGGCGTGCTCGAGCAGCGCGCCGGTCTTCCCGGCTACGAGCTCGTAGTAGATGCCCTCGACGGGCAGGTACATGAAGGCGAAGTCGTAGGTGCCCTCGCCAGGCTTGATGTACTTGGCCGCGATCGAGTCGATGTGGATCTTCACGTCGCGGGCGAACGCCTTGGCGTGCTGCTGGCGCTCGAGGTCGTCCTGCGCGTCGACCATCGCCTCGAAGTTCGGCAGCGGGAACTTGGAGTCGACGGGAACGAGCTTCTCGACCCGGATCACGGCGTCGACGCGCTCGCCGCTTCGGAACTCGTACTGCATCTCGTAGGCCGACGGCGGCAGCCGGTCGCGCAGCAGGTTCTCGAGCCAGAGCTCGCCGAAGCCGCCGCGGGCCTTCGGCGGCCGGAGCACCTGCTCGAGCCGGGCGAGATCGTTGGCGCGCGCGAGCATCTGCGCGGCGGCACCGTCGATGTTCGTGAGGCGCTCGACGATCTGCGTCGCCTGCTGGACGGCGCTCTGCTGGCTCGAGAGCAGCTTCTCGTCGAGCCCCTGAAGGCGGCGGTCGACCTTCGTGTCGAGGTCGCCGAGCCGGCGGTCGAGCTTCTCGTCGACTCCGTTCAGCCGCCGGTCGAGCAGCTCGCGGAGCGTACGCACGAGCAACAGGCCGCCGAGCACGAGGGCGACGAAAACGGCAAGGAGGACGGCGATGGTCATGGGGCGGAGAAGCTTAGAGACCGCGTCAGACGGTACCGCCCCGGCCCGGACCACGAAAATGCCGGATCCAACAAACCCGAGGGTTCACTGGATCCGGCAAGCGGCACTCTAGACGGGGCCCGCGGCGACGGTCAAGAGGCGGCGGACGGGAAAAGACCGCTCGTTGCGGAGATTTGTCGACCGGCGCGGCCGACCGGCTGCCCGTGTACGATCTCGCCTCCCGTGGCGAAGAAGAGTCGCACCCCGCCGCCGCCGCGCCCCGTGCAGTCACCGAAGGCGCGCGGCCACGAGCGGTCCCGCCCGACGCTCGGCGGCCGCTCCGTCGCGATCGTGGTCGGGGTCGTCGTGGCGATCGCCGCGATCGTCGCCGTCTCCGTGCTCGCCTTCGGGGGGAAGAGCAGCTCGAAGGGCTCGGCGAACGTCGCCGCCGCGATGACCGCCGCCGGCTGCACGCTGCACACCTACCCGAGCGCCGGCCGCGGCCACATCACGAGCCTCACCCCGGCCTCGCCGCCCAAGTACAACTCCTTCCCGCCGACGAGCGGCAAGCACTACTACATCCCCTCCGTGTGGGGCTCGTACGACACGCCGGTGAGCGAGTACCAGGCGATCCACAACCTCGAGCACGGCGGAGTCATCATCCAGTACGGGAGCGGCGTCTCGAAGGACACGATCGCCAAGCTCGGCGTCTTCTACCAGTCCGACCCGGTCGCGCTGCTCGTCGCGCCGCTGCCGAAGCTCGGAAACAAGGTCGCGCTCACCGCCTGGACGCACCTCGCGCTCTGCACGGACTTCGACGAAGCAGCCTTCAAGGCGTTCCGCGACGCGTATCGCTACCACGGGCCCGAGAAGTTCCCGCCGAGCGCCCTCCAGCCCGGCACGTAACATCCCGCCCACCGGCCGGGGTGGCGAAACTGGTCATACGCGCCCGACTTAAAATCGGGTGTCCCCGTTGTGGGGCATGAGGGTTCGACTCCCTCCCCCGGCACCTGAAGTCCCCGCAGCACGCGCGCCGTGGTTAGAGGTAGCGGTTGCGTTGGAGCCAGCGCATTGCGAAGAAGCCCCAGGTGGGCGGCAGGTAGAAGGTGGAGACGCGGTAGAGGAGCACGGCTGCGAGCGCGGCCTCCTGGTCCATTCCGGCGGATGCCAGGCCGAGGGTGAGGCCGAACTCGACCACCCCGACTCCGCCGGGGACCGGGATGAAGTTGGCGAGGAGCGACACGCTGATGTTGATCACGAGCAGGTCGGCCAGCGAGATGTGGGAGCCGAGAGCGAGCGCGAACATGCCCAGCGCGCTCGCGAACAGGATCTCGGTGCCGATGTTGCCGGCGAGCAGCAACGCGAGCTTGTGCCCCGAGCGCAGAGCGTCCAGCGCAGATCGCACCTGGGGCCACCACGTGCGAACTCGTTCGGCGATCGCGCGTCTGATCGGCGCGACGAGAACGGCGGTGAGGACGGTCGCGACGAGCAGGGCGAGCAGGAACCAGAGGAAGCGGAGACTGTCGTAGGAGGGGACGTCGAACTGGAGGCTGACGTCCGCCGCGGTGAAGAGGAGAAGCGAGGTCAGGAGCGTCACCTCGACGACGGTGGTCGTGAGGGAGTCGATCAGCCCGGCGGTGACGGCGGCCGCGGCGGGAAGTCCCTGGCGTTGGAAGAACCGGATGCTGACCGTCATGCGGGCGAGGGTCGACGGCATCGCCAGGTTCAGGTAGCTCGTCGCGAGCTCCTTGATGTAGACCGGCCCGAACGGGAGCCGTGCGGCGACGGCGCCGAGCATCCCGACGCCCTGGGTCAGCCGTGGCAGCTGCGCGAAGACGAAGCCGAGCAGGACCCAGGCCCAGGAGGCATCCTCGAGATCCCGGCGCAGCTGCGGCCAGTCGACGTGGCCCGCGGCTCTGATCACGGCGACCACGGCGAGGACGAGCAGCACCGCCTGGGCGGCCGTCCACCAGGTGACGCGGCGCAGGTTGACGAGCTCCGGGACCTCCGTCGACGCGGCGCCGGCGACCTCCGTGCGGAGGTCGTCCATGTCGATTGCGGCTGCGGCCACCGCCGTGCGGAGCGGCGTTCGAAGGGCGGCCGACTGGAGGTAGGGGAGCAGGGCGGCGATTCCGTCCGCGCCGAGCGCCTCGACGGCCGCCCGGACTGCGCGGTCCCTGCCGGCGACCGCCGCGGTGGTCAGGAGCAGCTGCACCCGGTCGGTCTGGAGCTGATCCGCGCTCGGGGCGACCGTCGCGCCCGCGAAGTCGATCAATGCGATGTCGTCGCCGACGACCGCGACGCTCCACGGGTCGATCTGGAGGTTCGCGATGTTGGCGTCGCGCACGAGGGCGAGCGTCCGCCACGCCCGGCGGAGCCACTCCTCGTCGACCTCGTCCGCGGCGACACCCTCGAGGCGTCGGGCGAAGCCGCGGAGCACGAGGAGGGCGTCGCCCGTGGCGGTCTGCCCGGCTGTGACGACTTCCAGGGTCGGGACGCCGCGGCTGCGGGCGAGGAGCGTCACGAGCGCCTCGTGCTCGACTGCCTGGCCCCGGCTCAACCGGAGCGCCGGGCCGCCGCCCTGGTACCAGAGCGTGCGCCAGAGCTTCGCGAGCAGCTGGGTGTCGTACGCGTCACGGCCGTACACCTTGACCAGGAGCGGGCGGCCGTCCAGGTCCGTGCCCTGGACCGTGAAGACGCCTGCGGACTGGCGCTCCGCGACGACGAGGCCGTCCACCGCGACACCGAGCTCGCGCAGCGCCGCCTCGACGGAGGAGAGCTCCGGCCGGCCGGCCGAGGTGCCGAACGCGAGCCTCACACCGGCGGCCGCCACAGCCGCCACGAGCAGGCCGGCGAGGATCGTGCCCGGTGGGGCGCCGGTGGCGAGGAGGGCGCTGAAGACGCCGATTCCGACGACCCAGCGGCCGACGGTCTGCAGCGGCCGGATGAACTGAGGGCCGATCGTGAGGACGACCGCCGCGACCTCGGCCACCCGGATCGCCGGAAACGCGGCCGAGACCGAGCCGCCCAGCAGCGCGACCCTGAGCGCCGGCCACTCACCGACGGCGAACCGGGCCGCGACCATCGCGATCAGCCAGGCGAGTGCGAGCGCACCCAGCGCCTCCAGCGCGACCGTGTACCGCCGACAGACGACGGCCGTCACCACGAGCGCGATCGCCCAGAGCCCGAGCAGGTCGTAGAGGAAGGCCCAGACGGGGTCGAGCCAACTCGGCAACGTGGCGAGAAACGACGTCAGCGACCGCTCGAGCAGCGAGGGCGGATAGGCGACGACCAGGAGCACGAGCCCGACCGACGCAGGTACGAGCATCAGCACGTCGGTCGCGCGCCGGAACCGCGGCTGCCCCGGCCCTGACGAGAAGTACCGGCTCCCCAGGCCGGTCATGTCAGGCTCGGAGCTCGAGGAACCGCTGGTAGAGGAGGTACACGGCGAGCCCGATCAGGAGACCGACGAGGGCCAGCTTCCAGTACTGGAAGAAGAGGACGACGACCGCGATCAGGGCGAGGATCACCGCCACGCGGTTCACCGTCCGAACGAATGTCCCCCGCAGGACGGACTCGCCGATCACGAACACGAGCACGAGCACGACGAGCTCGGCCCAGACGTTGCTGGGCGAGGCGAGGATCAGGACGGCGAGCCCGATCAGCAGCACGCTGATCGAGAGGGCGGCCCACAGATCGGCGGCACGGTTGAAGCGCATCGTCGCTTCCGGAACGGGCTCGGCGGCGTGCACGATGTGCGCCCGGGGGTCGTCCGCGCCGCCCGCGCGCCGGCGCTCGACCCGCCGCCGGAGGCCCTCGAGGACGGCGTCGTTCTCGGCGCGCTCCCTGCGGAGGCCCGTGAGCCTCGCGGCCTCTTCGGCGGCTTCCGCTTCGAGTCTCCCCGACTCGGTCGCCAGGTGGGGGCTTCCGCGCATGCTCTGCAGGCGGACGCCGAGCTCGTGGAGGACGGACGCCTCGTCGTCGATCAGGCCTTCGAGCTCGACCTGGCGGGCCTCGAGTTGCGCGCACTGGCCCTCCAGGACCTCGAGCTCGCCCGGCGGCGGCGTGACCTCGGCGAGCCCGGCGAACCCGAGCGGGTCGAACCAGGAGGGACGAGGCGAGCCGTCCCTCTCGTACATGGGCCCGGCCGGGGCGTTCTCGCCCGAGATCGGATCCCGGGCGAAGAGGCCCCAGAGCCCTCGATACTTGCTCGCCCACGGCGTCGTCTCGTCGATCACGTTCGGTGTCCACTCGTGGGCCTGCCCCGGCCCGATCGCGAGCCCGTCGCCGCGGGCGAAGTCGATGAAGGGGATCCGCAGCGGGTGCTTGGTCTCGGTTTCCTGGCCGAGCGTCGTCCGCCAGAACCGGCCCAGAGCGTCCGCGAAGCGCTTGACGGCCCGGGGGGCCGGGATCGGCACTTCCGCCTGGTACTCGCCCGGCCTGAAGTACGAGGCGTGCGAGCCTGCGCCCGCGTGCACGACCGGGTGCCCGTCCACCAGCTCGAGGTCGCTGCGGTCGTCCCAGCGGCGGCGCAGGTCGGCGCCGGTGAAGTCGTGCGACGCGTACCCGACCCACTCCGGCACGAGGCGCCCGCCCTCCTCGTAGAGGTACACGGAGATCATCTCCCAGTCGGACTCGTGGTCGTTCACGCCGTGGAAGCCCGAACGCCAGGGGTTGTAGGCGAAGAAGAACCAGTACTGGCAGATCGTCCAGCCGCTCTGGCGCACGACCCGGCCCTGGTAGACGTACCTGTCGTTCTGCTCGCGCAGCTCGGCGTACTTGAGCGCGGCCGCGGCCGCCGTCGCTCCAGGCACGTTGCCCCTGAGCAGGAGCGAGAGCGAGAACAGGCCGTCGCCGAGCCGGGGGAGGAGGCCTCCCCGGGTGAGGCGGCCGAGGCCTGCGTGGAACTCGCTCTGCTGCCGCTTCGCGAGGCGGCGCTCGCCGGCGAGCGCCGCGGCGCTCTCCTGGAGGTCGAGCGGGTGGATGAAGCGGAGGTAGAAGAGCGACCCGAACGGTGCCTCGCGCCGCTGCACGAGGCCGTCCATCGTCAGATCCCCCTCGGCGACGACCTCCTCGTCGACGCCGCCCGGGACGTGCAGCCACAGGCTGCTCGCGCGCACGTAGCTCTCGACCTCCATCGGGAAGAACTTCTCGCCCTTGGTGTAACGGACGATCGGCTCGAACTCCCGTAGGACCTCGAGGTCAGCCGCCGTCGAAGGGATTCCGTGTCGCACGCTCGAGAACCATATTGGGCCGGGGCCGAACGCCGAACGCAACCTGGATCTCGAGCGGCGTCAGGGCCAGGACGGCGATCGTGTCCAGCGCCATCGCGACGTAGTTCGGATCGTCGTAGAAGAAGTGACGGAGCAGCTGGTGTGTGAGGCCGACCACGGCCCAGGTCATGAACGCCGACCAGGCCCACGATCGCATCCGCAACGCGCCGCGGGCGATCACGACCGCGAGCGCGCCGAGCGCGATGTCGAGCGCTCCCTCCGAGAGCCGGCTCGCGGTGCCTCCGTCCACGACGACGGCCACCCCGGCGGCGATGTGGTACGCGCCGAGCGCGAGCGCCAGCACACCCACGAACGTGACTGCCGGCGGCCGCCTGACTCGCGGCTTCGGCGCCGTGCCTTCGGTGGCATGTCCCTGCACGTCCAAGTCACGCAAGGGTAACCGTTCGTCAGGCGTCCGGCCTCGAGGCGAACAGATCCAGTCCGAGCCGTGAGGACAGGAACCTGGCGGCGAGCTGTCCCTTGACGCTGTTGCCCGCCGCGTCGAGGCGTGGAGCGAAGGTACCGAGCCCGCCCTTGCCGGGGGAGACGGTGACGATCCCGCCGCCGATCCCGCTCTTTCCCGGCAGGCCGACGTCGTAGAGCCAGTCGCCCGAGGTCTCGTACAGGCCGGCGGTCGTCATCACGGTGAGGGTGTATCGGCAGACGTCCTCGTCGGCCACGCGTTCCCTCGTCAGCGGGTTGACGCCGCCGTCGGCCAGGGTCGCGCCCATCACCGCCAGGTCGGCGGCGGTCACGTTCAGGGAGCACTGCCTCGTGTAGAGGTCGACCGTCTCGGCCGGGTCGCGGTAGATCCGGCCGTACCGCTCGAGCAGGCGCCCGAGCGCCTGGTTGCGGTCGTTGGTCTCGGACGCGGAGCGGTACACGGCGTCGTTGACGGTGAGCTCGCGGCCGGCGAAGCGGGAGAGACCCTCGTGGATCGCCTGCCATCCTCCCATCAGGCTCGTCGCCGCGATCGCTCCCGGGTTCACCATCGGGTTCGTCCGTCCGTCGCCGCTGCGCTCCACGGCCTCCAGCGAGTTGAACGGGAGCCCGGTCGCGTTGGCCCCCAGCTTCTCGCGGGCCTCCTCGGGGCCGAGCGCCTGGCAGACGAGCGCGAAGACGAACGGCTTCGACACGCTCATGATCGAGAAAGGGACATCGGCGTCTCCGGCCGAGTAGGTCGCGCCGCCGGTTCCGGCCACGCAGATGCCGAACTGGTCGGCCCGCACGGCCGCCAGCTCCGGGTACACGTCCGAGCAGACCCCTTCGTGGTTCGCCCGGTGGCGCTCGTACGCCTCCTGTACCAGCGCCGCGACCTGCGCCGGGGACGGAAGCGTGCCCGTCGAGACGAACTCGCCGGCCACCGTCAGAACGACCAGAAGACGGGGACGAGGAGAACCGCAACGAGGCCGAACAGGGCGATCAACGGCAGCCCGAGCTTCCTGTGGTCGCCGAACCGGGAGCCGCCCGGGCCCAGCACGGCGACGACCGTGCCCAGGATGAGGAAGGTGATGGTGGTGTCTCTCACCGGTGAAGGGAACAGTAGGCTGCCGGGTAGCCGAAGCGCAGTTCGCCCGGTCCCGACCACCATCGTAAGGAGGCCGCCGTGTCCGAAGCAGGAGTCTCGATTCCGGAGAAGGTCAGGGCGCTGATGCCGGAGCTCGTGTCGGACCTCGGCCGGCTCGTGCGGATCCCGTCCATCGCGTCCCTGGACGAGGTCCCCGCGCCGGTGCTCGAGGCGCACGACCTCGTGGTCGAGCTGCTTCGCGGGGCCGGCGTGGACGAGGTCGAGACGCTGAGCCTGCCGGACACCGCGCCCGTGGTCGTCGGCTCGATCCCGGCCCCGGAGGGTGCGCCGACCGTCCTTCTCTACGCGCACTACGACGTCGTTCCGGCCGGCGACGAGTCGCTCTGGAGCTCTCCTCCGTTCGAGCCGACCGAGCGCGACGGGGCGGTCTTCGGGCGCGGCTCCTCGGACTGCAAGGCGAACGTGATCGCGCACGTCGGCGCGCTCCGCGCCTGGGGCGGGCGGCCGCCGGTCGGGATCAAGATCCTGATCGAGGGCCAGGAGGAGATCGGCGGAGGTTCGCTGAACGCCTATCCGCAGTCGGATCCCGACGCCTTCCGGGCCGACGCGATGTTGATCTCCGACATGGGGAGCGTTCGGCCCGGGGTCCCGACGCTGACCGTCGCCCTGCGCGGCATGGCGCAGGTGCGCGTCGAGGTCACGACGCTCGCCGGCGCCAAGCACAGCGGCCAGTACGGCGGGGCGGCGCCCGACGCGCTGATCGTGATCCTGCACGCGCTCGCACGCCTGCACGACGAGAACGGCGACGTGGCCGTGCCGGGTCTTCTCCGTGAGGCGTGGACAGGTGCGACTTTCGACGACGAGGAGTTCCGCGCTCTCGCCGAGGTCGAACCCGGTCTGCCGCTTTTCGGCACCGGAGACCTGGGCTCCAGGCTCTGGTCCGGGCCGGCGATCACGGTGACCGGGATCGACGTGCCCTCGGTCGATGACGCGCTGAACGCCGTGTCTCCGTACGCGCGGGCCTCGCTGAACGTGCGCGTCCACCCCGCCCAGGATCCCGCCGAGGCGCAGGCAGCGGTGATGGAGTACCTGAGGAACCTTCGACCCTTCGGAATCGAGCTCGAGGTCGAGGCCGGGGCGATCGGCCAGGGCTTCGCGACGGGCACTTCGGGGCCCGCCTACACGGCCGTCCGCGCAGCGATGGAGACGGCGTGGGGGACTCCGGCGGTGAATGCCGCGACCGGCGGCTCGATTCCGCTCGTGGCGGCGCTGCATGAGGCCGTACCCGAGGCCGAGATCATGCTGCTCGGAGCCAGTGACGGGTACAGCAATATCCACGCGCCTGACGAGCGCGTGCTGCTCGACGAGCTCGAGAAGTCGATCGTCGCGGAGGCGGAGTTCTTCCGGCTCTTCGCCGGCCGGTAGCTCAGAGCTTCACGGGCGAACCGGGGCCGAGCGGGATCCCGAGCAGGTACCACGCGACGAAGAACAGCGTCCACCCGACGCAGAGGACGACGACGTACGGGAGCATCAGCGAGACGACCGTACCGATACCCGCGTCCTTCTTGTAGCGCTGCGTGAAGACCACGATCAGCGGGAAGTAGGCCATCAGCGGCGTGATCACGTTCGTCGGCGAATCGCCAACCCGGTAGGCGGCCAGCACGGTCTGCGGCGCGACGCCGAGGCGGATGAAGAGCGGGATGAAGATCGGCGCGAGGAGAGCCCACTTCGCGATCGACTGCGGGATGATCAGGTTGACGATGATCGAGACGATGATCAGCCCGATCAGCAGCCAGAGCGCGCCGATGTTCATGCGTTCGAGCACGTCGCCGAGCTTCACCGCGAGCACCTCGGCGATGTTGCTGAAGTTGAAGTAGGCGATGAACTGCGCGATCAGCAGGAACAGAAGGAGCAGGCTCGCGAGCCCCTTCCAGGATCCCTCGATCGTCGCGATCACGTCCTTGGCGCCGGAGATCGTCCCCGCGCCGCGCCCGTACAGGTACCCCGCGACGTAGAAGAACAGCGTGATGATCACGATCAGGCTGTCCATGAACGGGGAATCCCCGATCACCTTCCCCGTCACCGGATTCCGTAGCGGCGCGCCGGGGATCACCGTCAGCAGCGTGATCGCGATCGCCACTCCGAGGGCTCCCAGCCCCGCGAGACGCAGGCCGCGGGAGTCCGCCTCGGGCGAGACCTCCTGCTCCTCCTCGTCCATCGCCCAGCCCTCGCCGTGGTCGGCGGGGTTCCAGGGGCCGAGCCGCTTCTCGACGAGCCGCGTGGTCAGGAACGTGAGCAGGAACGCGATGAAGATCGTGGAGCCGATTCCGAAGTAGAGGTTCGCGGCGAGGTCGATGTGGAGGGCCTTGTTCGACGCCCCGGCGGCGTCGTTCGTGATCTCGGTGAGGACGCCGTCGAGCGGTGTGATCAGCACGTTCACGCCGAAGCCGGCGGCCACGCCCGCGAAGGCGGCCGCTAACCCGGCTAACGGATTGCGGCCGACGCTCTTGAAAGCGGCCGCTCCCAAGGGGATCAGCACCAGGTAGCCGGCGTCGGAGGCGACGCTCGAGAGGATCCCGAGCAGCACGATGATGAAGGTCAGCGTGCCCCTCGACGAGACGCCGACGAGCTTGCGTATCAGCGAGGAGATGAGTCCGGCCGCCTCCGCCAGCCCGACGCCGATCATCACCACGAGCATGATCGCGACCGCGGAGAAGTTCCTGAAGTTCGAGACGAACGAGGTGAAGAGGAAGCGGACGCCCTCCACCGTGAGCAGGCCCTTGACCTTCGTGGTCTCGGTCTTGACCTCGTACGACGCGGGCGGCGCCGGGACGGTCGGCCCGACGTCCGTCGGCTCGCTCGAGCCGCCGTAGTAGGTCTCCTGCGTCGGGACGGGAGGCGGCTTGACGACCTGGTAGGTGGCCTGGACGTTGAACCAGTAGAGCACCTGCGAGACGACGATCACCGCGGCGCAGAGCCCGAGGAACATGATCGCGGGGTGCGGCATCTTGTTGCCCGCCCGCTCGATTCCGTCGAGCATGCGCTCCAGGAACGTCTGCTTGCCGTCCACGGCTGCTGTGCCCGAAGCCAAGGTCAGGCGACCGTATCAAGTCGGGTGGTTGTGTTCCACCCGGCGGCTAGCGCCGCCGCATGGCGGTGAGGGCGTAGCCGCCCTCGAGCATCGCCGGGGCCCGCTGCTGCAGCCGCTCCCAGTCCGGCACGTCCCAGTCGAGGGAGTCGGCGAGGCGGGTGATCATGCTGAAGAGCGCGCAGACGGTCGCGGCGTCGCGAAGCGCCTGGGGCGAGACGCCGGCCGCGTACGCCGCCTCGGCGTCTGCGCGCGTCACCTCCTCCGGGCGGAGCGTCAGCGTCTCGAGGAAGACGAGCGCCGCCTTGAGCTCCGGCCGGAGCGGCGCGGTGCGCCAGTCTGCGACGACCGCGTCCCAGACCTCCTCACCGAGGGCGAACGACGCGACCGCGCCGTGGGAGCCCGTTCAGAAGGGGCACTGGTTGAGCAGCGACGTGAAGCCGGCGAAGAGCTCGCGCTCGCCGGGGCTCCAGTCGGAGGGCCCGCGCATGGCGCGGTCGAGCTCGTCCGAGAAGGGCTCCCCGAACAGCTCTGGCCGGTACATCAGCGTCTTCACGACGCCGAGCGGCTCGGCGCCCGTGCGCTCGCGGATCTCCTGGAGGATCGCGGCCTCCGCCGGCGCGTGCCCGTGGTCGACGACGGCGAACCTCACGCGAGCACCTCGTTTGCCCGGTCGAGCCGGCGCAGCCCCTCGCCGATCGCCGCCGCGACCGTCTGCTCGAAGATCTCGTCCTCGGAGAGCCCGGCCGCCTTCAGGGCCTCGACGTCGCCGTCGACCACCGTGTAGGCGCGCTCGTGCACCTTGCGGAGGTAGCCGGCCATCGCGTCGGGGGCCGGCGGTACCGCGGCGAGGGTCGCTCGCAGCCTGTCGATCGGCTCGCTCATTCGACCGAACTGTACGCCCTGCCGGGCTCGCGCCGGGCCGGGGTCTACCGGAACGCGAGCGTCGAGACGCTGCTGCCGAGCGCGCGCGCCTCGGCGTTCGTGATGCCCGGCCGGTACACGAGCACGACGACGATCCGGGCGCCTCGCCGCACGTAGGCGATCGCCGCGGTCGCGCGGGTGTCGTCGATCCAGCCGTCCTTCTCGGCGTGGCGCGTGCCTGCGGGAAACTCGAGCAGGCTCGTGCCCGGGCCGGCGAGGGCCAGATAGCCGAGAGCGGCTCGAGCCTCGGGGGCGGAGAGCTCCGT
>Ga0315287_10002459_pt1 | contig 17591 bp, 14 predicted proteins | sample YL17G11_0_MG_FD_205037 | JGI IMG/M metagenome (GOLD analysis project Ga0315287, IMG submission 205037) | Sediment microbial communities from Yellowstone Lake, YNP, Wyoming, USA - YL17G11_0 | ecosystem: Environmental > Aquatic > Freshwater > Lake > Sediment | place: USA: Wyoming | collected...
GGGCGGGGGGGGCATGGGGGGGTTGTGTGGGGGGGGGGGTCCGGGGGGGGGGGGGGGGGGGGGGGGGGGGGGCTCGCCGGCGTGGGTGGGGCCTTCACGGCCTTTCGCGCACATCCGGATGCACCCAGGATGAGCAGCAACGCTGTGCCGACCGCAAGCAGGATAGACAGGGAACGGGTCCTCACGGATACCTCCACAGGTTTGAGTACATGAACCGCATGGGCTCGCCGCCCCACTAGAACCTCACCGGATAGCCGTTCCGCTCGGCGATTGCCCGCAGTGTCTGCAGCGGGTCCCCGGGATTGTCCGAGAGTCTGACCACGCGTGCGACTGCCCTCGAACGGATCCCCCGACGCTTGGCCCGTGCTTCTTCCGGGTAGATTCTCGCGAGAAGGCCGGACGAAACGAGCATGTAGCATCCGGGCTCCGAGATCTCATCCCAATCCAGCTCGATGAGTTGGCTGGGCGAGTCCTCGGCGCGATCCCCCGCACCGTCTGTCGGAACCATGAGTCCCCCTCGCCATGGACCTAGAAACCGACGGCGTGCCGCCTCGGGGGAGGCCGGCACGCCGGGTGTGCTAGGGAGCAGGTCTCCGGTTCGCCGACCGGTCCACCCTATCCCCCCCTGACCCTCGCCTCGGATGCGCTCGCTCTGCCGGAACACCTCAGGGGAGACCAAGAAGATGGACCCTTCGGGTTCCAGGCTCGCCTCGTCGGTGAAAGTCGCGGGACCTCGTCCGCAAGGGTCATGCCCACGGGGACATCCGCGCGCACCAGGGATGGGACAGCGACGGAATGCCGCGCGGGGAGCGGTGTCCGTGCGATGTGACCCTCGGGATGGGGTCTGCCACCAGGCACCCGACCGCCCCAGGAGAGGCCCGTGCCCCGTAGCGTCTTGCCCCAACGTGGCGTTTTGGGACGGTCGGAGGATCGAATCTAGGAGGGCTGAATGCCGTAGACCTCGAGCTTCCGGTACAGCGTCTTTCGGTCGAGCCCCAGGAGTCGGGCGGCTGCCGTCTTGTTGCCTCCCGCAGCCCTGAGAGCCTTGATGATCTGTTCCCGCTCCATGTCGGCCAACAGCCGGACGTGCTCAGGGCCTGGGGAGCTCAGAAGGCTCTGCCGCAGGTCGTCCGGGAGGTCCTCGATGTGGATCGCCGAGTCCTGGCCCAGCACCAGGGCGCGCTCGATGGCGTTTTCCAACTCGCGCACGTTTCCCGGCCACGGGTGGCGCCGGAACAACTCCATCACCTCGAGGCTCACGGTTACCTCGGAGCGCCCCAACCGCTGGCCGTGCTTCGCAAGGAAGTGGGCGACCAGCGGGAGCAAGTCCTCGGGGCGCTCGCGCAATGGTGGTATCCGGATGGTGATGACGTTGAGCCGGTAGTAGAGGTCCTGCCGGAAACGTCCCTGAGCGCACAATGCCTCGAGGTCCCGGTTGGTGGCCGCGATCACCCGCACGTCCACGGCCACGGGAGCGGCGGCGCCGAGTGGGTGGACCTCCCTCTCCTGCAACACGCGGAGCAGCTTGGTTTGCAGGGAGAGCGCCATGTCGCCGATCTCGTCGAGCAGGATCGTGCCGCCCTCGGCCTCTTGGAAGAGCCCGCGGCGGTCCTCTCTCGCATCGGTGAAGGCGCCGCGGCGGTGCCCGAATAGCTGGCTCTCGAGCAGGGTCTCGGGGATCGCCGAGCAGTTCACGGCCATGAACGAGCGGTCGCGCCTCGGACCTGCCGCATGCAGCGCCCGCGCCAGCAGCTCCTTGCCCGTGCCGCTCTCGCCAAGGATGAGGACGGGCGTGTCCGCCGGTGCGGCCCGCGCCACCAGATCCATTGTTCGCCTCATCACCGGGCTCTCCGCCACGATGCCGGCACGGTCCTGGGCGACACCCGCAAGGTCAAGCAGGTCCTGCCTCAGACGGTTCTCGGCCAGTGCGTTCTCGAGCGTGACGATCAGCTGCTCGATGCGGAAGGGCTTGGTGATGTAGTGATAGGCCCCTTCCCGCATCGCCGCGACCGCTGACTCGATGCTCCCGAACGCCGTCATGATCACGACCGGAACACCGGGGGCGGCAGCCCGGAGCTGACGCAGCAGCTCGTCACCCCTCATCCCGGGCATCACCAGGTCGGTGACGACGGCATCCACGGCGCGCACGCGGACGTGTTCGAGGGCTTCCTGGGCACTGGACACTGCGTGCACGTCGAACCCCGCCTCGCCCAGTTCATCGTGGAGCAGGGAGAGCATCTCGACGTCGTCCTCGACCACCAGGACATGAGCCTTCGCCATCAGACCACCTCGCTCTGCGTGGGACCTTCGTCCATCGGCTCCCCTTCGATGGGAAGGTAGACCGTGACCCGGGTCCCCTGCCCTGGATGACTCTCGAGGTCGAACCAGCCTCCGTGTTCCTCGACGATGCCATACGATACGGCGAGGCCCAGTCCCATGCCCTTGCCCGGCTCCTTGGTCGTGAAGAAGGGGTCAAAGACGCGTTCGCGGTGTTCCTCGGGGATCCCCGCTCCCGTGTCCTCGAAGCTGACCACGGCGTGTCGGCGGGTCACGCCACCGCGTTCCGGGTGGGGGAGACTCTGGTCCACGGCCGTGATCAGGAGAGTCCCGCCGCTGGTCATCGCATCCCGGGCATTCACGACGAGGTTCATGAAGACTTGCTGGAGTTGGTCGGCGTCGGCGATGACCGCTGGCAGCTCCTCTGGGATCTCGATCTGCACCGCCACGCCGCAACGCTCGAGCTCGCCACGCGAGAGATCGACGACGGTGTGGACCAGTTCGGCCACTGACGTCGGCATGCGGCGCGGGGTCTTCATGCGGGCGAAGTCGAGCATATCGCGAACGATTCGCACGATCCGCTCGCTCTGGGTGGATATGGCCTTCAGGTTGCGGGTGGACCGCTCGTCGCTGGCCAGGTGGCGCAGGAGCACATCCGTGCGGCCGCTGATGACGTTGAGCGGGGTGCCGATCTCGTGCGCGAGCCCTGCAGCGAGCCGGCCGAGCCCCGCCAGACGCTGGGCGTTCCGCAGCCGGTCCTCGACCTGCTGGCGTCTCCTCTGCTCGCTCACCAGCGAGCGATGCGCCGACTCCAGCCGCTCGCACATGCGGTTGAACTCGAGTGCCAGGCGGCCCAGCTCGTCGTCGCCACGGACAGGCACGCGCGCCGGCAGGTCGCCGCCGCCCACCTGGCGGAAACTCCGCTCCAGTTCCGCGATTGGGCGCGCCATGCTGAACCGTGTGACGAGCAGAATGATGGTCACGGTCGCGAGGACCATGGCCAGGGTGAGGGCCAGGAAGAAGTCCCGGTTGGCGCGCGCGTCGGCCTCCATGTAGGACTCGAGCTGAAGGACTTGACCCGCGCCCAGAAGACGACCGCCCCGGCCGGAGAGCGGGAACAGGAACCCGAGGACCGACTGGCCGCCCACTTCCCGTCGCATCTCGGCCGGTTTGCGTTCCCGGAGGACTTGCTGCAACAACTCCTCAGCGCCGAACGGGTACGGGGTGAGTGTCGACGACTGGTAGGTCAGCTGACCGTCGGGGCCGAAGATCCGCAGTCCCAATACCCGCTCGTAGCCGGTGATCTGATCGACCAACTTGCGCAGGTCCGCCGGCTGCCGGTCTCGCAGGTAGTCCTCTGCCGCCGTCTGGACCACGAGCGCGATTGCCCGGCCTTCCTTCGTCAACTCGTCGCGCAGGAGCGCCTGGCTGCGTTGCTGGTAGGCGTACCCGAAGGCCAGCGTGAGCACGACCAGTGGCAGGACCAGCAAGACGGCGAACTTGAACCCAAGCTTCACAGGCAGTCTCCAGAGAAGTCGCTTTCCCTCATGGGCGTTACGCGACACGAAGACCGGGGCGAACCGATCTACCCGCAGGCCGAGACCTGATGCCAGGCAAGCATAGGACAGCAGGCCTCCTGCGTCGAAGTCGTCCCGCGCGGCTCCCTACCTCAGAAGCCCTCGGTCGGCGGACAAGATGGGGAATGCTCGACGACTCCGTCAGATTGCGCTACTACTGCGCGACCATGAGACTCAGAGCAACCAGGAGCCACCTCGCGTTGCCGGTCCTTCTCGGGACCGTGCTGGCCTCGGGAGTCGCGCATGCGGCCGCCCAACCCCATGGTGCCGACCTGCCGCCGGTCTTGGCAGCGCTGGTCTTGATTCTATTAGGGGCGAAGCTTGGCGGTGTGCTCGTTGCCCGGCTGGGCCAGCCGGCCGTGTTGGGGGAGTTGGTCGTCGGCGTCGTTCTCGGCAATCTCGGTCTCCTCGGCTTCCATGGCCTGGAACCGATACGGGAACTCGCCGCGATCGATCTACTGGCCCAGATCGGCGTCCTCTTTCTGCTCTTCGACGCGGGTCTCGAGTCCGATGTCGGGAAGATGGCAGCTGTCGGCGGGTCCTCGCTTCTCGTGGCTGTCATCGGTGTCATGGCGCCCATCGGTCTCGGCTTCGCTTGTTCCGCCTGGTTCTACCCGGGACACAATCCGCTCAGCCACTGGTTCGTGGGGGCCACGCTCTGTGCCACCAGCGTCGGGATCACCGCACGAGTCCTCGCGGACCTCGGGCGCACGGACAGCAAGGAGGGGCGCATCATCCTGGGTGCGGCCGTCGTCGACGACGTGCTCGGCCTGATCGTGCTCGCCGTCGTCGCGGGCGTGATCAAGGCAGCCGATGCGGGGCAGGCATTCCATGCCACTACCGTCGTATGGATCGTCGCGAAGGCCGCGGTATTCCTGGCGGGGGCGATCCTGGTCGGCCGGTGGTTCTCCGCCCGCGTCTTCAAGCTGGCTGCGCGACTCACAGGCGAGGGGCTACTCCTCACGGGGGCACTGGGCTTCTGTTTCGGCCTCGCCTACCTGGCAAGCTTCATGGGTCTCGCCCCAATCGTCGGCGCCTTCGCCGCCGGTCTCATTCTTGACGAGGTTCACTACCAGGATCTGCGCGAACGCGATCACGCAAGGCGGGCCGTCCCGGAGCTGCTGGAACCCATCACGACGTTCTTCGTACCCGTGTTCTTTGTCCTGATGGGGATGCGGGTAGATCTCTCGGTGTTTGGAGCGCCCGGCGTGCTGGGCTTCGCCGCGGCGCTGACCGCGGCCGCGGTGGTGGCCAAGCAGGCGTGTGCGCTTGGCGTACTCGAGCGGGGCGCCGACCGCATGGCAGTCGGCTTGGGGATGATCCCGCGCGGCGAGGTGGGGCTCATCTTCGCTGGGATCGGCGCGACGCTCACGATCGCGGGCGAGCGGGTCGTAGATGACGCGATCTTCTCGGCGGTCGTGGCCATGGTGGCGCTCACCACGCTCGTGACACCGCCGCTCCTTGCGTGGCGACTGCGGCGCATAAGCACCTCCTGAGGGGCGGACGAGCCCCCCGCCCACAAGCGCGCAGTCCGGAACTTGGCACCAGCACGAGACGAGCCGGTTTGCAGCCGTGACCGCCGCTCCCGTGATAGCCTGTTCCGCATGGTGCGCCGCATCGGGCCTCAGCGAATCCGCTTCGACCGTCATGAACTCGCCGGCGCGTTCGGTGACATCGGTACGGATCTGCCGCTCATCGTCGGGCTTATCGCGTTCTGCGGTCTCGACCCAGCGAGCGTCTGCATCGTGTTCGGGGTGCTCCAGATCGCGACGGGGCTCATCTACGGGATCCCCATGCCCGTGCAGCCCCTCAAGGCGATGGCGACGATCATGCTGGCGCAGCGACTCTCACCCGGCACGCTCGCGGGTGGCGGGCTTGTCATAGGTGTCGCGATGATCCTGCTCGCGGCGACGCGCTCGCTCGATTGGATCGCCAGAGTGGTCCCCCGGTCGGTCGTGCGCGGCATCCAGTTGGGCCTGGGCCTGACACTGGCTCGCCTTGCCCTCGGGGACTACATAAAGGCCGACGGGGGCAGGGGCTACGTGCTGGCTGCACTTGCCGTGGCCGCGTTGCTCCTGTTGCGTCGGCAACGCCGCGTGCCCGCGCCACTGGTGGTCATCGGCCTTGGCGGCCTCTACGCGCTCTTCTTCAGCTTCCACTCCTCCCCGTGGAGCGGTCTGATTGGGCTTGGCTTGCCGAAGCTCATGGTGCCGACGACAAGTGATCTTGCGCGTGGAGCCTTGCTCTTGGCGCTGCCCCAAATAGCGCTGTCTCTGGGCAACTCGGTTCTGGCCACGAGCCAGGCTACCCAGGATCTCTTTCCTGAGCGCGCCGTGGGCGTGCGCAAGATCGGCTTCACCTTCGGCGTGATGAATGTCATCGGGCCGATCTTTGGAGGCATCCCGGTCTGTCACGGCTGCGGCGGACTCGCCGGCTTCCATGCTTTCGGCGCCCGTACTGCCGGTGCGCCCGTGCTCTACGGAGCGATGTACGTTGTCCTTGGGCTCATTCTTGCGCCCGGGTTCGCAACTGTGGTTCGCATCTTCCCGATGCCCGTACTTGGCGTGGTCCTGCTTTTCGAAGCCGTGAGCCTGATGCTGCTCGTTGCCGATGTCGCTTCCGAGCGTAGCCAGCTGTGGATTGCGCTCCTCGTGGCTGCCTCAGTGATCGGCCTTCCGAATGGATATGTTGTGGGCCTCGTGGCTGGGACGTTGTTGGCCTACGCGGGGCGACGGGGTTGGATTCACGCCTAGATACGACAAGGGGTCTGAGACACCCGAGAGTAGACGCCCGGGAGGTCGTCGCACGTAACCACGGCGCGCAGAGACCCCTCGAAACGCCCTTCAGAGCGGCGGTACAGCGACCTACTGACCCAGCCAGGCCAGCAAAGGGCTCACTGCCAGTCCAGCGAGGAGGAAGAAGATCAGCGTCACGGCGGCCGTCTTCGCCGACTTGACCACGGCCCGCCGGCGATCTGGGAAGTGCCGCCGGTACTCCTCGTAGGTGATGAGGTAGGCCATGACGGCTGCCAGGACGCTGAAGGGCACCCACAGGACCAAGCCGACGCGCACGTTCCGAAGGTCACATCGAGGCGGGGCGTCCCGCGGGCGGCTCGACTTCGAAGTCCACGGCCAACTCGCCACGAATCTGTGTCACCTGCTGCATCTGCTGGTCAAGCTCGGCAAGGCGGGCTTGGGACGTGCCGTCCGCGCTCAACGTCCGAGCCCGATCCATGGCCTCGCGGATGACGGCAATGATCGCGGCAAGCTGCTCACGAGCGGACACCTGAAATCGCCGCACCGCATCGTCGAGCCGGAGGACCCAGTCGTAGCGCACCGCCTCCAGGTTCTGGTTGACGCGCCGCTCGAGCAACTCGCGCAGTTCCGTCAGGGCGCAGGGCTCCGCCCAGCGCCGCGGGAGCCATAGCCTCCAGGCGGACCCCCGGAGTTGACCTCCCGAGTAATCCCACTCCTTTAAGTAGAAGCGCGGGCGGTCCAGCGTGGGAGGGATAACCCGCGGCACCGCTGCCTGCATGCCCAAGAGCTCGTTCGCCAGCGTCACGACCTCGCCCACGGCCGCCTGCACCCGTTCGGCATGTTCTTCGAGGGCGGCCGCGAGACTCCGCAGGGCGTGCCTCTCGGTGGCGGGGTAGTAGGCCTTGAGCTCCTCGACCACCCACTTGCCGACCTCACCTGAGAGTTGTCGGACGACTTCCCGTGGGGCACGGTCGTGGGCGGATCGGACAGTCGTCTCCACCTTCGGCCAGAGCGCGGCCATGATACGGGCACGGGTGTCGTCCGCAACTTGTCGCAGCTCGACTTTGGGGATGTTCTCGACCCGGTGCTTGAGCAGGAGCCCAGACTCCTCCAGCTTATGTTCGATCGCGGGGGTAGAGGCGTGAAACTGGCAGATGGCGTAGCCCAGCTCTCCCTGTGCCATCTGCAGCGTTTGCCGTTCCGACTCCAGACGTAGCGCGAGCAGATCGGTTGCCTTGCGCGCCAGCCTCTCCGCGCGCTCCGTCAGAATCTCCGACTTGCGCTCGATCAGCACGCGATGGAGGGCGGTCTCAAACCGCACGAAGTCGTCAGGCGGAGGTTGGTGCTGCACCCTCGCTTCGAGGGCCTGGCGGGCGGAAAGAGGATGGACGGACTCCGGCGGCCTTTCCTCCAGCGTCGCGAGCGTTTCTCGGATGAACCGGAGCGAGGCCTCCGTCTCGTCCGGCGTGAGAACATCCACGCGGTTGACGGCAAAGAGGATCCGCTCGGTGATTCCATTGAGCGCCCGCAACAGCCTGCGTTCCTCAGCGCTTAGGGGCTGGTCTGCGGCCAGCACGATCACCACCGCGTCGGACTCCTCGAGGAACTGGTACGTGACCTCCGAGTTGTGCTCGAACACCGACCCGATACCGGGCGTGTCCACGATGGTCACTCCCTCGCTCAGCAGGGGAGCGGGGTGGCGCACAATCGCCCGGCGGACGCCCTTCCGGTTCTGCGGGTTCTCAGGTTCCGTCACGTAGGCAGGGAGATCGTCGAAGGCCACAGACCGTGACTCGCCACTCAAGAACTCGATACGAGCCTCGGGCATGGCGCCGTGCTGGACCTCGGTCACGATGGAGGTGAGTGGGACGACGGCCATCGGAAGGGCTGGGGCCCCGAGCAGGGCGTTGACGAGCGTCGTCTTGCCCCGCTTGTACTCGCCCAGCACGACCAGCTTGAAGACCGCCTCGCTCAGCCGGCGGTCAGCTGCCTCGAGATCGGACAGCACTTGCTGGCCCTCGCTCGGGCCGGCGAGAGCGCGCAGCCTAGCGAGGATGCCTTGGAGCCGTTGGTGGGTCGTGCCGAGAATCTGGGTCATAAGCAGAAATGGCCTCTACCTGGGGGTAGAAGCCATCAACCCGGGGCCGGGTGGTTACGGCGAGCTTCATCGCCGATGTCTGCATGCATCGTAGCGGCCATGCGAGGAGCCGTCAATGGACGGCCATCGGGCCCGAAGTCGGACACTCCCCGGCGGGCGGACGACTTGACGGGGTTCCGGCCCCACCCTAGCTTCACCCCACAGCCATTCGGCGATGGAGTTCCGCCACGAACCGCCCCTCACGGGGGCTGATGACTCCTACCGCATCCCAACCGGTGGGAGTCGTTTCATTCTCACCACCGCTCTCGCCCTGAGGAGGAGGGGGAATGACGCCGCTTGCCGTGGCAGCGCTGATCGCCGGGCTCGTTTGTCTTGCCAGCGTGATCGCCGTCGAATGGGCCGTTTCGGTGGCAATCGTGGAGATCATGGCCGGCGTGGTCGCCGGCAACGTCTTCGGCATCCATGGGGCTCCCTGGCTCGACTACCTCGCCTCGTTCGGTGGCATCCTGCTGACCTTCCTGGCCGGCGCCGAAGTGGATCCGGGGCTGCTGAGAGCGAAGCTCAAGCCGAGCCTGATGCTGGGTGGCGCCTCGTTCCTCTTCCCGTTCCTGGCTGCAGCGGCGTTTGCCGCCTTCGTGGCCCATTGGACACCCAGGGCATCCCTGATCGCCGGCGTGGCGCTCTCGACCACCTCCCTGGCGGTCGTGTACGCGGTCCTCGTGGAGACGGGGCTCAACGCGACCGAACTCGGCAAGCTCATCATGGCGGCGACCTTCGTCACCGACATCGGCACCGCTCTCGCCTTGTCGCTTCTGTTCGTGGACTTCAGCTGGGCAACGGCCGTCTTCTTCGGGGCTTCGGCGCTCATCATCCTAGTCGCGCCGTTCGTGCTTCCGCGCGCCTTCGAGCGCTACGGCCCGCGGGTGATCGAGCCCGAGATCAAGCTCCTCTTCGCCGTGCTCTTCGGCATCATGTTCCTGGCGAGCGTGGGAAAGAGCCACGCCGTGCTTCCGGTCTTCGTCCTCGGACTCGTTCTCGCCCCCATGTTCCACCGTCGTCGTGACCTGCAGCACAAGCTCCGGGTCGTGGCCTTCGGTGCGGTCACGCCCTTCTTCTTCATCCGGGGCGGGATGAACGTGTCCCTCGGCGCCCTCGGTCCGCAAGTCTGGGTGCTGCTCGGGTTCTTCGCAGTGAAGCTCATCGCCAAGTCGGCGGGAGTCTTCCCGCTGGCGCGGCTCCACATGCCCGGGGCGGCGACCTACACCACGCTCCTGATGAGCACCGGCCTGACCTTCGGGACGATCGCGTCCCTCTATGGGCTCCAGGCCGGCCTGATCGACCAGGTCCAGTTCTCGATCCTCATCAGCGTGGTTATCGCCTCGGCGGTCGTGCCGACGGTGATCGCCCAGCGCTGGTTCGCCCCGAGGCTCTCGCCGCCCGAACAGGAAGAGGTACTGGCTCGCGAAGAAGAGAGCATGTGACCGTGTCTGGCAGTAACCATAGGGAGGGAACCGTGAGCAAGATTGTGAGCGTCAAGGCGAGGGAGATCCTTGATTCGAGAGGCAACCCCACAGTCGAAGTCGACGTGGAGCTCGAGGGCGGCATCGTCGGCCGCTCAGCGGTGCCGTCGGGAGCGTCCACCGGGACCCGTGAGGCGCTGGAGCTGCGCGACGGAGACAAGGCTCGCTTTGGTGGGAAGGGTGTGCTGAAGGCGGTCCGCAACGTCAACGAGGTCATCGCACCGGCGGTGAGCGGCATGGACGCCGCCGCCCAGACGGATCTCGACGACAAGCTGTGCGCCCTCGATGGGACCGAGAGCAAGGAACGGCTCGGCGCGAACGCCATCCTCGGCGTGTCCATGGCCGCTGCCCGTGCCGCGGCCCTCGCGGCCGGCGTGCCGCTCCATCGGCATCTCGCCCGCCTGGCCCGGGACCCCGGGACGCTCCTCCCGGTGCCGATGTTCAACATCCTCAACGGCGGCGCGCATGCAGACAACAGCGTCGACTTCCAGGAGTTCATGCTTGCGCCGGTAGGGGCGCCGTCGTTCCGCGAGGCCCTGCGAATGGGGGCGGAGGTCTATCAGGCGCTCAAAGCGACCCTCAAGACCAAGGGCTACTCGACCGCGATTGGCGACGAGGGAGGATTTGCACCCAACCTCAAGGCCAACGTGGAAGCCATCGAGGTCATCCTCAAGGCCATCGAGAAGGCGGGGCTCAAGGCAGGCACCGATGCTGTCATCGCTCTCGATCCGGCGGCCAGCGAGTTCTTCGAGGATGGCGCTTACGTGCTCAAGAAGTCCGATGGCAGCCGGCTGTCCCCCGACCAGATGGTCGCGTTCTGGGAGGGCTGGGTGCGGCAGTTCCCGATCTGGTCCATCGAAGACGGCCTTGCCGAGCAGGACTGGCCGGGCTGGAAGACCCTCACCAACCGTCTCGGCAAGCGAATCCAGTTGGTCGGCGACGACATCTTCGTGACCAACCCCGAGATCATCCGCCGCGCCATCCAGGAGGGCGTCGCCAACGCGACGCTGATCAAGCTGAATCAGATTGGCACGGTCACGGAGACGCTCGAGGCCATGAAGACCTCCCGGGCCGCGGGGTACACGCTGGTGGTCAGCCACCGCTCCGGGGAGACCTCCGACGACTTCATCGCTGACTTGGTCGTAGCCACGAGCGCGGGGCAGATCAAGACCGGTGCCCCTTGCCGTGGGGAGCGCGTTGCGAAGTACAACCAACTCCTCCGCATCGAGGAGGCGCTCGGCGCCGAGGCCCGCTATGCCGGGGCCGCGTTCAGCGCGACGGGTGGATTCCACCGTCCCTAACAAGCAACCAAGTGAGAGGACGCTGAACCCTCGCGCCGGCCTCAGTTTCGATTACGGACGGTCTTGATGCTTAGTTGCTGGCCACGCATGGGCGTCGTCCGGCTGGGAGCTCTCGATCATCCGCAGCAGCAGCAGCATTGAGAGGATCAGCGCCGTAATCGTGATGCCCAGGTCGAAGACGGTGTAGGCCAGCCTCGTGGGCGTGCGCAGCCAGGCCAGGTTGGTCACCATCAGAGCGCCCGCAAGTGCGGAGATGGCGACCAGCCACCACCCGACTCGACGGAGGGCCGAGACGGCCCGGCGGAGCGGAGTTGCGGGGGCCGGACTCCGCATGAAGATTAGGACTGCCGCGATCAGAACGGCGACCCCGACCCAGAAGTGCCTTGCGTCGAGGTCGAAGCGGCGGACGGTCATGTACTCCATCAGCCCGGGGGTTAGGGCCGCGATTACGCCGACGATCACCCCGCCGCCGATGATCAGCCAGGCGATGAAGGTCGCGTGGCGGGGGCTGAGGAACTTTTCTCTGATGGCGTGGCTGCGCAGGCTGAACCGGCGCGAGCCCCCGACCAGAGCGACGAGGGCCATGAAGCCGACCAACGCATAGAGCAGTGGCTTCACGGTTCCCTCACGGAAGGCGCCGAGCCTCACCCAGATGGCGGGGAGTCCGAGGATCCTGTAGTTCGGCACCCAGCGGGGACGGGCGTCGTTCGAGGCGAAGGCCGCGTCTAGCACCGCTCCCTCGAAGAACGGGGAAGCTGCCCGGTGGCAGTCGGTGCACCCGCCGGCCCCCAGCGCGGCCCGAGCCGGCGCGACGTCGTGCGAGAACTTGTAGACGGAGGCGTAGGCGGTCGCCTCGTATTCCTTGTGCGCGAGTGCGCGGGACTCGGTCGACGAGTAGTACGCGCGGCTGTCCGAGACCCAGACCAGACGGCGCCCCGCCATCGGGAACCCGGTGGTGCTGAGGTACGAGCGGACCGAGGACAGCAGCGCGTCGATCTCCTCCGGGCGATTGACCTCGATGACCCCGTCCCGGTTGTCATCGGTGATCTTCGAGAGCGCGGGATAGACGCCCGCGGAATCCGCCCGATGCTGGGTCCACATCTGGAAGAAGTCCTTCATGAGCAGCTGGTTCAGGCCTGGCTTGCCCGATTCCTCGAACCCCACCCAGGCGCTGTGAACGCGGTTCGCCGGGTAGATCTTCCCCTTGTAGCGGATGAGCGTCGGCCGCGTGACGTTCGTGGGCTCATCCTTGCCGGTGAAGAGCTCGAGCTCTCCGTAGTGGTTCCAGAAGGCCATCTCCTGGTCGTAGAAGGTCCAGATGTGCTTGGGAGGCGGGGTGATGCGCGGCGCGGGGTTGTATACGTCGCTGGCCTGAACGAGCGCGCTCTTCACCGCCCGAGTTGGGATATGGCAGGCCTGGCAGGAGATCTTCTCCATGTGCAGCGGCGGCAACCAGGCGTGGGTCGCCCGTGGGGCGTTCCGCCAGCCCTTCAGGTGGCAGTCTTCGCAGCTCCGCACCGTGTTGTCGAGGTCGTTGCGCACCATGCCGGACGGGTCGTCGCCCTTGCCGACCTGATGGGCCTCCCGGTCGCGGATGCGCGGATCGGCCGCCCGGCTGCCGGCCGCATGGCAGTCCACGCAGCGCAGCCCGGCCATCATGTGGACGTCGGTCCGCGCCGAGTAGGCCGCGCCGCGCTTCTTCCAGTCGGGCTTGAAGTGGCATCCCAGGCAGGCCTCGTTCCGCGGCTCGGGCGCGATATGGACGATCGCGTTCCCGTCCGCGTCGAACCTGCTCTTGTCGTAGACGACGGTCGGTTGCTCGTTTGCCGCCACCTTGCCTTTCACCGAGCCGAAGCCCGCGCCAGCCGTTGCCGCCCAGCGGAAGTTGAGGTTGGCGAGCTCTGCGTTGCGCTGCTTGAGGTCGTACTCGGGCATGTGGCAGAGAAAGCAATCGGCCTCGATCACGCCGGTCTCGGCCCAGCGCGCCTTGTAGTAGTCACCGTCGAGGCCATTCTCCGCGCCGGAGGTGAGCCCCGCAGCCGGGTCGCGCATCCGCTCGTCGTAGCGTTTACCGTCCCGGTCGTACTCGAGCGGCCCCCCACCCGGGTGACAGTTCCCGCAGGTGGCGGTGACGAAGTCGAACGAGGTCATGTCAATCGTCCGCGCGCTGGCGTTCTTCTTCGGGGCCAGTTGCCGGTAGAGCGGCGCGGGCGAACACCAGGTGCCGCCGTAGTTCCCCGGCGAGCTGACCCAGTTGTAACGGGCCGCGAACTTCGCGGGGACCGCCTCACCCTTGCCCTGGGTGAAGTGGAAGCCCTCGGTGATCTTCGCGTAGTCATGGCATCCGGTGGCGCCGCAGGTCTGGCGCGGCGAGTAGGGCACCCGATCGTTGATGCCTGCGACCGGGTTGATGACCACACCTCGCTCGTCGCGCAGCGGGAACGGCGGACACACGCCCATGGCGCGCGAAGGCAACGGGCCGACTGCTGGCGTGGCCACGGCGGCGCGACCGGGAGAGGGCCAGGCAGTAGCCCCGACGAGCAGCAGCACCACGAGAAGGAGCAGCCCTCGCCTGCTCCAGGAACACTGCTTCGGTGCCCTTCCCATGTTCGCTCCCTTGAGATTGATGGACGTGCGTTGGAGACGGACCTCTTCGCGACCGGCTTGATGGGCCAGGCAGCCGCGGTGATCGTTGACTGGATGGCCCGTGGCCTACTTCCCCGACGCCTTCAGCCACGCGAACGCCTCGGCGGCCGTGTCGTTGACCGTGGCCATCTTCATCAGCCGCGAAACGAAGATCGCCTCGGCGATCTCCTGATCGGTGGCGCCGGCCTGCTTCGCCAGCTTCGTCCACATCAGCGTGCACGTGCTCGACTGCAGCGCGGCCGCCACGCCGATGCCCACGAGCAGCTTGTACTTGGGAGGCACTGCCTGGAGGGCTGGATTCTCCATCGTTGCTGTCTTGTGCTCCATGTAAGTCTTCGCGCCCTCGGGCGAGACGGCACGAAGCAAGTCCATTGGCGTCGGCTTTGTGATGTCACTCATGTGCAGTGTCCTTTCGTCGAAGGTGTTTAACGCGGCTTGCGCTGCTACGTCCGTGATTCGTGTGCGGGTGTCGATGCACTTGCCTTACCCCGCGAGCTTCTGGTGAAGCCCCGTCAGCGTGGTGACGTAGGCCTCCCTCACGGTCGGCTCGATTGCCGCGAGTGGCCGCACTGGGACGAGGTCCATTACGTCTGCGGGGGAGAGGCCGGACTCCGACATCGTCCTCGACGTCCCCTCCACCATCGCTGTAAGCGCCGCCGTCACCGCCTCGGGCAGCAGGCCGAAAGACCGACCCAGATCGGCGAGTTCATAGAGCTGGTACCAGAGGTATGTGGGACCCATCGCAGTCAGGATTGCGTATGCCTCGAGGTCGTGCTCCGGCACGTCGGGTGCGGCACCCCAGCACGAGAACAGGGCGCGCAGCCGCTCGCGCTCTGACTCCGGCAGCGCAGGTGCGAAGGCGATCGGGTTGTAACCCCGGTTCACGATCGACGGCGCGTTGGGGATGGCGCGCGCAATGCGGTCGAAACCTCCGAGGCCTGCGCTGATTGTGGTCGACGTCCATTTCGGGGCGAGTGAAACGAGGACGGCGTCCGGCCGGAGGGCGCCTCGCATTTCGGTCAGCGCGGTGGGAAAGGCTGGTGGGTGGAGCGCAAAGAACACGGTGTCCAGTGAGGCGGCCTCACGCAGGCTGGACGGTACGATGTCGCAGCCGGGCAGGGCAGCCCTCAACCGCTCGACCGCAGCGGGGTCCGTGTCGCACACGATCACCTGCCGGGGGAGCTTGCCTACCCGCTGTAGTCCACAGAGCAGGATGCGGGTGATGCGCCCGGCGCCGATGAAGGCCAGCCGATCCTCACTCATGTCGTGCGTCCTCCTGTCCCTCGCTCACACCGTGCGATCCGGGCGCGACCTCGACGGGCGGTGGTCCCGGCAATGCGGCAGCGGGTCCCTGCAACGTTGCCCGGCCCTGCTGACAAGGCTCCGTGCGATCTGTGCTCTCCCACTGGATGGTGGGATGCACGATGCCGAAGTGCTCAGAAAGGTCGTGAGCGATGCGCGCGGTGAGATCGTCATCGAAGGTCGCGCGGTTGGTGACGAGGTGCGCCGTGAGCGCGGTCTCGGTGGTGCTCATGGCCCAAACGTGGAAGTCGTGCACATCGACGACACCCGCCACCGCCTCGAGATAGTTCCGGACCGCCACTGGATCGATCTGCTCCGGCACCGCGTCCATCGCCAGGTCGAGCGACTCCCGCAGGATCCTCCAGGTGCTGACCACGATGAGCGCGCTCACCAGCAGGCTGACGAGGGGGTCGAGCCACAGCCAGCGGGTGAAGACGAGCATCACGCCGGCGAGGACGACTCCAAAGGACACGGCCGTGTCGGCGACAAGGTGCTGGACGGCGGCGCGCACGTTCAGGTCATCTTGATGTCCCCGACCCAGAAGCCAGGCACTGAGGCCGTTGACGAGGATACCGAGCGAGGCAACTGCGATGACCGTGGGCCCCGCCACCTGGGCCGGATGGCGAAGGCGCTGCACCGCTTCCAGTGCAACCGCACCGACCGCGATCAGTAGCACCACAGCGTTCGCCACAGCCGCGAGGATGGTGGAGCGCCGTAGCCCATAGGTGCGTCGTATGCTCGGTGCGCGCCGGGCCAAGAGGAGTGCCCCCCAAGCCAACAGCAGACCGAGCACGTCGCCAAGGTTGTGACCAGCGTCCGAGAGCAGGGCGAGCGAGCCGGACCTGAACCCGAACACGACCTCGAAGACGATGAAGGTGGCATTGAGCCCCACCGCCACGAGGAAGGCGGTGCGGACCCCGTTCTCCGCCGGCGGATGCGCGTGGTCATGCGCCACGGGACACTCGATCCTCAACCGACATGGCTGTCCTCGATCCAGACGAGTCCCTCGCGCTGCACAAATCTCTTGATCTCCGCGACGAATGGCGCCACGTCAGCCATGCCTTCGGCCCAGACCTCGCAGCTCAGGTGCCCGGGCGCGCCCTGCAGGAGACCCTTCAGCGTTGGCACTTCGAGCCGAAGGTTGACGATGTCGCAGGGGAGGTCACGGAAGACATCCTCGAGCTGCACGTGCAGACGCTTATCGCCAAAGAGACCGGCGATGCGGACCTGTGCCCGGTTGCGAACCGCCCCGACGCTGGCCTCCGCCCGACTGCGTTCCTCGAGGATCGCCGCCCGGTCCCGCTTCTCGGTTGCCTCCCGTCGCGCCACTTTGAGCACGCCGTGTTCGCGCTCCGCTCGGCGCACGAGGTCGCGAGCCGGGAACACAATGGCCTCGGTCGGACACACGACCGCACAGGTCGAACACCCAACCATGCAGTTGTACGGCCGGGCGACGCTGGATTTGTAGTCGGGTGCCGGGCCGATCTCGTAGACCTCGCGTCCACAGGTCACGAAGCAGAGCTGACAGCCGATGCACTTCTCAGGATCGACCGTCGGGAACCACGGTATTTCCCTGCGCGGGACCTTGTGCCAGGGAACGGTGCTCAGGTCTTTCGCCACGGAAGTCCTCCCGGCCCTCAGATCGACAGGCCCACGATGTGGGTGAGGACGAGGTAGATCCCCGCCAGCACGAATGCCCCGCCGGTGACGCGCGTCGCAACCCGCTCGAAGCGGGTAAGGGCGTCGAACGCCCGGCCGATGCCCCCGGTGCCGAGTGCGAGCAACCCGGCCACGGCCACGACCGGAAGCCCGGTCCCGATCCCGTAGATTGCGGGCAGGACGAAGCGTGATCCAGTGCCCGTTGCGAGCGGCAACAGACCGCCGAAGAAGAGCCCGGCCGAGACGGGGCAGAACGAGAGCGCGAACAGGATTCCGAGCCCGCCGGCGCCAAGAACCCCGCGTGAGGCCAGTCGCTGCTCAAGGGCGCCGACACTGCGGTTCATCGACCAAGGCAGGCGCAGCCAGCCGAGTGTCACGAAGCCAGCCACGATGAGGAGTGGGCCCAGCACCTGGTTCATCCGCTGCTGTAGAAAGAATGAAACGCTCGGGATGGA
>Ga0315287_10002460_pt1 | contig 17590 bp, 13 predicted proteins | sample YL17G11_0_MG_FD_205037 | JGI IMG/M metagenome (GOLD analysis project Ga0315287, IMG submission 205037) | Sediment microbial communities from Yellowstone Lake, YNP, Wyoming, USA - YL17G11_0 | ecosystem: Environmental > Aquatic > Freshwater > Lake > Sediment | place: USA: Wyoming | collected...
CGGCCACGCTCGGCGCCGCGGGTGACGTACCCGACGCTGCTTCCCAGGCAAAGGCCCGTGAGGCCGTCGCCGCCTACCAGGAACTGCTGCGCGACTATCCCGACTACGCGGCGCGCGATGCGGTTCTTTACCAGCTCGCACGCGCGTCCGAAGTCGCGGGCGATGCCGAGGCGGCGATGGCCGCGCTCGATGAACTGGTGCTGCGGCATCCGCAGGGAGCGCGTGCCGACGAGGCGCAGTTCCGTCGTGGCGAGGTGTTTTTCAGCGCGAAGCGCTATGCCGACGCCGAACAGGCATACGCAGCAGTGCTTGCGATGGGACCCGGCAGCACGTTCCACGAGCAGGCGCTCTACAAGCGCGGCTGGACGCAGTTCAAGCTCGGCAACAATGCGGCGAGCAGCCGTGACTTTCTTGCCCTGCTCGACACCGTGCTGGTGCAGGACGGGCAGTTGCGCGACGCGTCGCAGCTGACGCGGCCCCAGCAGGAACTGTCCGACGACGCCCTGCGCGCCCTGAGCCTGATGTTCGCCGCCGACGATGGTGCGACGTCGCTGCAGGCCGCGCTGGCGCAGCGTGGTCCGGCGCCGTACGAGTCGCGGCTCTACCGCGCGCTCGGCGATCTCTACGTCGAGAAGGAGCGCTTCCAGGACGGTGCCGAGGTGTACCGCTCGTTCGCGCGTCGTCAGCCCCTCGATCCTGAAGCTCCCCTGCTGCTCGGCAAGGCGACCGAGGCCTATGGCAAGGCGGGCTTCAACGCGCTGGTGCTCGAATCGAAGCAGGAGCTGGTCGAACTCTACGGACCGCGCAGCGCTTACTGGGCGCAGCGAGGCGCGAACATCGATCCGCGCGTGAGTGCCGCCGTCCAGGCGAACCTGCTCGACCTGGCGCGTCATCATCATGCGCTGGCGCAGAAGCCGGGCGGAGAGGCCGACCGCGACGCCGCCGTGCGCTGGTACCGCGAATACCTCGACGGCTTCGACGCCACGACGGAGGCGCCGGCGACGCGTCTGCTGCTGGCTGACCTGCTGCTCGAGGGCTCGCGCTTCACCGAGGCGGCCGACGAATACGAAAAGGCCGCGTACAGCTATCAGAACGCACCCGAGGCGGGTCGTGCCGGTTACGCCGCATTGGTCGCGCTCGACAAGGCGGAACCGACGGTACCCGCGTCCGAGCGACCGGCCCTGCGGCAGCGCGCCATCGAATCGTCGCTGCTGTTCTCGAGCACGTTCCCCGATCACGTCGAAACGCCCGGCGTGCTGACGCGCACCACCAAGCAGTTGTTCGATCTCGGCGACCGGCAGCGCGCGGAAGCGGTCGCGCAGAGCGTGCTGGCGTTGGGAGCGCGCGCCGACGCCGGCCAGCAACTCGTTGCCTGGACGGTACTCGCGCACACGTACTTTGAGTCCTCGCGTTATGCGGAAGCCGAACGTGCGTACGGCGAGGTCGTCGCACGCACGCCGGTCAACGACCCGCAGCATGTGGAGGCTGTCGAGCGCCAGGCGGCTGCCGTGTATCGGCAGGCCGAGACCCGGCAGGCGGCGGGCGATAACGCCGGTGCCGTGCAGGACTTCCTGCGCGTCGCCGCGGTCGCGCCGGCCTCGCCGATCCGTGCGAAGGCGGAGTTCGACGCCGCGACGCTCTTGCTGCAGGACAAACAGTGGACTGCCGCAGCTACGGTGCTCGAAGGTTTCCGGGCCACGTATCCGCAACACGAACTCGCTGCCGACGTGGACCGCAAGCTTGCGGTCGCGTACGTCGAGTCCGGGCAGCAGGCCAAGGCCGCCGCCGAGTTCGAGCGCGTCGCGGCCCGCGCGACTGAAGATCCTGAAGTACGCCGAACCGCTCTCTGGCAGGCGGCGGAATTGCAGGTCGCGGCAGGCGACCGTGCATCGGCGAGCCGCGTCTATGCGGAGTACGTCACGCGCTACCCGGTGCCTGCCGGCCCGGCACTGGATGCGCGTCAGACACTCGCCGACCTGGCGCGCGATGCCAACGACGCCGATGGCCGCAAGCGCTGGCTCGAAGACATCATCGTCGCCGACCGGGCGGCGGGCGCGGAGCGCACCGACCGCACGAAATTCCTCGCCGCGACGGCGGCGCTCGAACTCGCGCGGCCGCTCGATGCATCCGCTCGTGCGATCCGCTTAGGGCTGCCACTCGAGAAATCGCTCCCCGCCAAGCGCAAGGCCCTTGAAGCGGCACTCGGTGCCTACGGCCGCGCCGAGGAATATGGCGTGGCGCAGGTCACGACCGCGTCGGTGTTCGCGATGGCGGATCTCTATCGCCACCTCGGCAAGGCGCTGATGGAGTCGGATCGGCCGAAGAATCTCGATGCCGAGGAACTCGAGCAGTACGACGTGCTGCTCGAGGAGCAGGCGTTTCCGTTCGAAGAGAAGGCCATCGGCATCCATGAGCGCAATGCCCGGCTCGCGGCGCAAGGCGTCTACGACGAGTGGGTGCGGAAGAGCTACGCCGAACTCGCGCAGCTGAATCCCGGCCGGTATGCGCGGGCGGAAGTCGCCGATGCCCCGGTAGCGCCGGTCGCAGGACCGCTAGTGCCGCCCGAGGCCGATCCGGCGGTGCAGAACCAGCTGGCCGTGCAGCTTCGGCAGGCAGGGCAGTTTGCCGACGCGAAGGCGGCGTACGAGCGCGCGCTCACGCTCGATCCGAACTACGCGGACGCCGAGCGCAATCTCGCGATCCTGCACGACCTGTATCTCGACAATCCGGTGGCCGCGCTGCCGCACTATGAGCGCTATCAACTGCTGACACAGGGCGCCGACACGCAGGTGACCGCGTGGGTCACCGAACTCAAGGCACGCATTGCCGCTGTCACACGCACCGCGGAGGCCACGCCGTGAAGACCATTCTCCGTTCCAGTCTCGCCTTCCTGCTGCTGGCAGGCCTCCCGGTTGCTCTGGTCCAGGCCGCGGATCCGGCACCGAAGGGAGCTGCGTCCGCGAAGGCCGTCGACCGCCTGCAGCTCGACGCCACTGCCATCACCGGCAACCGCGAACTGCCCAAGGTCATGAGCATCGTGCCGTGGAAGGCCGCAGAACCGCCGGGTGGTCCCGACCGCCCCATGGGCAGCCTGATCGACGAACTGCTCGCGCCGCTCGATCGCGACGAATTCCGGCGCGAAATAAATTACTACCGCGACCTCGCGGCACCCACTGCAACCGTTTCCCCTGTCCCCGTTCCCGGAGCTAGCCAGCAATGAACGCCATCGATCTGATCGTCAACTTCTTCAAGCAGGGTGGAGCGTTCCTCTACCCGATCGCCGCCGTCTTCGTGATCGGCCTCGTCATCGCCGTCGAGCGCTTCATCTACCTGACGCGTGTTTCGACCGGCAATCGTCGCCTGTGGGCGGAACTGTCACCGCTGATCCAGGCCGGTAACTTCCGCAAGGCGATGGAAGTTGCCGAGAACACCGACTCGGCCCTCTCGACCATCATGCGTTACGGCATGTCGCGCATCACGACGGCCCGCCGCCGCGAAGACATCGAGAAGGCCATGGAGGAGAGCCTGATCGAGGTGATTCCGCGCCTCGAGAAGCGCACTCATTACCTCGCGACGCTCGCCAACATCGGCATGCTGATGGGTCTGCTCGGCACCGTCACCGGCCTGATCCAGGCCTTCGCGGCCGTCGCCGCCGTGAACCCGGCGGAGAAGGCGAGCATGCTCTCGGCCAGCATCTCGGTGGCGATGAACAACACGGCGCTCGGCCTCGGCCTCGCGATCACGCTGTTGCTCTGCCATATGTTCCTCGAGACGAAGACGACCGAACTCGTCGACAGCCTCGAGGTGGCGTCGATCAAGTTCCTGAACAGCGTCGTCGAGCGCCGCACCGAGGCGCCGCGTCCGGTCGCTGCGACCGCGCAGGCCGCGCAGGCAGCGCAGGCCGCGTCGGCACCACGCCCTGGCGTCGCCGGTGGAACCCCGGAGGCGCCTGCCCGCGGGGCCGCACGCGCATGAGGAAGGGTTCCGTCCTGGCGCGGCGGCAACAGCGCAACCATGCGCGCTACCGCGGCCGCAACGACCTGAACATCGTGCCGATGCTGGACGTGATGGTGATCCTCGCGTTCTTCCTGATCTTCACGGCCGTGTTCTCGAAGACGAGCGTGCTCGAGGTGAACCTGCCCGGACCGGGGACGCAGGCCGCCACCGATACGCCGCGCTTCGAACTCGAACTGATCCTGCGCAAATCGGGGATCGAGGTCGCCGATCGCAGCCAGGGCGTGCTCGAGACGATTCCCGTCGTGCCCTCGGGCCAGGACGTCGCGAAGCTCACCACCTACCTTGCCGCGCTCAAGCAGAAGGTGCCCGAGGTGAGTCACGCGACCTTGCTCGTCGCCGAGGACGTGGACTACGACACGATCGTGCAGGTGATGGATGCCGCACGCGCGCGGCAGACGGTGAATGGCGGCAAGGTGACCCGCGAGCCGCTCTTTCCACAGATCGCACTGGGAGACGCTCCGACATGATTCGCACTGGAATGGGGCGCCACAAGCGCCATGGCAAAGGCGGTGGTGGGCACGGCCCGCTCGCGCTGGTGCCGATGATCGACATGCTCACGATCCTGGTCGTGTACCTGCTGGTGCACACCGCGGACATGGAGATCCTGCCGAACTCGAAGAACATCGCGATCCCGCAGTCGAATTCGGAACAGAAGCCGCGTGAAGCCACCGTAGTGATGGTGACGCGCGACATGCTGTATGTGAACGGCGAGCCGGTCGTCACCGTCGTCGACCTCGGTGCGACCAGCGGCCCGGTGAGCGAACCGCTGCGTGCCGCGCTCGATGACCAGGCGCAGGGACTGCTGCCGGGATCGGAGGCGAACCGTGAAGTCACGGTGATGGCGGAAAAGTCGTTGCCGTATGCCGTGCTGCGCAAGATCGTCGCGAGCAGTTCGGCTGCCGAGTACACCAAGGTGTCGCTTGCGGTCGTCGAGCGTGAGCAGGCCTACTCCGGACTTTCTGGCGCCTGAGGGGTCCACGCGCCATGAGCAGCACATTCGTCGTCAACAATTTCCGCATCTATGACCTGCCGTGGACGCCGTCGCCCGAGGAGGAACGCCGGTTCCGCCGCGTGCTGGGCGCAGCGCTCGGCCTGTTCATCGCGTTCGCCATCGTCATCCCGTTGTTGCCGGACAAGCCGCGCACGCATGAGATGGCGCCGGCCATGCCTGAACGCATCGTCGAGTTCATCCTCGAGCAGCCCAAGCCGAAGCCGAAGCCGATCGAGGTGGTGCAGCCCAAACCGATCGAGGTGCCCAGGGTCGAGGCGCGCGTCGAACGCCCGGTGCCCGTCGTGCAGCCCGAGCCGAAACCCGATCCGCGCAAGAAGGCGGCAGCCTCGGGACTGCTTGCCATGTCGGATCAGCTGGCCGAGTTGCGGGACCTCGACGTCAAGACGAACGTCGACGCCAAGTCCCTGAATGCCGGGGCCGGGGAACGCACCCGCGTCGATCGCTCGATTCTCACGGCCAAGGTGGGGGCCGGCAGCGGTGGAATCGCGGTGGGTGAGGTGAGCAAGGGGTTTGGCGGCGGATCGACCGGCTTGAAGGGCCATGCCACGGCCAGGGTTTCGTCTGCGACCACCGAAGCCAGCGCGGCGCCCGAGGCCCAGCGGTCCGGCAAGAGCGCCAAGGCGGCCCGGACCCGTGAAGAGATCGAATTGGTCTTTGATAAGAACAAATCGGCCATCTACTCGCTGTACAGCCGGGCGCTGCGCGAAAATCCGGCCCTGCAGGGCAAGGTGGTGCTCGAAGTCACCATCGCGCCGACGGGTGAGGTGACCGAATGTCGCGTGATTTCCAGTGAATTGGGCGATCCGGAGCTCGAACGCAAGCTGGTGGCCCGCGTGAAGATGTTCCGGTTCGAAGACCGGGACGTGGCCACGATGACGACCACCAAGCCGATCGAGTTCTTCCCCGCCTGAGACCCGTTCTGAGCCCATAACCACCCGGCCTTTCCGCCGGCCGGGGGTAGCTCCCTAGCATTCACGTCCCCGCAACAGGTTCGCGGGCGAGGAATGCCATGAGCGCCAACACCGTGACGACACTGCCCCTGGGGCCGCTCGACCCCGAGCGGACCGAGTTGCTGCTGCGTGTCGTCGAAGGTCTCGAGCCCTCCACCCTGCAGTGGCTCTCGGGCTTTGCTGCGGGCGTGGCGCATGAGCGTGCCAGCGGGCGCTCTGGCGTGTCGCTGCCGGCGGGGCAGCTCGTGGCGCCCGCTGCGCGTGCCGAACCCACTGCGCGGCTGACCATCGTTTATGGGTCCCAGACGGGCAACGGCAAGCGCATCGCCGACCGACTCGGCCGCGCTGCGGAAGTCGCGGGTCTCGCGGCGCGCGTCTATGCGGCGGGCAACTATCCGATGAAGGACCTCGCCAGGGAACGCATGCTGGTGATGGTCGTCAGCACGCAGGGCGACGGTGACCCGCCGGACGACGCCCGCGGCCTCATTGAATTCCTGCAATCGCGCCGCGCGCCGCCACTCGAGCAGCTGTCGTTCTCGGTGCTCGCACTCGGCGATTCGAGCTATCCGAAGTTCTGCGAGACCGGCAAACAGGTGGACGAGCGGCTGGCCGCGCTCGGCGCCAGGCGACTGATCGATCGCGTCGACTGCGACGTCGATTACGACAGCCTCGCCAACTCGTGGCTCGAACGCGTAGTCGCCGGCGCGCGCGATGCGCTGGGTGGCAGTTCGCAGTCCGCGACCGTAACGCGCCTGCGCACGGCTCCTGTCGAGCCGCAGTTCTCGCGCGAGCAGCCGTTCGCGGCCGAAGTGGTCGCGAACCACTCGCTCACGGGGCGTGGTGCGACCAGGGAAGTCCGTCACCTCGAAATCAGCCTCGCGGGCTCTGGCCTCACGTATGCGCCGGGCGACGCGCTCGGCGTCTGGCACGAGAACCCGCCGGCAGTCGTCAGCGAAGTGCTGCACGCGTTGCGCCTCGACGGCGAGCAGCCGGTCGAACTCGATGGCGCCGCCAAACCACTGCGCGAATGGCTCACGACGGGCCGTGAACTCACGCGCCTGACGCGGCCGTTCCTCACTCAGCACGCCGAGCGTTCGCAAGACGCACGGCTCGCCGACGTGCTGCAACCCGGCCACGAAGCCGATCTGCGCCACACACTGAAGGACCTGCAGGTGGTCGACGTGCTGCAGCGTCACCCCGGCGAGTGGGATGCCAGGTCGTTCGTGCAGGCGCTGCGCCCTTTGGCGCCGCGGCTGTACTCGATCGCTTCCAGCCAGGAAGCGGTCGGCGAGGAAGCCCACCTCACCGTCGCACTGGTGGATTACGAACTCGACCGCAAGCGCCGCCTGGGCGCGGCCTCGGCGTTCCTCGCCAGCCTGCAGGGCGACCAGGCGAAAGCGCGGGTCTTCGTCGAACAGAACGAGCGCTTCCGCCTCCCGGCCGACACCTCGCGCGACGTGATCATGATCGGTCCCGGCACGGGCGTCGCCCCGTTCCGCGGCTTCGTGCAGCACCGTGAGGCGCAGGGCGCCACGGGCCGCAACTGGCTCTTCTTCGGTGCGCGTCATTTCCAGAGCGAGTTCCTGTACCAGGCCGAATGGCAGGACGCGGTCAAGCGGGGCGTGCTGAGCCGCTGCGACCTCGCGTTCTCGCGCGACCGCAGCATTGCCCGCGAGTACGTCCAGGACCGTCTGCGCCGCGTGGGCAAGGACCTGTATTCGTGGCTCGAGAACGGCGCGTCCCTCTACGTCTGCGGCGACGCCGAGAAGATGGCGCCCGACGTGAATGCGGCACTGATCGACATCGTCGCGGAGCACGGCGGCAAGAGCCGTGACGACGCAGACGCCTACGTGCGCCGGCTGGCGGATGACCGCCGCTACCTGCGCGACGTGTACTGAGCAGAGCGAGCATGACCGAGCAATCACCCGTCGAACGCATCAAGCGCGACAGTCGCAACCTGCGCGGCACGCTGGTCGAGAGCCTGCAGGACCCGCTGACCGGCGCGATCCGCGAGGACGACACGGTCCTGATCAAGTTCCACGGCAGCTACCAGCAGGACGATCGCGACATCCGCGACGAACGCCGGCGCCAGAAGCTCGAGCCCGCGTACAGCTTCATGATCCGCACCCGCTTGCCAGGCGGCGTCTGCACGCCCACGCAGTGGCTGCAGCTCGACGAAATCGCGCGCCGCTATGCGAACGGCACGCTGCGGATCACGACGCGACAGGCGTTCCAGTTCCACGGCGTGATCAAGACCGAACTCAAGACCACGATGCAGGCGATCAACGCCTCGCTGATGGATACCCTCGCGGCGTGCGGCGACGTCAACCGCAACGTGATGGCAAGCGCGAATCCGGTCGAGACGCGTGCCCACCCGGTCGTGCACGAATGGGCGAAGCAGCTCTCGGAACACCTGCTGCCGCAGACGCGCGCGTATCACGAGATCTGGCTCGACGGCGAAAAGGTGGCGAGCACGGAAGACGAAGTCGAGCCTCTCTACGGCCCGACCTACCTGCCGCGCAAGTTCAAGGCCGCGATCGTCGTGCCGCCCGTCAATGACGTCGACGTCTTCGCGCACGACCTCGGCTTCATCGCCATCATCGAGAACGGCGAGCTGCAGGGTTTCAATCTCACCGTCGGCGGCGGCATGGGCGCCACGCACGGCGATGCCGAGACACACCCGCGAGTCGCCGACGTTGCGGGTTTCCTGCAGCCCGAGCAGTTGCTCGCCGTGGCGGAGGCCGTGCTCACGACGCAGCGCGACTACGGCAACCGTGCCGTGCGCAAGCGCGCCCGTCTCAAGTACACGATCGAGGACCGCGGCCTCGAGTGGTTCGTCGCGGAAGTCACGCGTCGCATGGGTTTCGCGCTCGAGCCGGCGCGCCCCTTCAAGTTCGAGTCGACCGGTGACCGGTTCGGCTGGACCGAAGGGTTCGACGGCCGCTGGCACCTGACGCTGCGCATCGAGGCTGGTCGTGTCGCCGATACGGCCAAGGGGCCCTGGCTCACGGGCCTGCGTGAGATCGCCAAGGTGCACCGCGGCGATTTTCGCCTGACGCCGAACCAGAACCTGACGATCGCGAACGTGGATGGGAACGCACGCGCGTTTATCGACGGCCTCGTCGTCCGCTATGGCCTCGACCGTCATGCGCGAGCCACGCCCGTTGCGCTCAACGCGCTGGCATGTGTCGCCTTGCCGACCTGCGCGCTGGCGATGGCCGAGGCCGAACGCTACCTGCCACGGCTCACGCAACTGGTCGACGAACAGCTCGCCGCGAATGGCCTGGCCGGTGCGCCGCTGGTGCTGCGGATCACTGGCTGCCCGAACGGCTGCGCGCGACCCTATCTCGCGGAAATCGCCCTCGTGGGCAAGGCCCCGGGTCGTTACAACCTGTTCTTCGGTGGCGACGGCAAGGGGCAGCGCCTCAACGTGCTGCACCTCGAGAACGTCGATGAGTCCACGATCGTCGCCGCGCTGGACTCGGCGTTCAGTCGGTACGCGCAGGAACGCACGGAGGGCGAACGCTTTGGCGATTTCGCCTGGCGCGCGGGCCTGGTCGGGGCGCAGGCGGCATGAGCCGCGGAGGATTGGCACGAATGAGAGCGCTCGCATGGGATCCGGGCCGGGCAATGCACGAGCCGGTCGTCATGGACGAGGTGAACAGCGACCTCGAGCGCATGAGCGCCGAGGATCGCGTGCGCTGGGCCGTGGCGAACCTGCCGGGCGAGCACGCGCTCTCGTCGAGCTTCGGCGCGCAGGCGGCCGTGTCACTGCACATGGTGACGCGCGAATTGCCTTCGCTGCCGGTCGTCCTGATCGACACAGGTTACCTGTTCCCGGAAACCTACCGCTTCATCGACGACCTGGTCGAGAAGCTCGAACTCAATCTCAAGGTGTACCAGCCGCGCGTTTCGTCGGCCTGGCTCGAAGCACGTCACGGCCGGCTCTGGGAGCAGGGTCTCGACGGCATCGACCGCTACAACGAGGCGCGCAAGACCGAGCCGATGCACCGCGCGCTGCATGAGCTTGGCGTGTACACGTGGTTCGCGGGCCTGCGCCGCGACCAGGCCGAGACGCGCAGCCGCATCCGGCCGCTCGAATGGCGCGCTGGCCGCTGGAAGGTGCATCCGATCTTCGATTGGACCGACCGCCAGATCTTCGATTATCTGCGCCAGCACGAACTGCCCTACCACCCGCTCTGGCATGAGGGGTATGTCTCGATCGGCGACTGGCACACCACGCGCACCCTGGCCGAAGCGGGCGATGCCGAGGCAACGCGCTTTTTCGGCCTGAAGCGCGAATGCGGTATCCACGGTCTCGACGGCTGACATGCGCTATTTCCCGCTCTTCGCCGACCTGCACGGCCGCCGCGTCCTCGTCGTCGGCGGCGGTGCGGTGGCCGAGCGGAAGGTGCGGCTGCTGCTCGAGGCGGGCGCGCGGGTGCGGCTCGTCGCGCCCGCAGTCACGGCATGGCTGGGCGAGAACCCGGCCATCGAGGTTCACCGCGAGCAATTCGATCCGCAGGACTTCGATGGGGCAGTGCTCGCCATTGCAGCGACGGACGATCGTGCGGTGAACGAAGCGGTCGCGACCGCCGGGCGTGACCGCAACGTGCTCGTCAACGTCGTCGACGTGGCGGAGCTCTCGAGCTTCATCGTGCCTGCGATCGTCGACCGATCACCCCTGGTCATTGCAATTTCGACCGGCGGCGTCGCGCCCGTGCTGGCGCGGCTCGTGCGCGAGCGGCTCGAGTCACTGTTCGATGGATCGTTCGGCCAGCTCGCAGGCCTGCTGGAGCGGTGGCGTGGCCGGATCAAAGGCGGGCTGCCCGACGTCAACTCGCGCCGCCGCTTCTATGAGACGGTGGTGCGTGGTCAGGTCTCGGCGCTGGTGCGCAACAATGACCTGCCGGGCGCCGAGCGCGAACTCAAGCGCACGCTGCAGCACGCCGATGCCCCGCGGCGCGGCAGTGTCGTGCTCGTTGGCGCAGGGCCCGGCGATGCCGGCCTGCTGACCTTGAACGCGCTGCGGGCCCTGCAGGAGGCGGACGTGATCCTGCACGACCGGCTGGTCGCCGACGAAGTCCTCAACCTCGCGCGGCGCGATGCCGACCGGATCTGCGTCGGTAAAATGGCCGGTGGCCACTCCGTCTCGCAGGGTCGCATCAACGAACTGCTGCTGCAGCAGGCACGGCTCGGCCGGCGCGTCGTGCGGTTGAAGGGCGGCGATCCGTTCATCTTCGGCCGTGGCGGCGAAGAGCTGGAATTTCTCGAGCAGCATGGCATCCCGTTCGAGGTCGTCCCTGGCATCACCGCGGCCATTGCCTGTGGCGCCTACGCGGGAATCCCGCTCACCCATCGCGAGCATGCGCAGTCTGTGCGGTTGGTGACTGCGCACAGTGGCGACTCGATGGACAGCCTCGACTGGGCCACGCTGGCCCGGGAACGGCAGACGCTTGCGCTCTATATGGGTGTGGCAGGGCTCGGCACGATTCGCGACCAGTTGGTGCAGCACGGACGGGCACCTTCGACGCCGGTGGCCATCGTCGAAAACGGCTCGCGCTCGAATCAGCGCGTGGTGCTCGCGACCCTCGCCGAACTCGCAGATGCCGGACGCGCCGCAGCCGTGCAGTCGCCGGCACTCGTCATCGTGGGCGAGGTGGCCGCCCTGGCCGAAAGACTGCACTGGTTCGGAGCCGCGCCCGTCCAGTGGCGCGCATTGCGGGCAGTCGCCTGACGAGCGTCCGTGCGGACGGTCACTCGGCTCGCCAGCTCAATTCCGCAAACACGGAGCGTGGGCGTCCCGGAAAGTAGCGGTAGCTGCCGAACGCAAAGTCGGCACGGTCCGCATAGGCGCGATCGAGCGCATTGTTGACGCGCAGCGTCAGCGACCATCGCGGCACGAATTCCCAGCGCGCCCTTAGATTCAGCAGCTCGTGGCCGGTGTAGCGATGGGCATTGGCGGCGTCGACGAAGTAGTCGCCCACCACGAGCCACTCGGCTTCCGCGGCCACGGCAGGCAATGGCCTGAACTCGATTGCGGCACGCAACAGATCGCGCGGCGCGGTGTCCACGTCATTGCCTGCGGTGATCGTTTCGCCGCCCTCGATGACGCGCGAGAACTCGTATCGATGCCTGGCGTAGGTGCCTGCGACGGTTGCGGAGAGGACGTCCAGCGCTTGCCACGTCAACGAGTATTCGACGCCTTCGTGCGACGTGCGACCGTCGCTCACGTAGAAGCCGTTAGCATCGCGGAGGATGACGTTGTCCTTGCGCATGTCGAAGCCAGCGAACTCACCGTGCCAGTCGCCCCGCGCGAACTTCAGGCCGATTTCGTAAGCGTCCAGCTGCTCGGAATCGAGCTCGGCCACTGACTGATTGCGCTGCAGCCGGTAGAGCTCCGTCATTTCGGGCGGACGGTAGCCGCGCGACGCATTTGCGTACAGCATCAGCCCCGCAGCCGCGTCCCAGCGCAGGCTGACCTTCGGCGTCGCGTTGGTGAAGGAATCGCTGCGATCGGCCGGCCGGCTGTAGAGGCAGCCCACCGGACGGCACGGCACGCCATTTTCGTCCGTGTTGCCAGCCAGCATATGGTTGTCGTAATCGTAGCCGACGTATTCCAGGCGCACGCCTGCGCCGGCGTGCAGCGAGGGCGTCAATGCATAGTCGAGTTGCGCATAGCCGCCGGCCACGTTCGACGTCACGCTGTAGTCGTAGTGCAGGCCGGCGGGACGGATCGCGTTGGCGGCGGGGCTGCCACCGGTCGTGGGTTCCTTCTGGTCTTCGACCAGGAATGAATCGGCCCACTCGAGGTCGAGACCCGTGATCAGCGAGGCGCGATCACCGAGATTCCAGTCGAAGCTCGTCATGACGCCTGCACTGTCCTGGCCATTGCGCTCGACGGGTTGGCCCAGCAGGAAGTGCTGCAGAAAATCCATGCGCGAGGTGCGGAGGTAGGGCCGCAGCTCGAGCCGGCCGGGCAGGGTCGTCTGCGGCTGCACCAGTCCGGTGACGCGCACCGCCTGTGCGTTGCGATAGGCCCCCGGGTTCAGGTTCTGCTTGCTCAAGTCCGGGTCGCGGTAGGCATTCTTGCCGGGAATGAAGCCGGCCGTATCCTGCTCGAGCTTCGTCGCCGCGAGATCGAACCGCGACGGAATGCTGCCGCCCGCCCCGGTCGTGAGCGTGGCGTTGAGCTTGCCTTCATCGAAGCCGGACTGGTCGCGCCAGCCGCCGTCGTGCGTATACAGCGCTTTCAAGCCGAAACTCGTGGCGTCGCCTTCGTGCGCAGCGACGAGGCGGCCGCGTGCGTAGTCGTCCGGTCCGAGACCGAGTCCCAGTTGCAGGGCCGCCAGCTCCGCTGGCGCGTCCTGCAGCACGTTGATCGTGCCGTGCATGGAATTCGAGCCGTAGAGCGCCGATCCGGTACCGCGCAGGACTTCGATCGCATCCGCCTGCTCGGTGTTGATCTCGAGCATCTCGTTGACGTTGCAGAAGCCCACGGGGCGAATCGGCACGCCGTTTTCCAGGAACAGGAACGCGCCGCACGAGCCGGCGCCGGTCAGGACCGGCGAGCGGATCGCGGTGAGGCTTTCCTGGCCGCTGCCACGCTGCACCATTACGCCGGGCACGCGATTGAGCGCTTCGGAGCTATGCGTGGCGCCGAGCAGCTCGATGGCGTCCCGGTCGACGCGCCCGATGCTGAGTGGCGTTGCCAGCGTGGCCACGGGTTGCCGTTGCGCAGTCACGACGATTTCTTCGAGCGCCGGCGACGCTGCACGCGCAGTTGCGGCTGCGGTGATGCCCGCGCCAGCGATGAGGTGCGCGAGGCAGTGCGCGAATCGAGAGTTCAGCAAAGTCATGGAGGAGGGATTCAGCCGTGGCGCGGGATGCAGTTTCGCCGGCCATTATTACCGACCGGGCGCGGGAGTGGTGTCGGTGTTTGCTACCATCGCCGCACCTCCTGGAGCTGGCAATGCGAATCCCATTCGTGCCCCGCCACTTGCGTGCATCCCGACTGCAATCTCTGTCCCGTCTGGCAAGGGCGCGACGAGCGCTGCTGGCCGGCGTCGGCATCGCCTGCATATCCCATGGCCTGCCCGGGGAAGCAGCTGCGTTGGAGACTGCGGTTCAAGGCGCGCCGGTAGATGTTGCGTCCGAGTCCGCGCGGCCCCGGATCGGGCTGGTGTTGAGCGGCGGCGGTGCGCGCGGAGCGGCCCACGTCGGCGTGATCCGCACGCTCGAGCAAATGCACATCCCGATCGACGCGATCGCCGGCACGAGCATGGGCGCGGTCGTCGGCGGTCTCTATGCCGCAGGCCTGAGCGGCGACGAAATCGAGCGTGTATTCCGCGAGCTCGACTGGCAGGAAATGATCCGTGACCGCGCGCCACGCCGCGACCTCGCCTATCGCCGCAAGCAGGACGACCGCAACATTCTCGCCAAAGGCGCGCTCGGCGTGAATGCGAGCGGGGGAGTGATGCTGCCGCTCGGCCTGGTGCAGGGCCACAGGATCACGCAGGTGCTGCGCGATGCCACGGTCCGTGTCGCCGACGTGCAGGATTTCGACCGGCTGCCGACACGTTTCCGTGCGCTCGCGACCGATCTCGAGACGGGCGAGGCCGTCGTGATGGGAGAGGGCGACCTGGTGACCGTCCTGCGCGCAAGCATGTCGGCCCCGGGCGTCCTCACGCCGGTCGAGAGGAACGGCCGCCTGCTGGTGGATGGCGGCCTCGTCGACAACCTGCCCGTCGAACTCGCGCAGAGCATGGGTGTCGACCGGCTCATCGTCGTCGACGTGAGCTTCCCGCTGGCGCGGCGGGACGGACTGGGTTCAGCTTTCGACATCACGAACCAGATGGTCGGCATCATGGTCCGGCGCGGCACGCTCGCATCCAAGCAGCACCTGCAGCCGGGTGACGTGCTGATCGAACCCGACCTCGGCGCGATGACCGCGATCGAGTTCGGGCGCATGCCGCAAGTGATGGAACAGGGGCAGACGGCTGCACTTGCGCAGGCACCTGCGCTCGCCGCGCTGTCGTTGCCCGCCGCTGACTACGAGCAGTACGTCGCGCAGCGCGCTCGTGCTGCGGAACCCGTCGTGCAAGTCGCATTCGTGCGGCCGGATGCGCGGTCGCAGGAAGAGGCAAAGCGGGTCGAGGCCGTCTTCGGCGACCTGGCTGGCAAGCCGCTCGACCGGCCTGAACTGCAGCAGCGGCTGGCTTCGCAGTATCGCCTCGACGATTTCGAGTCCATCGACTACCGGATCGCACGCGACAGCAACGGCGAGCGTGGCTTGGAGATCGACATGCGCCGCAAGTCCTGGGGCCCGGCTTTCCTGCGGCTCGGCGTGGGCATGGTGAACGATTACGAAGGCGGCGCTACGGCAAATGCAGCTGCGCAGCTGCGCGTGACGCGCCTCAATGCGCTCGACGCCGAGTGGATCATCGACGGCCAGATCGGCGAGGAGCCGAAGCTGCAGACCGAGTTCTACCAGCCGTTGTCCTTGCGCCTGCCGTACTTCGTTGCCCCGGGGTTCCGCTACGAGGAGACCACGCTGCAGATCGTCGACGATGAAGGTCGGCGGCTTGGTCGCTACCGCACGCGCGACACCGAGGTGTCGCTGGCCGTCGGCGCGGAATTGTCGAACTGGGGCGAAGTGCGCGTCGGCCTGCGGCGCGGCGACGGCAGCAGCCGCGTGCTGATCGGTGATCCAGGCCTGCCCACCACCTCGTTCGACCTGGGCGGCGCGTTCGTCAACTTCGGCTACGACCGGCTCGACAGTGGCTATTTCCCGAAGCAAGGCCAGGCGTTCCGCGCAAGCTGGCTCGCCGACCGGGAATCGCTGGGCGCCACGCGGGATGCCGACATCCTGCACGCCTCGTGGCAACTCGCGCGCAGCCGCGGTCGCTACAGCATCGTGTGGTCCATGGATGGCGGATCGGCCCTGGACGACCAGGTCGTATCGCCGCAGGAACTGTTCACGCTCGGCGGATTGTTCGATCTGTCCGGACTCACGCCCGGCGCGAAAGTCGGCACCCAGTACGGCATCGCACGCGCCATCGTGTACCGGCGCGTCAGCCGGGGCGGCACGGGCTTCTTCGAGTTCCCGGCTTACATCGGGTTCTCGGTGGAAGCAGGCAATGTGTGGGCGACCCGCGACGACGTCGACTTCGGCGACCTCGAGACGGGCGGCAGCCTGTTCCTCGGCGCGGAGAGTCCATTCGGCCCGGTCTACCTCGCTGCGGGCCTGGCGAGTGGCGGCGAACGGGCTTTTTACCTTTACCTCGGCAAGACCTTCTGAGGCGCCCGGCAGGGAGCGCGCGGAAAGGCTAAAATGCAGGCCTTCCCGGAGAGTGCCCATGGCCATCGCCAACGAACAGAACCTGCGGCAGTCGCTGCCCCAGTCCCGCCCCTACGGCCTGCGCGTCCGCACGCGCCGCAACGACCCGTTCCGTCACCTCGTGGGCGATGACTGGCAGAAGGAACACTGGTTCGCGAGCCGTGCCGAGCGCGATGCCGCCCTTGTCCAGATGAGTGGCCGGTATGTCTATTTCCGTCCGGGTGACGCACCCACCCTCGACTTCGAGAAAGTCGACCCCTGAACATCGGGTCATGGCCGTGGCGGCCCCTCAGTGGCCGCGGTCGCCGGCCCCTTCCCGGTCCGACCAGCCCAGCAGTCCCCGCGTCACCCACCGATAGACGGGTTTACCCGTGCGCATCCAGATCGCCGCCGGCCAGGAGCGGCGCGCGAGGATGGCGCGTTGCCGTGCCGTGAGTCGCTCCGGGCAATAAGTGCGTTTGTGCTTCAAGAGGTGCCGCAGGTCGTCGTAGGCGAGCGCGCGAAAACGCCAGCCGCGATAGCGCGGACGCATCGCGAGTTGAAAGTCCACAACGGCAGGGGAACCGTCGGGCGCGACGAGCCAGTTCGGTTCCTTGGCCAGGTCGTTATGCACGACACCGGCCGCGTGCAGACGCCGTATCAGCCGCAGGGCTTCGCGGTAATACGCGGGATCGCGTGGCTGGATTCGCTGCATCGGCTGGCCATCGAGCCAGGATCGCCGCAGGAGGTGGCCGTCCCACTGCAGCAGTCGCGGAATGCCCGGTACCTGCCGCAGCGCCGCGAGTGCGTGCGCTTCGCGGGTGGCGAGCCGTCGCGCCGCGAGCCGCAGCCACCAGCGCGCGTCGCGCGTGTCGCGCTCGACGCAGGCGAAACCCGCGCTGGAACCGAGCGCAGGCAATTCGACGCGGCAGACGGAACCGAGCAGATCGCGCTTGAGCACGGTGCGCGCCGTTGGCTCGCTCACGGCAAGCGCCACCAGGGGGCGATGGCTCCGGTGTGCTGCAGCAGGTGCGCCGCCTGCACCAGCGCCAGTGCCAGCAGCAGGCTGCCGGCGTCGAGCACGGCTTTCCACACCACACGCGGCTGGATCTCCATCAACTCCGGGACCGAATAGCGCGACCAGTCTGGCATCAGCGCCGGAACCCGTTCACGGTAGCGGCGAGCCGCTTCGCCATGCGTGCTCTCGAGCAGTGTGTCCTCGGCACGCATGGCGCTTACGTGCAGCAAGGCAGCGATGCCCACCAGCGCCAGCAGCAGCACGACGCTGCGCGT
>Ga0315287_10002463_pt1 | contig 17583 bp, 7 predicted proteins | sample YL17G11_0_MG_FD_205037 | JGI IMG/M metagenome (GOLD analysis project Ga0315287, IMG submission 205037) | Sediment microbial communities from Yellowstone Lake, YNP, Wyoming, USA - YL17G11_0 | ecosystem: Environmental > Aquatic > Freshwater > Lake > Sediment | place: USA: Wyoming | collected...
CACGCCAAGATCGCCGGCCGTGATCTGCTGCGCCGGGGCCTGTCACCGCAGATCACCACCATCTGCACGGCGAACGCGGCGCCGGTGATCGCCGAGGCGCGGCTGCGCAGCGGGCGGGCCGGCTCCGCGCGTGCGGCCGCCTCCCAGGTCACACCGGCCATCACCACGGCCCGCGGCTGCGGGGCCACCGGAGCGATCATGGTGCGCGGCGACTCGGCGTTCGGCACCAAAAAGGTGATCACCACCTGTGTCGAGCAGGGTGTCGAGTTCTCCCTGGCGGTGGCCCGCAACACACGCATCAACGCCGCGATCGAGGCCATCGACGAGACCGCCTGGACCCCGGTGCACTACCCCGGCGCGGTCGAAGACCCCGACACCGGGGCGCTGATCTCCGATGCCGAGGTCGCCGAAACGTCCTACACCCTGCCGCTGGGCCGCGGCCGCACGCTCACCGTGCGGCTGGTGGTGCGCCAGGTCAAAGACGCCCGCCGCCCCGACGGCCTGTTCCCGGTGTGGCACCACCACCCGTTTATGACCAACTCTGAGTTGCCCCACCACCGAGGCCGACATCACCCACCGCCGCCACGTCATCATCGAAACCACCTTCGCCGACCTGATCGACGGGCCGCTGACTGGCATCCCGTCCGGGCTGTTCGCCGCGAACTGCGCCTGGCTGGCTGCCGTGGTGATCACCCACAACCTGCTGCGCGCCGCCGGAACCCTGGCCGGCGATAATCCCGCCGTGGCCCGCGGCGCCACCCTGCGCCGCGGCCTGGTCAACGTGCCAGTCCGTTTCGCCGCCCCGGCCCGCAAACCGATGCGGGCACCTTGCCCACCCACTGGCCCCGACAAAATCAATGGAAAACCCTGTGGGACAACGTCATCAGCTACCCGACCGCGCAGCCACGCGCCGCCTGACCCGACGGCTTCTCCTGTCCACCCGCCATCCCAGGCCCGACCGAGGAACCTCGCAACAAGGAAAACTGGTACAGGTCAGCAGATCACGCACGCGCCAAGCGCATCCATACCCGGCCGCAGATCACCAAAACGGCCCACGACCGCCCGAAGTCATCGATCCACGGATCCAGGATTAGATCAGCGCGGGCATCGTCGACGGGCCCGCACCGGATCGCGAAACGCCTCAATCTCACGCTCGGGCAGCGCCACCGGGGTGACCGTCCCGGACACGGCGCTGCGCCCAAAACTCCAGCTCAGCGGACCCACGGAAACGTCACAAGAGATGCAGGGTCGGGGTTGCACCTATCCCGCACCGTGCAACTCCAGCCGGAACCGGAATACGAACCCAGCATTGGCTATATCTTTGGCTTTCATGATCAAGACGACTCCTAGCCCGATTGCGGTCATCGGAATGGCTTGCCGGCTGCCTGGAGGCATCGACTCCCCGGAACAGCTTTGGGAGGCGTTGCTGCGCGGCGACGACCTGGTCACCGAAATTCCAGCCGACCGATGGGACGCCGACGAGTACTACGATCCCCAGCCTGGCGCGCCCGGCCGGACGGTGTGCAAGTGGGGCGCATTCCTGGACGACGTCGCCGGTTTCGATCCCGAGTTCTTCGGCATCACCGAAAAAGAAGCGACCGCGATGGATCCGCAGCACCGCTTGCTGCTCGAAACCTCCTGGGAGGCCATGGAACACGGCGGTCTGACTCGAAACACGCTGGCCGAATCGCGGACCGGTGTGTTCATGGGATTGATGCATGGCGACTACCAATTCGTGCACGCTGACGCCAACGCATTGGAGGGACCGTACGGGTACATGGGCAACAGCTTTGCCATGGGCTCCGGGCGGATCGCCTACACGTTGGGGCTGCATGGTCCGGCGATGACGGTGGATACCGCGTGCTCGTCCGGCCTGGCGGCGGTCCACGTGGCCTGCCGCAGCCTGCGTGACGGCGAAAGCGACATTGCCCTGGCTGGCGGCGCATCGGTGTCGCTTGAACCGCGCAAATCGTGCTCGGGTTCCGCCATCGGAATGCTGTCTGCGACCGGACGCTGCCATGCCTTCGACATCGCCGCAGACGGGTTCGTGGTCGGCGAGGGTTCCGCGGTGGTGTTGCTCAAGCGGTTGACGGACGCGCTGGCCGATGGCGACCGGATCCTGGCTGTGTTGCGCGGCACGGCCGCCAACCAGGACGGCCACACGGTGAACATCGTGACGCCGTCGCGGGCCGCACAGGTCGAGGCCTATCGGGCGGCATTGGCTGCGGCTGGTGTCGACGCCCGCACCGTCGGCATGGTGGAGGCACATGGCCCCGGCACCCCGGTGGGTGATCCCGTCGAATACGCCAGCCTCGCGGAGGTGTACGGCCTCGACGGACCGTGCGCGCTCGCATCGGTGAAGACCAACTTCGGGCACACGCAGTCGGCCGCCGGAGCGCTGGGGCTGATGAAGGCGGTCCTCGCGGTGCAGCACGGTGTGATTCCGCGCAATCTTCACTTCACCCGGCTTCCTGATGAAATGGCCCAAATCGAGACCAACCTCTTTGTGCCGCAGGAGAATACGCCGTGGCCCACTAACGGTCACCACGGACCCCGGCGGGCGGCGGTGTCGTCCTACGGGTTCTCGGGAACGAATGTCCACGCGATTGTGGAGCAAGCTCCCGAGACGATCGCACAGGACGGCGTCCCAACCCATCCCGTCATCGACGGACCGCTGGTTTTCCCGCTGTCCGCCACGTCGGCCGATGGGCTGCGGCAGACCGCAAGACGGCTCGCCGACTGGGTCGACACACACGCACTGGACCTTGCGCCATCGGATCTGGCGTACACCCTTGCTCGCAGGCGTGCCCATCGGCCGGTGCGCACGGCGGTCATCGCAGGCAGCCACGAGGAACTGACCGAGGCTTTGAGCGAGGTCGCCCAAGGCCACTTTCCGTATCAGTCCGCAGTCGGGCAGGACGATCGAGGACCGGTATGGCTTTTCTCCGGGCAGGGTTCGCAGTGGGCGGGAATGGGTGCCGAGTTGCTCGCCACCGAACCGGTGTTCGCCGCGACTGTCGCCGAGGTGGAACCGCTGATCGCCCAGGAGTCAGAATTCTCTGTGACCGAGGCGATTTCGGCGACCGAGACGGTGACTGGAATCGATCGGATCCAACCCGCGCTTTTCACCATGCAGGTCGCACTGGCGACCACGATGAGGGCATACGGTGTGCAGCCGGGTGCCGTGATCGGCCACTCGATGGGCGAGGCGGCGGCCGCGGTTGTGGCGGGAGCGCTTTCGCTCGAAGACGGGGTGCGGGTGATCTGCCGCCGCTCGCGGCTGATGGCCACGATCGCCGGTACCGGGACGATGGCGTCGGTGGAACTGCCTGCCGAGCAAGTGCTTTTGGAACTGATGGCTCGCGGTGTCGACGACGTCGTGATTGCGGTGGTGGCCTCGCCGCAGTCGACGGTGATCGGCGGCGCCAAGCAGACGGTGTGCGATCTGGTCGCAGCCTGGGAGGCACGCGACGTAACGGCGCGCGAGATCGCCGTTGACGTCGCATCACACTCCCCCCAGGTCGATCCGATCGTCGACCAGTTGGCCGAGGAGCTGGCAGGGCTCGACCCCAAGACTCCCGAGGTGCCCTTCTACTCCGCGACCGCTTTCGACCCGCGCGAGCAGCCCGTGTGCGATGCCTGGTACTGGTCGGACAATCTGCGTCACATGGTCCGCTTCGCCGCGGCTGTCCAGGCGGCGTTGGAGGACGGCTACCGGGTCTTCGCGGAGTTGGCTCCGCACCCCCTACTCACCCATTCGGTCGAGCAGACTGCCGCCAGCGTCGGCATGCCGCTGGCCGTACTGACCGCCATGCGCCGCGAGCAGGACGTGCCACACAGGCTGCGCGGCTTCCTGGCGGATCTGTACAGCGCCGGCGCGGCGATCGATTTCTCGATGATCTATCCGGGCGGTCAGCTGGTGGATGCACGGCTACCGACATGGAGTCACCGCACCCTGATGCTCTCCCGCAGTGGTCAGGATTCGCGGGCACGCGGCGCTTGCACAGTTCCGGTGCACCCGCTGATGGGGGCGCATGTGCGATTGCACGAGGAGCCGGAGCGCCACGTTTGGCAGGGTGAGGTCGGCATCGCGGCGCAGCCCTGGCTGACCGACCACCGAATACACAACGTCGCTGTTCTTCCGGGAGCGGCCTACTGCGAGATGGCGCGTGCCGCGGCTCACACGGTCCTCGGCGAGAAAACCGAAGTTCGCGACATCCGTTTCGAGGCAACGCTTTTGCTGGACGACGAGACCCCGGTATCCGCGGTCGCGTCGGTGACCTCGCCGGGCGTCGCCGACTTCTCAGTGCAGACCGTCAATGACGGCGCGCAGATTCGGCGGGCGACGGCGGTGCTGCACGCAGCAGAGGATGACGACCAGCCACCGGCGTACGACATCCCCGCCTTACTCGCGGCTTACCCATGCCGGCTGGATGGGGCCGAGATGCGGAAGCAATTCGACGAGCACGGTCTGCAGTATGGTCCGGCTTTCGCCGGACTGACCGCGGTGCACGGCGCAGACGAGACGGTCGGCACATCGCTGGCCGAGGTCAGGCTGCCTGGCCCTGTCCGCTCGCAACAGGGCGCCTACGGCGTGCATCCCGCCTTGCTGGATGCCTGTTTCCAGTCGGTTGCGGCTCATCCCGACGCCCAGGTCGCAGGGAGCGCCGGTCTGCTGCTGCCGCTGCGCGTACGCCGGATCCGTTCCTATGCTTCCGCCCGTACCGCCCGTTACTGCTTTACCAGGGTGACCAGTGCCGACGGGGCCGGGTTGGCGGCCGATCTCGATGTGCTCGACGAGCACGGGACGGTCCTGCTTGCCGTGCAGGGACTGCAACTCGGCATCGGGGCCTCGGAGAGCGCAAACCGCGATCGCGTGCTGAACGAGCGGCTGCTGACCATCGACTGGGAACAGCGAACCCTGCCCGATGTGGACCGGGTCGCCCCGGGAACATGCGTGCTGATAAGCACTTCCGCGACCGTAGACGTCATGGCGACGCGGCTGGCCGATGCGGTGAAAGCCGCGGGCGCCGGATGCGCCCCCATGACATGGCCGCAGCATTCCGATCACCAAGCGAACGCCGACCAGCTCGGCTCGCATCTTGTCGGCGACGAGGTCGGTGCAGTCGTCATACTCGCAGGCCCCAAGAACGGCGAACCGGATGAGGAGTGTGCCCTGCGCGGCGAGGGCTACGTGCGTCACCTGGTGCGCATCGCCCGCGCGATCACGGAAACCGACGAAAGACGGCCGCGCCTATACGTAGTGACGCGGAACGCCCAGTCCGTGTTGCCCGGCGACACGACGAACCTGGAGCAGGCCGGGCTCCGTGGCCTGGTGCGGGCGATCAGCACTGAACATCCACATCTGCGCGCCACTCAGATCGACATGGACGACGACACCGAAGCCGAGCAGCTGGCACGGCAACTCCTTGGCGGGTCCGAGGAAGACGAGACGGCCTGGCGGAACGGCCAGTGGCACACGGCGCGCCTGAGCCCCGCACCGCTACGCCCTGAGGAGCGGCGAACCGCGATGGCGGATCACCCCCACGATGGCGTACGTTGGCAGATCCGCACGCCCGGCGACCTGGAAACGATGGAACTGGCCGCGTTCGACCGCGTACCGCCGGGGCCGGGCGAAATCGAGGTCGCGGTGATCGCATCCAGCCTCAACTTCGCCGATGTCCTCTCCGCCTCCGGTCGGTACCCCGGCATCGACGGGGATGTACCACGGCTCGGCAGGGATTTCGCCGGCGTCGTGACCGCGGTCGGCCCCGGCGTGACGACTCATCGGGCGGGTGACCATGTCGGCGGCTTCTCCAAGAACGGCTGCTGGGCCACGCACGTGACGTGTGACGCCCGGCTGGCCGTGCCGCTGCCCGCGGGCCTCACCGACGACCAGGCGGCCGCGGTGAGCACCACCCATGCCATCGCCTGGTACGGCCTGCACGATCAGGCCAGGATCGCCGCCGGTGACCGTGTGTTGATTCACTCCGCTACCGGCGGCGTGGGGCAGGCGGCGATCGCGATCGCCCGCGTCGCGGGAGCCGAGATCTTCGCCACCGCAGGTAGCGAGTCGCGGCGGGCACTGTTGCGCGACATGGAGATCGAGCATGTCTACGACTCCCGCAACACCCAGTTCGCCGAGCAGATCCGCCGCGACACCGACGGATACGGTGTCGACATCGTGCTCAACTCCCTCACCGGCGCCGCGCAGCGCGCCGGTCTCGACGTGCTGTCCATCGGCGGACGATTCGTGGAGATCGGCAGACGCGACGTGTACGCCAACACCCGGCTGGAGCTCTTCCCGTTTCATCGCAACCTCACGTTTCACTACGTCGATCTGACGCTGGTGTCAGAGAGTCATCCGAAGCAGATCGGCGACCTGCTTGGCACGGTGTACCGGCTCGTCGCAGACGGTGAGTTGCCATTGCCGGAAAGCACTCGTTATCCGCTTGGCGATGCGGTCACGGCCGTCCGCGTGATGAGCGCGGCAGAGCACACGGGCAAGCTGGTACTCGACGTGCCCCAGTCCGGGCACACACACGTCGTGGTCCCGCCCGGCCAGGTCCGAGCATTCCGGCACGACGGCTCCTACATCGTCACCGGGGGTCTGGGTGGCATCGGACTCTTCCTCGCAGAGAAGATGGCCGCCGCCGGTTGTGGCCGCATCGTGCTTAGCTCCCGCTCTCTGCCCAGCCCCAAGGCACTTGAGACGATCGCGCTCATCCGGGCGATGGGCACCGACATCGCGGTGGAATGCGGCGACATCGCCGAAGTCGGCACGGCGACGCGTCTGGTGAACGTTGCGACCGCCACCAGGCTTCCGTTGCGCGGGGTGCTGCATGCCGCTGCGGTGTTCGAGAACGCGATGCTGGCCACCATGACCGACGACCTCATCGACCGCAACTGGGTTCCAAAGGTTCACGGCGCGTGGTACTTACACCAAGCCACCGCCACTCTGCCTTTGGATTGGTTCTGCTTGTTCTCTTCGGCGGTGGGTCTGGTTGGCTCGCCCGGGCAAGGGGCGTACGCCGCGGCCAACGGCTGGCTGGACGCATTCGCACGGTGGCGCCGAGCCCACGGCCTTCCCGCCACTGGGATTGGGTGGGCACTGTGGGCCGAGGTCGGTCGCGCCGCGGAACTCCGAGCGGAAACCGGTGTGGACGTGAATCTCGGACAGGGCGGCGAAGGCACCGCCATCGCGCACTGGCGTGACACCGCCTTCACTGCCGACGAGGGTGCCTACGCCTTCCAGGCACTGCTGTGCCACGACCGTGCATACTCCGGATACGCGAAGATGACGGGAACGCCCTGGTTCGCCGCGTACGCGCAAAGCAGCAGGTTCGCTGAAATGTTCCGGTCCAAACGCCAAAGCTCAACGGATACAAATGAATTGCTTGACGATTTGTACGCGCTGCCGCCGGAGGAGTGGCCCGCCCGCCTCCGTCGCTTGGTCTCCGACGCGGTCAGCCTGATTCTGCGTCGCACCATCGATCCGGATCACCCCCTCTCCGAGTACGGCCTTGACTCCATGGGCAACCTCGAGCTGCGCACCCGCATCGAGGCCGAAACGGGGATACGCTTCACCACCAACGACATCACCACCATTCAGGGTCTGGCCGGGCTCCTATGCGAAAGGCTGGCATCCCACCCGTCGGCCCCGCACAGGGGCGAGCGGTGGGATATCGAAACGTCCGCTGAACCTCAGGCGCGGAACTAAGGGGTTACGGTGTTCCAGGCTGCGGGCTCAGCGCGAGGACTGTTCGTGGGAATGGTTTATCACTGGGCGCCCGGGCCGGGCAGAATCGTGTCGTGGCAGCCATCGCCCGCCTCTCTCGAAAGAGCCCGGCAGGCTCCGGTAAGTGATGTGCCGCTCAGCGCTATGCAAGAAGCCCATCTTCGCGGCTTTTCCCGCTACGCGGCCAGGGGGCTCGATTACGCACGGTTGGTGATCGGCTCCGGAGACGAACCAGGCCGGTGCGACGTCCGTGTCATGAGTTACGTCATCAATTCGCACCTTCGTCGGCACAAGACGTATCACAGCTGGTTCGAGTACGGAGATGCAGAACGTTTTGTCCGGCATACCATCGGCGATCCCGCCGACATCGAATTTGTCCCGATCCGGCATGACGAAATGTCGCGAAGTGACTGGCACCAATTTGTGCTGTCCACTCCTGATCCGGTGCAGTGGGATTGCTTCAGGTTCGGCATCATTCAGCGTGCAGACCATTTCACGTTCTTTTCCATCGTCGATCACCTGCACTGTGACCCGACGATAATTGCCGGGTTGTACAGCGAAATCGTGGTGAACTACCGTGCCCTTGTGAGGGGCGCCGCGCTCGTTCAGTTGCTGCCTCCGACCAGTCATGACGATTTCTGCATGCGCGAGAAGCAACATGTGTCCGCTCTGACCGTGGACTCCCCTGAGGTCCGTAGGTGGATCGCGTTCGCCGAAAACAATGGCGGAACCCTGCCGGACTTCCCGCTGCCACTCGGCGATCTGTCACAGGCCAGTGGTGGCGACCTCGTGGTCGACCGGCTGATGGATCCGGAACAGACAGCCGTGTTCGAATCCCTCTGCGTGGCGGCGGGCGCCCGGGTCAGCGGAGGCCTGTTTGCGTGCGTGGCACTTGCCCAATATGAACTGACTGGCGCCACAACATATTGCGGACTCGCGCCGATCGACAAGCGCAGGTCGCTGGCGGAATTCTCGACAATGGGCTGGTTCACCGGCGTTGTTCCATTCACTGTCCCTGTGAACCCGACGTCTTTCGTGGAGACGGCCCGTGCCGCGCAGGCTTCCTTCGATGCGAACCTGGACCTCGCCAACGTGTCGTTCAACGAGGTATTGAAGTTGGCGCCATGGCTGCGGGACTGGGGGCCGAACTGCACCATGGTCAACTACATGGATGCGGGCCTTCCTCCCTTCTCCGCCACCGTCACCTCTCACATGAAGGACGGAAATGCGCGAATCTACTGCGACCCCAGGGATCCGGCACACCTCTATTTCTCGGTGATTCGAATCTTCGACGAGGTGTCGATATGGGTGAACCTTCCTAACAATCCGATCGCCAGGGACTCCGTGACCCGCTACCTGCGTGCGATGAAATCCGTGTTCAGGCGGGTCGCCGGCGGACGCCATGCGAACCCGGCAGTTCAGGCATTCAGCGCTGAAACGACGGACCTTGCCTACACGGACGGCAACTGAAGGGCCGGGGTTCCGCCGATGAAGGTCGTATTGGCCGGCCATGGAACTCGCGGCGACGTCGAGCCTTGCGCCACCGTCGGTCTGGAGCTGCAGCGCCGAGGACACGAGGTGCGCATGGCCGTCCCACCTGACCTGGTCAGCTTCGTGGAATCTGCCGGGCTTGCCGCGGTCTGCTACGGGCCGGATTCGCGGGAGCAGGTGAACGCGGTCGCGGATTTCGTTCACCATGCCTTCACGCCGCAGAACCCGATCAACGTCGTGCGCGCGGGCCGCGAGCTTTTCGTCGAGGGCTGGGCGCAGATGAGCAGGACGCTGACTTCACTGGCGGACGGGGCGGACCTGCTGGTGACCGGCCAGACCTACCACGGGGTCGCCGCCAACGTGGCTGAGTACTACGACATTCCGTTAGCGGCACTCCACCACTTTCCAATCCGCGTCAATGGCCGGCTCGCCCTTCCCTCGATTCCGTCGCCGGCACCTCTGATCCGCTTCTCGCTGAGGGCGGCCTGGTGGCTGTATTGGCGCACAACCAAGGACGTCGACGACGCGCAACGCCGTGAACTCGGCCTACCGAGGGCAGCGACCCCCGCGGCGAAGCGGATGGCAGACCGTGGATCGCTGGAAATCCAGGCCTACGACGAGGCTTGCTTTCCGGGCCTCGCGGCGGAATGGAACGGCCGGCGACCCTTTGTCGGCGCGCTGACGATGGACTTGCCGACCGATGCCGACGGCGAGGTCGCGTCGTGGATTGCCGCGGGATCACCACCCATCTACTTCGGTTTCGGCAGCACACCGGTCCAATCTCCTGCAGACACGATCACCATGATCGCGGCGGTCTGTAAGGAGTTGGGCGAGCGGGCGTTGATTTACTCCGGCACCAGCGACGGCTACGGCATCTCACACTCTGACCACGTGAACCTTGTTGGCCTGGTGAACTATTCGGCTATTCTTCCGCTCTGTCGTGCGGCCGTCCACCATGGTGGCGCGGGCACCACGGCTGCAACCCTGCGAGCCGGAGTCCCCATGGTGGTCCTCTGGGACGTCGCCGACCAGCCGCTATGGGCGGCCCAGGTGATACGAATGAAGGTCGGCTGCGCCCGACGCCTGTCCACCACCACCCGGGACTCGCTGGTCGCGCACCTCCGCCACATCCTCGCCCCGCAATACGTGACCCGCGCCCGCGAAATCGCCACCCGAATGACCAAGCCTGCCGAAAGTGTCATCACGGCAGCCGATCTTTTGGAAGACGCCGCTCGCACCTAGCGCCGATCCTGTCCACGTTCGATCGAATGAGTCCGTAGGGATAGAGGGTGTGTTGCTCGATGACGTCGCGCAGGTGGGCCGTGGACTCGTGCCACGGCTTGCTGGAGCGCGGCAGGATCGCCTTGAGGAAAGGGAAACGGAAGTCCTCGATGAGTCCGTCCCAGAAGTAGATGGTGCCGTTGTTTCGCCCGGAGCACCTGCCTGCCCATTGAGGCGCCGGTGAGCTTCCATAGGTCGTCCGGATGGCGGCGGCGGGGACGAACGGTTTGATGCTGAGTCCTGTTTTACGAGCGCGCTTGGACAATCCGACCTCATACCGCCAGATGAGCGTGCCTTTGTGGACGACGTACTGGAAGTCGTTCCAGAAATCGTCCAGGAATGGCCGGGTGCGCGAGTTGAGATCCCAAGCCAGGAAGAAAGATTGGAGGTGGGGGTTCATCTGGGTGTTTTCGATGGCGCCGTACATGTCGGCATCGTGGAACGAGGTCAACATCTCTTCGATGGGAAAGAGGGGGCCGAACACGCTGTCGTTGGCGATGACCAAGCGGTCGAAGTGATCGAGCGACCAGCCACGCTGCCTGAGGATGCACCATGCGAGGTGCCACGAGCCGAAATCAAGGGAAAGCGCACGGCGAGTGTAGATGCCGGCACAGAGAGAGCGGATGGGAGCGACCGACTCCGGCGTGAGTGTGGGCGAACCCGAGACGAAAACGATGGCCGCTCCGAGCCCGTGCAATGCCTTCAGGTAATAGCCGACATAAGGATCGACGATGCCATGGAGATCGAAATGTGCAAACAGAACCAGGGTGCGGCACCTTGGCGGAGGCCGCGGTGGAAGCTCCACGTGCGTTTCGCACAGGAAGTCGAAGGCGTCGCGGTACAAGCGGTAGCGTAGGGCAGCCACGGTGCGCTCGCTTTGGGTGCGCAGCATGGTGACCACTACCACGCGTCCAAGCGGTCGAACTGATTCAGCCGGTAGTGCTCGACACAGGCTGCGCGTTTGACCTTGCCGCTCGTGGTGGTCGGAATCGAACCAGGCTCCACCACAACGAGATCTGCGAGGCTGAGTCCGTGCGCGTTCGATATCGCCGATGTGACTTTACGTTTGACGACATCGAGGTCATCCCTCGCCGCTCCGTTAGAGCCTGAGCGGTTCTTGAGCTCGATGATGGCGACGAGCTTTTCCGTGTCGTCGTCCGGCACTGAGATCGCCGCGCAGCGTCCTGGCGCGACGGTCTGAATCGTCGCCTCGAGGTCATCGGGTGAATGGTTACGCCCATAGACGATCAAGAGATCCTTGATACGGCCCATGATGAACAGCTCGCCGTCGCAGATGAAGCCCAAATCGCCGGTTCTCAGCCACGGACCGTCGGGGGTCCCTGCCGACGCGTCGACAAGCGTCGCGCCGAATGTCCGCTCCGTCTCTTGGGGTTTCTGCCAATAGCCGGCAGCGACGTTGGCACCGTGCACCCAGATTTCACCGGTCGTCCCCTCCAGGCACTCAATCCTGGTGTCGGGATCGACGATGCGCACCATCGGTGACCGCGGCACGCCGTAACTGACCAACTGTGTACCGCCTCCGCCTACCGACCGCTTCGCGTGGCCAGCCGTCAATTCCTCGGGCTCGAAACCGACGATCCGTGGTGGTAGACCCGCTTCGCGGGTCGCAACATACAACGTCGCTTCTGCCATTCCATACGATGGCCGTAACACCTTGTCCCGAAGGTTGAAGCGCGCGAACCGCTCGACGAACCGCTGCAGTGTCGCAGGCTGGACCCGCTCGCTACCGCTGAAGATGCCGAGCACGTTTCCGAGGTCGAGCCCGGCCAGGTCGTCGTCTGATGTTTTTCGTGCCGCCAGTTCGAAGGCGAAGTTGGGTGCTGCCGAAAGAGCGTGAGTGTTGCTCGCCAGCAATTGCATCCACCGGGCAGGCCGCTGCAGGAACGAGACTGGAGTCGTGAGCACAGTGTGAAATCCCGTCAGCACCGGCAAGATGACTCCGAGATTCAAACCCATGTCGTGATAGAACGGCAGCCAGGACACCAACGTGGTGTCCGGCGGGGCAACGCCTCCGTAGTCCCCGAAGAAGTCGGCATTGACCTGCTCGAAATTGGCCATGGTGTTCTTGTGCGAAACCATAACCCCCGCCGGCGTTCGGGTCGATCCCGATGTGTATTGCAGATACGTAGGGTCTGTTGAGGTCTCAACCCGCGCGGCGCGCCCCTTCCTTGAGTCGAGGTCAAGCAAGTCAAGCTCGATGAGAGACTTCGACTCGACATACTCGGCGATGTCGCCTACGACAGAGGATGTCGTGAGAACGACAGAGGGCGAGGCGTCGCGCATCACCGAACTGACACGTTCATCGCTTGCGCCACCCAGCGGAACCGCGATGAATCCGGCCTGCAATGATCCGAGAAACGCGGTGATGTAGTCGAGTCCTTGTGGCGCCAGTATCACTGCGCGGTCACAAGGTGAACCGTGAAGTCGCAGCTCCTCGGCCATGTTGAGCGTTCGTCGATACAGCTGCGACCACGTCAGGCTTTCGGCAATGCCGGCCCGGTCCTGGTCGTAATCCAGGAACGTGAACGCCGTTTGGTTCGGCTGCAGACTGGCGCGTTCGCGCAGCAGAGCGGGAAGGGAACCCATAGCCATGGGCGTCAGGTTATCGAAACCGGTCAGACGGCGCGGGGAGATATCAACCGTTTCTTTGAGGACGGCAATGGCGTCTGCGAAAGCAGGGTTCGTGTCATACTGCCCCGGTGGCGCTCCAACGTACGCCAACCGAATTCCTCGTCGACCGGCTGAACCGCAGTCCAATCTTGCTGAAACTGTTGAACTTACGTTTCAAGTACGGATACCGGTTCCTCAGTCGCCTGCTCATAAGAGACGATGTGTTGTTCCTCAATTATGGATATGAGGAGGATCCGCCGATGGCCCTGCCGCTGGCGGCGTCCGATGAACCCGATCGGTTTCCCATTCAACTCTACCACCGCACGGCGACCCAGGTGGATCTCGTCGACAAGTCGGTACTGGAGGTCAGTTGCGGCCATGGCGGCGGCGCTTCGTATCTGATGCGCTCCGTGCACCCGGCCTCCTACACGGGGCTGGATCTCAATACGGTCGGCATAGAGTTCTGCCGAAAGAGGCACAACCTGCCCGGCCTGGACTTCGTGCAGGGCAACGCTGAGCGCCTTCCCTTCCCAGATCAGTCCTTCGACGCGGTGATCAATGTCGAAGCCGCTATCAACTACCAAAGCGTCTCTTGCTTCTTCGCCGAGGTGACACGTGTGCTGCGTCCGGGAGGACATTTCCTGTACGCCGATATTCGCTACGCCGACGAAATCGCCGCCTGGGAGGAGGAGCTTGCCGACATCCCGATGCGCCTCGTGTCGGAGCACGTCATCAATGAGGAGGTCATGCGCGGACTCGAGAACAGTCGACTGCTGGACCAGATCACCCGTCGTCTGCCGAATATCTCCTTCCTGCGCGGCATAGCCAATGACTACGCAGGTGGGCCGGGATCGTTGATCTACCGCCGTCTGCAGAACGGCGAGGCGTCCTACCGGTTGTTCTGCTTCGCCAAAGATTGAGACAGCGTGATGCTTGCCGGGGTCGGCACCGGTATGCGGCCAACACCCACTCGTGAAGTGTGCAACAGCCTTATTCTTTGAGAACCCCCTGCATCGTTGGGGTCGGGACTGGCGGAGGGTCGGATGACGGCCGTAGGAGCGTGCGGGACGTGCGGCACCGAGCTCCGCGAGAATGCGCGGTTCTGTGACGCATGTGGCTCACCGGTTGCCGAGCCCGCCACACATGCGGAATACAAGCAGGTGTCGGTGCTGTTCGCCGACGTGGTGCATTCCATGGACATCGCCGCCGCCGTTGGCGCGGAGCGGCTGCGCGAAATCATGGCTGAACTGGTCTACCGCTGTACCAAGCTGGTGCACCGCTACGGGGGCACGGTGGACAAGTTCACCGGCGACGGGATCATGGCGGTGTTCGGCGCACCAGTAGCCATGGAGGATCACGCTTTTCGCGCCTGTCTGGCGGCCTTGGGCATTCAGGAGGAGATCAAGGGCCTTGCCGTCGACGTCAGGAAGCGCGACGGTCTGGAGCTCGAGTTGCGGGTCGGATTGAACTCCGGTCAGGTGATCGCTGGTGAAGTCGGTTCGGGACCGTTCGGATACACCGCAATCGGCGAGCAGGTCGGAATGGCGCAACGGATGGAATCTGTGGCACCGCCGGGGGCGGTGATGCTCAGCGAATCCACCGCCCGCCTCGTTGCGCACGCCACCCTGCTGGCCGACGCCGAGCAGGTTCACCTCAAGGGCATCAATGTTCCGGTGCTGGCCCGTCGTCTTCTTGGCCTGGCCGACGGGCGTCAACGAAGTGACTCCCTGGAAGGCGCGTTGATAGGGCGCGAGCTGGAACTCACAACGATCACAGGCCTGCTGGATCGATCGATCAGCGGACGGGGATGTGTGGTGTGTATAGCCGGGCCTGCGGGCATCGGCAAGACGCGGCTCACCAGTGAGGCGGTCGCGATGGCCCGTCGTCGTGGCGTCGAGGTGTTTTCCGTTTTCTGCGAGTCCCACACAAGCGATGTCCCTTTCGTGGTGGTGGCGGGGCTGTTGCGCGAAGCCGCCCGAATAACCGAGCTCGACGACGAGGCGGCGCGCGGCAAGGTGCGCGCCGAATTCCACGGTGCGTCCGATGACGATGTGCTGCTGCTCTATGACCTGATGGGGATCGGCGACCCCGAAAGGCCGCTCCCCACGATCCGTCCGGACGCGCGGCGACGGCGGTTGTCCGCACTGATCAACTCTGTTTCGTTGACCCGCACCCAAACGGTCGTCTACGTCATCGAGGATGCGCATTGGATCGACGAGGTCAGTGAGTCGATGCTGGCCGAGTTCCTCGCCGTCATACCCCAGACGCCGTCGCTGGTTCTGATAACCTACCGCCCCGAATATCGCGGTGCCCTCGCGAACGTTCCTGGAGCGCAGACGATCTCGCTGGCCCCCCTGACCGAGTCGGAGACCGTGGCGCTGCTCGACGAGTTGTTGGGCACCGATCCGTCGGTCGCCGGGATCAAAGCGCTCGTTGCCCAACGGGCGCAAGGGAACCCGTTTTTCGCCCAGGAGATGGTGCGCGAGCTCGCCGAGCGCGCTGTGATCGTAGGCGACCGTGGCGGTTTCAGCTGCGACACAGATCTGGCCGAGGTCACCGTTCCGGCCACCCTGCAGGCCACCATCGCCGCGCGCATCGACCGGCTGGATCCCGATGCCAAGAAGACGCTGAACGCCGCAGCGGTCATCGGTTCGCGCTTCACGCCTGAGCTACTCGCCGCTGTGGGTAATGCCCCTGTTCTCGACGCGCTCCTGGGAGCCGCGCTGATCGATCAGGTCCGTTTCACACCGTGCGCCGAGTTCGCCTTCCGCCATCCCTTGATCCGCACCGTGGCCTATGAATCACAACTGAGATCCGATCGCGCCCAGATGCATCGCCGTCTGGCCGCCGCGATCGAGGATCGCGAGCCGGAGTCGGCCGACCAGAACGCGGCGCTGATCGCCGAACATCTCGAAGCCGGGGGTGACTTGCGAGACGCCTACGGTTGGCACATGCGCGCGGCGACGTGGGCGACCTACCGGGACATCGCGGCGGCGCGTTTGAATTGGGAGAGTGCCACGAGGATCGCCGACGCATTGGCCGCCGGTGACCCGGACCGGGCGGCCATGCGCATTGCTCCTCGCACCATGTTGTGCGGGATCGCCTGGCGGGTGCATGTGGACAACGTTGCGGACCGCTTCGAGGAATTGCGGGGGTTGTGCAGCGCCGCTGGGGACAAGGCGGCGCTGGCCATCGCGATGGCGGGGCTGGTGGTGGATCATGCGTTCCAGGACCGCGTTCGCGAGGCGTCGCGGCTGGCTTCAGAGGCCATCGCCCTCATCGAGTCCATCGGCGATCCGAATTTGACTGTCGGGCTGTCCTTCACGCAGATTCGCGCCAAGGCGGCAGGCGGCGAGTGGTCGGAGATGCTTCGCTTGGCACAGAGGGTCATCGACCTGGCCGACGGTGACCCGTCAAAGGGCAACTTCCTCTTCGGGTCTCCCCTGGCCCTCGCCTACGCGCAGCGGGCGATGGGACGTTACACCCTCGGTCGGCCCGGATGGCAAGACGACGTGCGGCGCGGCCTGGCCGTGGCGAAGGGCGCCGACTCCCTGTCCTATGTCACGGTCGTCAGCTACGTGTACACCACGGGCATACCGGCTGGTGCGCTTCGGCCCGACGATTCCGCGGTGCGCGAGATCGAGGATGCGCTTGCGATTGCCGAACGATCCGGCGACGACCTCCAGTTGGGTGTCGCCTGGCTGACCTTGGGCCTCGCGCTGGTTCACCGCGACACGGACGCCGAGCGTGATCGCGGACAGAAGCTGCTGGCGGATGTCCGCGACGTGTTCCTGCGGGGAGGGCACTTCTTGTGCGATGTACCGATGCTCGACGCCTACATAGCGCGTGAGACGGCTCGCCGTGAAGATCGCGACCAGGCGATACCGTCGATACGCGCCGCCGTCGACCGTCTCGCCCAATCGGGACAACTGCTGTCGTGGGGCATCATGACGACGGGGGTTCTGGTGGAGACACTGCTCGACCGCGGGGCCGAGCGTGACATGGCCGATGCTGAGGCCGCAATCGAGCGGTTGGCGGCCGCGCCGGCCGATGAGGGCCTGGTGGGACGCGAGATCTGGCTGCAGCGGCTGCGGGCCTTACTGGCGCGGGCTCGAGGCGATGTCGGGGCCTACACGCACTCCAGGGATCGCTACCGCGACATGGCGATATCCCTTGGTTTCGAGGGCCACATCGCATGGGCCGAGGCAATGCGATAAGGAAACGCGGTCTCCGGAATGCACCCGCTGCTGCTTAATTGAGGTTTTCTCGGCTCTCTTACGAAAATTAGGTGACCACAGGCCGGTGAGCGCAGGTGGGGGTGACCCGCCGGCGGTGGCGGTGGGGTTGGCGAGCCCTGTGTGGTTATGCGGTGTCGGCCAGGGGTTCCAAGGTGACCCGGTAGCCCAGTGATTCGAGTTGTCCGATCGCGCGTGCCTTGGTTT
>Ga0315287_10002465_pt1 | contig 17579 bp, 38 predicted proteins | sample YL17G11_0_MG_FD_205037 | JGI IMG/M metagenome (GOLD analysis project Ga0315287, IMG submission 205037) | Sediment microbial communities from Yellowstone Lake, YNP, Wyoming, USA - YL17G11_0 | ecosystem: Environmental > Aquatic > Freshwater > Lake > Sediment | place: USA: Wyoming | collected...
GATGAAATATGTTCCTGAGTATATTGTAGCTTTTTTAAAACAAACAGGAACTTCAGTAATTTTTGATAGGCATTATCCAGCTGAATATGCTTATGCAAAAACTCTTAATAGAGATTTTGATGAAGAAAAATTTTGGGCTATAGATAAAATTTTTGCTGAGATAGATACTAAAATTATTCTTTGTCATACAAGTCATTATACAAATTATGAGGATCCATTAGTCCCAATTGGGGCACAAGAAGATATTTTTAGGCATTATTTGGCTTTTTCAATTAAGTCTTCTTGTAAGAATTATTTTCTGGATACTAGTACACAAAATTTGCCAGAACAATTATCAACAATAGTTAATTGGTTATTAGTAAAATGAATATTCTGTATATAGTTCAACAATCAATTTATAACAATGAGAATAAATGGCTTTCTGCAGATTCAAATATTCAGATGACTATGGGTATAGTAAATGAGTTGATTCTTAAAACAGATTGGAATGTAGATATTATGCTTGCTCCATTAGATCAGTTTGAGGATTTAAAGGATTATCAAAATTTATGCCTTAATGAGTCACCAAGAATTCGATTTATTTCAAGACCAGGTCCAGTAAGTGCCTTTACTAATCGTTATCATTTTGATGCAGAAGATTTTGAATTTATTCTTACTCATGGTAAATATGATGTTATTATAAATAATATTATAGAATTAACGCGCAATATAAAAACTGTTTTGTATGATAATAAATTAAAGGCTAAATTAATTGTAGGTAATTATTGGATTGATTGTCCTGAAGTTGGTGAAGGTAAAGTCCCCCAAAATATTTCTTATGATTGGAGACAAATAGATGGTGCTGAGTGTGCAGATTTAATAACTTTCACTTGTTATTCAACTAAAAAAATATTCTTTCAAAATCTTGAGCATAAATTTAGTAGTAAAAGTCTTTCTATTGTTTTACAATTAAAATCCGTTATTTGGGATTTTGGTTTTTCTGCTGAAGAGCTTGATAGGTATAAAACTAATGAGAAATTTGATACACCTACAATAGTATTTCCAAATAGGCTAAGTGGTATTAATTATACTCATCATAAAGAATTTATTCAAGTAGTTAATGAATTATATGATGAAGGATTGAATTTTCAAGTGGTTTTTACAAATCCTTCTGGAAAAGTTTCTTGGGATTTTTTAAAACGAGAGGTTAAGCCTTTAAAGATTATTTCTGAAAATCCTCTTAGTAGAAAAGAGTATGTTGAACTTCTTTGGAAATCTAATATAGTTGCCTCATTGTATACTATTGAGCGATATGGTGGATGTGCTAATGTAGAAGCTATCTATTGTGGAAATTATCCAGTTATGACAAACTTTGGTGAGTATACTAGAAGAGTTCAAAAAGATTTTAATAATTTTGTAGAGACAGATTTATCAAATCTTAAAGAGGTATTAAAAAATGCTTTAACAAAAAAGCCCCATGAAAAATTTTATTCAGAAAATAAAAATTTAGTTAAGCAAAATTCTTCTTATGAGGTTGTATCAAAGTATGTTATTTCGGATATTGAGAGAATCACAGAATAAAAATATAGAGGATAAAAGTATGGAAATATCAACTAAATATACTGTAACTAGAGCTCAGTATGTAACAGATTGTCGTAGATGTGGAGAAAAAATTCTTGTTAATAGTCTTTGTTATAAAGGTGATGGTATTGGTAATACTATTTGTAAAACTTGTAAAATAGAACTTTATGATGGTGATATTGTTATTATGCAAAGAGATTTACAAAAAAATGTGATGAAGAGAGATTTGGAAAAACTTAGAGGAGTAGAAAAGGAAACGGCTATTAAAGAAATGATTATTGCTGCTCAAGGTGAATTAAGTGAATTCGCAGAGGCCATGAAAATATTGCCTTGGAAAAATAAGGCTACAAAAGATCTTGAAATGGCTATAGAAGAATTAATTGATGTGCACCATTTTTTAAATAATTTGTATATTTTATGTGGAGTTACTAGTGAAAAAGAAGTAAAATTTCGCTATGAAGAAAAGTTAAATAAAAATAAAAAAAGAGGAAATATACATGAATCGGCCAGTCACAATCATTGAAAAAAATATAGACGACTTATATCAATCTATTATACTTGAAGTTCTTAAAGAAGGAGACCAAGTTACAGCTAGAGGATTGGATTTTAAAGAACTTCTTTTTTCGCATTTAGTTTTACTTAATCCTAGAGCTAGATTTGTACAAAATTCCATTAGGAAATTATCCAAGAAATTTTTAATGGCTGAATTTATTTGGATAATGAGTGGTCAAGAATCTACTGATATGATTAGTAAATATAATAGGAATTATATTCAATTTTCTGATGATGGTAAAATTCTCCATGGAGCCTATGGTCCAAGATTAAGATTTTGGCCATATACTTTAGATTATAATCATTATCATTATTTTGACCAACTCACTAGTTGTTTAGAAAGATTACAAGCAGATCATGGTACTCGACAAGCCGTAATAATGATATTAAATCCAGGAATAGATTTTACTGTAACAACAAAGGATATTCCATGTAATGATTTACTCCAATTTTTCATACGAGATAATAAACTTCATATGAGTTGTTATGTGCGTTCAAATGATATTAATTGGGGATTTCCTTATGATGTATTTCATTGGACAATGCTTCAAGAATTATTTGCAAATATATTAGGCGTAGAACTTGGAGAATATCATCATTTTATTGGTAGTTTACATATTTATAATAAAGATTTTGAGCAAATGAATAAATGTTTAAATGCTGAGGTTGACCATATTCCTATGGGAGTTATGCCACCACAAAAAGATTTGTCAATTATAAAAGAATTGGCGAAAGAAGAAAGAATTTTTAGAAAAGAAAAAGTGTTACCTTTAAAACAGGATCCATATTGGAATACTTTATTGGAGTATTTAAAATGAAGATAGACTTATCAGAAGCTTTAACAGCTCCCTCAGTAGTTGCTATAGATTTAGAAACATCTGGTCTTGATTGGTTACGTGAAACACCATTAATATGTGGAATATATGGTAATGACTTTTTTGGGTATTTTAATTTCTTTGATTATTCTACTGACCAACTTAAAGAGTTTTTCCCTAAGTTTTTTGATGGTAGGTCTTGTATATTACATAATGCAAAGTTTGATTTCCATTTTTTAAAAAGATATATGGACGTTGAAAAAATAACTTTCAGTGATACCATGATTCTTTCTCAACTTATTGATGAGAACACTTCGCATAAATTAGATTCTCTTAGTGAAAGATTTTTTGGTAAAGATGCTTGTATAGCGAAGCATAGAGTTAATGAAATACTCAAGGAAGTTAAGAGTAGAAAAAAGGTTAAGAGTTGGACTGAAGTGCCAAACCATCTCCTGGGTGCTCGTGCTGAAGAGGATTGTAAGAATACATATAGACTATATGATGTATTTAGGCCTCAAATGTACGACAATTCTATTTATGTTATGGAGAAGGACCTTTTAATACGTTTAATAGCTATTGAGACTAATGGTGCATTGGTTGATGTTGAGTATTTAAATAAATTGGAAAAAGACTTTTCTGAAAGAATAGATATTATGCGCAAAAAATATCCTGATATGAATATAAATTCAAGTATGCAGATTGGAAATAGATTATTTAAGGTGGAAGGAATAAAACCTACAAAACTTACTGTAAAGGGTGGGTATTCTGCGGATGATTCAGTACTTAAAGAAATAGTTGCAACAACTGGTTCTGAATTTGCCACAGATATGATTGAGTATAAATTTTTAAATCATACATATAGTACTTATATTAAAGCCTTTTTGGATCAGATGGATTCTCAGAATAGAATTCATTGTAATTTTAGACAACTAGGAGCAAGAACTGGGAGGTTAAGTTGTGCAGACCCCAATTTACAACAAATTCCAAAATTTACTCCATTGATTAGGAAAGCCTTTATTGGAACAAATAATTTATGTACTTTTGATTATTCTCAAATGGAAGCTATTTTGTATGTTTTACAAAGGCAAGAACCATATCTTATGGAAGCCTTAAATAATAACCGAGATATATACCAAACAATATCTGCTAAATTGTATAACAAAAAGTTTGATAATATAACAAAAGTAGAACGAGATAAGGCTAAAGAAATTGTTTTAGGTATTCTCTATGGTATGGGGCAAAAGAAATTTGGTAGTATGACTTCTGGAATGAAGATGTCTAATGTAAAAGAGTTTTTTGGAGACCTTAAAGCATTTAATAAAGAAATAGAATTGCAAATACAGGATGTTGGGTATGTAGAAACTGAGTTTGGAAGAAGAAGGCATTTGGCAACTGAAGATGCTTACAAAGGAATAAATGCACGAATACAAGGAACAGCTGCTGATATTTTAAAATTAAGTATTATAGCTCTTCCAAAAGAATTACTTAAGAAATTTAGAATAACTGTACATGATGAAAATATATTTGAAAATTTAACTATGGATGAACTTGTGGAGGTAAAAAAAATAATGATCCAATTCAAAGATAAGTTGAAGGTTAAGGCTGGAATGGGTAAGAATTGGTGGGAGGCAAGTAATTCTCCAATTGCAGAATAATATGAAAAATAATCCTACAAAAGAAAATAATCCTATTTGGTATGAAAAAATTGTTAAATCTAAAATGTTAGGAGTGGGTTAAATGAGATTAAATGAAATGTATCCAGCTATTTTTAGACTTGGATGTAATTATGCAGATGCTGGTGGAGATAAGAAAAATATACAAATTGAAGATGCCACAGAAGTTTTGTCTAGAGTAATAGATGATATATTTATTTTTGATGAAGCTAGAGTAGTAAAAATTAAAGATGTATTATTTAGATTAAAGGAAAAATATTGTGGTTAAAAGACAAAAAGAAGATTTAAATGAAGCTTTGAATTCGGCAGAGAAATCTGTACGTAAAAAGGGTGTTGTTTATGGTGATAACCCAATGTTTAAAGAGAATAGACTTTCTACTGGATTTTTTGTATTAGATAGAATGTTAGAAGGTGGACTTTTACGAGGGGTTTTTTATTGCTTCTTTGGAGCGTATGGCCAAGGTAAGACAACTTTAGCATATTCTTTTATTTCTTCTGCCCAAAAAATTGTACCAGATGGAAAATTTGCTCTAATAGATATGGAGCATAGGTTTTCATCAGACTATGCACAAAGGTTAGGTATAGTTGTAGAGAACTTGGAGATATATAGGCCAGAATTTGGAGAAGATGCCTTAGATAAAGTCAAAGAACTAATTTTGGATAGATATGATATAATAGTAATAGACTCAATTGCTGCTTTATCAGAAGAAAAGATTGTTACTACCAAAATGGCGCAAGATACAATGGGTTCAAAAGCTAGAATGTTAAGTAAATTCTTTGAGAAGACAATTCCTTATAATGAGAATACTGTGGTTATTTTCTTGAACCAACTTAGAAAGAATATCGGTGGAGTAACCAATCCTGGTGCTCTTAAAACAATGCCTGGAGGAGAGGCTTTAAAGCATTATTGTAGGCTTATTGCAGAAGTAACTAGAAATGGTTGGTTGCCTTCTAAAGATGTTGGTGAAACAAAGTATGATGGGTTTAATATCCATGTCCACATATCTAAAAGTACAATATCAGTGCCTCAGAGGTTTTGTGATATACCATTCAATTTTGTTGAGGGTAAAATAAATGAAATTGCGGCAACTACAGATTTAGCAATTATGAAAAAACTTGTTACACAAGCAGGTGCTTGGTATTCTTATGGTGAAGAGAAAATGATGGGCAAAAATAATGTAACAAAGTATTTTGAAGAGAATCCAGATAAATATGAGAAGCTTAAGAATCAGATAACCAATTCTAATTTGCCCGTAGAAGAACAAGAAGAAGAGTCTGAAATTAAAGAGGAAGAAAAGAAATGACATTAAGAGATGATAAACTTTGGTATAATAGAAATAAAAAAGTAGGATTACTAGATATAAAAAAGGGTTCTCTTTATTGGAATGATAAGAAAGTAGAGGATTTAACAAAAGAAGAATTAGTAGAAGCAATGTATGAGACTATTGCAGTATTAGAAGAAATAAAAGGATTGGTAAAAGAGAAAAAATGATGGAAAAATTGAGCTTAATAAAAATAGGGGTCTGGGAGTTTTTATGGAAGTTCTTTATTGTACTTTTTATTATTATGCCAATATGTGTAGGTGGATGTTTTTGGATAGGGGTACAAATTGATGCAGTACTTAATATTCATATATTAAAATTTATTATGCCGTTTATTGGTTCAGGAGTAGGGTTTTTCTTTACTTCTTTACTTATTATAATGGGGCATTAAAAGGAGAAAAAAATGGATGTACAACAACAAATTATTGCCCAAGTTTTTGGTTGGTATTCTGTAATACTTTTATCAATTCTTGAACTAGCTCTTTTTATATTTTCAATTAAAGAGAAAGAGGGTTGGATAAAAAATCTAATTACTTTTGTAATATACTTACCAATATTAGCTTTTAATATATTGATATTAGTTTATTATATAAAATAAGGAGGTATTAATGTTGAAATTTCCTGATAATATAATAGTTCCTATTTGTATTGTTTGTCATACACCATGTCCTGATGGGTATTGTCCAAAATGTGAACCAAAAGGAACTAAAATTGTAAAGCATCAAAAAATTTGTGAGAAATTGAATTCTTTATATGCTGTTAAAAATGCTGCTTATGGAGATGCTTTTGGTAAAACTTTTGAATTACTTGGAGTAATTTCCGCTCTTACTAGGATGTATGATAAAATTAATAGACTGATTTCTTTATCTAAAGGCGCAAAAGAAAATAATGAAAGTTTTAAGGATTCATTAATGGATTTAGCAAATTATGCAATAATGACTTTAATTGAATTGGAGAAAAATGACTCCTAAAGTAAAAATGGCTTTATCTGGTATAATATTGGATTACCAATCTAAGCAATATTCTATTTTGAGTAAAATAGAGCGTTTTATTATTCATCATTTTTTTCCTCGTAAATGTTGGGCTTGTAATTGTGGTAGTTGTCAATTAGCTGAGGATGGAAGAAAATATTGGTATTGCCCGCATTTAAAGAATAATATATGCACAATATGTTGTATTTATGATTCATTAGGGGAAACTTGGAAAGAATGTTATTTCTGTAGTCATGACCAAGATAGAGATAGGTGTTGGGATACTGCTGATTTGAATAAGTTATGGGAACCTAAAGATGCGGACTCATTTTACAAATAAACAAATAAAAGTTAATAATTGGATTAATGAGATTGGCTTTCAAACAGAAATGGAAAAGGTTTTTGGAAAATATTGTGTGGACATATATATTCCAGAATTAAATTGGGTAATAGAATTGGATGGTTTTGGTCATTGGGCCAAAAAAGATGAGAAAAGAGATAATTATTTGTATTCAGAATTTAAGATAAGTTACATTATTCACCTAACAGATTATAATAAACTTACAAAGGGAGTTTTAGAACAAATAATAAAGATGGCAGTAGAGAGGAAATATGGAAAAGGTGAAATTGAAAAAGGGAATAGCACAAATAAGGGATAGTTTCAGTAGTAAACATTGGTTTGAACAAATAATTGATTCTTATTTAGAGTCTAAAAAGGGTGAACTTAGGATTTCATCAGATTTTCATCCTTCATCAGCCGGTAATTGTCCTAGATTAATTCAATTACAAATGAATGGCAGTGTTTATGAAGAAGTAGAACCAAGAATAAAGAGAATTTTTGAGAATGGTAATTTTATGCAAGCTAGATACAGAAAGTATCTTGAAGGTGCAGGAAAATTTATTGAGGAAGAGGCTCCAATAAGAATTGAAATTGAAGGTATTGTAATTAAAGGCCGAGCAGATATGATAGTTTTAGATAACTATGATGAAAAACAATTAATGGAATTTAAGTCAATAAATACTAGAGGATTTAATGAACTCATAGCTAATCAAGTTCCTAAAGAAGGTCACTTGATGCAATGGACTCTTTATTCACATGGTTTAAATATGCCAAATGGTGTAGTACTTTATGAAAATAAAGATGACCAAAGAATGAAACCATTTCAGGTGAAGTATAATGAAGAGCTTTTTAATCTTATTGTGGCCAAATTTAAAATGATAGATGATTGCAATAAGAAGGGAATAATGGTACCAAAACCATTAAAGCCAGATTGTTATTGGTGTCCCGCTAAACGCATGTGCAGTAAGGAAAAATAATATGCAAATAGGTATAATTTCTATGAGAACAAATATGCATAATCAAGTTGGTGTGATTGATATAGAGATTGATGTAACTTTTAAGGTAGATTCAGAGGCTTTATCATTTATTACTAATTTAATGATACGTAATGAGGGTCTTATAACAGAAAAAACTATTGCTGAAGCATTAATGTTTAATAAATTAAAGGGGAACTAAAAATGTTAAAAGAAAGGAATGGTAATTGGATAGAGACTTTTACTGGAGTGCAGTTTTATCCATTTGATCCAAGAGAAGATGAAATTAATATTACTGATATTGCTCATGCTTTAAGTTTGCAATGTAGGTTTAATGGACATTGTAAGATTTTTTACTCTGTTGGAGAACATTGTATTAGAGTTTCTAAAATTGTCCCAGCTGAATACAAATTAGGAGCTCTTTTACATGATGCTGGTGAAGCCTATTTATCGGATATTCCAAGACCAATAAAGAAGTTCTTTTCTGAATGGGAAAAAATTGAAGCTAAGATTATGCATGTTTTATTTAAGAAATATGGGATACAATATGATTATCACCATAAAATTATAGGAAATGCGGATAATATTATTGGTATGACTGAGGTACGGGATATTATGCCACATAAGGTAAGGTATGAATATGATGAAAAACCCCTAAATGAAAAAATTCATCCAATAAGACCAGATCTTGTAGAAGAGGGTTTTTTAACGTTATTTAAGGAGTATTCAAATGGACGGTAAATGGACTATTGATTCTGGAATGGAGAAAATTGAGAGTAAACTTTCTTCATATTCTTTACCAAATAAACCCACAACTTTTGGTAAGGATTATGATTTCCCAGAAGATATTAACAAACTAACATCACAAGAACTTGGAAAATGGATGTTTAAGTTAGCTGCTTGGAAGGGTTATGCATTAAGAATGGCCTCAGTAACAGAATCAGAAGCTTCTTTAGTAGAAGATGCTTATAATGTATTACTAGCTAAAGCAGCTTCTGAAGTAATATTAGAAAAGCGCATTAATAAAGAACTTCTTAGTGGTAGAGCATTGGCCAGTAATCCTGATTTACAAAAATTAAAGGTTAGATTTATGGAAACGGCCGCTGAAGTAATTTCTCTTAAAAGAGTACTTGAAATATATACTATGGAAATAGAGATTATTTCTAGGGAAATAACTAGAAGAGATATAGAATCTAGAAATTATACTAAAGGTGTTGGAATTGACTAAACCTATAACAAAAAAAAATGATTAAGGATGGGGAATAATGAGCATTTATGGTCTTACGGATAAAGAGTTAGACATAATATGGCAGAGTTATGATGACTATAAGCATAATTTTGAGATGAGGTTAATGTCAGATTTAGCATTATCTCAATTAAAGAAACAGGATAACTTTATTCTTAGAACACGGATGCCGTTTTCGCAGTACCTTAACAAGTTACTTTATTTGCAGTCATTGAGTAAGTTTGGATAAGTAGACCTATTGGGTAATACTGAGTTCTTGAAATTGATTGATTAGGAGAGTAGAATGGAATTTGGATTTTTAAAAGAATGGTTTATGTGGATATTTATTGGTTACACTTTAATTGGTGGTACAAAATTTAAAAAAATAGATTTTAAGGATGAAAATTAATGAAAAAAATACTTAAAGTTACTATTGAATATGAGGATAAAATTTATATCGCTGAAGGTGAAGATGCTGAATCTTGGGGTAAGTATGTTGATGGAATGTCTGGGCTTGCTATGGTTCATGGAGGTATTGGTTGGAATCAATGGACTAAAATAGAGGAGAAAACTAATGCGGGATCCAAAAAGAATAAAACCATTACTTAAACTAATAGAAGAAATTTGGTTAAAGAATCCAGATTTACGTTTATGCCAATTAATTGGTAATGTTGCTCCTTATGATAATTATCATGTAGAAGATGATGATTTAAAAGGGCGTCTGGAGGAATTGTATAATGGGATTGTATAATTATGTTACTGATTTTAGTGTTAATTGTCCTAAATGTGGAGATTTGATTAAAGATTTTCAAACTAAAGACTCTTCTTTAAATACTCTTTATCTTAATGAAGTGAGTTTTAAGACAGTAAATTCTTTTCATACTTTCTGTAATAAATGTCATTTATGGATTGATGTTAAAATAAAAACTCGCCCAATAGAAGAACGCACTAAAGAAGATTATGATATAATTACATCAGAGTTTTAAATTAGGAGAAAAGAATGCCAATAAAGAAAAAATTATTTAATGCCCCATTTGTAATATCACTTGGTTCTGGAGGTGGTAAGATATTATCCAATATTGCTACTTCAGATCTGTATTATAAAATTGCTATAAATTCATCCAATAAAGATTTACATATGATAAAGAGTAAAGTGGATGAAATTATTATTTGTGGTAATGGTAATGGGTCTGGTATGGATCCTCAAAGAGGGCAAGAAGATTTGCATAAAAGGTCAAGACAGATATTTAAGTTAATAGATTCTGTTTGTGAAGAAACTGGCACAGAAGAAATTGATATGATTCCTATTATTGCTACATTAGGTCATGGTTTTGGTTCAGGCAGTTTACCAGAGTTAATTTCTTCTCTTAAAAAGAAGTATTCTAATAGTCTTATTATACCTTTTGTTGTAACACCTTTTAATTGGGAAGGAAATGCCGTTATACAAAGAGCTTATGATTCTTTGACAGCTTTGGAGGTCACCCCAGTTGTAGTCAGCAATGAGGAGGTGGGCACTATATTTACAGATATAGGTACCAGTTATGATAAAATAAATACTCTCCTGGGTAATCTTATACAAGCAATAATACAAGCTCTTACTGCTACTGATGGTGTCTTACAAACAGTAGATAAAAATGACTTTAGTAAATTTCTTCAAGGTGATATGGCTACCATGCGATATATGAAATTAAAAAATGCCGAAGAATTAACTGTTGATTTGATATTAAAGAAATTAGATAAAAGATGGTTCAAAACAGATATGAAGAAATTTAGTTTTGGTCAAATGCCAGAAAAGTTAAATGTTTTTTATATACTTGATGGTAAAGGACCATTTAGTCCAAAAGTACTTGGTGAGATATCTGAGTACTTAAGTAAGAGAGACTTTGTTAACCAGGATAATATAAAACCTTTATTAATTGAGCGTAAAACTAAAGGTTGTAATTTTGTATGGCTTGAAAGTGGGTTTACTTTAAAGTGCGATAAAAATATATATGGAGTATTTTAAATGACACAAAAATATGCTAGATGTAAGTATCCAGAATGTATGGGAAATTCAGTAGAAGAAAGAGATTCAGGATTATGCAAAAGGCATGCAGAAATGTTAAGATTCTTTATGTGGATGATGGACAATGTGAAGTTTAAAAATCCAAAAGAAACTAATTCAGGATTAGTACTTCCATGAATAAAATGGCTGAAAGATTATTTTCTTTCCAAGCTTTAAAAGGTTATTCTACTAAAGAAATAACTAAAATTGTAGATGGAAAATTTTTTATGGAATTTTATGATAATTGTGAAGTTGTAGGTTCAATATTTTCAAGTATAGAAATTGCCCATTATAAAGATTTTCAAAAAGTAACAAATATGTGTGAAGGTGATACTTTAAGTATTGCTTGGGATTTAGATATAAATGGGGTTCCATTTAAATTAGATGAAAAAACTTGTAAATGTTGGATAGTATATAAATGAGAATAGTAGGTGTTGATGCAGATAGTAAAAAACTGGCTGTAGTTATGTTTGAAAATGATCAATTAGAATCATGGCATTTCTTGGAATCTAAAAATAAGGAAACGCAAGAAAGAATATTTGACCTATATTTTCATTTTGAAGCATTTATTAAAACTAAGAAACCAGATATAGTATTTATTGAACAATCTATTTATGTTAAGAATTTTGTAACTAGTAAAGCAATAACAGAAGTAATTGGTAATTGTAAATTATTATGTAAATTACATAAAGTTCCATTTGAAATGGTAGGTAATACTACTTGGAAGAAATATGTAGTTGGTAATGGAAAGGCCACAAAAGAAGAAATAAAAACTTTTATTGATAAAAAATATCCTCAATTAAAAGATGAATCTCAAGATATTGCAGATGCAACATGTATAGCTTTATATGGTATATTAGAGAAAGGAGAGAAATGAACGAAACTAATAGATGGTCGGAAATGTTAGATGTGTTAGCAGATATTGGTAATCATTTAGCCAAAGAAAAGGGCCCAAAAGTTGTAGAAATAGAGTCACTGGTTTGTGGTAAGTGTGGTAATAAAGCTGAGTATAGATTGAAAGGAGATGTAAATACTACCATAAGTGGGTCTATTCTATGCTCAACATGTGCAATGAAAGCACAATTAAAATATAGTAAGTAGGAGATAATAATGGCGGATTTTTCGGATGGGGCTAAAAAAATATTGGAACAACGTTATCTTAAAAAAGATAAGGATGGTAAGGTTATAGAAAAACCTGATGAGATGCTCGACCGTGTTGCCACCTTTATAGCCTCTAATGAAAAGCAGCCAAATAGATGGAAGATAAAATTTCTTGAGATGATGGATGCTTTGGAGTTTCTTCCTAATAGTCCCACTTTAATGAATGCTGGAAGAGAGTTGGGTCAGCTCAGCGCATGCTTCGTACTTCCCGTAGAAGATGATTTAGCCGCAATATTCGAAGCAGTAAAACAATCTGCTTTGATACATAAAACTGGTGGTGGTACTGGATTTTCTTTCTCTCGTATTCGCCCAAAAAACTCAATAGTTAATTCAACTGCTGGTGTAGCTAGTGGACCAGTATCTTTTATGTATGCTTTTGATGCTGTAACTGAAACAGTAAAACAGGGTGGTGTTAGACGCGGAGCAAACTTAGGTTTGCTTTCTATAACACATCCCGATATAGTTGATTTTATAAATTGCAAAAAAGATGTGACTAAACTTCAGAATTTTAATATCTCTGTAGGAATGTATGGTAAGTTTCTTGAATTGGCACGAGAAGATAAAAAACATTGGTTAGTTAATCCAATTAATAGAGATGATAGAAGGCAGGTTTCAGCAAAAGACTTATTTGAATTACTTTGTCAAAATATCTGGAATAATGGAGAGCCTGGAGTAATTTTTCTGGATACAATTAATAACACTAATCCAATTCCTTATATGGGTAGGATTGAGGCTTGCAATCCTTGTGGAGAAAACCCACTATTGCCTTGGGAATCCTGTAATTTGGGTTCAATAGATATTTCAAAATTTTTAGTTAAAACTGAAGATAAAGAATATGGAATAGATGTTGGTAAATTAGAGAGAGTGGTACAAACAGCTGTGAGGTTTCTTGATAATGTTATTGATATGAATAAGTATCCAAGGACTAAAATTGCGACAAAAACAAAACAAAATAGGAAAATAGGTTTAGGTATTATGGGATGGGCAGACTATCTTCTTAAACTTGGTGTAAGATATGATTCAGAAGAAGCTATACAACATGCAGATCTTATTATGTCAAGTGTAAAATCTATTGCATATAAATATTCAGAAGAATTGGGCAGAGATAAAGGATTTTTTCCTTCAGATGGTGGTAGGTTAAAGAGACGTAATGCTACTTTAACTACTATTGCTCCTACTGGTACACTTAGTATGTTAGCTGGGTGTTCTTCTGGAATAGAGCCCATATTTGCAAAAGAATTTACTAAGACAGTACTTGGTGGAGTCAAATTAGATATGTCAAAGAAGTATAGGGGTGATAAGAGTAAAGCCCTGGTGACTGCTCTTGATATTTCACCTGAATATCATATAAAAATGCAAGCAGCCTTTCAAAAGCATGTGGACAATGCTGTAAGTAAAACTATTAACCTTCCAAATGATGCCCCAGTAGAAGAAATTAGTAAAGGTATTCATTTAGCCTATAGCCTTGGTTGTAAAGGACTTACTTTCTACAGATATGGTACAAGAGAAGCACCAATTGAAATATCCACGGAGGGTTTAAGTGAGTGTGAAAATGGTAAATGCCAAATCTAAAGAATGGAAGATAGCCTCTCCTAGAAGGCAGTGTTTTCATTGTGGTAAATTTATTAGAAGTAATAGTAAGTCAGATTTTTGTTGTTCAAATCATGAAATGTTTAATGCAATGAGTGAAAAGGATACCTTAACTGTAACTTGGACATTTGAGTGTACAAATGAAAAGTATATTAAAATGCTATAGATGTAAGAAATCTGTTGAAGGACAAACCTATATTGTCTATGATGAAGAAGTTAAAAAGAAGGTAAGGATATGCCAAACATGCAAGATGATAGAGAAATTAAAAGATGCTGATAAAAAAGGGCAATAAATTAATAGATTTAAAAGCTAATATTATTTATGAAATATTTTCCATAAAGAACCAAACTATGATACAATTAGTAAGAAGAGATGAAAACATATTAGTATTATTTGAATGCACAATAGATTTTGCAGAAAGGAATTTTGAATTATATGAACAGTAAAGATGGGTATTATATGGAACTTTGTGGGGTTATTGCTACACAGTCTAAATGTTTATCTAGACAAGTTGGAGCAGTTGCCGTCAAAGAAGGTAGGATACTTGCTACTGGATATAATGGTCCTCCAATGAAATACCCACATTGTGGAAGAGAAGATGATGATGGTAAGTTATGGTGTCCTAGAAAATTTGAGGGTGTACCTTCAGGACAAGGATTGGAGGATTGCCCAGCAGAACATGCTGAACGTAATGTAATTAATAATGCGGCATTAAATGGAGTTAGTTTAAAAGGATCTACTTTGTATGTAAATGAATTAATGCCATGTAGAGAGTGTGCCAAAGCAATAGTAAATTCTGGAATAGCCGAAGTAGTAGTAGTAAAATTAGAAGAATACCCAGAACCAGGACTTAAGGGATTAAGTATACTTTTGAAATGTTTTGTAAAGTTGAGGAAGTCAGATGAATATACTATGTAAAAACTATGCTTGTAAGTATAACAAGAAGTTAGATGAAGGAATAGTATTTAAATTTTCCTTAGTAGCGACACCATTTGAAGGAGATAAATGTTATGGTGGATGTTCTATAGGGCCTTATTTGGGTTGGTATGATGAAGAAAAAGGCGATATTAGATATGAGGGTTCTGAATGTGAATCAAGACCTGATTATAAATTTACTGATGTAGATGATAAAGATAGAACACTGGATAAAATGACTTGCAGTCAATTAAATTGTCAATATTGTAAAGGTGATGAGTATGGAGGTTCTTGTACTAGAGTCGAAATATTAGTTGATAAATATAATGATATGTGGATTTGTAAATGTTATTCTTTAAGTAAAATAAGGGGTCATATGGATTGGTCTAGACTTTTAAATCATGACGGTACTCCAAAGGGTGGAAGTATAGATGATGCTTATGCTGAGAAAATGAACAAATGGGCAAAAACAACAAGGAGTTATAGGACGCACATAAAACAAAATACTTAATCCGGAGGTATGTATGCATTTCTTAAGACTACTTACCGCGAATAAGATTGCAAAGAAAGTTATGAAGAAGTATTATGGACTACAAGATTATAGGAGATTTAGAAAAACAAGAGTTCCCTGTTCATGTTATGCTTGTGGGCATAGAAGAAAATGGGAAGGAAGGACAAGACAGGAGATGAAACAGTTATTAGTATTAAAGGAATATGAAGATACTCTATAAAGTTGGTAAGAATATGGTATCTGTCACAGCTTGTGACTTATGCGGCTATCATGAAAAACCAAAGGGTGGAAAACAATTAATAAGACAGAGTACAATATCAATGTGTGGAGCTATTCCAGTATACCAACTTTGTAAAGAATGTGGAAAGGTTAAGATAAATGAATTTGAAAATTCTAAATGACCGAGACAGGTTTTGCAAACCTTATAATTGCTATATTCAGATTAACTGCACAAGATCTGAGGTATGGTAATGCAAAAGCTAAGGCAGAAGCTAATGAATTTCTTGAGTCTCAATGGTTTGAAGATTTATGTGATGTTTTTAGAACAGATCATAAAATTATTGAGCATAGAATTAGAAATAGCCCAGTGAGTTGGCGAGAAGTGTATGAATAAGAATTATAAATGTTCTAAATGTGGATCAATAATACAAACAAATACACTGTATTGTTACATAAATGTTGAAGGTAATAGTGCTTCTACTCCATTATTGTGTAGTAAGTGTGCAATGTTACAAGTTATAGCTAATAAAGAAGTTTTTACTATTGATAGAATTCCAATTAAATTAGAGGATTTACAATGATAGAAAGTGAAGAAAAGCGCAAAAAGATAATAGATAAATTAGAACGTTGGTCTAAGAATTGTAAAGTAGACCATTTACTTAGGGATCATGATATACCTGGATTAGCTAATTGGATTCTTGAGGAATTTTATCATATTCATCTTTGTTGTGGGCATTTAGTAAGAGAATTTAATGAGGGTGTGGATTTAGAAATGGCTGATTATTCAGATGGTGAAAAAGCCACTTCATCTGGAATATATTGTAAAGAATGTGCTGAATGGTTTCTTAAGAATGATAAGAGTTGTAGGAAAATATAATGGATGACTTAATATTATTAGGACCTGTTGATGAAGGACCTGAAGAAGATACTGGTAAAAGAAAACCTAAAGTAACTCCAGCTGAAATAGGGGAAATAAAATCTTTATTTATTGCTGGTGAATCTATTAAAAAAATAATGGACAAATATAATCTTTCTTCTGCTAATTGGGTGTATGATAGAGCAGAAAAAGAGAATTGGTGGGGCGAAAGAGCAGAATTTCTTGAGAAGAAAAATAAATTATATTTAGATACTATATTAGAGAGTCAATTAGATAACTCTTCTAAGATTATAGAAGAACTTCAAGCAATACGACAGGGAGCTATAGATCCTATTATAGCAGGTGAGTTAACTCCACAAAAGTATTCTGAAGCTAGTTCGGCATATATGGATGCTATTGATTTGGAGCGTAAACTTAAAACAGAGGCCATTCATATTAAATTTATTCAGGATATAGCTCAAATACTTAAAGAAGAGATTCAAGATAAAGATTTACTTATGCGAGTGGCTTTAAAATTAAGAATACTTATGGATAAGAGACAGGAATTGGCCCTAAGGAATAGATCAGCTGATGAGTGATAATGCAATAGAATACAATAAATCTTTTGGAGCGCTATCTGATATATTGGAAGATAAAGAAAGTGATACTATAGATTTGTCTTCTTTTGATGCTTTTGTTCAAAAGACTTTTGCTTTATCATACCCGCAGTACTCTTTTGATACTTGGCATATACATAAAGTATGTAATTTTGTAGATGATGTGTGTAAAACAGATAGTAAGATAGGTCTTGTAGTTTTACCTAGATACCACTTAAAATCAACTCTTCTTG
>Ga0315287_10002466_pt1 | contig 17578 bp, 13 predicted proteins | sample YL17G11_0_MG_FD_205037 | JGI IMG/M metagenome (GOLD analysis project Ga0315287, IMG submission 205037) | Sediment microbial communities from Yellowstone Lake, YNP, Wyoming, USA - YL17G11_0 | ecosystem: Environmental > Aquatic > Freshwater > Lake > Sediment | place: USA: Wyoming | collected...
GTCTATCTGATAATCAATATCTGGCAACGATAATCCAATATGGAATGGTGGGGCTCGGTTTGTATCTGGGTATCCTTTTGGCCGGCAGCCTGTCTATCCTGAGCGTGGGAGAGAGGCGGAAAGCGTCGTTCCCTGCAACATTACGGCTGGCGGGGGGCTTGATTGTGATCGGAGTGGCTTTATCCGGGGTTTCCATGAATGTGTTGAGTGGTTTTCCGATTAATCTATATTTCTGGTCAGCCTTGGCGTTAATTGATGCCAGCGCCAAAAGTCGATAAAAGCTCGCGTTGTCTTTGTTGGTGGGTTGATATCGCGATTGTTTTCTGGCGATCTCCACTTTTGACGCAGGCGTCTTAGTTGCCTCGTCGGTCAAAACTACTTCGGCTGATCTGGCAGTACCGTCTGTCGTGAAAGGAGCCCAATGAATACGACAGTTTCAATCATTGTGCCTTGCTACAATGCACCACATTTTCTGAAGCGTTTGCTTGCTGAGCTATTGAGGCAAACCTACCCGCATGGCCTGATCGAGGTGGTGATTGTGGACGACGCCTCTGCCGAATCCGTGGCGCCTGTCGTGGATGAGACGAGCGAAAAGTTAAGCGATTTCCGGCGTTTGCATCTGGTCCGGCACGAGTGCAATCGCGGGCGGGCCGCTGCCCGCAATAGTGGTATTATTAATTCAACCGGCGATCTTTTGGTGTTCAATGACGTGGACGATTTTCCCGATCCGGATTATATTACCCAGCTTGTGGCGCGCCATGCCCAGCCGAGCATCGCCGTTCGGGGCAATATCCGGGTTTTGCCGGAGCTTCGCGCGCGGAGCTCCTATTTGCGTTTTCGCGACTCCCGATTCCTTGGTGGACGCCGGCGGCAGGAGTGGGATAATATGGATTATGAAAATCTCCCGCCCTGTTTCTTCATTACTTGTGGAGTGTCGGTGATGCGGAGCGATCTGTTGGGTGTTGGTTTGTTTGACGAGCGCTTCACCGGTTATGGCGGCGAGGACGAGGAAATGGGCTATCGTCTTTTCCAATCCGGGGTGCGCATCGTTTTTGAGGAGCGGGCGCGCCTGTGGGATGGCGATGATGCAACCACGCTGGAGCGCACGTGCGAGCGTTACCGGAATTACGGGATGAGCGCGGCCTTATTGTTTGCCATGCATCCCGGGTATCGTCGTTATACCTCGATACATTGGCATGAGCCGATTGATCCGTGTTGGGACAGCGCCAAAGTCAGGCTGATAAAACGAATTATCCGTTGCCTTCTTCGTCCGTCTCCGGCTAAACTGTTACAGAAGTGGCTACAGGCTATGGATAGTTGGCGTTTACCATGGAATCCGCCCGGCCTGTTGTACCAATATGTCCTCCGCGCCTGTTACCAACAGGGCGTGCGCGATCGTCCGCCTAATGCGAACTCGTTCTCAACCGGGAAGGTGAAATCATGACGATGGGATATTTGAGACAAGATCTTGAAAGACTTTATTATTTTGAGGGACAGCCCGATCGCAAAGCCAGCTCCGGAGCGGTGTGGCGTCGCGCCTTAACCCCCCGTTTTCTGCCGGTGATTTTATGTCGCTTGTCGCATGCGCTTTATTGCCGGAAACATATACTTCTGGCACGGTTTGTTTCCTTGTTGAATTTTCACTGGTTTGGCATGGAAATCGCCATGCGCTGTGAAATCGGGCCGGGCTTATGTTTCCCTCATACTTTTGGTATTGTCATCGGCGCGAGTCGGATTGGACGCAATGCCCTCATATACCATGGGGTCACTTTAGGCGCTAAAGAAATGGACATGCTTTATGATCCGGGCAAGCGACCGATTGTCGGCGATAACGTCGTGATTGGTTCCGGAGCAAAAGTGATGGGAGGTATCGAGATTGGTGATAACGTTGTGATCGGCGCCAATGCGGTCGTAACGAAATCCGTGCCACCAAACGTGGTTGTCGGCGGGATTCCTGCCGGGATCATCAAAGATCAATACGATTCCGGCGTTTCGACAGAGGATTAACAATCCAAATAGGGAACCGGATGTCACCATTTCCATGATTGTTGTAAATTATCGGGCAATCTCTGGCGATGGGTGCTTTCGCTGTAAGAGGCTGCTGCCAATCGGCTCTCTTTATAAATTCTGTACGTGAACAGCCTGTAAGTTATTTTTTAGGTCCGTAAATACTTTTGCTGCAATTACCGAAGGTAAACTTACGTATGATATAGCCGGCTCAATAGTCGTTTTTAAAAACGATAAGTGGGCTGCAAGAAAAGCAATTCAAAGTTTTTTGAGAACAAGTTTACAATCATACTGTCGCACTAATATTGAAAAGCTGCTCCATTTTTGGTTTTTTAACAAACTATTTCGCTAGGCAGTTTCTGGTGGTTGCGAAAAAGAAAGTCACCTGAACCGCGTTGTCAATAATAATCGCAAAATACAGTTGTGGTATAGGATTGCCGGATAGGTGTTTGTTAGTACGTAAAGAGTAAGGGGTATAGTGTACATGTCAGCAAGAATCCTTTTGATCGACCCTCCGTTTTATAGAATCCTTGGCTTTTATAATCGCTATTTTCCTGTCGGCATTGCAACTATCGGAACCTTTCTTAAGAACGCCGGTCAGGATGTTGTGGTTTACGATGCCGATTGTAATTATGACCCTCAGCATATGGATTACTCACTCCTCCCTCAATTCTATCCGGAATATCTTACCTCATTTCACAATCAATCTCATCCAGTTTGGGTGGAAGTAAAAGATACCATCGCAAGTGTTTGTCCGGATATAGTCGGCATATCAATATGGACGACGTATGCAGCTTCTGCTTTTCATGTGGCCAAGCTTTGTAAAGAAGTCAATCCCAACTGTGTTGTGGTTATGGGTGGGCCTCATGCTACCGTCAAAACAGATGAAATACTCAGGATATCTTCGAATGTGGACTACGTAGTACGAGGAGACGGGGAAATCACGATGCTTGAACTGGCAAGACAGATTTCATCAGGCGAGAATTCTGTTTCGTCAATACTGGGCTTATCGTTCAGGAATAAAGCGGTAATTGTACATAATCCATTGCGACCGGCTGTAAAAGAGCTGGACCAGTTTCCGTTCCCGGATAGATCACTTCTGATGAATGAGAACCGATACACTTCGGAGGATATGGGCCTTATTATGTCAAGCAGGGGCTGTCCGTATGCCTGCTCATATTGTGCTACACATACACGCAGGGTAAGTTACAGGTCGATTGACCATGTGGTGGATGAAATAAAACTTGTGAAAGAAAAATATGGCACGATATTGTTCAGTTTTAAGGATGATTCTTTCACGGTAAATAAAGAGAGAGTTGATCGGTTCTGTGACAGGCTACTTGCGGAGAGGCTTAACATTCATTGGGAATGTAATACCCGCGTTGACCTAATAGACGAGAATCTTCTAAGAAAGATGAAAAAAGCCGGCTGCAACAGCATAAAGGTCGGTGTTGAGTCCGGCAGCGAGCGTATTCTGAAAGGAATGAATAAACAGATTACCCATGAGCAGGTAAAAAACGCAGCTAATATATTTAGAAAAGTGGGGATCCACTGGACCGGATATTTTATGATGGGTGTGCCTGGTGAGACTACCGAAGAGATATATCAAACCTTAGATTTAATGTATGAAATCCAGCCTGATTTTGCTTCCATTTCGGTGTATGAACCTTTTCCTGGAACGCCAATGTTTACTGAAGGTCTTGAGAAGAAGTTAGTCAAGCATGAGATGTCGCTTGAAGATTTTTATACCACCTTGCCAGATCATTACTACAAGGCTAACCCTCGCAGACAGGTAGAGACCATCGGTGAAGATGAATTTATTGCTTTGGCCGAGGAGATGAAAAGAAAATTCCACGTATATAACAAGAGCTTTAAACGGCTTTTACATAGAGGTAAAAGCAGAATTGATCTTTACGGTAGTCAACCGATGTTATTGTGTAGCGACATTAAAAAATATCTAAGTTGGCGGTAATGCAGTGAAACGTAACCTAGCCATAATTATTGTGAATTATAACGCTGAAAAGTTTTTATTAGAATGCCTTGATTCTATATACGCCCAAACAAAACAGATATCTTTTGATGTTTGGGTTGTTGACAATAATTCCATGGACGCCAGCGTGCCTATGGTGCAGCAAAACTTTCCCCAGGTGAATCTGATTGAAAACAAAGAAAACGTTGGTTTTGCCAAAGCCAATAACCAAGCAATCGCAAAGTGCACCGATGATTATATTCTTCTTCTTAATCCAGATACCCTGATTCTGGAAAATGCGATTGAGAAGATGGTTGACTTTATGGACGGGAACCCCACTTTCGGGATTTGTGGCTGCAAAGTCCTAAATGAAGACGGGACATTACAACTTGCCTGTCGCAGAAGCATTCCCACTCCCGGCGTAGCGTTTTTCCGGCTTACCGGTTTAAGCAAACTATTTCCTAAAAGTAAAACAATGGCAAAATACAACCTAACCTATTTAGACCCAGATAAGTCCCAAGAAGTAGATGCTGTTTCGGGGGCATTCTTAATGATTCGAAGAAAGGTCGTTGATAGTATTGGGTTGCTCGACGAAAGGTTTTTCATGTACGGCGAAGAACTGGATTGGTGCATTAGGGCGAAAGAGGCCGGGTGGACGGTGATGTATTACCCGGATGCGGAAATTGTTCATTATAAAGGGGAATGCAGCAAATTTAACCATAGAAAAGCCGCTCTTGAATTCTATCGTTCGATGTATCTCTTCCACAAGAAACATTTTGCCGGGGATTGCAACCCCATCATCAACTTCATTATCTACACCGGCATCTTTTTAACAGTTCTTGGATCTTGTCGTAATTTTCTATTTACTACCAAAGTAGGCTCTAAGCGGTGATTTGTTCATGCAATAATCTTAATCTTGGTAAATGCAGTTTTAATCAACGCAAGTTTTGTTTTAGCCTTTCTTGTTAGATACAGCCTACCGTTTCCTGAGGGTAATTTTCGAGAAATATGGGTATTTCAACGTCGAGTACAAGTTTGCCGCTGATTTTGAATTGATGCTGCGTTTCATGGAAAAACATCAGATAAGGGTTGGGTATTTACCCAGAACTATCGTAAAAATGCGAACGGGTGGCAAGACCAATTGTGCCTGTCAAGCGGGCGTGGGACCGGCCTGCAGGAGCTGAATTGCCCGTAGATGCTCTTTGACAAGATGGGATATGGCACAGGGGTCGGGCGGCGTACATTACTTCGCCTGTGTTTGACCGGCCAACGCGGGAGAATTTCGATCAGGACGCCACGCTTAGGCAGACTCAGTCCCGTCGCGGCAGCCGAACTCACGGAGGATAAACTACGCTGCGGTTTTCAGGCGATAGGCAGTGAGTCGTGTGTCCCGGAAGATGTGACGTTCGATGTTACCGGGCACGGTTTTGGCGTTGCGTTTTGGCTTGTCGAGTTTGTGACCGTAATAGAGATCATCAGGGCGCAAGCCATCAAGAGCCATGTGTGGCCGCCAGACGTTGTACCAGCATTCGAATTGGGTACAGAGGCGCGCCACATGGTCAAATCCCTTGATCAGCGGCACGCATCGTAGCCATTCGTACTTGAGCGTCTTAATGACCCGTTCGGTCACGGCAAACAAACCAGGAGTTTCTGCTATGTTGACGATTTGATAGACGGCCTGATCAGACTGATGAACAATCCTGACGATTTCACCGGTCCGGTAAATCTTGGCAACCCAAAAGAGTTCACTATCCTTGAGTTGGCCGAGAAGGTCATCGAGCTGACAGGTTCGAGATCGCGGCTGGTCCATAAGGCTCTGCCCGTGGACGACCCGCAGCGAAGGCGCCCGAATATCGAACTCGCAAAGAAGCGCCTGGGCTGGGAACCGCGTGTGGAGCTTGACGAAGGGCTTGAACGAACGATTGCCTATTTCGCAGAATTGACCGGCGCACCGGACAGAGAAACACCCGTCACATATTTCCGTCCGAGGGCTCGCACAAAGGCGCCCGTGCCCGTTCATTCATAAACTCTGCCTCAACTAATGATTTGCTTTCCGGCTCGCGATTCCTTCTCTATCGTTGCATCTCGGCACTGCGCGCAGAGATAATAACCCTGTCTTGAGATAGCAGCTAAGAGTGTTATGGATTGGCTATGATGCCACCAAGGAGCAGGTTGAGATAGTTAAGAAGCAATTGGGCTCATGGGCCCGATTGCATCGGATCATAAAACACTGGCGCTGGGAATAGGACTGCCGATGACACAGAAGGCAAATACAATCTTACTGGTCGAGGATGAAGATCACATCCGGACAGTTGTGGAGTACAACCTCAAGCGCGACGGCTTTGATGTGTACAAAGCTGGGGATGGGGCCGTCGGCCTTGAGCTTGCGCGGCGGGTGCTGCCCGATGTTGTTCTATTGGATTGGATGATGCCGGAAATGGATGGACTGGAGGTGCTCACGGAGCTTAAACGCGATAAGAGCACGGCCCATATACCCGTTTTTATGCTGACCGCCAAGGGAATGGCTGGTGATATGGAGAAGGCTTTTGAATTAGGGGCGGATGATTATATAACCAAGCCTTTTGACCCGAGGCTGCTTGGCCAGACTATCAGGCGGAAGCTGAATGGACGGATGCAGGTCGAAGCCCCGGCCCCCGCGGCCCCGCAAGAGGAAACCGGTGGCTGTTCCTGATGGGAGAGTGGCTTGGGGCCGCGTTGGAATTGACAGACTGCACCTCATAAGGTTCAACGCGGTACGTGAAATCATACGAGTTTGTGTCGTGTGCAAAAGTGAGCGCAAAAGACATTGAAATCCTGCTGATTGACGATGACCAGAGCTATTGCAGGCTTGTCAAGATGGCCCTATCAAGAGCGGGGCAGCCAGCGAGGTTTGCGGTCGAGACGGCCGGCAGCCTGGCCGAAGGACTGAATTATCTCAACAGCCGCAGTTTTGATTTGGTGCTGCTTGATTTAGGGCTCCCGGACAGCTTCGGACTCGAGACGTTTGATAGAGTTTACAGTGCCTGTCCGCACATACCTGTGGTTATGCTTACAGGTCTTGAAGACCAGAAAGTGAGTGTGGAGGCGATACAGAAGGGCGCGAGCGATTATCTCGTAAAAGGGGCCGACTCTTTGACGGATATACTGGTCAGGACCATCCTGTATGCCCTGGAGCGGAAGCGGGCCGACGAGATGCTGCGTCTTAGCGAGAGGAGCTTCCGCAACATCATTAACAACAGCGCCGACGCCATTATCGTGACGGACCAGGCCGGGTCGATTCTTTTTGCCAACCCTGCCGCCGAGGCGTTCTTCGGGTGGACGTCGCAGGAGCTTCTCGGCAAAAATTTCGAATATCCGATTGACGTCGGGCGGACCGCCGAGATGGAAGTGACGCGAAAACGCGGTGGAAAGGCGGTGGCAGAACTGCGCGCCGTCGAAACAACCTGGCAGGGCAAAGCCGCCCGTCTCGTATCGCTTCGAGACATAACCGCGCGCAAGGCGGCGGAGCGAAAAATGGCCAAGTACCGCGATAACCTCAAAGCCCTTGTCAGAGAACGCACCGAGAAAGTCGATGCGGAGAAGGAGCTGTTGTCGGTAACATTCTCCAGTATGGACGACGGCGTAATTGTCGTCGATCCCGAAAAGCGAATTGTGCTGTTCAACAGGGTTGCGGAAATACTCGCAGGATGGGAGTTCGAGCGCGTCCAGGACAGGGGGCTCGATGAGATCTTTCGCGTTGTCGATGAGCGGACAAGGCAGAAGGTTGAAAGCCCCATTGACAAAGTGCTGAAATCCTCAAAGGCCGAGCTCGGAGCGGATTTTGAAGTCCTTCTCGCAATGGACGGCGGCGAGCGCCCGATCGCGAGCAAGGCCGCGCCGATCCGCAGCAGCGACGGGGCCGTAACCGGAATTGTTATGGTCTTCCGCGACGTCGCGCGGGAGCGCGAGATCGAACGCCTCAAGCAGGACTTTATCTCCTCAATCTCCCACGAGCTGCGCACGCCGCTGACCAGTATAAAGGCATATACCGAGACAATTCTGAGCGACTCGAATATGCCCGAAGAGACCAAGCGGCAGTTTCTGGGAATAATCGATGAGGAGTCGAATCGGCTGGCGGGCCTGATTGAAGGTCTTCTGGATGTTTCGCGGATCGAGTCGGGGACAATGAAGATTGTGCGCGAGCCTGTCGATATTGTCGCGGTGGCCCGCAAGGTATTAACGGCGCTGCAGGCGCTTGCGGACAAGCAGAATGTCCGGCTGGAGTCGGATATCGATGATGATCTTGCGATATTCGAAGGGGACGAGGACAAAATCCAGTCGGCGCTTACGAACCTGGTCAATAACGCAATCAAATTCACTTCTCGGGACGGGCGGGTCTGCGTTTCGGTCCGCCAGCGGGACGACCAGCTGGTTATGCGGGTCAGCGATACGGGTATGGGGATGCCCAAGGAAGCTCTGCCTCGGATATTTGATCGTTTCTACCGCGTCCCACACCCCGGCAAGCACATTCAGGGCACGGGATTGGGCCTTGCCATTGTGAAGAAGATAGTGATGATGCACGGCGGGAGAATCGAGGTCGAGAGCGAACTGAACCGGGGCACGACATTCACTATCTTCCTGCCTCTAACGGAGGCTACTGCGCCCGCCCCCAGGTGTGAAGGGCAGAGTAGAAGTGCAGCGCCTGGCGGGGCGGCGTAAAGCTGTGACACTTACACGGAATTTCTGCGAGAATGCGTGGTTTTTCACGACTGCGGATGCCGTGAAGACCAACGGATTTTTAGCAGAAAGGAAAGGAAGTGTACAACGATATGGACCAATGGATTCAGATTCGTCAGCGAGTGCTTCGAGAAGGCGTCAGCAAGCGACAGATCATGCGTGAGACCGGGATGCACTGGGAGACGCTCAAGAAGATTCTCGAGCATTCGATCCCACCGGGATACCGGCGAAGTAAATCACCGAAGAAGCCCAAGATAGAGCCCTATCTTGATCGCATCCGGCAGATCCTTGAGCAGGATGATCTGCCCCTTCTTGTTGGTCCAGTGTCTACGAGAGGATTCCACAGTTTTGTACTCCATCGAGTACTGGCTTATGCGGCCTGATGCAGCCGGCCTATTCAGCCCGTCCTTCACACTCAGAATGACAAACTCTCGTCAAAGCAGGACTTGCGACTATTATCGTCAGTAAATCGCTCAGTTTGAGTAATAAACAAACGGACCCAGATCGCGGGAATCAGGGTCCGTTTCTTGCCTCGGCTGCGTTGAACGCCGAGGTCCGCCTTGGACAGTCTCCTTGTCGCAGACATTGAGGTGACTGCTATGCAGGGAGGTTTCACATATCGTTCAATCAACTTGTCCGGCTTACTGCTGACATCAGAGCTGTATCGGCTGCGTCTTTCACATCATCCCCAAACACAAGAATACTTCAAAGCCGCCCGGACATTCGACATCCAGATTCGACCGTCCGCGCCGTGAAACGCAGCTTATCCTTCAGATAATCCTTCATCGCCGCCAGCGCCGTGTTCGACTCGCCCCCTCCAGATACCACCAAATCCGCGCACATCGTGGTCGGCTCCACAAGCTCCTCGTGCACCGGCGCAGCCATATTCAAATACCGGCTCATGGCATCCGGCTTGGTCAGGCCCCGCTCCGACGTGTCCCGCTTGATTCGCCGGTTGATTCGGATGTTCTCGTCGCAGTGCACGAATATCCTCGCAAGGGCCTTTTCCACAAGCTCCGGATAGTGCAGGGCAAACGTCCCCTCGAAAACGACAAATTCCGCCGCGGGCTTGGTCTCCGTGAGCATATCGCGCCTGCGCGTCCGGCAATTGTACAACGGCGTCTCAACGGCCCGGTGGCTCAGCATAGCACGAATATCCGCGAGCATCCGTTCTTCATCGATTGCATCCGGATGGTCAAAGTTGTACTCCGCCATTTGACTCTGCGAAAGATGTCCGAGGTCTTTGTAATAGTCGTCCTGGTGGCAGACCATGGCCCTGTCGCCCAGCCACTCGGCCAGCTTCTCGGCGAGTGTCGTCTTCCCAGAACAGCTCCCCCCTGCTATTAGAATCAGTTTCGACATCCTTCTTCTCCTTATTGAGTATTATCACAAGGCTTCTGCACCTCCAAATCTTAAGGAACAGCGCGAGGCGCTGTTGCACGTCAAGAAGTTGTCAGGCCGAAACACCGGCCTTCTCGCCTCGCGCTGCCGATACTCGAATCCTTCGAGATTCGGAACGAGTCTCTTCGCCTGATTCGAATGCCAGAAAATGGCGATGAGAGCCTCGCATCCAGGCGGTCGACGGATTTCCGATAATATCAAGGACTCCTCTATCGCGTCGGGAATCTGTGTTCTGCCTCTTTACCCCCATTGCTTGACCGCCGCCGTCTCGCATAAACAGGCGGCCGCCACGATTCCTACGACCCCCTTTTCGGTCAGATAGGCCGGCCGTCTCCGGCCATACATATATCGGCACGCAAGCGACCGTTCTTAATTATCTCCGCCAGGACTTCCCCCTGTTTGAAAGTTATTTTCCCCCAGTGCCACATCGGCCAGAGAAACACAGTATGTCTCACGAGCTTTCTGATGTGCGTCATCCCAGCCCTAGAATGTCCGTCAGCCTCGGATGCAATACCTTGCGGTCGACCATCTCCCACGTCGCGCTGTACACCTTCAAGAATAAGCTGTCGAAAAACAAAGCCATATTGTAGTCGCTGTAATCGAAGGCCTCCCCCGGCCGTTTGCGCACAACGTAGCACGAAATCTGGTTGCACAGGTGCCGCCAGGTAATATAGCGATCCTTGAACCCAAGCCCCTCATTCAGAGCTTCCAGCCCCGGCTCAACCTTACTTACGGCCTCATCAATGCTCTTTAGCTTGCCTTGCTCAACGGCCTTCTGCAGAAAGTGCGTGTAAAAGGGCTTGACCGCTGAGGCAACGTCGTTCCTCTTGCTCGCATTGCCCCACGCATAGACCATATACCCGCCCCGCACGACGCATCCGAATCCGCCGGAATAGTCACTCAATGCCTTCAATTTCCTGGCATCGAGCCGCATCTACTCCGGCTTCCTCGCCTCCCAGCTCTTGCCTGGATAAACCGGCCTTACTTCTGCGGCCTCCGCGTCAAGAATCTCCAGGTATATCCCGGCCAGCCCTACGACTAATAAGAATCTCGCCGACTCCATCGTACTATCCCATCAAAGCAAAACGCATTTAGGCGGCAGTGAACATTCCATACGGCCTCTATCTCATACACGCGGCTGGCTGGTCTTTGCACAGCGCACAGATTCTACCCGTGCACGCAGACAAAAAGAAGGGAAAACTTGCTCACAAGGGACCGTGCCAGGCCGAGGTTATGTGACTGCGTCGGATGCTTCTCTCGCAGTTTGTGCCTGCGACGGCAGGTACTTGCTGATTACGTCGAGCAGCTTTTGGCGGTCGATGGGCTTGCTCAAATAGTCATCGCAGCCCGATTCGATACATTTCTTATCATCGCCCTTCATCGCATGCGCCGTCAGGGCGACTATCGGTGTCGCAAGGCCCTTTTCTCGAAGGGCGCGTGTCGCCTCATGCCCGTTTATATTGGGCATCTGTATGTCCATCAATATCAGGTCGAAATCCCCACTCAGAGCCTTGTCGACCGCCTCTTTCCCATCTGCGGCAATTGTGACATCCAGGCCCAATCGTTTCAGAAGCAATTCAATCAGCACTTGGTTGGTCAGAGTATCCTCAGCAACCAGGACTCGCCCGGAAAACTTGGGTGTTGCAGACTTATCGGCGTCATCCTGCAGCACTTCAGCGACGTTGTACCTGTCCAGGTGCGACTGTTTGCTCAACTCAACGCCAATGGGCAATGTTAGAGAGAACGTCGAACCTTCGCCTTCTTTGCTTATCACCGTAAGCCAGCCTCCCAGAATCTCCGCGAGGCGCCTCGTGATCGCCAGGCCCAGCCCGGAACCCCCGTATTTACGGGTATAGCTCCCGTCGGCTTGAGTAAATGCTTCGAATATGGCTTTTTGCTTGTCCTGCGGGATGCCGATGCCCGTATCCTCAACGTTGAAGCAGATATACGGCTCGCCCGCCTCCTCCTCAACAAGGATATTAATGTACACATGCCCCGCTTGCGTAAACTTGACGGCGTTGCCCACAAGATTGACCAAGCACTGGCGGAGGCGAAGCGGATCCGTGCGTATCTGCGAAGGCAGGCCGGCGGACTCCACAACCTTGAACTCAAGACCCTTCTCCGTCGCCTTTGGCCTCATAAACGATTCAACGGCGTCGAGCAGCTCGGCTAATGAGCAGTTGGTGATCTCAGCCTCTAACTTGTTCGCCTCGATCTTGGAGAAATCCAGGATATCGTTAATCAGCACCAACAGCTCCCGCCCGCAATTTCTTATGATGTTGACGTATTCTCTCTGCTGTTCCGCCAGATGCTCATCGCTTAGGACATCCGCAAAACCTATAATGCCGTTCATCGGCGTTCGGATTTCGTGGCTCATATTCGCAAGGAACTGGCTCTTGGCCTCGCTGGCCTGTCTTGCCTCCTTCGCCAGCAGATTCGACCGCTCGACGGAATCTTGCAGCTCCCGATTCATAGCTGTCAGATCCGCGGTCCGCTGCCTCACTCTCACCTCCAATTCCTCGTTGACCCCGACGAGAGCCGCGTCCCGCCGTTCAATCTGCTCCAACATCTCGTTGAACGAGTCTATGAGCAGGCCCACCTCGTCGTTACTCTGCTTTGAAGCGCGGGTTGAATAGTCCTTATCTTCCGAAACCACCTTCGCAACGCCCGCCAGACTCAGGATCGGCCTGGAGATTATCGCCTGAAGTTTCGATGATACGAGATACGCTGCCAGAGATACAAGCAGCACGACGCCGATTATCGTAATAGTCTTGGCCTTGAGCATCGCATACATCGGCTGCAAATCCGAACGCAGGCAAATCGTTCCGATTGTCTCCCCATCGAGAACGACGGGCTTATAGACCGTCAGCAGGCCCTCACCGAAGCTATACCCCTCCTGCCCCCTCATTTGCGTAGGGTGGGCTTCAGCCCACCAGTTCGGTGGGGCAAGCCCCACCCTACTATCGGCCCCATCGCGGTAGTAGCTTGCAAAAGCCTCACCGCTCTTTGAATAGACGCCCCCAAACACTATGGAAGACTCCTCCTTGAGCGCCTCAAGTGTCTTCTGGGCATCATTGGCGTCTTGGAAAGCCAGGGCCGCCTTGCAGTTGTCCCCTGTCATCGCTGCGTGCGTGGACAGATTCCGCACCATAAGACGCCGAACCGAAACCCACTCCGAAATAACAAATACGCCCCCGGCCAGCAGCAGCGCCCCGGTGCACGTCAGCATGATGAGTGAAATGAGCTTACGCTTTATTGACATGTTGTGCATAAAAGGCATATTCGACACCTCAGATACTCGCCCGCCGCTGCGGCCTTGCCGTGGCGGGGCCACTTCATCATTTATCGTTGTCTCCCAGTGCGCTCTTTTCCTCAATCACCCGTTTTGCAAGGCGCAGAAGCTGAGACCTGATCTTCAGCTTGGCATGTTCAGCAGCAATCAGGTTGACCTCGAAACGCACCTTATTATCTTCCACCAGGAAGTTGCTGATTCCGCCTGCTTCGAGGAAACCCTGCATCTCCCCCACCGTCAGAACGGGCCGGTCCTTGACCGTATTCACAATGTCCTTGAGATATTCCTTTTCGGACGAGCAGACAAACAGCAAGTGGCATTTCTTAACTGCTTCGATCTGGCGGTTCAGCTCGTCTTTGCCGCTCTCGCCCAGTTTCTTCAGGTCTGCAATGCTCTTAAACCGTTTCACAACGACCTTCTTGTCTTTGGCATCCTTATCTTTGACAGGCTCAAAGGCCTGTCCGAATGGGTCCTTGCCGATAATTCCGATGGTTATCGGCTCATTGCCGTCCGGCATCGCCTCTTTCGGCCAGTCCACAAACTTAATGAAGTTGTATAAGAAGGCAGCCTTAATTTGATACTCCTGAATCGAACCGGGCTCAGCATGAACAGCCGCCGGCGCACAGACCAGCGATAGAGCAACGCACAGCAACGCGAGTCTGTTGAGTCTATTGCTCATGCCGGATAACTGCCTTTCCATATTTCCACGCCGATCCATCTGCGACTCCTACAACTCAGAATCTCCATAAGAGGCTGGCAAAGAAGGTTCTGCCCGGCGTTTCGTGGGCTGTGATCTCGCCTATGCTGAAGTTCGGCCCGTTGGTCTTGTTGAACACGTCGGCAACACCGGCCATGAGCTCGCCGCGTCCTTCGGCGAATTTTTTCGCCACGGCGAGGTCGAGACGATGTGATGCGCCGACATCAAAGATCGTGGTGTCGCCGACCACAGGAGTGGTGCCTGTATATCTATAGTTTGCATTGAGCGTCCAACCGTCATCCAGGAACAACCGTCCGGTTAATCCGACCTTGTGCTGCGCGGGAGCGTAGCTGCGAATCATCTGGCCAGAGATGTCCTCCTGAAAGTCGTTGTAGGCATACCAGGCCGAAAGTCTGCCCGTCTTGCGTTCTACTGCCAATTCCAATTCAGTACCCCAGGAATCCGCCCCGTCGATGTTGTCCGGCTGGTAGAATGTTCTGCCCAGTGGTAATGGGTCGGGGATAGTGCGGTATCCAATCAGCTTGGTGAAACGCTGGTAATAGGTATCGGCGCGGAGGGTGAGGCTGTCGGTTAGTTTGCCTGTATATCCGGCCTCGAGCGCCCAAGTTTCTTCATTTTCCAGGTCGCTCGGCGCCATCGCATTAATCGCCCAGAAGCCCGGGAACCCCATGCCCGCCAGAGAGATGCGATTCGTGCTCGTCTCTCGCAAGTTTGCCAGCGGTGAGCGATATGCCTTGGCAAAGCTGAATCTGAGCGTATGGTCTTTCGGGTCGTCCAGTGCGTAAAGAGCACTCAGGCGGGTGGACCAGTCTGTCTGGGTTTCCGAGTACCAGTCGCCGCGAATCTGGCTCTCAAAGGTCAGGCGGTCGTTGGCATGCCAGCGGTCAATCAGGAACATTCCGACCAACTGTTCGTCGTATGGCTCGCCCGAATATATCAGATCGCTGGGATTTCGCGTCTCCGTGGAGATGCGTATGAACCGCAAGTTACCCCCGACGGAAACATCGTGAGAGTCTCCAACTTTGAAGTTGTACTGCCCTTCGATATCGTTCTGCATAGTGAACCATTTCATAAGGCACGGCACCCATGAATTGGCGAAATTACCGGACCATTGTAGATACCCGCTGCTGCCGTCGTCGAACTGGTGGTCTAACTTTGCGTATGACCGGACTGTCTCATGCCAGCCGTTTCCACTCGGATAATACCCAAGGAACTCATAACTCCCTAAGACATTATGGGAATAATCGGTTCCGAAGGAGATAACAGTATTCTCGGAGTAGTTGTAGAATGCCTCGCCGCTAAACAGGAACGAGCGGAAGTAATCTCTCGCAGAGAAATCGTTGAAGCCCATACCAAGCAGAGGATTTCCCGTGAGAGTTTGATTGCCCGATACGTATCGCCCGGCGCCGGCTTCGTCGGAGCTTTCGTAGTCACTATAGCCGACAGATGTCCGCCAGCTCCATTTCCTGTTCTTTTCAGCGTAGCGCAGGTGAGTATAGCTGTCGCCGAACTCGTCTATATTTGTTGAGACGAAGCCGCCAAGGACGTCTTCGGGTTTCTTGGTTATGATGTTGATCACGCCGGTGAAGGCATTCGCGCCCCAGGCGGCGCCGCCGGGCCCCCTTACCACTTCAATACGTTCTATATCTTCGAGCAGCACGGGGTACCGATAGAATTCTGAACCGCCAAAGAGGGGACTCTCGGCAGAACGACCGTTGATGAGTGCCAGCGTCCGATCTGATATCAAATCGTGTAGCCCTCGGACGCCTACGGCGTACCTCTCGCGACTCAGTCTAATCACATCCACGCCGGGTGCAAACTGCAGAATCTCCGGGATGCTCGTCAGGCCGCTGTAGTGAATGTCATCGGCGGTGATTACGCTGACCGGCACCGACAACTCGCCGATCTTCTGCGCCTGCCGGGAGGCTGAGATTACCTCCACCTCCATCAGTTGCTCTATGGACATTTCAAACAAATCTGCCGCCTTGTTCGGTTCCGCAGGCGCCCCAAGTGCTTGCGACCAAGACCCAAGCACAGCCAGAAACATCAGAAGATACACAAGCCTCTTTATTGAAAACAAGTTACTCGTTACCATAATCGCGCCCCCAAGGAAAGGCCGGATACGCCTCGCCCCATAATCTGTGTCGTCAGCATACATAAAGCCCTGTGCTGGCTTGGACTTACGCACAACAACCCCTGTCCTCAAGTCGGTTCTTTGGCGGCGTCCATTTACCAGGTTTTCCCCTGTTCTTTCCGTAGTTTCCCCCTATCTCCCACCGCAGACCTATCGGGGAATCTTGCCCGCCCAAGCACCGGCGGGCTGGCCCGCGGGCGGCCCTGGGGGCCTAAGCCCGGATGCTTCGTCCCCCCACGTCCCACTTGTCCCGCCGGGGACGGCTGGCGCCGGGACTCCCAGAGGAGGCTTCTGCAGGAGCATCACAATCATACGTGCGCCCCGTTAGAAATTCTCCGGTGGTGGGTGCTGGCCGTGGTGGTGGGATTTCTAACGGGGTGCGCCGTCACTCGGCAATTCTTATGTTGGGGCTGGGCGGCGCCGCCATACCCTCGCCAAAATAGAAGCCGGGCTGAGTCGGCTGATTATACGCTACATTCTGCCAGGCTACGCTCAGCCTGTATATGGGGTCGTGCATAAGGGTATAGAAGCGGTGGTCCGTTGTTATTGTAGTAGTGTAGATGCGCAGCTCTGCGTTGTCGCTCGTTCTGCAAATCAGCTCCTCTCTCCAGTCGCCTAAGATATCGGCACAGAGGCAAGGATTGGATTTTGTCCCGTTGTTCCGGGAACAACCCTCCGCCGTGAACAGTCTATTCGTTGTGCCGTTGGCATAATCCCACTTGTCAATTGCAGCGCCATCGAGGATTTCGCGAAGCACGTCGCCGTCCCACCATATCCCCATATTGCACGACCGAGGCTTGGAATCGCAGATCTTCTCGCCTTTGCAATTGTATAGGCCGTCTGAATTATTGGCCCAGCACTCATAGCCTCGATGGCGGGGGTCAATATCGAGCGCCACGCCTCTGCCCGGATCCGTCAATTGCAGTCCCCAGATAACCTTCCCGGTTGCGGCATCACGAAGGTTGGCCCCGTATGGGTGACGGGGCCTTTCATGGATGGCCCATACTTCCAGGCCCGGCCTGTCCGGGTCAATATCGGATAGATGCATCGCATCTCCATGCCCCAGGCCTGTCGTATAAAGTCCTTTTCCGTTATCATCGATACAACACGCACCATAGACAATTTCATCCTTGCCGTCGCTATCGACATCGCCGACGCTCAGATTGTGATTGCCCTGCCCCCGGTAAGCTCCGTTACCCGCAGCGCCATCGTCGCTGTCGAAGGTCCATACGCGCGTTAGTTTGCCGTCCCGCCAATTCCACGCCGCCAGCACAGCCCGCGTGTAGTAACCGCGGCACATTACAAGGCTCGGCCTCTCACCGTCAAGATACGCAACGCACG
>Ga0315287_10002467_pt1 | contig 17559 bp, 14 predicted proteins | sample YL17G11_0_MG_FD_205037 | JGI IMG/M metagenome (GOLD analysis project Ga0315287, IMG submission 205037) | Sediment microbial communities from Yellowstone Lake, YNP, Wyoming, USA - YL17G11_0 | ecosystem: Environmental > Aquatic > Freshwater > Lake > Sediment | place: USA: Wyoming | collected...
CGCCCGCCAGACATCGCCCGAAACGACCCGAGGACACGAGATGACCACCGTTGCCCCCCACGACTGCTCCACCCACCACGGCATCGCCGCATGTGACCGGGGGGAGGTCGACCATGCCGCGTTCTCCCTCTCCCGGAGGGGGTTCCTCGCCGGCGCCGGGGTGGTGGCGGCCACGAGCGGCGTGTTCGGCGCCAAACTCGCCTTCGCGTCGCCGGAGAACCCTTCGGTGGGCGACGTGATCGTCATGCTGTTCCTCCGCGGCGGAGCCGACGGTCTCAGCCTGGTGGCACCGCTGCACATGCCGACCTACCAGACCCTCCGTCCGACCATCCGGGTCAAGGACGCCTCGGAGTTCTCCGACGCGACCGGCAAGGCGGGTCTGCCACTGAACGCCGGGGGCGCCATCGGCTCGTTCCCGCTGTCGGGGACCTTCGCCATGCACCCCGGGATGTCGGCCCTGCACGCCGGCGCCTGGACCAACGGGCACCTGGCCGTCGTGCACGCGGCGGGCATGCCGGCGACCGAGAGCGACACCCGGAGCCACTTCGACTCCGAGCGGAACTGGGAGATCGGCTCGGCCAGCTTCAACCAGTCCACCGGCTACCTGAACCGGTACCTCGCCGGCCTCGGGGTCTTGGACCGCGTGCCGGCGGTGACCATCGGCGGCAACCTCGATCGCAGCCTCGTCGGACCCAACGCCGCGTACTCCATGTGGGACGTCAGCAACTTCGGCGTGCAGGGGTACACCAGCAACAGCCGTGCCAAGACGGCGCTGACGAGTTGGTACGACGGCGGAACGGGAGACGTCTTGCTGCAGACCGGCGCCAACACCCTGAGCGCCATCGGCACCATGGCCGGCGTGACCTGGGCGTCGCTGACCCCCCAGAACGGCGCCACCTACCCGGCCAACAACGGCCTGGCCAGCCAGCTCAGGCAGATCGCCCAGATGATCCGTGCCAACGTCGGGTTGCGCGTGGCGTGCCTCGACGTCGGCGGGTGGGACACCCACGACGCCATGGGTGCCCCGGAGGACCCGGCGTCCATGTTCCGGGCCCGGGCCGCGGGACTCTCCGACGCGCTCGGCGCGTTCTACACCGATCTGGGCACGCTGATGGGCGAGGTGACCCTGATGACGATGTCGGAGTTCGGCCGCACGATCAACGAGAACGGATCGGGTGGGACCGACCATGGCCGGGGCAGCGCCATGTTCGTGATGGGTCACAAGATCAAGGGCGGTGTCCACGGATCGTTCCCGTCCTCGATCACCGACGGGCCGGAGGGTGACCTCTCCGTGCTCAACGACTACCGGCGGGTCGCCTCGGAGGTGCTCGGAGTCCGTGGCAACGCCACGAACCTGCCTGCGGTGTTCCCCACCTACACCGCCCAGACACCGCTCGGGCTCGCCCTGACCTGAGGCACTGACCTCTCGGGTCAGCCGCGTGCGAGTACGAGCCGGCGGAACGGCTCGTAGGTGAACCGCAGCGAGTCGCCGTCGGGTGAGCACACCAGGCGGAGCGTCATCAGCGATTCCCGTGCCGCCAGGAGCGCCGAGCTCTCGGCGCTGAAGCGGTTGGCATCACCGAGGCGGCGGCCCACCTCGTTGACGGTCGCCGGGCGCTGCTGTTGTTCGATCTCGACCATCGCCCGGAGGTAGCGCCGCTGGGTGGCATCGAGTCGGTCATGGGTCGTCGCGCACTGAGCCTCGAGGCTGCGGGCCAGCGCACGCGCGGTGTCACAGACCGACGCGTGGTCGGCCGGTCCCGCCATGACGGCGGCGATCGCCCGCAGCAGGTCTCCCGGTCGACCGTCCACCAGCCCACGCAGCTCGGTGGCCGTGACGGCATCGATGTCCAGCCCTGCGGCCAGCGCGAGCTCAGCGGTGGATGTGGCGTCGAGCGGTTCGGCGATGATCTCGTTGCACAGCGTCTGGCCGTCCGAACGGAGTGCGCCGTGCGGGAACATCGAGGGGACGAGCAGTGCCGCGCTGCCGCGGTCGGTGGCGGCGACGGTGGATCGCACCAGCGCTTCGACCGACGCCGCCGACCACCGGTCGATGTCGTCGATGCCGACCACCATTCCGGTACCGAGCTCCCGCAGCCCACGCCCCACCTGGTGGAGCATCTCGTAGGTGGTCAGGGCGAGGCCGCAGGTCGTGGATGCCCGGTAGTCGACCACCGCGCCCCGCATCTGGGCGATGCCGCGGGCGCCCGGCCGACGGATCGCCAGCGCATCGATGGCGCGCAACACGCCCGTGGCGATGACGTTGCGCGGTGTCTGCTGGGCGTCACCCGGCGCCGTGGCGGTCAGCAGGCCGCGATCGGAGGCCCGCTCGATCACCACGCGCAGCAACGCGCTCCGTCCGGTCTGCATCATCCCGGTGACGGCGAGCGGCTCGGCTGATCCGACCGCGAGGTGGTCGAGCACGACGTCGATGGCTTCGAGCGCGCGTTCGCGCCCGACCAGACCCGGGGGCGGGGAGGCGAGCGACGACGACGCGGACATACCCGACCGATATCGGCACGCGGCGCTCTCGTCCTGATCTTTCCGATTCAGCTCCGGGATCGGTGAGCGCTCCGCCTCCGAGCTGGTCAAGGTGAAGGCCCCGACGGTCGATGGACAACCGACTGGAAGTCGTCGATCGAGGAGTGCCCACGATGTTCCGAACGGTTGCGTTCCGGATCAAGCTGATCCTGGTGATCCTGCCGCCGTTGGTGGCGCTGGCGGCGCTGGCGTTCATCGTGGTCACACCGAAGCTGCAGCTCGCCCGCGACGCCGCGTCGAGCCGCAGCCGGGCCGAGTTCAGCTCTGTCACGATCCGACTGCAGAACCAGCTCGAGGCCGAGCACGGGCTCACCGTCTGGGCGGTCGCCTCTGGTTACGACGATTCGGTTCTGGCGACGCTGGCCGGCGCCCGCCGCGACACCGATCAGCGGGTCGCAGCACTCGTGACCGCCTCCCATGACTTCACCGACGACCCCGCCATCGGCGACGAGGTGCGGCGGTCGCTCGATTCGGTCGGTCGGATCGGCGCGCTGCGCCACGACGTGGACGTGAAGCGGGTGAGCGAGGGCGGGGTGTTCGAGACGTTCCAGGTGGTCGTCAAGGATCTGGTCGGGCTCAACACGGTCGTCAACTCCCAGGCGACCCAGGGGTCGGTGATCCGGGAGGCCAACGCATTGAACGCGTTCGTGAAGGCCACCCAGCACGAGTCGGACCTCCGCAACCGCGTCGTCGGTCGCCTCGCCGCCGGGCAGTTCACCAACCAGGACCTCATCGAGATCAACCAGTTCGCCAACGCCGCCGCCGAACGGATCGAGGACTTCGAGAACGCGGCATCTCCCGACGTCGTCGCCCGTTACACGGCGACGACGTCGTCCGCCGAGTACGTGAAGGCCGGCGACCTCATCTCCGAGGTCATGAGCGTGGTCGGCACCCAGCAGCTCCCGTCGGTCGACGCCGAGACGTGGTGGAAGACCGAGACGGCACGGATCGACGCATTGAACGAGACCGAGGGCGTGGTGTTCGGCGGGCTCCTCGGCGAGACGAACCGGCTGACCACCGATTCGCGCACCGCGGCCACGACGTACCTGTTCATCGTGGGCGCGGCGTTCCTCCTCGCCGCCTTCGCGGCGATGGCCGTGGGTCGTTCGATCGCCAGGTCGCTGCGCCGGGTGTCCGATGCCGCCCACGACGTCGCCGTCGTCAGGTTGCCCCAGGTCCTCGCAACGCTGCGAAGCCCCAGCGGCGAGTCCGTGGCCGAGGCCATCCCCCAGATCAGAGGCGACTCCCAGGACGAGATCGGCTCGTTGGCCGAGTCGTTCAACACGGTGTTGCGAACCTCGGTCGAGACTTCGCTCGAGCACTCGCGCAAGCGGGCCGAGACGATGACCCGCATCCTCGTTTCGCTGGGTCGACGCAACCAGAACCTCATCGATCGTCAGCTCGAGCTGATCGACGGCCTGGAGTCCACCGTCCAGGACCAGACGGTCCTCGAAGGGCTCTTCCGTCTGGATCACATGGTCACTCGGATGCGCCGCAACGCCGAGAACCTGCTGGTGCTCGCCTCGGAGCAGAACGCCCGCACGTGGAACGAGCCGGTCGCGATGTCGGACATCCTCCGGGGTGGATCATCCGAGGTCGCCGAGATGGGCCGCATCGAGTTGTCCATGCAACCCGACGATCACACCGAGGTCGCCGGTCCCTATGCCGTCGACCTCTCACATGTGCTCGCCGAACTGGTCGAGAACGCCACGGCCTACTCGGCGCCGTCGACGCCGGTGACCGTGCGCGGCGAGCAGGTCGAGGACGGCTACCGGATCTGGGTGATCGATCACGGCCTCGGGATGGACGACCAGGCCATCCTGACCATCAACCAGACGCTGGCGGACCCTGCGGACATCGACGCCATCAACACCGACCAGGTCGGGTTCCAGGTGGTGGCTCGGCTCGCCCGGCGGCTGGGCGTCTCGGTGCGGATCCAGTCCAACCCAGGTGGTGGGACGGCCGTCAGCCTCACGGTCCCCCCCTCCGTGCTCGTCGGCGCATCAGGAGCGACCGGCGCGTCGGGCGCCTCGGCGGGAACGACGACGGATGACGAGATCGTCCCGACGACCGTGGTGTCGGCTCCGGTTCCGATCGCCGGTGCGCTGGCCGGCGCCCTCGGCCCCCGGGCCGAGCTCGCCTCCGCGCCCAGCGGAGCCGCGCCCGGTCCGGCGGCGCCGGCCGAGGACCGGTTGGCGGACCGGCTCCCACCGATCCCGTCCGCCATCACCCCGGAGCTCCTGTCCGATCTCATGGGATCGATCGACGGGCCCCGCCCGCCTGCGCCGCCGTCCACGCCGCCGGTCACGCCGGTGCCGGCCGCGTCAGCGGTCGCGTCCGAGCCGGTTGTCCGGCGAGCGTCATCGGTCCCGACCGCAGCGACCCCGACCGCGCCTGCAACGCGAGCGGCGCCTGCACCATCCAGCCCCGCTCGGCCGAACCAGGCGCCCGCGACCGCGCCGGCTGGCCCACCCCGACCGTCGCCCGTCTCGGCAGCCCCACCACCGGTCTCCTCTCCGACGACCGCGACGACCGCGATAGCCGCGACAGCCGCGACGACCGCGACGACCGCGACGACCGCGACAACTCCGACGACTCCGAACGGTCTGCTGAAGCGCATGCCGGGACACTCGTTGTCGATGGATGAGCGAGCTGAGCGCGTCGACGCCGGCGCGTTCCGTCGGCTGCCGACGCCCACTGACACCACCGGCGCAGACCCGGCCCGACCCGACGACGAGGGCCAGCGCCGCGGCGCAGCTCTGAGTCGGTTGAACAAGGGCGTCGACGCCGCCCGCTCGCTCGCCGGTCGGATCGATCCGACCGCGGAACCCGTCTCGCCGGGCGGTGGCCCTGCTCCTGAGGAAGGAACCCACCGATGACCATCACGCTGAGCACCGAAGCACAGAACGTCAACTGGCTGCTCGCCTCGTTCGTCGAGCGGGTCTCGGGAGTGGTCGACGCCATCGTCGTGTCCTCCGACGGCCTGCTGATGTCGATGTCGGACGGCATCGGTCGGGCCGGTGCCGATCAGCTCGCCGCCGTCGCATCGGGGCTGACGAGTCTGACCCAGGGCGCGGCGCGCTGCTTCGGCGGGGGCGACGTGGCACAGGTCGTCGTCGAGCTGCAGGAGGGATACATGTTCTTCATGTCCATCAGCGGCGGTTCGTCGCTCGCCGTCATCGCCGGACGCTCCTGTGATGTCGGGATGGTGGGGTACGAGATGACGATGCTCGTCCAGCGGTGCGGTTCGGTGTTGACCCCGGCGCTGATCTCGGAGCTGCAGTCGACCCTGCCGACGGTCTGACGCCGTGGATCCCATCTCCGGGGCCGGGTCGGCCCCGTCCCGCCGTTTCGTCCGCCAGTTCGCGTTGACCGGTGGGCGCGCCCGTTCGATCGGCCTCGACCTGCCGATCGACACCCTCGTCACCCTGAGCGGGCCCGGTCGAGAGCGCTCACCGATGTTGTTCGCCGAGCAGGCGGACATCGCCCGTCGCTGCACCTCGCCCATCACGATCGCCGAGATCTCCGCCCATCTGTGCGTGCACCTCGGCATCGCACGCGTCCTCGTCAGCGACATGGTGTCGCTGGGCCTGGTCGATGTCACCACCCGGACCGCGGATGAGGACGACGGCCCCGATCTCCACACCCTCGAAAGGCTGCTCGATGATCTCCAGGCATTCTGATGTCCGGCCGGAGCTCGCCGCCTCCGGCGTGAAGGCCCTGAAGATCGTGGTGGCCGGGGGGTTCGCCGCCGGCAAGACGACCTTCGTCGACTCGATCAGCGAGATCACGCCCCTCACCACCGAGGCGCCGATGACCGAACACTCCCTCGGCATCGACGACGTCGGTCCGGTCAGGTCGAAGACCACGACCACCGTGGCCATGGACTTCGGTCGGATGACGTTGTCACCGACGACGATGCTCTACCTGTTCGGCACCCCGGGTCAGGACCGGTTCTGGTTCATGTGGGACGAGCTGTCCAAGGGCGCTGTCGGAGCCATCGTGCTGGTCGACAGCCGGCGGCTCGGCGACTGCTTCGGCGCCCTCGACTACTTCGATCAGCGGCGCGTTCCCTACGTCGTCGGGCTGAACCGGTTCGACGGTGAGCTGGCGCATCACTCCGATGAGGTGCGCGAGGCGCTGAGCATCCCGCCGGCCATCCCCGTGGTCGACATCGATGCCCGGGATCGGGGTTCGGTGAAGGCAGCGCTGGTCCACCTCGTCCGGCTGGCGATCGAGCGCAAGCGCATCTGAGCGGGATCGGTCAGAATCGCCGGCGTGTTGTTGACCCTCCACGCGTTGCGTCTCAAGGGACTCGCCGAACTCGAGGTGCTGGCCTCGGTGTGGCCCCGCGATCCCGAGGAGCTGCGGGCGGAGCTGGACACAGCGGTGGCCAGCGGCGACGTCATCCGCCGCGACGGCCGCATGTCGGGCTGGGCGCTGAGTGCGGCGGGACGCGAGCGGGGCGAGCGGCTGCTGGCGGAGGAGCGCGGAGCCATCGGTGCCGGCCCGGCCATCGTCTCGGCGTACGAGGAATTCCTCGGCCTCAACCAGCCGTTCCTCGACCTGTGCACCGACTGGCAGCTGAGACCCGGTGAGGCAGGACCGGTCCTGAACGACCACACCGAGGCCGCCTATGACGGTCAGGTCATCGACCGCCTCGGTGACGCCCACCGCGAGCTGTCGGGCGTCCTGAGCCGCCTCGCCGTCGCCCTCGACCGCTTCGACCGCTACCCGCCGGCGTTCGATGCCGCGTGGGGCCGGGTGCGTGAGGGTGACACCGACTGGTTCTGCAGGCCGATGCTGGCCTCGTACCACACGGTGTGGTTCGAGCTGCACGAGGATCTGCTGGCGACGCTCGGCCGCACCCGCTCGGAGGAGCGCCAGTAGGTCCGGATGGTCTCGGCCGCTCCGAATTGGGGCGGTGCCCGGGGGTCGGCCCGGTACGGTTGGAGCGCCGGAAACGGGTCGGTCGATCTCCGCCGACCCGTCACCTCCCGACAGGAGTGCGAACCATGTCTGACGCCGAGGCCCGTTTCGGGCGCGTGATCACCGCGATGGTGACTCCGTTCGACGATGCCGGCGCGCTGGATCTCGACGCCGCCACCACCCTCGCCGACTGGTTGGTCTCCAACGGGAGCGACGGGCTGGCGCTGGCCGGCACGACGGGGGAGAGCCCCACGCTGTCGGGTGCCGAGGAGATCGCGCTCGCCAGGGCCGTGCGCTCAGCGGTGTCGGTCCCGATCCTGCTCGGCACCGGCTCCAACGACACGACCTACGCGGTCGAGGCCTCGAGGCGGGCCGGGGAGATCGGTGTGGACGGCGTGCTCGTGGTGAGCCCGTACTACAACCGCCCGTCCCAGGCGGGCCTGGACCACTACTTCCGGTCGGTTGCGTCGGCCACCGAGCTGCCGGTCGTGGTCTATGACATCCCGGCCCGCACCGGACGCAAGATCGCCACCTCGACGCTGCTGCGCCTGGCACACGAGGTGCCGAACGTGGTCGCCCTCAAGGATGCCGCTGGGAACCCCGCGGAGACCGCCAAGTTCCTCCGGGACGCGCCTGACGGCTTCGCGGTGTACAGCGGCGATGACGCCTTCACGCTGCCTCTGCTGTCGGTGGGAGCGGTCGGCGCGATCAGCGTGGCCAGCCACTGGGCGGGCCGCCAGCTCGGCGAGATGATCTCGGCGTACGTGAAGGGTGACGTGATCGAGGCGGCCCGGATCAACCGCACGCTGATCAGCAGCTACGAGTTCGAGAGTGGCGACGAGGCACCCAACCCGCAGCCCACCAAGGCGATGCTCCGGCTGCTCGGCCAGAAGGTCGGACACGGTCGCCCGCCGATGCACATCGATCCGGAATGGCTCGCCGACCGTGCCCGGGAGGTGCTCGGGCACCTGGAGTGAACGGCGCACGAGTAGCTTGACCGCCATGGCGTCGGCGGTTCAGATCACATTCCTCGGTGGACTCGGTGAGATCGGTCGGAACTGCGCGGCGGTCGAGATCGACGGTCGTATCCTCATGATCGACTGCGGGCTCATGTTCCCCGACGACGACATGATGGGCGTGGACCTCGTCCTGCCCGACTTCTCCTGGTTGAGGGAACGTGCCGCCGACATCGACGGGTGCGTCATCACCCACGGTCACGAGGACCACATGGGAGCGCTGGCGTACTGGCTGGCGGACTATGCCAAGGTGGCCGATCGGCCCCTGCCGCTGATCGGCTCGGCGCTGACCCTTGGCCTCGCCCGCGGTCGGGTCGAGGAGGCGGGGCTGGTCCGCCACGCCGAGTTCGTGGTCGTGAAGGACGGTGAGCGCCGCACGTTCGGCAAGTTCGACCTGGAGTTCCTGCCCGTCACCCACTCGGTTCCGCACGGCTTCGCCACCGTCATCCACTCACCGCAGGGCAACATCCTGCACTCCGGTGACTTCAAGCTCGACCTGACGCCGGTCGACAACCGGCTGACCGACCTCGCCCGCGTCGGGGGCATCTCGTCCTCCGAGGGGATCCGGCTGCTGCTGTCGGACTCGACCAACGCCGACCAGCACGGTCACGCGGCGTCCGAGCGGACGATCGGCGTGGTCCTGTACGACCTGATGCACGAGCACGAGGGACGAAGGATCATCACCGCGTGCTTCGCCAGCCACATCCACCGCGTCCAGCAGATCGCGGATGCCGCCCGGGCCTTCGGCCGGGTGATCGCGCCGCTCGGGCGGTCGATGCGGCGCAACATCGAGCTGGCACGGGAGCTCGGGGTGCTCGATCTGCCCGATCACGCGCTGATCGACATCGACAACATCGAGGAGCACCCGCCCGGCAAGGTCTGCGTGGTCTCCACGGGCTCCCAGGGTGAGCCCATGTCGGCGCTGGCATTGCTGGCCGGCAACGACAACCGCTGGCTGAAGATCACCCCGGACGACACCGTCATCCTCTCGTCGCACCCGATCCCCGGCAACGAAGGCGCGGTCACCCGAGTGATCGACAACCTCTTCCGGCTCGGAGCGGAGGTCGTCCACTCCGGCATCGCCGATGTCCACGCATCGGGTCACGCCAAGCAGGAGGACCTCAAGCTCTTCCTGTCGGTCGCTCGCCCGGAGCACTTCGTCCCGGTGCACGGGGAGTACCGCCACATGGTCGCCCACGCCCGTCTCGCCACCAAGATGGGTGTGCGGGAGTCGAACGTGATCGTCGCCGAGGACGGCGACCAGATGGTGCTCGACGACGACGGTCTCCGGCTGACCGGGCGCGTTCCCGCGGAATACGTCTTCGTGCACGGGACCGTCGGCGACGTCGGCGTGTCGACGCTGGGGGAGCGCCGTGTGCTCGGCACCGAGGGCATGGTCTCGGCGGTCGTCTGCGTGGACCGGGAGCGACGCGAGATCGTCGCCGGCCCGGAGATCATCTCCCGGGGTTGGCTGGCACGCGACGACGGTTCGCAGCGGACCGACGCGGTGCGCAACGCCGTCCGCACCGCGGTCGAGCGGGCGCTGGCCGATCCCAAGGACGACCTCCGAGGCCTCGACAAGGTGGTCCGTCGCGCCGCCGGCTCGACGGTGTCCGAGCAGACCCGCCGGCGTCCGATGATCGTCCCGGTCGTCATCGACGCCTGACCGTCGCGCCGGCCCACCGCGCGCGTCCGACCGGCCATCACGACTTTGGGGGAATTCGTGTCGCACCGGCACGAGAACCCCCAAAGTTCAACGTTGGGGGCGATCGAGGAGTGCGGCCTCCCCGATCCGAACGCTGTGAGGGACTAGGTTCGCGCGCACTGTGTCGACCAAGCAGACCAAACGCGCCCCGGCACGTCAGCCGGCCAAACGATCAGCGGGCTCCGGCTCCGCTCGCCGACCGGCCTCGACCGGATCACGCTCCGGGTCCGGTGCCGGATCCGGCACCCGGAAGACCCCTGCAGCTCGTGGTGGCTCCGCCCCGCAGACGCGACAGCGCCCGTCGCGATCGGGCCCGCTGGGACCCACCGGACCGGCCCGGGTGTTCGACGGCCACGGCCACGACGTCACCGGCGTCCTCATGCTGGTGCTGGGCGTGCTCAGCGGCCTTGGGATCCACCTCGGCTCGGCCGGTCCGATCGGTCGCGGCCTCGACACGATCACCGGCGTCGTGGTCGGTGTGCTGCGCTACGTCACCCCGCTGGCGCTGATCGCCGGCGGCATCGCCCTGATCCGTGGCCCGCGCCGCGACGAGATCGCCGACGGCGAGCCGTCGTTGAAACGCCCGATCGGCCTCGGCATCGAGGCGTTCGCCATCGCCGGCATCATCCACCTGGTCGTGGACCCGGCATCGGTGCAGAGCAAGGGCCTGGACGCGTTCCGAGGTGCCGGTGGGTTCCTCGGCGCCACCCTCGGCGTGCCGCTCGGAGCGCTGATCACCCGCGGTGCGGCCATCCCGGTGCTGGTGCTCGTGGCGATCGGCGCGCTGGTGCTGATCACGGATCGATCCCTGATCGAGATCATCCGCGTCGTGGGCGACCGGTTGGCCCCGGCAGGTGACTTCGTCAGATCGTGGATGGCCGACCTGTTCCAGGTCGGCGACGACGACCTCGACGACGACCTCGACGACGACCTCGACGCGGGCGGCACGGGCCACGAGCCGCCGCCGATCGCCATCTCCGGCGTCCAGTTCTTCGACCAGGACGCGGACGGCAATTCGCTGCCCAGGAAACGTCAGCGCAAGCCGAAGCCGGACGGCGCTTCGGGCAACGGCCCCGAGGTCACCATCGCCCAGGCCTCGCTCGATCCCAACGCGTCGACCGAGCAGCTCGAGATCGATCTGGTCCCCAGGCGCGATGGGTCGCCGTGGGTGCTGCCGAGTCGCTCGCTGCTCAAGCTGACCCCGAGCCAGGAGGTCGACACCGACGCGGTGCGCGCCCGAGGTGCCCGCCTCGAAGCCGCCCTCGCCCAGCACGGTGTGCAGACGCGCCTGGTCGGCATGGTGGTCGGCCCGACCGTCACCCGCTACGAGCTGGAGCTCGGCGTCGGCATGCGGGTCAACTCGGTCACCAGCCTGCAGAAGGACATCGCCTACGCGCTCGCCTCCGGTGACGTGCGCATCATGGCGCCCATCCCGGGCAAGCAGGCGATCGGCGTCGAGGTGCCCAACGCCATGCGCCAGATCGTCAGCCTCGGCGACATCATGGCGTCGCCCGAGGCCGCGGCCGCCCGCAGCCCCCTCGAGGTGGCGGTCGGTCGGGACATCGAGGGCCGGGCCGTGATGATCGACCTCGCCAAGATGCCCCACCTCCTCATCGCCGGCCAGACCGGTGCCGGCAAGTCGAGCTGCATCAACTCGATCATGGTCTCGATCCTGCTGCGGGCCACCCCCGACGAGGTCCGCATGATCCTGGTCGACCCGAAGCGGGTCGAGCTCACGCAGTACAACCGGGTGCCGCATCTGCTCACCCAGGTGGTGACCAACCCCAAGAAGGCGGCCAACGCGCTGGCCTGGGCGGTCAAGGAGATGGAGCGCCGCTACGAGCTGCTCGAGGAGTGCGGCTGCCGTGACATCGGCGGTTACAACTCCGCGGTCGACGCCGGCGAGCTCGTGCCCGGCCTCGGCGAGGAGCGCACCTTCGATCGGCTCCCGCTCATCCTGATCGTCGTCGACGAGTTGGCCGACCTGATGATGGTCGCCGCCCGCGACGTCGAGGAGTCGATCAACCGGATCGCCGCCAAGGCCCGGGCCGTCGGCATCCACCTGGTCATCGCCACCCAGCGACCGTCGGTGAACGTGATCACCGGCGTGATCAAGGCCAACATCCCGGCCCGCTTCGCCTTCACCGTGGCGTCGGCCACGGACTCCAAGGTCATCCTCGACAGCGGCGGCGCCGAGAAGCTGCTCGGCAAGGGCGACCTGCTGTTCGTCACGCCGAGCTCGAGTGTGGCGAACCGCATCCAGGGGTGCTTCGTCGACGAGAAGGAGGCGGCCAAGGTCGTCGCCCAGTGGCGGAAGCAGGCTCCGGAGGTGAGTTACGCACCCGACGTGCAGGGCGAGGAGAACCTGGCGGCGGTCGCGCAGCCCGGCGGCGGGTCCGGCAACGGTGGCCACGGCGATGACGACGACGAGCGGCTGACCTGGCAGGCCATGGAGCTGGTGGTCCGCAGTCAGCTCGGCTCGACGTCGATGCTGCAACGCAAGCTCAAGGTCGGCTTCGCCCGGGCCGGACGGCTGATGGACGAGCTCGAGGAGCGCGGCGTCGTCGGGCCGTCGGAGGGATCGAAGGCGCGGACGGTGCTCATCTCGGTTCCCGAGCTCGAGGAGCTCCTGGACCAACGCGACCCCGGCTGAGCGATTCGGTCGGTCCGGTCATTGCCGGGTTCGACCGTGTTCGGCCTCAAGTCCGACGGGTCGGTAGGTCGATGGACCTACCGTGATGCTGTCCCGGACCGTGCGACGAACCCCGACCGTTGTCATGGCGCTGGCCGTGACGACGGCGCTCGTGGCCTGCGTCCCGGGGACGCCGCCCGCCCAACCCGGACCGGGCCCCGGGTCACCCGATCCCACCCTCGGCGGCTGCCCGATGATGCCTGCCGACAGCTACTGGCACGCCGATGTCCGGGGGCTCCAGGTGGATCCGAGCTCGGCCGCCTGGGTCTCCAACATCGGCGGGTCCTCCCACGTGCACGCCGACTTCGGCTCCGGGCTGTGGGACGGCGGCCCCATCGGCATCCCCTACACGACCGTCGGTGCCGGCCAACCGAAGGTCCCGATCACCTTCGGCTACGACGCGGATTCCGACCCGGGTCCCTACCCGTTCCCGTGGAACGCTCCGATCGAGGGCGGCGCCACATCCGGCGGCGACCGCCATGTCCTCGTGGTGGACAACTCGACCTGCCTCCTCTACGAGACCTGGGACTCACACCCCGGCTCGTCGCCGGCCGCCGCCTGGTACGCGGGGTCGGGCGCGGTGTTCGATCTCCGCTCCAACGCTCTCCGCCAGGCCGGGTTGACATCGGCGGATGCAGCCGGGCTGCCGATGCTCCCCGGCCTGGTGCGCTACGACGAGGTGGCTGCGGGAACCGTCGACCATGCGATCCGGATCACGGTGCCGCGGACCCGCAACAGCTTCGTCTGGCCGGCCCGGCACCAGGCGAGCTCGTCGGGCGATGCGTCCCGTCCCCCGATGGGGGCGTGGTTGCGACTGAAGGCGTCGGTCGACACCGCCGGGCTCTCCCATGACGCCCGCGTCATCGCCGAGGCCATGAGGACCCACGGCGTCATCGTCGCCGACAACGGCTCCTCCTGGTACATCAGCGGCGCACCCGACGAGCGCTGGAACAACGACGTGCTGCACGAGCTCGACCGCATCGTCGGATCCGACTTCGAGGCCGTCAACGCGGCGCCGTTGATGGTGGACCCGAACTCGGGTCAGGTCCGCTGACGGAGAACCGGGACCGTCAGTCCTGCTCGGCCACGCGCCGCTCAGCCGGGTACCGCGCCAGGTAGCGGTCCCGGCACCGCGGTTGGATGTTCGCCCTGGTGACGTCGCCGTCGAAGTGGTCGAGCACCTTCGGGTCCATCACCCGCCTCCACACCGGAGGGACCGCGGCCAGGGCGATCATCCCGGCGTAACCCGTGGGCAGCTGCGGTGAGTCGTCGAAGTGGCGGAGCATCTGGTAGCGACGCGTCGGGTGGGCGTGGTGATCGCTGTGGCGCTCGAGGTGGTAGAGCAGGACGTTCGATGCGACGTGGTTGGAGTTCCAGCTGTGCTCCGGTCGGCACCGCTCGTACCGGCCGTTGTCGGTGCGCTGGCGCAACAACCCGTAGTGCTCGACGTAGTTGACGATCTCGAGCAGGCAGAACCCCAGCACCGCCTGGATGACCAGATAGGGCAGGACGCCGATCCCGAAGGCGGCGATCATCGCCAACGCGAGCACGACCGTCATCGACCACGCGGTCAGGACGTCGTTGTGATGGGAGAACACCCGCCGGTCCTGGTTGCGGAGGCGGTTGGCCTCGAGCCCCCAGGCGGAGCGCAGGCTCCCGATCACGCTCCGCGGGAGGAACTCCCAGAACGTCTCGCCGAGCCGTGCGCTGGCCGGATCCTCGGGCGTGGCGACCCGGGCGTGGTGTCCCCGGTTGTGCTCCACGTAGAAGTGGCCGTAGGCGCTCTGCGCGAGCACGACCCGGGCGAGCCGGCGTTCCGAGCGCTCCTTCTTGTGGCCCAGCTCGTGCGCGTTGGCGATCCCGATGCCGGCGACGAAGCCGACGGTGACGGTCAACCCGAGGGAATCGACCCACGACAGCCCACCCCGGGTCACCAACCAGCCGCCCACGACGAAGCTGGCGAGCTGCAGCGGCAGGAACAGGTAGGTGCACCAGCGGTAGTAGTGGTCCGCCTCGAGCTGCGCCTCGGCCTCGACGGGAGGGTTCGACAGGTCGAGGCCCCCGGCGCGGTCGAGCAGTGGGATCAGCCCGAAGACCAGCAGCGGGCCGGTCCACCAGAAGATGCCGAGCCCGGTCAGGCCGACCAGGCCCCACGCCATGAACGGCAGGAGCGGGATCACGAGCCCGAGCAGCCACAGGCGTCGCTTCGGATCGGTCCAGGTGACGGCGGGGATGCCGCCTGCGGGGGTCTGGGTGGTGATGGTCACGAGGATCCTCTCGGGTGTCGATCGACCTGGTTGATGACGCCGTCGATCAGGAACGTGGACACGGATGCTGCGACGACCTCGGGTGGATCGTCGGGGGTGATGAGGGCGAAGCTGATGAGCAGGCGGCCGATGATGTCGCTCAGGCGACGGGCCGTGACGTCGTCGAGCGCTCCGAGCTTGGACTCGACGAGGCTGCTGATGGCGCCCCTGACCAGCCCGACGACGGGCCCTCCGTCGGCGATCAGCAGCGGGGTGAGCGATTCGGGTTCGGTGCGGATCAGCCGGTCGAGCAGCGGATGGTCCCGGAGTGCGATCAGGGTTGCGAGGATCCCCGCCTCGAGGGCGTCGGCGGGCCGATCATGTGGCGCCGCAGCGACCAGCGCACCGTCGATGATCGCTGTCGCCTCCCGGAGCACCGATGCTGCGATCAGGTCGTCCTTGTTCGCGAAGTGCTTGTACAGGGTGACGCGTGACACCCCGGCCCGTTGGGCGACGTCGGTGATGGACAGACGGACGAGCCCGTGGATGGTGGACGCCTCGACCGTCGCGTCGAGGATGCGGGTCCGGACATCGTGAGCCATGTTTACATACTAACAACAAACGTTCAGTTGTCAAGCGCAGTGAGCCCCGACGCGAGGCCCCGCGCCGGCGGTATGGTCCCGCCGATGGACCTCACCTTCACCGAGATCGCGTCCGGCCTCCGCTTCCCCGAGGGTCCGGTTGCGATGGCCGACGGCAGCACCGTCGTGGTGGAGATCGCCCGGGGCACGCTGAGCCGGGTCCAACCCGACGGTTCGATCGAGGTGATCGCCGACTGCGGTGGGGGACCCAACAGCGCGGCGGTCGGCCCGGACGGCGCGATGTACATCACCAACAACGGCGGGTGCTTCGGGTTCATCGATCTGGGCGGCCTGATCCTGCCCGGGCCGGTGCCGCCGTCGTGGACCGGCGGGTCGATCCAGCGGGTGGACCTGGCGACCGGCGAGGTGACGACGCTGTACACCGAGTGCGAGGGCCGACCGCTGCGGGCGCCGAACGACCTGGTCTTCGACTCCACGGGTGGGTTCTGGTTCACCGATCACGGGGTCCGGCTCGAACGGAGCTCCGACATCACCGGGATCTTCTACGCCCGACCCGACGGCTCGTCGATCCGGGAGGTCATGTTCCCGCTCGAGGCGCCCAACGGCGTCGGCCTCTCGCCCGACGGGCAGACGGTCTACGCGGCGGAGACCCATACGGGTCGCGTGTGGCGTTGGTCCGTCACCTCGCCCGGCCACGTCGCTCCCGGTCTTCCCATGAACGGCGGCGGCACCCTGTTGTACGGCGCAGGTGGGGGACATCTCTATGACTCCCTGGCGGTCGACGCCGAGGGCTACGTCTGCGTGGCAACCCTCGGCGCCGGCGGGGTCACGGCGATCTCGCCCGACGGCACCGACGTCACGCACCACCCGACCGGAGATCCGATCACCACGAACATCTGCTTCGGCGGCGAAGGGCTCCGCACGGCCTACGTGACGCTGTCGGGCACCGGACGGCTGGTCTCGACGCCGTGGCCCCGACCCGGCCTCCGGTTGCAGTTCAACGCCTGAAGCACTCGTCAGCGCCGGATCCCTCGACCGTCCCGGTCCGCCGCCGGATCATCGCTACCCTTGACGACGTGGCCGAACGATTCTGGATCGAGACGCTCGGCTGCCCGAAGAACCAGGTCGATTCCGACAAGCTGGTGGGCAAGCTCCTGACCGACGGTCTCAGCGCGGCGGATTCGGTTGAACACGCCGATCTGGTGATCGTCAACACCTGCGCGTTCATCGAGACGGCGAGGCAGGAGTCGATCGACGTCACCCTCGCACTGGCCGACGTCGCCGCCCCCGATGCCCGCGTCGTCGTCACCGGCTGCCTGGCCGAGCGGTACGGCAGCGAACTGGCCGACGCGCTTCCGGAGGTCGACGCCATCGTCGGCTTCGGCCGCGAGCTGGACGTGGATCGCTCCGCCGCCGTCGCTGACAGCGCCCGCCGCCTCATTCCGGTCGCCGCGGCACCGCTGCCCGACTTCGATCTGTTGAACCTGCCACGGCCTCGCGCCACGGCGCCGTGGGCGTACGTGAAGATCGCCGAGGGCTGCGATCGGAACTGCGGGTTCTGTGCCATCCCGTCGTTCCGCGGCCCACAGCGCAGCCGGACCATCGCCGACATCGTCGGCGAGGTCGAGGCGTTGGCGGTTCGGGAGATCGTCCTCGTCGCCCAGGACCTGGCGTCGTTCGGCCGTGACCAGGGCCGCGGCGATCGTTCGATCGTGCCGCTGGTCGCCGCGGTGGCCGCCGTCACCGATCGGGTCCGGCTGCTCTATCTGTATCCATCGGACCTCACCGACGGTCTCATCGACGTGATCTGCGAGACGGGGGTGCCGTA
>Ga0315287_10002468_pt1 | contig 17558 bp, 13 predicted proteins | sample YL17G11_0_MG_FD_205037 | JGI IMG/M metagenome (GOLD analysis project Ga0315287, IMG submission 205037) | Sediment microbial communities from Yellowstone Lake, YNP, Wyoming, USA - YL17G11_0 | ecosystem: Environmental > Aquatic > Freshwater > Lake > Sediment | place: USA: Wyoming | collected...
CGGACACCTCTTCGATGACCTGGCGCGTCTTGAGATCGAAGACGGTCACGCTGTTGCCGCGGCCGTTGGAGATATATCCCCGTCCTTTCCCCTGGGCGAACGCCACGCCGTGAACGCCCTTGAGGTTGACGATAGGGGCGAGCTTGGCGCCGGTATCGACGTTGACGATTTCGAACGCATTGCCGTGGGATAGGTAAAGAAGCCGGGACGACCCTTCCAACGCCAGATAATCCCAGCCGCCCTCTCCTCCGACAACGATTTTTTTAAGGAGGTGGTAGCCTCCGGGCGCCGTCTGCGAAACATTCGCCAGGCCTAGACCGACAAGGCCGAGAAAGACAAGAACCGCGAAAAGCAAATTGATTTTCTTATTCATAGAAATGATTCTACTCCCTTTGATTCAAGGAAAACAAGAACAGGCCCTCCTTCTCCAAGCCTATTCATCATCCGTTCATGACGAATCGTGGCATAATAGGCCGGAGTCATCATGCGTTTGCTGATCGTCGAGGACAACCGAGCTCTTCTCAAAAGCCTGAAAAAAGGCCTGGAGGAGGAGTCGTTCGCCGTCGACACAGCGGAGGACGGCGAGGAAGGACTGTTCCTGGCTGAAGCCAATGATTATGACGTCGTCATCCTCGACCTGATGCTTCCGAAAATCGACGGCCTGACGCTTTTAAGCAAGGTCCGGGCTAAACGCCTGTCCGCCCATATCCTCATCTTGACGGCGCGCGATGCCCCGGAGGATAAGGTCCGGGGGTTGAACTCGGGAGCGGACGATTATTTGACGAAACCCTTCCGTTTCGAGGAACTGCTGGCCCGCATCCGAGCCCTGCTCAGGCGCAAGTATCGGGCGAAAAACCCACGGCTGCTCGTGGCCGATCTGGAAATCGACACCACCACGCGCGCCGTCATCCGGGGCGATCGGAAAATTCCCCTTCGACCCAAGGAATACGCGCTCCTCGAATATCTCGCCCATCGGGCGGGCGAAATCGTGACTCGATCCGAGATCTGGGAACATCTCTACGACTGGCAGGACGACACCACGAGCAATCTGATCGACGTTTTCATCAGTCGCTTGCGTAAAAAAATCGACCGGCCCGGGCTCCGTCCCCTGATCCGGACCGTCCGGGGCTCGGGCTATCTTCTGAAAGCCGAATAACATGCATTCCCTCCGCCTGAAGCTGATCGTCGGGTCGCTGCTCGTGCTCACGGCGGTCATCCTCAGTTTCGACGGGTTCATTTTTACCGCCAAACGCGGCGCCCTTCTGGATATCCTGGACAGCCGCCTATTCGCCGAATCCCAGTCGCTCGCCCGCCGCCTGGAAATCGCCGGCGGGAGGCCGGTCTTCGACGCGGCCGATGATGCAGGCGCCAAGCCAACGATCACCTCGCTCAACCGGATCGTGGATGAAAACAGGCTGATCGTCTATCAATCGCCGAACTCCACAAAGATTCCCTGGCCGCCGACCCCCAAAGACGCGTCGACACCTTCCTGGAAGACCGTTCGTTCCGCCAAGGGCGAGGCCTGGCGTACGGTGACCTGGATGGACCGCCTGGAACTCGACGCGGAATCAGGCGAGAAAAATGCAACCCGACCCGAAACGACGATCACGGTCGCAATCCAGTGTGCCGAGTCCCTGGCCGAGACAGATGAAGAACTGCGGGAGCTTGCTTCGCTGCTGGCCGGCTTATCCCTGGCCGCGTTCCTGATCGCGGGCGGCGGTAGCTTCCTTCTCGCCGGGTGGGCCCTGCGGCCCATCCGGCGCATCAACAAAGCGTTGGCCGGCGTTTCCGAAACTCGGCTCGATCGGCGGATCAATCCGGAAGGATTCGATACGGAGCTCCATCCCCTCATCGAGCAGTTGAACGCCGCCCTGGATCGGCTGGACAAAGGGTTTCAACGGGAGCGGCAGTTCACCGCCGACGCTTCGCACGAGCTGCGGACACCCCTGGCGGCGATTCTCAATACGATCGAGGTCATGCTCCGTCGACCCCGCGCGGAGCACGAGTTGATCGAAGCCCATCAGGACAATTGGCGGGCGGCTCGGTCGATGCAAGCGATCATCGAAGGCTTGCTTCTCCTGGCCCGGATGGACGCGGGGAAAGCCGCGCCGGCTAAAGAGAAGATCCCGCTCCTCGCGCTCGTCGACGATATTTTCGCCTCGGTCGGTCCCCAGGCTGAGGCTGGGAAGGTCCGGCTCGAGAGGGCCATTGACCCGGGGCTTCGGGTCCTGGCCGATCCTTCCCAACTTCGCCTTGCCCTGGCGAATCTAATCGACAATGCCGTTCGGTATAATCGGCTGAACGGGAGCGTGACGATCCGGGCCCGGATGTCGGAAGGCGGGGCGCTGATCGAGGTCGGAGACACCGGAATCGGCATTCCGACAGAACAACTTCCGCGAATCTTCGAGCGGTTTTACCGGGTCGATCCATCGCGGGCGGAAGCGACGGGAAGAAGCGGGCTGGGCCTGTCCATCGTCCGGAAGATCGCCGAAACCCACGGAGGCCGCGTGACCGCGACCAGCGGTCCCGAGGGGAGCATCATGACCGTCTTCCTTCCGGAAGCTTAACGAATAATACGTGTTCATATTCTATTCATCTTCGGAGCTGTATCATGGCCGCCGTCGATCATATGACTCGAACCTTCGCCTATCTGAGGAATACGTTATGACCTTCGCTGAAGTTCTGCGGGTTCACATCCGTGGAATCTTTCATTTTCAGGCCATTCCCTATTTCTCTACGAACAAACGTCCGTGGGATTCCGCGATGAGGATTAAAAGTACGGCCGTTATGATCGGGCTACTCGTTTTCACCCTCCCGTTGCAATCCCAACACGGCCAACCCGATACGATCAAAGCCGTTCCCGCAAAATCCTCCATCCGCTTGGATGGAATTCTGGACGAGCCGGACTGGGCCGCGGCCCCGCGGATTTCCAACTTCACCCAGCGTGAACTCAACGAAAATCAACCAGCTTCGGAACGAACCGAGGTCGCCGTTCTCTACACCAAGACCGAGCTCTTGATCGGCGTCTGGTGTTTCGACACCGAGCCGGACAAAATCATCGCCCAAAAAATGAAATGGGACTTCGATTCCGACACCGAAGATGATTTTGCCTTCGTCCTGGATACTTACGGGGATAAACGGGATGCTTATCGATTCATCATCAACGCCAACGGCGCACAGTCCGACGCCCTGGTCATGGATAACGGCCGCAAGGCGAACTCCGATTGGAACGGCGTCTGGCATGTCGCGGTCAAGAGGACGGACCAAGGCTGGTTCGCCGAGATCAGCATTCCCTTTTCGACGCTGAAATTCCGCACGGCCGACGAGCAGACTTGGGGGATCAATTTCGAGCGGAACATCCGCCGCAAGCGCGAGCAGGTCCTCTGGCAGGGCTGGTCCAGGGATTCCTCGCTCGTCCAGGTCAATCGGGCCGGAACGCTGACAGGATTGCAAGGCCTGACCCGGACGAAGGCTTTTGAATTTCGGCCCTATGTCGTCGTCGGCGCCCAGAAAGACCGGGAGACGACGGCGACAACCATGGGCGACCTCGGGCTGGATTTCAGCTATCTCATCAATCCCACGGTCAAACTCGACTTTACCGTCAACCCGGACTTCGCCCAGGTCGAATCCGACCAGATGATCGTCAACCTGACCCGGTTTTCCATCTCCCTTCCGGAAAAGCGGCAGTTTTTTCTGGAAGCCCAAAACTTTTTCGATTTTGCCCTGGGAAAAGCCCGCCCTTTTTACAGCCGCCGGATCGGACTATTCAAAGGCCTGGAAACCCCGATCCCGGTCGGCGGCCGCTTTCTCGGAAAAATGGGCCGCTCCACGTTCGGGGCCATGATCCTCCAGACTGAGAAGACGGATACGGCGAACTCGACGAATTTCTCCGTCCTGCGTTATAAGCGGGAGTTCGGGGAGCAATCGTCGGTCGGCCTCCTGGCGATCGGGGCCGCCCAATCCGGACGGTTCAACGGGACCGGAGGCGTGGACGCCCTCTATTCGACGTCCAAGCTGTTCGGAAACAAGAATTTCCAATTCGGCGGCGCGTTTGCCGCCACCTATACGTCCGACCGGGAGGCAGCGACCGGCAGCGCCCAACGCCTGTTTTTTGACTTCCCCAACGACCTGATCGAACTCAGCGCCTCCTGGGAGCGAGCCGGCAAGGATTTCAACCCGGAGGTTGGTTTCCTCGGCCGGTCGAGTTACCAGATTTATTCGGCGAAATGGCGGATCAACCCCCGGCCGGATTTTCTGCCGTGGATCCAAAAGCTCCAAATCAAGCCGATCGAGATCAGTTACTATCTCGACGACATCACCCGTAAAATGCAGTCCGTCTATATGGAATTCCGTCCCATGGCTGTATTTTTTAAAAGCGGCGAGTCCCTGGAGATCAACATCCAGCGCAACGCCGAGGATCTGACCGAAGATTTCGAGATCCGCGAAGGCCATGTCATCCGCACCGGGCGCTATTGGACAAACCGGGGCGAAATCCAATTTTCCACCTTCGACGGACGGCCGCTCGTCTTCGGCGCCGGCGTCAATTGGGGGAAATTCTACAACGGGACGAGCACGGAATGGGAAGGCCAAGCCGCCTGGAAACCGAACAAATATTTCGGCCTGAGCCTGGCTTACCAGAGGAACGACATCCGTCTCCCGGACGGCGGATTCACCATCGATGAAATCGTCACCCGGATGAATTTCTCCTTGACCCCCAAGTTGTTCGGGGCGGCCTTCGCCCAGTGGAATAACGACGAGGACAAGATCCTCTTCAACTTCCGCGTGACCTGGATTCCCAAACCCGGCGCTTCGCTCTATTTCGTCCTCAACCAGTTCGGCGACACCCTCGATCCGCACGGACATTGGCGGTTGAACAAGACCGTGGCCATGCTCAAGTTCGTCTGGTATTTCGGTCCGAGTTAAGCCAGGTGCGGAAGCGTCTTCATTCATCATCCGTTCAGGTTCGCCGAGTTAGAATCGAAGCCATTAACAATACGTTAAGGAGAACGGGCATGAAATCTTTCGGCCGACTAACAATGATCTTCTTGGCTTTAACGCTGGTCCTTTCAGGGATCGCCGCCGCGCAGGACAAGCTAAAAACCGGGGCCGTCGACCTCAAGATCCTTCCCCCCGCGGTCTTGAAAGCCTTCCAGACGGCTTATCCCAAGGCCGTGATCAAAGGCGCTTCCAAGGAAACCGAAAACGGCGTGACTTTGTACGAAGTCGAAAGCGTCGACGGTCAAATCAACCGCGATCTGCTCTACACGGCCGACGGCAAGGCGACCGAGATCGAAGAAACCGTCGCTCCCGAGAACCTTCCCGCCCCCGTCAAACAAACCTTGGCCAAGGAATATCCCGGCGCGAAAATCCTCAAAGCCGAAATTCTGACCAAGGACGGAGTCAAGCTTTTCGAGCTCTCCATCCAGGTCAAAGACAAAACCATGGGCGTGACGATTGACCCGCAGGGCCGGATCGAGAAAACACCGGCGGAGGAAGTCAAGGCCAAGGAAGCCGAAGAAACTGAAAAAGACGAAGAGAACGAAGGGAAGGAAACCGCCGCCAAGGCGGCCGAGATCGAAGAAACCGTCGCTCTCGAGAACCTTCCCGCCCCCGTCAAACAAATCTTGGCCAAGGAATATCCCGGCGCGAAAATCCTCAAAGCCGAAATTCTGACCAAGGACGGAATCAAGCTTTTCGAGCTCTCCATCCAGGTTAAAGATAAAACGGTGGAAGTAACGATCGATCCGCAGGGCAAGATCATTAAATAAACAAGGGGGAAATGTTTTTTTCGGCCTTTCAGGGCGGGCCCTCGCCGGTGATATTTTCAGCCATCCCCGATCCGCTTATTTTCCGCGAAGCTTGTCCGCTCCGGATCATCCCCGGAAAGAAAGATCGCCGGAATAGCGGGCCGATCTGCTCCGGTAACCCTACCCAAAGGAAGAGAACGGGTCGTCAATTATGACTGAAAATATATTGGAAAACTAAATCGGATCATGATATTGATACAAGATGCAGATGGCCCGGACCACGGGCGTAACCGCGCCTCCGGTCCGGTTTTTCGGAATGTCGAGAGTGAGGAAGGCGTTTCGTGAAATCGAACTCGATCCTTCGAATCGTCGGGTTGACGGGAGTTCTGGCGGCAGCGGCCGCCTGCGTCCGTTATATCCCCAAACCGATTTCGGCTCCCGGCTCCCTGGACTCCTTCGAATCGAGGAGGTTGGACACGCCTGAACTCCGGGAATTTCTCCTCGCGAGCGGAGAGGTCAAAGACTGGCCGCCCGCGGCCTGGGACTTGAAAGCCCTGACCTTGGCGGCGTTCTATTTTCATCCCGACATGGACGTCGCCCGGGCTCAATGGGGCGTCGCGAGGGCCGGTCGGATTACGGCCGGCGAGCGTCCCAATCCTTCTCTGAATCCCTCCCTCGGTTACAACAGCACCTCGCCGATCAGCGAGGTGACGCCCTGGATTCCGGAAATCGCCTTGGAGATTCCGCTCGAAGTCGCGGGGAAGCGCGGCTTCCGAGTCGCCGTCGCCCGTCAGGCATCTGAGGCGGCCCGCTGGAACATCCTTTCGTCCGCCTGGGAAGTTCGGAGCCGTCTTCGGGGCGCCCTTCTCGAACTCTACGCCGCCGAAAGAGCCGCAACTCTCCAATCCGAACGACTGAAACTCCAGACGGAAATCGTTCGAATTCTCGAAGTTCAAAAATCCGCCGGCGAAGTTTCCACCTATGATGTGACCCAAGCGCGGATCGCCTTGGGCTCTATCCGGTTGGAAACTTTGGAAACGGCCCGGGCGGCTGAGGAGGCGCGGGCGAAGATCGCGGCCGCCCTCGGCCTTCCCCGAAACGCGTTGGAAGGCGCGCCGTTTTCATTTGACGCCTTCCGATCCCTCTCTCCCGATTTTCCCGAGGGCGAAGTCCGGCGCCAGGCCCTGCTGAACCGTTCGGACCTCCTGGCGGCCCTTTCGGAGTACGACGCCGGTCAGTCCGTTCTTCGTCTTGAGATCGCCAAACAGTATCCGGATCTTCGGATCGGACCGGGTTATCAACTCGACCAGACCGCCAACAAATGGACAATCGGCTTGGCCTTCGATCTCCCGATTCTCAGCCGGAATAAGGGGCCGATCGCCGAGGCCGAGGCCCGGCGGACGGAGCTCGCGGCTCGTTTTCTGGCCCTGCAAGCCAAAGCCCTCGGAGAGCTTGACGCGGCCGTCGCCGATTGTCGGGCGGCCCTCTTGAAAGCGCGCGTCGCGGACGAACTGTCGGCGGCCCTGATCCGCCAGGAAGCCTCCGCGGTCCGGAGACGCGAAGCCGGCGAGATTTCCACCTTGGAGCTTACCGGCGTCAGGCTCGAACTCAACGCCGGCGCCTTGGCCGGTTTGGAGATGCTGGTGAAAGCCCAGGAAGCGATCGGGCGCCTGGAAACTGCGATTCAATGCCCCCTCGACGGCAAAGATTGGATCTTCACGAAAACTCCCGCGCGGTCCGGAACGGGCCAGGAGAAAAAGAATGACTAAACGCCGGATGATCGCCACGGTCCTCATCCTGGCGGCCGCCGCTGTGGCGGCCGTCCTTCTCTTTAAAACTCTCGGGCCCGGCCCGGCTGAGGAAAGCGAGGAAACGACGACGATCGTCGATGTCCATGTCGCAAAAATCGTCCGGGTGACTCTTCGCGATTATGTGACAGCCTACGGCGCCGTCGAACCCGAGCCCGCGGCCGAAGGAAGATCCGCGGCCGGGGCGTTGATTTCCAGCCCCGTCGGCGGCCTTTTAGCCGAAATTCTTTGCACCGAAGGCCGGCCTGTCGCCCGTGGAACGGTTCTTTTCCGTCTCGACGCGAGAGTCGCCGAAGTGGCCGTTCAAAAAGCGCAGAAGGAACTGGAATTCGCTGAGCGGGTTTTCGAACGCCAGAAAAATCTTCTCGCGGCGGATGGAACGTCCTCCAAGAGTTATCAAGAAGCCGAACAGGCCCTTTCCGCGGCCCGGAACGGGTTGGCCGCGGCTCGGGCGGAGCGTTCTCTGTTCGAGATTGCGGCGCCCGTGGCCGGAACGCTGGTGCGGTTGAATGCCCGTCCCGGACAATCGGTCGAACCTAACACGGTCCTGGGCGAGATCATCGACCTCGACCGTCTGGTCGTATCGGTCCAGGTCCCCAGCCGGGAAGGCGCCTTGATCAAGCCGGGACAAGCGGTGGATTTCGGCACGGAGATCACCGGGGCGGGAATGGTGACCTTCGTCGGAAAAGACATCGATCCCCAAACGGATACCATCCTTGTTCGGACATCGATCCCGGCCGGCGCGGCGGTTCAGCCTGGACGTTTTTTGAGCGTCCGGATCGTCCGCGAGGAGCGCCGCGACCGCTTGGCCGTTCCCTTGGAAAGCCTCGTCATGGACGAAGGCCGGGAGGCCATCGCAATCGTCGAGGGAGACAAAGCCGCCAAACGCCCGGTCAAGTCCGGACTGCGGGACGGGGGCCTGGTCGAGGTCGAAGGAGACGGTGTGACCGAAGGTCTGACGGTCGTCGTCGAAGGCGCCTACGGCTTGCCTAAGGAAAGCCGGATTCGGGTGATTGGACGCTGACCCGGGCAACTCCGCCGGCGTTCAGCGCAGGGAAATGAAGACATGAAGCAACCTTCCGCCGTGGGCCAATTCGCATCCCGCTATGGCATGGTCATCGCCTTCACGGCCGTCGCCCTCTGTGTCGGGGGAGTTTTCTCGGCTTTTCAGATCTCCTCCTCCGTGTTCCCCCCAACGAATTTTCCCCGGGTCGTGATCCTCGTGGACAACGGCGTCATGCCGGCCGATGAGATGATGGCCGTCATCACCCGCCCGATCGAGGAATCGATGAAGGACATTCCGGGTTCCGTGTCCGTCCGATCGGCGACCGGCCGCGGAGCCGCGGAAATCAGCGTCTTCTTCACCTGGACGGTGGACATGGTCCAATCGGAACTTTATGTCCTCGGCCGGTTGTCTCAAATCCGGAGCACCCTCCCGACGACCGCGGAGACAACCGTCCACCGACTGACGTTTTCGGCCTTTCCCATCCTGGGGGTCAGCCTGACCAGCCCCGAACGGGACATCACCGAACTCTGGGAGATCGCCCGCTATAACTTGAAGCTGCGTTTTCTCCGCATTCCGGGCGTCGCCCGGGTCGATCTCGTGGGAGGACGGACGCCCGAGTTCCAAGTGATCGTCGATCCGACCCGTCTTCTGGCCGTCCATCTCGGCCTCAACCAAGTGACCGAAGCCCTGGAAAAAAACAATCTCGTCGCCTCGACGGGCATGCATGAGGAGAACCATACCCTTTATCTGACCGTCGTCGACGGCCGTCTCCGCTCGATCGAGGAGATCGCCGGCCAGGTTGTGGCCGTGATCGACGGGCACCCCGTCCGCATCCGGGATTTCGCCCGGGTCGAGCGCGGACCCGAGCCGGTCTTCAACCTTGTGACGGCCGCGGGCGTAAGCGCCGTCCTGCTCAACGTCCGCAGTCAGCCCGACGGAAGCACTCTGAACATCGCCCGCGATCTCCGCCGGGAGTTGGCCGCCCTGAAAAGCGAACTCCCCCCCGATATGAAACTGGCTTTTTTTTACGATCAGTCCGTCATCGTCCGGGAATCCGTCCGGAGCGTCTGGGAGGCGATTTTCTTCGGTTTGCTTCTCTCCGTGGTCATCATTTATTTCTTTTTGAAAAACTGGGGCACAACCCTCGTCGCGACCCTGGTGATTCCCGTGACCGTTTTGATCACTCTGGTCGCGATGAAAATCGGCGGGCTCACGTTCAACCTCATGACCCTGGGGGGGATCGCCGCGGCCATCGGCTTGGTCATCGACGACGCGATCGTCGTCGTCGAAGCGATCCATGCCAAAATGACCTCGGGGGCGAACCGGAGGGAGGCGATTCAGGTCGCCGTCGGGGAAATTCTCCGGCCGTTGATCGGTTCGACGCTGACCCCGGTCGTGGTCTTTGTTCCGCTGGCGTTCCTGAGCGGAATCACCGGCGTCTTTTTCCGCGCTTTGGCGATCACGATGGTCGTTTCCCTGTTGACCTCATTGCTTTTAGCCGTGACCCTGACGCCTTCGCTCGCCGCCTGGCTGATCCGCCCGGGGCGGGAGAGAGCGAACGCCTCGAATGCGGAGGGGGGGCCGCTGCTGCGGCGGGTCATCGGCGTTTATGAAACCGCGGTCCGAGCGGCCCTGCGCCGTCCTTTGGTCACCGTCGCGATCTGCCTTCTGATCGTCCTCGCCGGTTTGGGAATTTATCGAGGACTGGACAGCGAATTCCTGCCGCCGATGGACGAAGGCGGATTCGTCATCGACTATTTCACGCCGCCCGGCACCAGCCTCACCGAAACGAACCGCCAGCTCCTCCAAGCGGAAGTGATTCTGAAGACGTTGCCCGAAGTCGAGAGCTACTCGCGCCGGACCGGCGCCCGGCTGGCCCTGTCCATCGCCGAGCCGAACACCGGAGATTTTCTAGTCAAGCTCAAGACAGACCGGAAGCGAAAAACGGCCGACGTTATTTCGGAATTAAGGCAGAGATTCAATACCGTCTTGCCGGGGGTCAACTGGGAGTTCCCGGGAATTTTGGGCGATCTGATCGGCGACTTGATGTGGGCGCCCAAACCCATCGAGGTCAAACTCTTCTCCACGGATCTGGCCTTTCTCAAAGCGAAAGCCCCGCAGATCGAGGAGAAGCTGAAAACCGTCCCGGGAGTCGTGGACACCTTCGACGGGCTCGTCTACACGGGCTCGGCCCTGAGCCTCCGCGTCCGTGCGATCGAAGCCGGCCGGTTCGGACTGACCACGGACGAAATCGCCGCGGCCGTCGAAACGGCCATGCTTGGGCGGACGGCTTCGAGCGTCCTCCGGGGAGATCGCGTGATCGATATCCGAGTGAAGGTCGATCCCGCTCGTCTCGACCGGCTGGCCATTCTCCGCGACCTCCCGATCCAGGCTCCGGACGGACGAGTGGTCCGTCTTTCGCAAGTCGTCCAAATCGTCGAAGAACCGGGCCAACTGGAGATGCGCCGCGAGGATATGCGGCAGGATGTCGCCGTCACGGCCCGGCTCGAAGGGCGCGACCTCGGAAGCGCGATGACGGAGATTCGGAATCTCCTGAGCCAGGACTCGACGATTCCGGCCGGAACGATCGAATACGGCGGGCTTTACCAACAACAACGGGAATCGTTCCGGAATCTTCTGATCGTCCTGGGAATGGCGATCTTTCTGGTCTTCACCGTACTGTTGGTGGAATTTCGATCCTTCGTGGAGGCGCTGTCCATCGTTTTCGGCGCCGTGCTGGCCATGTTCGGAACGGTCCTGGCCCTTTGGGTGACGGGGACGTCGCTCAATGTCGTCTCCCTCCTGGGAGCGATCATCGGCGTGGGCATTGTCGCCAAGAACGGAATCCTGATGCTCGATTTCGTCGATCAATTGAAATCCGAAGGTCTGTCGATCCAGGAGGCGCTGGTGCGTTCGGGGCGGCGGAGACTCCGGCCCGTTCTGATGACATCGATGGCCGCAGCGCTCGGGATGCTGCCCTTGGCTTATGGGATCGGGTCCGGAGCGGATATGCTCAAACCCTTGGCCGTCGCGGTCATCGGGGCTCTCGCCATCTCTGTTTTGCTGTCCCTGATCGCCACCCCGACGATTTATTATCTGATGGCGGGCCGAAGCAAGGCCGAATAAATCGGGGATACATCGCCTATGCCTTCTTCGGAGGATTCCGTCGTTTTCTAAATTTTGCCGCCTTCCGGTGCTTTCGGAGGGGCGGCTTTCTTTTCCGTCTTAATCTTTTTTTCCTTGCCCTCGACGGGGCCTTTCTTAGGCTTCTCGCCTTTATTGCCCTCTTGTTCTTTCCGGGGGGCGGCTTCTTTCTGGGGGGTTGCCGCCCTTTCCGCCTTTATCTTCGCCCTATCTTCGGATATTTTTTCGTTGTCGGCAATCAGCTTCAGCCTTTTATTCACGGCCTTGATATCGGCCTGCAATTTTCGAGCGAGCGTATCTTTGTCGGACTTGGGAGAATTGATCCCCTTCCCGGACAGGAAAGACAGCCGATCTTGCAGTTTATGTTCGAAACTTGCCTTTTGCCGCATCAGCATCTGTTTGCGCTTTGATTCCACTTTTTCCTCCTCTTCGATTGAATTGATTTTCTCCGGCAGACCCTCGATTATACTGATCTCACTTTTCCCTGCCGGCCGATAGTCGCCGAAGGTATGTATATCAGGGTTTTCGCCAAAAAGCCATCGCCGTTTAGGAGGTCCACGGGGGCGGCATCGACAAGGAGAAGATCCGAGAGGCAATCGTATGCCCTGATGGAGGAGGAGATCAAAAGAGCGGCTTAAGGGGATGGAGATCGAGGGGTTTGAGCCCCTCCGAGGGGAGAATATGGAAGAACCGGCTATGACTGTTCGACGATCCGCTCATAAATCCATCCGTCCGAACAAACCCGGGAAAACAATCCATTTCGATGTCGGGATTATGGCCTGTTTTTTCGGAAAAAGAGGGAGACTACGTTGATCCGCCTCCTTCATACATGGGGGAAGCCCATCGGGAAAATCCAACCGGACGATGGGTTGTCGTGGGCGCCCGGAAGGAGCTGGGCCGCGTCGGAGATGGCCAAGTCATACCGGGCGAACACGACGGTCAGGACGGTGAACGCCCCAAGGGCAAGAAGGAGGACGGCGATCATGGCCGGAGAGAAAAACCGCCGTTCGACCAATTCTGCCGGCGTTCGATCCGGGAGGGAGCAGCTCATCAACGGGCCTCGAGAAAAAGGTCGATGTCCCGATGACGGGGATAAAAATATCCTTTTCCCAATTTTTACTTCTTGATCCCGGCGAGCTGGGTTTTCGCCGTATTGACGGCCTTCTTGATCTCGGCGTTGTCCGGATCGAAGCTCAGGAGACCCTCCCAGACGGCGATGGCCTTGGCCAGATTCCCTTTTCGATATTCCGTGAGACCCGTCTTGGTCAGACTTTCCCGGCAGGCCGCGACAGCGTCATTCAGGGTCTCCCGGTCAAAAGCGACGGGCGGCTTGAGCCCCTCGAAAGACGCGAAATTCGTGAGGAGGAGAACGTTCACCACTCCGGCCCTGGCGAAATCCTCGGCGCCAAAGGAGTCGTCCGCGGTGGCTTTGATTTCGTTGACCGTCCTCCGATATTTCGCCGTGAGCTCGGCATCCGCCGGATTCACCTTGAAAGCGGCCTGGAAAAGGTCGATGGCCCTGGCGAAGTTCCCGGCCTTCACGGCCTGTGCAGCCGGGTTATCGACCGCCGCGATCCGGCATTCTTTCAGGGCCGTCTCCAGATAAGCTTTCTTGAACGTCAGCTTTGCCGCGAACGACCCGAAATTGGCGTAGTTGTCCCAGAGGATGCGATAGATGCCGCCGGCCCGGGCATAATCCCGCTGATCCCGAGAGCGGTCGGCCGCCTGCTTGATCTCCTCGACCGTCCGGAGGTAGTTCGCCGTGAGCTCTAGGCCGCCCGGGTTGTTCTTCGCGGCCTCCCGGAAGCCGGAGAGCGCCTTCTCGAAATCGCCGGCAGCCAGGGACTTCCGGGATTCGACGGACACATGCTTCGTCAGGGTTCTGTTGGCCGTGGAACAGGCCGGTCCGAGAAGAAGGAAGACGAGGGCGGACCAGGCAAGGGCGCGCGTTATGGAGCGTTTGAGCATGATGTCATCCCATCTTTTCGATAATGCCGAGGAAGAGCGGAGTCAGTTCCGGACTGAACTGCTTTCCGATGGACTCCCGAATCGTGGCCATGGCCTTCTCCTTGGTCATCGCTTTCCGGTAGGGCCGGTTCGAGGTCATAGCATCATAGGCGTCGGCCAGGGAGATGATGGCCGCCTCCCGGGGGATCTTTCTTTCTCTCAGCCCGTCAGGGTAGCCGCTTCCGTCGTACCATTCATGATGGTGCCGGACGGCGGGGATGAACCGGCGGAGGGAGGGCGCCTTGCGGAGGATCTCGGCGCCGTACTCGGGGTGTTTCTGCATTTCCTCCCACTCGTCGTGGTCGAGCTTGCCGGGCTTGTGGAGGATGGCATCCGGGATCTTGATCTTACCGACGTCGTGGAAGAGGCAGGCGATCTCGATTTCCTCCAGCTCCTGCCCGCTCATCCCGAGCTCCCGGGCGACGGCGACCGCCATCTCGGAGACCCGGGTGGAATGACCGAGCGTGTAGGAGTCCCGGGCGTCGATCGCCGCAGACACGACCCGCACGGTCGAGATGTAGGCTTCTTCGAGTTTCCGGGCGCTGTGGGCCAGCTTGTCCCGCTGGTGGGTGATGAGTCCGGACATCTCGTTGAAACTCGCCGTCAACCGGCCAAGCTCGTCCTCGGAGAAGATCCTGAGAGGCTTGGACATCTTCCCGCGCTTGAGGTCCTCGACGCCGGACGAGAGCTCCTTGATCGGCTTGGTCAAGCTGGACGTGAGAAGGATGCTGGCGACCGTGCCCACGGCCAGGATGGCGGCGAACAAGCCGATCACCTTGCGGCGGGCTTCGTCTTGAGCCGTCGACAGCACGGACCAGTCGACGCTGAGGACGACGGAGCCCAGGTTCTTGTCCATAAAAACGATCGGGCTTTCGATCTCGATGAGACTGCCGCGGGCGGAGGGAATCTTGCGGACGATGGTCCCATCCTCGGCCTTCTTGAGAACCTCGCCTCCGGCGAGCTCCATCTTCCGGCCGCGCTCCTTGATATCGCTATGGACGATGATGTCCCTGCCGGGGCCGAGGACGCCGATGGCCTTGATGTCGGGATTCGAATCCCTGATCCGGTAGACCATGTAATCGAGGCCGAGCAGGTCCTGGGCGCCGATGAGGAAGCCCGCGGAGGGGGCGATGCTCCGGCCCAGGGATTCCGCCGTCCTGATGATCTTGTCGGTGACGTGAGTGTTCATGATGCTGACGGTGCTGACATAGGAGACGAACGTCGTGACGGTCAGAAGAAAAAGGATCAGCAGGGTGGCTTTGGCGCGGATGTTTCTGAAGGAGAAAAGTGCCATTACTCTTTAAAAGCAGATCATAACATAAAAAATCCCTTAATATTTCAAATGTATTCATTTTGCCTTGACGGCATCGATCCAGCATCGATCCGGCTCTTGACACCGCTCGGGAAAAACGAATACGATCCCGGCCGAAAGAAGGAATCGCTTTGAGCTTCGCCGGGAAAGGATGCTGACCGAAGCTGCAATAATAATTCCGATTCGCTCGGAAAGGAGTCTTCACGATGCTTAAAAGTCCTTTCCGTATCGGCTTGGTCTTTTTTGCGGCGGCGTTCGTGCTTCTCTGCGCGGTCGGCGCTTCGGCCCAATCCTCGGGCGAAAAAAGATATTTTCGAGGCTTTTATCTCGGCGCCATGTATTCCTCCATCAGTAATCCGACCTTCCGCCTTCCGAGCGGAAGCGGAGAGCTCCCCATTCCCCAATCCGCGTCGGTCCCGACTTTTATGCTCGGCTACGACATCGGCGGAGGCGGCTTCGGAATCGGGGCCCGCCTTCTCTATCTTCATGCCGGCTTCACGACATTCGTCACTTCCGATATGCCCAATTCGCCCTTTCCTAATTTCGCCAAGTATACGGACCCGGGATTCACCCACATCTCCTTCGATATCCTCGTTCATTGGCTTCCCTTCCCGGACCTGACCCTGGGCCTCTACGGCCTCTTGGGATTGGCTTCAAGCACGGAAAAATATCTGATTTCGGGAGCCAGCTTTCCGGATTGGAACGGGAACAAAAGCCGCTCCGAATTCGATTACAGCTACGGCCTCGGCGTCCGCTTCTCGCCGATAAAAATGCTGTCGGCCTTCGCCGAGTTCCGCTTGATCGCCGGAGATTTGACGACCGAATACACCGGCTATCTTTATTCGGACGACACTTACAACTATTACCAGCATGCCCGGGCCTACACGAAAAATACGTCCTCGCTGCTATCGATCGGCCTTTCCGTGAATTTCTGACTTCGGGAGAGCGGCCCTCTCCATATTTTTGACTTGGCGCGGAGTTCGCTGTTTCTCCACGGGCCAACGCCCGGGGAATTCCGCGAACGGGATTGAATATCCGCTGTCGTTCCGTGTTCTACTGGAAACCCCAGTTGGCCACCAGAATCTGCAGGTCGAAAGCGTCCACCCGGTTGTCTCCGTTCAGATCCGCCCGGAGGTCGTAACCCGGTCGGCCGGCCAATCTCCGCCAACTGGACATGAGGATCTTCAGATCGAGGATATCGACCGTTCCGTCGGCATTGATGTCGCCGGGAATATAAACCCTGAACCAAGCCCGCGAAAACGGCGATTGAAGCAGAAACTCGAGAAGCATGGTCCCGACTTTTTGCTGCCCCGACTTCGCGGGATGGGTGCCGTCGTTTTCAAAATCACTCTGCAGCCAGGTCAAGCCGTCGCTGCGAGGCGTCAGGCCGTCCGCCCAAAGATAAGGCCCCCACGCGATCCACGGGGCTGCCCCGCTGTCGTGGTTCAAGTCTCCGGCGATCGGATCGATCGGCCCGCCGGCCATCTGGTTGACCTGGGCCTGGACAAGACGCTGGACGGAGAAGCCCGATTCGTAAGCATAAGGCTCCGGATTCAGGAACGAGGCAGCATAACCGGCGTAGATCCGGCTGGAGAGGAACACGACCTGCAGATTCGGATAGCGGATCTTGCAAGCCCGAACGATATCGCCTAAGGCCTTTTGCAAGATGAAGGCATCGGCATTGGCATTCGGAAGAGGGACGGTCGGCTGAATATCGGCCTGTTTCAGCCAGATGGCTTGAACCTGGGCTTCGGTCAGGCCGAGCGGAGCGAGTTGCTCGTCCCGGACTCGATTGTAGTTTGGGGCCGAGGGAGACACCCAGACATTGGCGGCTTGGCCGCCCATCGCGCCATCGACGATGGCCAGAGTCGTATGGTTGACGACGGAATTGGCCGCGGCCTGGCCGGCGAAGGACCACGAGGTGGCGGGTCCTCGATGATTCGCCGCCCAGAATTCCTGGGTCGTATTGGACATGCCGACCGACAAGAGAACACAGCGGCCGGAGGGAGCGGGCCGGCCCGCCTTATCGAGAGGCCGGATCAAGGCGTTATGAGCCAATCCGGCTAGAATATGGGCCGGCGGCACCTGATTGGAACCGGCGGCATAAAGGCCGCCCTGGATCTGATCGAGATACAATCGGAGGCCAAGGTCGTTGATGGGAATGAAGCCGGTGCCGGGCCCGGTCGATACCCCATCCTGGCTCGACGGAAGGACCAGGCTTAGGGCCAAAATGAATCTTAAAACCGAAGATGTCATTGCCTTGACCTCGGTCGGCGGTCTGCCTCGGAAGGACTGTATCGCCGGTTATGATCGAAGTCAAGGCCGGCCGGAGAGCCTCGGAGATTCCGGGTTGCTCTTTGCCGCAAAGTGTTTTATCGTAATATTGGGTACCGTCTCCCACAGCAGAACCATAAGGTGGCGAAATGAAAACATCAACCGTGCTGAAGCAACCGGGCGCCTTCCTTCCCGTGGCAATGTCCCTCGGTGCCCTCGCCACCGTGTTGATTTTCGTCGCCTTGCACGGTACGGCGCCC